>Ga0209800_10000669_pt1 | contig 47270 bp, 62 predicted proteins | sample Higcelweek8metaG_FD_187174 | JGI IMG/M metagenome (GOLD analysis project Ga0209800, IMG submission 187174) | Freshwater pond sediment microbial communities from the University of Edinburgh, under environmental carbon perturbations - High... | ecosystem: Environmental > Aquatic > Freshwater >...
CGGTCGAAGGAGTCGAAGGAAAAACAGCTAAATATCTTAATAAAGATATTCAAATATCTCCTCGCAAACTTAGATTATTAGTTAATGAAGTTAGAAAATTTTCTCCAGTTGAAGCTCTTAATCGGATAAAATTTATTAACACCAAATCTGCTCGTGCTTTGGTTAAAGCTTTAACTAATGTTATTGCTGATGCTAAAAATAATTTTAACTTAGATATAAATTCGTTGAAATTTGATACTATCAAAGCCGACGAAGCTTTAAAAATTAAACGTATGGACAAATCGCACGGTTCCCGTTTTGCTCGTGGTCTTATTCAAAAACGCCACAGCCGACTTGTCATAATTGTTAAAGGAGTTCAAAAATAATATGGGCCAAAAAGTTAACCCCATCGGTTTTAGACTTGAGACTGGTAAAAACAGTCCTGAATGGCAATCTAGCTGGTTTGCTAATAGCAGAAAGTATCCTATCCTTTTATTAGAAGATAAAAGAATTCGTGACTTTCTTCAGAAGAAGATTTATTCTGCCGGAATTGTCAACATCAAAATTGAACGTTCTGTCAAAAAAATTAAAATTACCTTAGTCGTTTCTCGACCAGGTCTAGTAATTGGTCGTGGAGGAAAAGATCTTGAAAGCCTTAAAAAAGATATTCTTAAGTTACTTACCAAAGAAAGTGGCAAGCAATCTGTTGAAATCCAAGTTGAAGAATTCAAACATGCCGATCTTTCCGCTAAATTAATTGCTGAAAAAATTGCTTATCAACTTACCAAAAGAATGCCTTATCGTCGGGTAGTTTTATCTTCCATCGAGAAATCTATGTCTGCTGGAGCCAAAGGAGTAAAAGTAGTTTTGTCAGGACGTATTAATGGAGCCGAAATCGGTCGTCGAGAAAAATTTTCTGAAGGAAAAATTCCTCTCAGTACTATTAGATCAAAAATCGATTATCATGAATGTCCATCTCTAACCAGATCAGGATATATCGGAGTTAAAGTTTATCTTTGCTTAATCTAATTATGTTACAACCTAGTCGTACTAAATATCGAAAACAATTTCGTGGCAAAATGCGCGGAAATTCAAAAGGAAACTTAGTTTCTTTTGGTGAGTATGGTCTTAAATCACTTGAATGTGGTTGGATTACTGCTAATCAACTTGAATCTGCTCGTAAAGCTATTTCACACGCTACTAAAAGAAATGGTCGTATGTGGGTCAGAATTTTTCCTGATAAACCTGTTACTGAAAAAGGGACTGGAACTATGGGAGCCGGTAAGGGTGACGTCAAAGGATATGTTGCTGTCATTAAACCAGGACGAGTCATGTTTGAAATTTCTGGAATCAGTCTTGAAGACTCTCATGAAGCTCTCAGATTAGCCGCTGCCAAGTTACCAGTTGTATGTAAGATAGTTACAAAAAAATAGGGGTAGATTTTATGAAAAAAACTGATAGAATTTCCTACAGACAAAAAAGCTCTCCAGAGCTTAGTAAAAATCTTATTGAATTAAGAAAACAATTTGTCGAAACAAAAGCTAAGTTTGCCACTGGCAATCAAACTGACACTTCTGTTTTTAAAAAAATTAAAAAACAAATCTCGCTTATTCTTACTTTATTGAGTGAAGGTAATAATGGAAAACAAAATTAATAAAAATGGTAAAACCTTTATTGGGCAAATTGTCTCTGACAAAATGACCAACACTATTGTGGTGGAATTGGAATATACCAGTCGTCATCCTCTTTACAAAAAAATTGTTAGTAAAAACAAAAAAATTTACGCCGAAAATAATTTATCTGCCAAAAATGGCGATACAGTTAAAGTTCGGGAAACTCGACCATTAAGTAAAACTAAAAGATTTACTACCGTCGAAATTATTAAAAAAGCTTTATCTACTAATTAACTAAACTATGGTTCAACTTAGAAGTATTATCAAACCAGCTGACAATTGCGGCGCTAGAAGCGTTCAAGTTGTTCACGTCTACAAAGGGCATTTCCACAAGAAAGGTTCCATTGGTGACATTGTTTTAGCTGTTGTTAAAGACGCTATTCCAGGTGGTTTAGTCAAGAAAAAAGAAAAAGTTAAAATGGTTATCGTCCGTACTAAAAAAGAATTTGGCCGTGCTGATGGTTCTTACATCCGATTTAGTGATAATGCTGGAGTTGTTATTGACTCTCAAAATAACCCTCGTGGTACTCGTATTTTTGGACCAATCGCTCGTGAAATTAAAGATTTAGGATTCAACAAGATTGCTTCCATGGCTCAGGAGGTTTATTAATATGAAAATTTTAAAAGGTGATAAAGTAAAAGTTCTTATTGGCAAAGACAAAGGTCGTGAAGGTGAAGTCTTAAAAAGTTTCCCTAAAAAATCTTCTGTCGTCGTCCAAGGTTTAAATATCTACAAAAAACATATTAAACCATCTCAAGGTCACCCAGGTAGTATTATCCAAAAGGAACGTGCTCTTCACATTTCTAAAGTAATTTTAATCTGTCCTGAATGTAAAAAAACTACTCGTGTAGGTTATAAAATTGACAAATCCGGTACTAAATATCGTATTTGTAAAAAATGTCAAGCTGTCCTCACTAAGGAAGTTGCCAAGAAATAATTATGTTAAAAGATATTATTCAAACCACAATTAAGCAAGACTTAATTGAAAAAATAGGTAAAAAGAGAAATGTTTTTTCTCTTCCACATCTTACCAAAGTAGTCATCAATTATCGTGTGGCTGAAGCTCGTGAGAGTCAAGAATCTTTAACTGCCGCTATCGAAGAAATTGTCGCTATTACTGGTCAAAAACCACAACTTTGCAAAGCCAAAAAAGCTGTTTCCACATTTAAAATTCGTGAAAATGATCCATTAGCTCTTAAAGTTACTCTTAGAGGTGCCAGAATGTATGATTTTGTTGAAAAATTATTTAACTTAATTCTTCCTCGTCTTCGTGATTTCAAAGGTATGCCTCTTAATGCTTTCGATGACGCTGGTAATTACAACTTAACTATCAAAGATCAAACTCTTTTCCCAGAAATCAATTTGGACAAAGTTAACAAGATCCGTTCAGTTCAAGTTACCCTAAATATTAATGCTACTTCAAAAGATGAATCAAAAATGTTATTATCAGCCCTAGGTTTCCCATTTCAGAAAACTAACTAATTATGGCTACCACTGCAAAAATTGTCAGAGAAGACAAAAAACTAAAATACAGTTGTCGACATCATAACCGATGTCACATTTGTGGTCGACCACATGGATTTATTCGTTTATTCGGCGTTTGCCGTCTTTGCTTCCGCAAATTAGCTCACCAAGGTGTGCTTCCGGGGGTTAAAAAATCAAGCTGGTAAAAATATGTTGCAATCTACTTCTATAGACTTTTTAATTAGAATCAAAAATGCCGCTCGAGCTGGTAAAAAAGAATTTACCGCTCCAGCTTCTAATTTTTGTATCAATATCGCAGCTCTTTTAAAGAGATACGGCTATATTGAATCTTATTCTGTTACTGAAGATACAAAAAGAGAAATAAATATTAAACTCTCTTATTCTAATAATCAACCAAAAATTACTGAGGTTAAAATTTTCTCCAAACCTGGTCGAAGAATCTATGAAAAAGTTTCTTCCCTTCCTTGGGGTAAAACTCAACAATCATTAATCATTATCTCTACTTCTAGTGGTGTTATGTCTCAAAAAGAGGCTAAAACCAAATCTCTTGGTGGGGAAATTATCGCTGAAATTTTTTAATACTATGTCAAGAATCGGAAAACAATCAATCACTATCCCAGCTGGAGTCACAGTTGCTGTTGACAAATCTGTTGTCACCGTCACTGGACCAAAAGGAACTCTTACTCTTAACGTTCCTTTCAAAATTAACGTTGAAGTCAAAGACAACACTGTTTTTGTCACCCGCGTGTCTGAAGATAAAAAAGTTAAAGCTTGCCATGGATCTACCAGAGCCCATATTAACAATATGGTCAAAGGTGTTCAAACTCATTGGATTAAAGAATTAGAAATTAGAGGTACTGGTTACAAAGCTTCTGTTAATGGTAACAACCTTAAATTGTTAGTTGGTTTTATCCACCCCGTTGAAATTACTGCCCCAACCGGAGTAGAATTCCAAGTCAAAGAAGAGACAAAAATTACTGTCTCTGGTGCTGATAAAACAGTTGTTGGTCAAATTGCTAGCAATATTCGTAAAATCAGACCACCTGAACCTTACAAAGGTAAAGGCATTCGTTATACTGATGAATTTATAAAGTTAAAAGCCGGCAAAAAAGCCAAAGCCTAAAAATGATTCAACATAATTCAAAAATTAGACGTCTTAATCGAGTCAGAAGCAAAATTGCTCAGAATTTAGGTATTCCTAGACTCTCAATTTTTCGTAGTAACCAACATATTTGGGCTCAAATTATTGATGATAAACACGGAAAAACTTTAGTCTCTGCTTCAACTAAAACAGTTAAAGAAGCCAAAGGCACCAAGTCTGAAAAGGCTACTGCAGTTGGTCAAGCTATCGCCGCTCTTGCTTTAGAAAAAAAAGTTATCAATGTCCGATTTGATCGGGGAAATTATCGATATCATGGTCGAGTCAAAGCCTTGGCTGACGGTGCCCGATCCGGAGGTTTAAAATTCTAATATGGCTTACAATAATAATCAAAACAATAATCGAAAAAACGATAGATATGAAAAACCAGTCAGTGAGTTTACTGACAAAGTTGTTCAAATTAAACGTGTATCAAAAAAAACTAAAGGTGGTAATCAAATTCATTTTACTGCGTTAGTTGTTTCTGGTGACAAAAAATCTCGCGTTGGTGTCGGTTTAGGTAAAGCCAAAAGTGTTGCTGATGCCATTCAAAAAGGTATTAAAAAAGCTCAAAAAAGTTTAATTGAAATTCCTATTATTAACGGGACGATCCCTGGATCAATCCAATTAAAATTTAAAGGTGCTATTGTTTTAATTCGTCCAGGTAAAGCTGGAAGCGGACTTATTGCTGGCGGCCCTGTTCGTGCCGTTGTTGAACTAGCTGGTATCAAAGATATTGTTAGTAAAATAATTGGTTCCAAAAACAAATCCATTAATGTTTGGGCTACCCTTAAAGCTCTTGAACTTCTTCAAAAATAACTATGGAAATTTTAACTCAATTAACTAAAATTACTTCTAAGTCAGCTCGTCGTTGTGGTCGAGGTATTGGTTCAGGTTTAGGTGGACATACCAGTGGTCGAGGTGCCAAAGGTGACAACGCTCGAGGTAAAACCAAACTAACTTTTGATGGTACTAAAATCAAAAAAGGTTGGATTAAACGTTTGCCTTTCCTAAGAGGTAAAAATCGTCTCACTAATCGTAAAAATATTATCAACTTCAATTTAACTCAAATTGATAAATGGTTTGTCAAAGATGAATTAGTCGATCTTAATTCACTTTCTCAAAAAACTAAAATCTCTTTCAAAAGACTTAACGCAAAAGTTAAAATTCTTTCAGCTGGCGATATTACTAAAGCTCTAACTTTTAAAGATGTTTTAGTTTCAGAATCTGCCTCTAAAAAAATTATTGCTGCTGGTGGTAAGATAGATTAATGAACCAGTTTACCAAAACTCTTTCTCTCTATTTTGAAGCTTTCAAAACTCCTATTTTTAGAAAGAAACTTATCTTTACACTTGCTATTTTAGTAACTTTTCGACTTATCGCTCACATTCCTGTTCCGGGAATTAATTTAGCCTTGCTTCAACAGTTTTTTTCTCAAAACCAACTCTTATCATTATTGGATATTTTTTCTGGTGGAACCTTAGCTAACTTTTCTATAACTGCTCTTGGTTTAAGCCCATATATCAGTGCTTCAGTTATGATGCAACTTTTGGCTTTAGTTGTTCCGCAGTTAGAAGAGCTTCAAAAAGAAGGGGAGTATGGTCGAGCCAAAATCAATCAATACACCCGAATTGCCACTATTCCTTTTGCTCTTGTCAACAGTCTTGGTATGTATGCCATTCTTCGTTCTCAAAACATTATCGTTGGTTTTAATCTTTTAATAACCATTGCTTTAGTTCTCACTATGTTGGCTGGTACTATGATCATGATTTTCTTTGGTGAACTAATTAATTTATATGGTGTTGGTAATGGTGTTTCTATGCTTATCTTTGCTGGTATTATTTCTCGTCTTCCTGTCGGTTTAATTCAAACTTTTTCTGTCACTGATTTTTCCAATCCTCAAAATGGCATGAATTTAATTATTTTTATTGCCATGGCTTTAGTATTAATTGCTGCTATAGTTTTTGTCGAAGAAGCTGTTTTGCGTATTCCAGTAAATTATTCCAAGCGGGGCCAGTCTACTTACCTTCCGATCAAAGTCAACACTGCTGGAGTTATGCCAATCATCTTTGCCGTTTCTTTGGCTACTGTTCCGTCTTTAATTGGTCAATTTTTATCAAAACTAGGCAATTCTACCTTTGTTCATATTGGTAATAGCCTTTCCCATATTTTCAGTACCACGGGTTATCTTTACATGTTCTTTTACTTTTTCTTAGTCATTGGTTTTACTTTTTTCTATACTTCAGTTGTTTTCAAACCAAAAGATATTGCCGAAGAACTCCGTAAATCTGGTGGTTTTATTCCAGGAATTCGTCCAGGTCAATCAACTGAAAAACGTCTTCAATATTTAATCAATCGGGTTCTTTTCATCGGTTCTTTGTTTTTAGGTTTTATTGCTGTTACCCCATCTATCGTCCAAAAACTCACTCATGTCACCACGTTAACAGTTGGTGGTACCAGTGTTCTTATCGTCGTCTCTGTTGTTTTGGAACTCACTCGCAAAATCGAGAACGTCGTCCAAACTTACAATTACGACAAATTAACTTATTAAATTATTCATTATTAATTATTAATTCTTAATTAAAACAATGTCCTTAAATTTATTCATCATTGGTCCATCAGGCTGTGGTAAATCCACTCAAGCCAAAATAATTGCTGCTAAATACAATTTAACCCACCTCTCCATGGGGCAACTTCTTCGTGACGAAATTGCTGCCGCTTCTGAATTAGGCTTAAAAGCCAAATCAATCGTTGATTCAGGAAATTTAGTTCCAGATGAGATTGCTTTTGCTATTCTTACTTCTAATTTAGAAAAAATTGGTAATAAAGATTTTATTATCGATGGTTTTCCTAGAATTTTAACCCAAGGCCAATTTATCGAAAATTATTTAGCTGGTAAAAATGAGCCTCTTGATTTAATTATTCATCTTGATGTTACTTTTGAAGAAATTCAAGCTCGTCGTGCAAAATTAGGTCTTGACTTTCAAGATAAAAATCGCACCGACAATACACCAGAAGCTATGGCTGCTCGTCAACAATTCTATGACACCAATAATGGTGCTATCATGGATTACTTCCAAGTCAAAAATTTACTCTTCCGAGTTGATGGCAATCGTCCTATCGAACCAATTGCTGCCGACATTGACCAAAAAGTTAGTCAACTTAACAGATAATTTATTATTAATTAACTAAAAATGCTAAAAGAACCAACAGTCCGAGGTCAAATCACTGAAGTGTTACCAAATTCTCTTTACCGAGTAAAGTTAGAAAATGGTAACGAAATCATTGCACATTTAGCCGGTAAATTACGCATGAATCATATTCGTGTCATCGCTGGCGACAATGTTTCTTTGGTCCTTAGCCCTGATGGAGAATTAGGCAGAATAGTTTATAGAGGTTAAATTAAATTTACTCTTTGATATTGCATTAATTTTAGGTTACAATATCCAAGTCATATTTCTATGAAAGTAAAATCTAGTATCAAACGTCGTTGTCGAAATTGTAAGGTGGTAATTCGCCGCGGTATTCGACGTATTATTTGTTCCACAAAAAGACATAACCAAAAACAAGGTTAAATTTGTATGAGAATTCTTGGTGTTGAAATTCCAGATAATGAACGAGCTGAAATCGGTTTAACCCGTTTCTTCGGCATCGGCCGTACCAATGTTAAAAAATTGGCCGCCATGTCTAATATTGATTTAAATACTCGTATTAAAAATTTAACCCGTGATGAAGTTGCTGTTCTAATGAAAGCTCTTGAATCTTTTAAAATCGAAGGTGACCTTAAAAAAGAAATTCGCGAAAACATTGATCGTCTAAAAGCTATCAAATCTTATCGTGGAATTCGTCATATCGTCAGTCTTCCGGTTCGTGGACAAAGAACTAAAACTAATGCTCGTACTCGTAAGGGTAAAAAGAAAACAGTTGGTTCTCTTACCAAAGAAGCTTGGGCAAAAATTGAAACTCAGCAAAAAGCTGCATCTACTGGTTCTAATAAATAAATATGGCAGAAACAAAACAACAAACCACTAAAAATACTATTGTTAAAAAGAAGGTCTATAAAAACATTGCTGAAGGCTGTCTTTATGTTCAATCAACTTTTAACAACACCTTGGTTACTGTTACCGATATTAATGGTAAAGTTTTAAATTGGTCCAGTGCTGGCAATTGTGGTTTTAAAGGGTCTCGTAAATCTACTCCATATGCCGCTACTACTGCCATCGAAAAAGCTTTAGAAGAAGCTAAAAAACATGGTCTTAAAAAATTAGAAGTCTATCTCAAAGGGCCAGGTGTCGGTCGAGACGCCGCTCTTCGTTATCTTCGTTCCAAGAGAGATTTTGATGTCGACAAAATTGCCGATATTACTCCAGTCCCTCACAATGGACCACGTCCTCCAAAACAACGACGTGTCTAATTTAAAAAACTAATTAACTATTAAACTAATAACCTAATTAACTAATCTATGTCAAGAATTACATTAGACGCCAAATGCCGACTTTGCCGCGCTGCCGGTGACAAACTTTGTCTCAAAGGGACTCGTTGTTATTCACCAAAATGTCCTATCGAAAAAAAAGGTGCTGTTAAACCAGGAATGCACGGAGTCAAATCTTCAAGCAAACCAACTGATTACGGTATTCAGCTCAAAGCAAAACAAAAAGCTAAACGTATTTATGGTGTTCAAGAAACCCAATTCAAAAACTATTATCTAAAAGCTAAAAAATTAAAAGGATTACTTGGTGAGAATTTACTTATCCTCTTAGAAAAAAGACTCGACAATGTTTTATATATCTCCGGATTAGCTTTATCCCGATCTTCAGCCAAGCAACTTATTAGCCACGGTCACGTTTTAATTAATGGTAAAGTTATGAGTATTTCTTCTTATCAAGTAAAAATTAATGATGTTGTCGCTTTGGAATCAAAAATTATCGACAAGATTGGAGCTGTTCCTGCAAATGAAGCTGACTATAAAACCAAAAGTTGGCTTGATCTTAACAAAAAAGACCTTACTGTCAAAGTTATTTCCGAACCTCTTAAGGAAGAAATCGGGAATGCTATCGACATCAATTTAATTATTGAATATTATTCAAGATAAAAAGGAGAATCTTATGGTTGAAACCAATAAGTTTAATATAAAAGCAATCAAATCTACCCCAAACTATGGTAAATTTGAGCTTAGTCCCTTAGTAGGCGGTTTTGGTCATACTCTTGGCAACAGTTTACGTCGAGTTTTATTGGTCACTATCCCAGGAGCTGCTATTACTCGTATTCGAGTCGATGGCGCTAACCATCTTTTTACTACTCTACCAGGAGTCAAAGAAGATTTGGTTGAAGTATCTTTAAATCTAAAAAAGATTAAATTTAATTATTCTGGAGAAGGCCCTATTGTTTTAAATTTAGATAAAAAAGGTGCCGGAGTTGTTACTGCCGCTGACATTGCCGATAATACTGTCTGCAAAGTTACTAACCCAGAACAAGTTATCGCTACCCTAACTGATTCAAAGTCTCATCTCAAAATTGAATTGACTATTGAAAAAGGTGTTGGTTATACTATGGCAAAAGAACAAAAAACCGACATTATCGGTGAAATTATTCTTGATGCTACTTTCACTCCAATCACTAAAGCTAACTATTTTGTTGAACCTACCCGACTTGGTAAAAAATCTGATTACGACAAGCTTACTATGGAAATTTGGACAGATGGTTCAGTTGATCCTTTATACGCCCTTAAAATGGCCGCTAACGATTTAATTAGATCTCTTAGCCAAATAGCCGATCCAAAAGAATTTGAAGAAGAAGTAGTTACTATTAACACTTCTATTACTCCAAGCGGTAGTGATATTTCAGTTGAAGAAATCGAACTTCCTCTCAGAGTTACTAACGCCCTCAAAAAGGCAGGATATCCAACTATTGATGCTTTAATTAAAGCTGGTCGTCTTGAAGTTAGTAAATCCAAAAATGTTGGTGAAAAATCACTTAAAGTTATTGATTCGTGGCTTGCAGAAAAGGGTTTCAATTGGAGATAACTCTTAAATTATTTTTATGAAACATCGTATTTTTGGAAAAAAACTTGGTCGAAATCACAATGAAAGACAAGCTTTAATCCGATCTTTAGTCAAAGCTATTTTTATCCATGGTTCTATTCAAACTACCATGGCCAAATCAGAGCTTATAGTCTCATCAGTTGAATCACTTTCAACTACTATTATGACGAAGCCGGAATTAACTGCCAAAAGAGAATTATTTAAAACTCTTCAAAATCAAGCTTGGGTCAACAATGTCGTCAAAACCATGAAAGAAACTTTTTCTGGTCAAACCAGCAATTTCACTCAAACTGTCAAAGTTGGTAAAAGATTTGGCGATGATTCCTTAATGGTCAAATTAAGTTTCATTAAACCAGTCAAATTTGAGATAACTAAAGCTAAAAAAGTTAAAGAAAAAGCCGATAAAAAGGCTGAATCAAAAAAACCAGTTGTCAAAAAAGTTGTTAAGAAAACTGAAAAAAAGGAGACTAAATAATGAAAACTACTGTTACCAAGGGAAACCAAGTTCAACGATCTTGGCATCTTATCGATCTTTCAGGCCAAACTCTTGGTCGAGTCTGTACTCAAATTGCTCAAATCTTGATGGGTAAAGACAAGCCAACTTTTTCTTATCATCGTGATGATGGTGACTATGTAGTCGCTATCAATGCCAGCCAAATTCAAACTACTGGTAAAAAACTCAAAGAAAAAATGTATCGTCACCACACTCATTGGTCTGGTGGTTTAAAAGAATTAACCCTAGCTGAAATGATGCAAAAAGATGCTCGTGAAGTCATTATTCATGGTGTTTACGGTATGTTACCCAAAAATAAACTTCGTGATCAGCGTATTACCCGATTAAAAGTTTTTGTCGGTGCTGAGCACTCATATGCTGACAAGTTAAACAAATAACTATGGTAAAAACTCAATCAAAAAATTTATACACCCGATCAATTGGTCGTCGAAAAAGTGCTGTTGCTAGTTTAAAACTATTCTCCGGCAAAGGTGAATCAGCTATCAACGGTCTTGCTTTAGATAAATATTTTCCTACTAAAACAGAAAAAATAGTTTACGACAAACCATTTGAAATTACCAAAACTTTAGGTAAATACTATTTCCAAGCTAAAATTCTTGGTGGTGGTAAAACTGGTCAAGTTCAAGCTCTCAGTTTGGCCATTTCCCGAGGCTTAGTCAAAATCAACGAAACTTTTAAACCTGATCTTCGTGCCCAAGGTTTATTAACTGTCGATTCTCGTATCAAAGAACGTCGTATGGTTGGTACTGGTGGTAAATCACGCCGCCAAAAGCAATCTCCAAAGCGTTAAGCTTTTTCGTTTGTACGTCAACCCTCCAATTTATTTTGGAGGGTTTTTGGTTGTTTTAAACCCAAACCTATGTTATCCTCGCCTTATATTAATTAAAATAAAAATATGAGTTGTGAAGCATCGCCCGAATTAGCTAAAAAATATCAAGAAGGTCCTGCAAAATCAGCTCCTAGTGGTAATTTTCCAAAAATGCCAGAAGTGATCCCAGATGGTGTCAATGCTAATCATATTTTTGAACCTCGTTCTTGTCCTTCTACTCCAGCCAAGGATACAAAACCAAGAATGTGGGCCTAAAGATATCTAGTTTTATCTGATAAACTAATTCCATGACTCTTTTTCAATCAATTGTTTTAGGTGTTGTTCAAGCTATTAGTGAATTTTTACCTATTTCTTCTGATGGTCATTTAAATTTGTTCCAACATTTTTTTAAACTCACTCCGTCTCTAGATTTCGATATTTTTCTTCATGCTGCCACTTTTCTTTCCGTTGTTTTCTTTTTTCGCCATCAAATAAAATATTTTTTCGCTAACTTAAAATATATTATCGTTGGCTCAATTCCTGCCGCCATTATTGGTGTTTTATTAAAAGACCAAATCGAGTCTATTGCCGCTTCACCCAAATTATTGCCTTATTTTTTCCTTTTTACTGGAATCATGGTGTTATCCACCAAATTTATCACCACCAAAGACAAACCTCTAAACTATCTTTCTGCTTTTATTATTGGCATTTTCCAAGCTTTAGCCATTTTGCCCGCCGTTTCTCGTTCTGGTGGCACTATTTTTTCTGCCTTACTATTAGGTTTATCTCCTCAAAATGCTTTTAATTTTTCTTTTTCGTTATTTATCCCCACCACTGCCGGAGCTATAGTTTTAGGGTTAAAAGACATCGCCTCATCAAATTTTATTACCCTAAACAATTTAATTGCTTTTGCCATTACTTCAATCGTCGGCTATTTTGTTCTAACTATTTTTCAAAAAATTACTCTCAACAAAAAATTCTGGATTTTTGGTATCTACGTTATTCTTCTAGCCTTAACTCTATTTTTTATTCTCTAACTAACACTCACCAATTTTCCCATTGATTCTATTCAAAATAAGTTTTTTTAAATTTTTTCGAGCAATTTTGGCAATTCTTACCGGTCGTTCTTCTTCTCTTAATTCGATCAACTCAAACTCTAATTTATATTTTTTATCTTCTATTTTTTTATTTTTCATATTTATTTATTTTGTTTCTATATCGTAAGATGAATTTGAATTTATAAGCCCTGCCCTGTCAAGGGAAGGGCTTGGGAAGGGTTTGTCTTACATTCCACTCATGTATTCCTTCCAAATCAAATACAGTTGGCAAGTAGAATACGCATCTCTGGCCACATAATCGGCAATCTTTTGGAAATCTTTATTATCAAAAAGTTCATTTACATCTCCACCATGAACTCCTGCTTCTTTTGGATTCTCAATTCCAAAAGCTTTACACAACATTTCCAATTTAAACGCGTGACTTTGTTTAATTTTCATTTGTAAATCAATAAACTTATCCGATCCCCATTTTTTAACTTCAAAAGGCATTTTAACTCGGTTAATTCCAGATCGAATCATCAAATAAGGAAAATCAAAATTATCCCCATTATAAGTCACAAACAATTCATACTCTGTGGCAATCTTCCAAAATTCTGTCAATAAATCTTTTTCAGTTTCAAATATTTTGTAAGTATAATTTTCTTTTTCTGGCACCAACTCTTTTTCTCCCAACAATAATACCATTCCTTTTTTTGACCCTGGATTAAATGCCCCAATGGCACAAACTTTACCAAAAATTGAATAAAGCCCAGTTTTTTTCTTGGCTTCTTCTTTATCTTCAGTCGCTTTTTCCAAATTATTTAGTAAATAATCTTGTTCTACTTCATCCAATTCTTCAAATTTTTTTCCCACAGTTTCAATATCAAACACCATGGTTTTCGAAATAGGGGAATATTCATCCACTTCCTCGCTGTTTACAATCTGGCAACTATCAATTATCAAACTAACTTGTCCTTTATATTCTTGGGTTTTTCCATTCACTTCAATTATTTTACCTTGTTCCAAATTACATTGGGGGATATTATTATTCCAAATTTTGGCTTCAATCATACCATCTTTATTCGATAGCTCTAACTGAAAATAAAGGTCGCCCTTACTGGTTTGTTTATTCTCTTTTTTTAACACCAAAAAATGTTCATCTCGAATCAATTCATTTGCTCCGAATTTTATAGCCATAAGCCATTATAAAGCATTCTGGCCAACTTAAACTAACCTAAATGATATAATAAACGACTATGATGTCTGATATTTTAATTGGTGAAAAAGCACCTCAAATAATTAATGCTATTGTTGAAATTCCCAAAGAAACTCACAATAAATATGAATATGACGAAAAGTTAGACATAATCAAACTCGATCGAGTTCTTCACTCTCCTATGCATTATCCTGTCGATTATGGTTTTATTCCTCAAACTCGTTCCCAAGATGGTGACCATCTCGACGTTATGATTATTACCAATTCTCCTGTATTCACTGGCTGTCTTATCGAAGTTCGCCCAATTGGTGTCCTTATTATGTCCGACGAAAATGGTGATGACGAAAAAATTTTAGCCGTTCCTCTTAAAAATCCTAACTATGATTATGTAAAAAATCTAAAGGATGTTGATGAACATTTTCTAAAAGAACTAGTTCATTTTTTTTCCGAATATAAAAGATTAGAAAACAACAAAGACGTCGCTATCAAAGGCTGGCTCAACCGAGCTGAAGCTTACAAAATCATCAAACAATCCCTCAAAGTCTACCAACAAGAAGAACATCAAAAATAAGATATAATAGTTGTGCTTTCACCACATTGTTAGCAAAGCGGGTTTACCCGCCGTAGCTTCAGCGAAGGCGGGGATTGGCGCAATTGGCTAGCGCGCACGGATGGGGTCCGTGAGGTTGCAAGTTCGAATCTTGTATCCCCGACCAAGATACAAGATGAGAAGTTTATGCCCCGAAGGGGTAAATCTTGTATCCCCGACCCAAATTATTTTTTTATAAAAAATGAAAGAATTTAGTCCAAAGGGCGAAGCAAAAGTCAGTCCAGAAAATATTTTAGGGAGTGGGTTCAAGCATTTAGAAATAGTTGGTCAAGGGAGTGGTGCTGGTTTTGAATTTAAAAATTTAAATCTACCTACTAATTGGGTAAAATCATTAAAAACACTAGAACAACAAGACCCTTCCAAACTTAGTGCTTTTTACTCATCAATATGTGAACAAAATGGTTGTTCTTTAGAAAATATAAAGTTTGACCCCCAAAGAATTATTCAGGAAATGAGTATCAAAAACAAAGGTTCAAACCGAATCTCAACAATTGCTTTTTCAAAATTGTTCAATGAACGTCGAGAAGGAGTTTATGAAGTAGAGAATTTATTTGACACCAATTCCGCTTTTGTTATCCAATCAATTATGGCTAAGCATTTAAATTTTTTTAATAGTCAACATTCATATATTGAGGGAACTATTGGGCATGGGTTTTCTCCTAGAGGTCTTGAAATTCCTAGAAAATATTTTGAAAACAAAAGGCCCTTTATTAGTGATTATTATCGAGAATGTTTTGTTAATCAAGCTTACAATATTGCTGGTCGCTTTGGTCTCGATATTCATCAGATTGATATTGATGAAAATGGTTTATTAAAAAGTTGTTATGTTGAAGGGCGTTTTGCTCCTGGTTATCGTCTTGAAAATGGAGGGGGACTCAATTGTAGAACTTATTGTGGACACAATATTGATAATCTTGACCAAGCTTTTACTCTTCAAACTATTGTTGCTTCGTATTTAAATAATTTAATTTAGTCTTCGTCTTTTCTTCGGTTTTGATACCTTGACTTGATATAGTCGCACTTGTTATCACTATATTGTTAATTAAATTTTAATTTTATGAAAAAGAAAAAAGAAATCCAAAAAGGTGCTGCTGTTGGTGCTAACCAAAGTCAAAAAAATGAAGCTGTTCGTGTTGCCATGGAACAAATTACCAAAGCTTTTGGCGATGGTGCCATTATGAAAATGGGTGCCAAACAGGCCGATATGTCCATCGAAGTTATTCCTACTGGTTGTTTACCACTCGATATTGCTCTTGGTGTTGGTGGTTTACCTCGTGGTCGGGTTACTGAAATTTTTGGACCAGAAGCCTCCGGAAAAACTACTGTTTGTCTTCATGTTATTGCCGAAGCTCAAAAAATGGGTGGTACTTGTGCTTTTATCGACGTCGAACACGCTCTTGATCCGCTTCGTGCTTCCACTGTCGGCGTTAATCTTGATAATTTACTTATCTCTCAACCAGACAATGGTGAACAGGCCCTAGAAATCGTCGAAACTTTAGTTCGTTCCAACGCTGTCGATGTCATCGTTCTTGATTCTGTTGCTGCCTTAGTTCCTCGTGCCGAAATTGAAGGTGAAATGGGGGATTCTATGATGGGTGTTCAAGCTCGTCTTATGTCTCAAGCCTTACGCAAACTTACCGGGGCTATTTCCAAATCCAAAGCTGTTGTTATTTTTACCAATCAAATTCGCCAAAAGATCGGCGTTATGTTTGGTAATCCTGAAACTACTCCGGGTGGATTAGCTCTCAAATTTTATGCTTCTATTCGTATTGATTTGCGTAAAATTGCCAACATTAAAACTTCTGCCGGTGATGCTATTGGTTCTCAACATCGTGCTCGTGTTATCAAAAACAAAGTCGCTCCACCATTCAAGGAGGCTGAATTCGACATCATGAACACCGAAGGTATTTCTATTTTTGGTGGTCTAGTTGATTTGGCTGTTGCCCATGGTTTAATTACCAAAGCTGGTGCTTTCTTCAAAGTTGGCGATCAAAATATTCAAGGCCGTGAAGGTGCTAAAAAATTCTTCAAAGAAAATCCCAAAATTGCCAAAGAATATCGTGACAAAGTTTGGGATAAAATCAAAAATACCACAGAATCGGGTGAAACTCCAAAAGCCACCGAAGATTCTGCTGATGAAGAATAATGCTGACTCTTACCAACATCAAAACTAGTCGGATTCCCAATCGGGTCAATTTAAGTTTTTCAGACGATTCTTATTTGCCGTTTTTGATCGATGATGTAGTCAAACTTTCTCTGCAAAAAAATCAATCAATTGATGATGAAAAACTTAATCAAATAGTTTCTGCCTCATTACTTTATTTGGGTCAAGAGTATGCTTTGCGACAAATTGGTATCTCTCCTAAAACTCAAAAAATTATTTCTCAAAAATTAAAACTATTTTTTATCAAAGCTACCCACAAATACAAACATTTTTCTGGTTTTAAATTTGATTCCATTATTTCAACTATTATCGACAATTTAAATTCCAGAAATCTTCTCAATCAATCCGATTTTATCAAAAGTTTTGTGGCCAAAAATTATCGTAAATCAGCTAATCAAATCAAGTTTCTTCTGTCTCAAAGAGGTGTCGATACCTCTTTTTTAAAATTAGATAAAACTAATGATCTCGATTCCATCAAGCGAATTTTAGTCAAAAAGAGAATTACTCGCCAAGTGTTAACTGACTTCCAAGCTAAAAATAAACTCTATGCCTCACTTTTTCGCCAAGGTTTCGATATTTCCGATATTAAGGCAGCAATTGACGATTACCTCTCATTACAGTAAAATATACTGATTTCGTTTTTATACTATTACTTATTAAATTAATTTTTAAACTTTTTACTTAAGCACAAATTTTTATGTTTTCTTGTTTTCTGATTTCCTAAAAAACCTGCTACAGTTGTGTCGTAAAAAGTATTGGAGGCTTCATGTTAGATTTTTTCTTGACTAAAGTTAAGGGTTTATTTTCTTCACCTACAACTACTCAAAAGTCCGTTACTAAAAAAGAAACTGCCAAAGTTACCAAAGAAGTTGTCCCTCAAAGCGCTGTTGACGACACTGATGACAAAAATCGAGTTGTTTTCAGCCCCGCTAAGTCAACCGCCACTCAGCCAGCCGCTGTTCCACCAGTCGTTGCTCAGCCAGTTGTTGCCCAACCATCAATTTCCAAAGAAGAAATTGATCGAATTAACGCTCAAGCTCAAGCTGTTCTTCAAAATGCCAAAAAAGTTGAGGCCGATGCCAAAGCTAAAGAAGCTGAAATTTTTCAAAGACTTTCTTCTCTTGATGAAAAAGAACGTTATCTTATTCAAAAAGAAAGATCGCTTGATCAACAATCACTAGAAGTAAAAACTAAATTAACTAGCGTTGACGATCTTTATCGTAAACAAATGGACAAATTAGAAGCTATTTCTGGTCTTGATATCGAAAAAGCCAAACAATTAGTTCTCAGCAGTACTGAAAAAAGAATGTCAGCTTGGGTCGCTAAAAAAATTGACGAAGCTCGTGAAGAAATCCGTCAAAAAGAAGAAGAAATTACCAAAGAAGTTATCGTCGATAATATTCGTCATGGAGTTACCGACTATGTTGCTGAATACACTGTCTCTACTATTTCTTTGGCCGATGAAACCATCAAAGGTAAAATTATTGGCCGTGAAGGTCGTAACATTCGGGCTTTTGAAAAAGCTACTGGAGTCGAACTTGAATTAGATGAAACCAACGATATTCGCATTTCTTCATTTGATTCCACTCGTCGTGAAATTGCCCGTATTTCTCTAGAAAAATTAGTCAAAGACGGTCGTATTCAACCTCTTAAAATTGAACAAATTGTGGCTCAAACCAAAGGTGACATGGATAAAATTTTAATTAATGAAGGTAAAAAATTATGCCAAGAAGTTGGTGCTTTCAACTTACCTCTCGATTTGATTAAAGAAATTGGTAAATATAAATTCCGTTTTTCCTATGGTCAAAATTTAGCCAAGCATACTATTGAAGCTACTAAAATTGCCACCGGTATTGCCTATGAGTTAAAAGCTGACGTCAACACTGTCCGACTTGGTGCTTTATTGCATGATATTGGTAAAATAGTTGCCGACCAAGAGGGAACTCATGTTGACCTTGGTGTTGATCTTCTCCGACAATACAAAATCCCTGAAAAAATTATCAACTGTGTTGCCGAACATCACGAAGACAAAGAATTTTCTTCAATCGAGTCAGTCATCGTTTATATCGGTGACGCTGCATCTGGTGCCCGTCCTGGTGCTCGTTATGAGGTCCACGAAGAATATCTTAAGCGGATGAAAAACATCGAAGAAGTTGCCAAAGCCTTCCCTGGTGTTATTAGTGTCGCTGCTTATCAAGCTGGCCGAGAAGTTGTCGTTATCGTCGAACCTTCCCAAGTTTCTGATTCAGAAGCTACCGTGTTAAGTCAAAATATTGCCGAAAAACTCGAAGAAGAAGCAAAATGGGCTGGTCAAATTAAAGTCACTGTTATTCGTGAATTACGAACCAGCAGTATCATCGCTGCACCCAAAATCAACAAAAGTGCGGTAAAAGAGGAATAGAATTACTTGCATTTTCCATACATTCCGCTATTATTAAACTAATTATTTATTGAAACAAATAAAAAAACAAATGACCAAAAAAGATCTTATTGAGTCTGTCTCCCAAAAAGCCAAACTCAGCAAAAAAGCTGCCAAGCAAGCCATTGAAACTTTCCTTTCTGAAATAATGAAAGCATTAGCTAGTGGAGAAACTGTTAAACTTTCTGGTTTCGGAACTTTCAAAACCAAAATGTTCAAAGCTAAAACCATCAAAGCTATTGGTTCTAAAGAATCCAAAAAAATTGTTGCTCGCCGAATGCCTCGCTACATTCCAGGCACCAAGATCAAGAAAATGGTCAAATAATTTCTCTTTTGAAATTAAAACTCCCTCGTCAATCGGGGGAGTTTTTGGTTGTTAATAGTTTATAATTTATCTTAATGAAACCACGATTGGCTATTTTAATTTCTGGTGGGGGAACCACCATGGCTGAAATAATTAAAGCGGCAAAATCGGGGTTACTTGATTTAGATATTGCTTGTGTTATTTCCAACAATCCCGAGGCTGACGGTCTGAATAAAGCCAAAGATCTTGGTATCCCTTCAAAAGATATTTTAATTATTTCACCTAAACCTCGGGAAGATTTTGGTCAACGTTTATTAAAAGAATTGACCAGTCGTGGTACCGCACTTATTGGTCAACATGGCTGGCTTCCTTTAACTCCAGAAATTATTATTCAAAATTATCCTGACAAAATATTTAATCAACACCCAGGCAACCCTCATCTTTTCGGTGGCAAAGGTATGTGGGGACTAACTGTTCATCAATCTGCTCTCAATTTTTATCAACAAACCAACAAAGAAGAAAATGCTTGGATGATCGTTCAAAAAGTCGCTCCAGAATTTGATGGTGGCAAAGTCTTGGCCGCTACCCCGGTCAAAATCCAAAAAGATGATACTGCCTTTACTCTCCAATCACGGTCTCTTCCCATCGAACACCAAAATGTCATCAATTTTTACCAAAATTTACTTAACCAAAATCTTCAACCAATTAATTTAACTAAATTATCTAACTTAAATGAATCAGATCAAAAAATTCTTCAGCAATGTCACCAAACAGCTATTGATATGAAACTCAACGGTTAAATTCCAAATTATCAAAAAACTCATCTGACATCCAATTTTCTCCATAATCAGTCAAACTTTTCGTGGCTAAAATTGTTGCCGCTTTTGCAGATTCTTCCAAGGTTTTATTTTTTAATAACCCCCACAAAAACCCCGCCGCAAAAGTATCTCCAGCACCAGTGCTATCCACTATTTTATTAACTTTAATCGCTTCCACTTCAAAAGATTCTTTTTTGGTAACCACTACTGCTCCTTTCCCTCCCATAGTACAAACAACTATTTTTGGGCCATATTTTAATATTTCCTTTCCACTTTCAACTAAATTATCAGATTTCGTCAATAAATTTAATTCTTTTTTATTCAAAAAAATTACATAAGTTTTTTTTAGTATTGGTTTTAATTTTTCTATTCCATACCCTACATAAGTTGTTGATGGAGTAAAAGCTAATTTTGGTTTTTTTATTTTTTTAACTAAATTGATCACTCTACCAAAACTAAACTCCATATCTTCTGTAAAAAAAGGCGATAAGTAAACCAACTTAGAATTATTTATATAATCAATGTCAAATTCATCGAACATGACATCTTCTTTTTTATTTGGATATGACACAAAAGTTCTATCTTTACCACCATCTGTTACCAAGCAAAAACATCTCGCAGTATCACCACCATTTTTTATTTCTTTCAAATCTATTCCCAACATTGTTTTTTTAACAAATTCACCCTCGCTGTCTTTGCCTATAATTCCAGTTAATCCACATTTTAAGCCTAATTTTGATAACACCATTACTGTATTTACCGACATTCCCCCTAAACTTCTGGCTTTTAATTTTAATTCCCTCAAAAATAAATTCTGGCTTTTCTCCATGTCACTTCCCCACAAACAATCATTTTCTACATCAAAACCAATTTTTTTAAGATGATCTATTTCTGTCTCAAAAAAATAATCCACAAAAATTGATCCAAGGCCAATTATATCCATCATATTATTAGCCTTATGTTATCATCTATTTAACATTAAAAAACCGTATTAAAAGTTATATAAAAATATGAAACAACCAATCGTCAGCATTATTATGGGTTCAGATTCTGATTTACCCATAATGCAAGAAACAGTCCAAGTTTTAGAAGAATTTAATCTTGATTACGAGATAAAAATAATCTCTGCTCATCGAACTCCTGATATTGCCTTTGATTATGCCAAAAATGCCAAAGACCAAGGCATAAAAGTCATTATTGCTGGGGCTGGTGGAGCGGCTCACTTAGCTGGGATCATCGCTGCGTTAACTACACTTCCTGTTATTGGTGTTCCTATTTTAGGCAAGTCATTTAATGGTCTCGATTCACTTCTTTCCATGGTTCAAATGCCCTCCGGTATTCCAGTTGCTACCGTAGCTGTTAATGGTTCCAAAAATGCGGGCATTTTAGCCGCCAAAATTTTAGCTCTTAATGACCCAGAATTAAGTCAAAAACTTACTGATTATCAGCAAAAATTACATGATTCAGTAATCGAAAAAAATCAAAAACTTCAAGCCATTGGTTATCAACAATATATTAATGATTTAAATTCAAAAAACTAACATGGTTTCAGAAATTGAAATTAAAAATGCTCTTGATAATGTTTTAAAAACTGTTGACATCGATTTCCTTGGCGAAAAACATCAAGGTAAAGTCAGAGACTATTTCAAAGTTAACGGAAAAAGAATTTTAATTACCACTGATCGTCAATCTGCTTTTGACGTAATTTTAGGACATATTCCCTTCAAAGGAACCGTTCTAAATTTATTGACTCAATTTTGGTTAGAAAATACCCAAGATATTATTCCCAATTATTTAATTTCCGTTCCCGATCCCAATGTTATCGTTGGTCATGAGTGCCAATTAATTCCTATAGAAATGATTGTTCGTGGTTACGTTACCGGTGTCACCAACACTTCCTTGTGGACTGCTTACAAAAATGGTGCCAGAGAATTTTGTGGCAACTATCTTCCTGATGGTTTAGTTAAAAATCAAAAATTAGAAACGCCAATTATTACTCCTTCAACTCATGCCGAAGCTGGTGCTCATGACGTCAATATGAGTCGTCAGGAAATTATTGATCAAAAAATTGTTAGCGAAGAAATTTATTCTCAAATGGAAACTGCTGCTCTCAAATTATTTCAACGGGGAACTGAAATTTGCCAACAAAAAGGACTTATTTTAGTTGACACCAAATATGAATTTGGATTACTCAACGGTCAAGTTGTTTTGATTGATGAAATTCACACTCCAGATTCCTCCCGTTTTTGGAAATTAAATTCTTATCAAGAAAAACTTAGTCAAGGGTTAGAGCCAGAAAACTTTGACAAAGAGTTTATTCGCCTGTGGTATGTCGAACATGGCTATTCTGGTCAAGGTGAACCACCTCAAATGCCTTTGGAATTAGTTGTTGCCGCTTCTCAACGATATATTGCTAATTACGAAATTATTACCGGGCAAACTTTTACTGCCTATCAATATCCCATCAATCAACGCATTAGCGACAATCTTAGAAAAATAAATTTATGATGGATACCAAAAAACTTACTGTTTTAGTGGTTGACGGTGGGGGGCGTGGTTCCGCTTTGGTCGATAAATATTCTCAAAGTCCTTTGGTTGAAAAGATAATTGCTGTTCCAGGTAATGATCTTATGGCCTTAACCTCTCAAAAACCAGTCAAAATTTATCCCGAATTAAAAACTACTAGTGTTTCTGAAATTATTGACATTTGTCGTCAACAACAAGTTGATTTAGTCGATGTGGCCCAAGACAATGCTGTTGCTGTTGGTTTAGTTGACCAATTAACCAAAAATAATATTCCTACTTTTGGTCCGACTCAGCAAGCTGGTCAACTAGAATGGGACAAATCCTGGTCACGTCAGTTCATGCAAAAATATCAACTTCCTATTCCTGAATTTTATGTTTTCGATAATCCCGAATCTGGTTATCAATTTTTAGACAAATCTGAAAATAAACCTTGGTTTGTCAAAGCCTCAGGTTTAGCCGAGGGTAAGGGTGTTATTCCAGCGAATAACAATTCAGAAGCCAAAAATGCCATCAACGAAATGTCTCGTTTTGGCCAAAGTGGTCAAACATATTTACTCGAAGAGTGTTTAGTTGGCGAAGAATTTTCTGCTTTTGCTGTAGTCGATGGAACAGACTTTCAAATTGTCGGTTTTGCCCAAGACCATAAACGTGTCAATGATCATGACCAAGGGCCAAATACCGGTGGAATGGGATGTGTGAGTAATCCCCTCATTGTTGATCAAAATGTTATTACTCAAGTCAAAGATATTTTTCAAAAAACTGTAGTGGGTATGGTTGCTGAAAACCGTTCTTACCAAGGAATTTTATATCTTGGTGGTATGGTTGTTGGCCAAAAAGTTTATATTATTGAATTTAACTGTCGTTGGGGTGACCCCGAAACTCAAGTAGTTTTACCAGCTATCAAAAATGATTTAGTTGATATTTGTTTTTCTGTCATTAACCACACTCTTTCGTCTCAAAAAATTATCACTGATTCCCAAACCAGAATTGTGGTTACCGCTGCTTCACGTGGTTATCCAACTAATTATGATGCCGTCAAAGGTAAACAAATTTTTGGTCTCGAAAAAATTCTGGCTTCCCAAAAAGTTAAACTTTTAGGTGCCGGTACTCAATATCAAAATAAAAAATTTATCGCTCATGGTGGCCGTTTATTTTATTTAGTTGCCTCTGGCAAAAATATTATTGCTGCCCGAAAAAATGTTTATGATAAGTTAACTAATATTAGCATTGAAGGCGACAATCTCCATTACCGCACCGACATCGGCTGGCGCGATGTTGCTAGATTAAATAAAAATTAAATATTTCCTCATTGTTTAATTTAAAAATTAGAGTTTATACTCTTAAGTAAGATGAAAAACTTAAAATCAGATGGAATTAAAAAAAATATTCTGCTTTTGGTTGGGATGTTTTTAATAGTAATTGCTTTACCAATAGCCACAAAATTAGTTCAACAAAGTCAAGAAAATAGAAGTAATGCTGCCAGTAAACGTTCAGTTCATTGTACATCTTTCAGTTATGGTAGTTGGGGTCCGTGTAATGAAAGAGGAGTACAGTATAGAGTGTTAAAATCAAAAAAACCAAAAGGCTGTACTGACCCGGGCATTATATTTCGTTCCTGCACTACCTCAACTCCAGTCAAAGTTAACGGGGTGTGTGGAAGTGCTAAAAACAGTTGTTCAAAAGGAAATTTTTCAGATATAGTTGATATTGAATACTATTACAAATGGAAATGTCTCGGTATCAATGGTGGAAAAACAGTAAATTGCGCGCTAGCCAAACCTGTTGTAAATTACAACAACGTTATCCCGACTTTAAATTTGTCAGTAGAAGCCGATTAATAAATTAATGATAAAAACAGACAAAGAATTTGGCCTTATCATTGGTCGTTTTCAACCACCATGTTTACATCATTTAGAATTTATCAAAGAAGTTATCAACTCTGGCATTAAAGAATTATTAATTGGAATAGGCGATGCGGGCATTATTGATGACAATAATTTTCTCACCGCCAATCAAGTCAAAGATTTACTAATTCCCAATTTAGACCAATTAAATTTTCCTTATCAAATTCAAATTATCCCCGACATTCACAATCCGCCCAAATACGCCGACCACGTCAAAACTTTTTTCCCATTCATCACCGAATCCAACACCTGCCTCTTTACCGACAATACTTACACCTCAGATTGTTTTACTAACTATGGCCACAATTTTGAACATATCATCCAAACCATTTTTCCCACCCGTGCTGCCCAAATCCGTAAAATGATTTTTTTTAAAAATCTTCAATGGCAATCCCTCGTTCCTCAAAATGTTGTGGAATTTATTAAAAGTATAAAATAACCTTATGTCCGAAAATTATTCTCCAAAGAAAATTTTATACAACCCCAAAATTAGTTCCATCATTTTATTAATCATCGCCGCCGGGTTCATCTATTTAGTTTTCAAAAGTGATTATTTAAGAAATACTTTAATCCAGCTAGCAACAATTTCTAACGACTTTATCTCGCAACATTTTTAAAAAGTTTTTCTACTAAATCAATCCTAAAAATCGGTTATAATACCATTATGAAACTTTCCATAGCTATCGTTGGTTTGCCAAATGTTGGTAAATCTACACTTTTCAATGCTTTATTAGGCAAACGCGTCGCTGATGCCAGTAATTATCCTTTTTGTACTATTGATCCCAACGTTGGTGTGGTTGAAGTTCCCGATGAAAAATTACCGGTTTTAGCCGAGATTGTCAAAACTAACAAGGTTGTTCCAGCTATCGTTGAATTCGTTGACATTGCCGGACTTGTCAAAGGTGCCTCCCAAGGTGAAGGTCTTGGCAATAAATTTTTGACCAACATTCGTGATTGTGATGCTATTTGCCATGTTGTCCGCGCTTTTTCTGATCAAAATATTATCAAAGAAGGTTCTGTCGATCCTCAGGGAGATTTTGAAGTTATCTGTGCTGAATTAATTATCAAAGATCTCGAAACTATTGATAAATATATCGATACCAACAAAAATAATGCCAAAGAAAAAATTAGTAAAAAATTTGTTTTGGCTCAAAAACTAAAAAGTGAATTAGAAAAGGGGATATTGGCAGTTAATTTAAAACTCGACGACGAAGAAAAAGAATTGCAAAAAGAATTTTTCTTACTCACTGCCAAACCATATTTTATTGTCGCCAATGTTGATGAAGACACTTACAAAAATCTTGAAAATTGGAATTTAAAAATTGAAAATTTCGAGACTATTGTTCCGGTTTGCGCCAAAATCGAATTTGATCTATCTGAACTTTCTTTAGAAGAAAGAAAATCATACCTTCAAGAATTAGGAGTTTCTCAATCAGGATTAGAAAGAGTTATTCAAAAAGCTTACGATACTCTTGGTCTTCAATCGTACTACACTGCCGGTGTCAAAGAAGCTCGAGCCTGGACTATCAAAAAAGGTTCTACCGCTCCACAAGCCGCTGCCGCCATTCACACTGATTTTGAAAAAGGTTTTATCATGGCCGAAGTTGTTTCTTATCAAGATTTCGTTACTTGTAATGGCCCTATTGGCGCCAAAGAAGTCGGCAAGCTTCGTCATGAAGGCCGAGATTACGCCATGCGTCCTGACGACGTTGTTGAATTTAGAGTCAATGTTTAACAAACTTTTAGTCATTTCTGGTCCGACGGCTACTGGTAAAACCGATTTGGCTGTCAAATTAGCCAAAAAATATAATGGGGAATTAGTCTCCGGTGATTCCTGCCAAATTTATAAAGGTATGGACATCGGTACTGGCAAAGATCAACCAGAAGAAACGCCGATTCATTTAATTGATTTAGTTACTCCAGATCAAAAATTTTCTGTCGCCGATTTTCAAAAAATTGGTTTAGAAACTATCAAAGAAATTCAGTCACGCGGCAAACTGCCAATTTTAGTTGGTTGCAGTGGTTTTTATATTGATTCGTTAATTAATCCCAATTACACCACTTTTTCCGTTAAACCTCATAAACTTTGGCGTTTTATTTCTCGTCTTTGTTCTGTCAAAACTTTACAAAAATTTTATAAATTTTTGGATAAAAATAATTTTTCAAAATTAAATCATTCCGATGTCAACAATCACTATCGTCTAACCCGTAAAATCGAAATCAATTTATTTTTTCCAAAAAATATTGAAAATTGTAAATTGAAAATTGAAAATTTTGACCTTCTTCATCTCTCTCTCACCGCTCCTCTCGATTTTCTTTACCAACGTATTGATGCGCGGGTTAATAAACGCATGCAAATTGGGTTTTTAAGCGAAATAACCAAATTATTGAAAAAATATAAATGGTCCGATCCCGGCATGCAAATAGCCGCCTATCAATGTCTCCGCCCATATTTTGAAAATAAAAAAAATCTCCCTTCTTGTCTCCAACTCTGGTCCTACGCCGAACATTCCGATGCTCGCCGTCAAAGTTGTTGGTTCAAAACCAAATCTAACGCTATTTCCTTTGATATTACTCAAAAAGGTTTTGATAAAAAAATATTTAATCAAGTGGCCAAATGGTATACTAAACCATGACTAACAAAAAAATAGAAATTTCTTACAAGACAATTATTTTAACAATTCTTACTATCTTAGGAATAGCCTTACTTTGGCAAGTTCGTGCTTTAATTGTCTTATTTTTCATTAGTTTTGTTTTTATGGAAGCTCTTAACCCAGCTGTCTCTCGTCTTGAGAAATTCAAAATTCCCCGACCTTTAGGTATTTTAATTCTTTATATTATAATTCTCGCAGTTGTCTCTTTTTCAGTTGCAGGCATTGTCCCAATTCTAGTTGAACAGACCACTGGTTTAGTTCAAACACTTCCTGAAACTTTAAAAAATATCAAAGTTTTTGGCAGTGATGCTATTGATTTATCTTCACAATTTAAAATTCTCGAAAATCTTCCTAGTGGTATTGCAAAAACTGTCTTCTCACTCATCTCTAATGTTGCCTCTGGCTTTGTTATTTTATTTTTAACATTTTATCTTTTACTCGAAAAAAAGAATTTTCCCAAATATGGTCTTGAAGCTTTTGGTGAAACTGGCAAAGAAAAAATGGTCGCTATCATTGAGAGACTAGAAGTTCGATTAGGAAGTTGGGTTAGTGCTGAGTTTTTCTTAATGACAATTATTGGTGTTCTTTCTTATTTTGGTTACACTATTCTTGGATTAAAATATGCCGTTCCATTAGCTATTTTTGCTGGTCTTCTGGAAGCTGTTCCGGCTATTGGTCCCGTTGTTGCCACTGCGCTAGCTGCTTTAGTTGGTATTACCGTTTCTCCTCTCACTTGTGTCCTCGCTATCGCTGTCGGCACTGTTATTCAACAACTCGAAAACAACATCATTGTTCCTCGTATTATGAAACAAACTGTTGGCTTTAATCCTCTTGTCACCATTTTGTTAATCGCTGCTGGTGCCAAACTTGGTGGAGTTATTGGAGCTATTTTAGCTCTTCCAATTTTTCTAACTATCGAAACTATCTTCAAAGTCCTTGCCGCGAAAAAATAATTTTTCTTCGTAACCAATCATTTTTAGTCCTTGTTTTTGTCCAAACAAAAACCTCCAAAGAAATTGTTAAGCTGGATTCTGTTTATGTGTCATCTATCTATTCTCTCTACCTGAGACTCTCAAAGACTAGATATTAACGTCTCAACTTGAGATTTCCACCAGAAGGATGCTCGTTTCACTTAGGCTCGCCGTAGCTTCTTGCGAAGGCGGCTCACTTACTCGTCTCTGTAGCATTGCCGTTCGGTCACCCGAACTCCTACATATTTAGATTCTGCATCTTTTGTGGTCCAGACTTTCCTTTCCGATAAATCGGAACAGACACTTCAATTTCTTTGAAGGTTAGTTTATTTTACAATTTTTACTATTTAAGTAAAGCTGCATCAGCGGCGGACAAGATTTTGAACATTTTAGTTCCAGTCTCTTGATCAACAGTTTGAGCTGCTGGTCTACCGTTTTTAAGCATAACTTTTTCTACTTTACTGACGTCAATTTCAACAGATTTGCGTGATTTAACGTTATAAAATTTAATGGTTGGCATTGTAAGCTTCACCCCCTTAAATTAATAGATAAATAGATAACCACTATCACCATAATTGAAATCACGCTCAAAATCAAGCTCTTAACTAAATCCTTCTTTATAAATCTATTTTCTGCTTCATTAGTCATACTCTAAAGCCAGTATAGCACAATCTTTTTTGCTACAATTAAATCATGTTACTGTACCTCTTAACTTTTTTAAATATTTTTTGGTTAGCTTTTATTACTTATTCTCTGTATAGAAATAAAAATAAATCCAAAAATCAGGACAATAATAGTAATTTAAGTAAGTTTAGAATTAATATTTTACGTTTTAACCCGTTTGAAGATGTTGGTGGTGATCAAAGTTTCATTCTTACCTTATTAGACGAAAATAGTAATGGTGCCATTCTTACTTCTCTTCATAATCGTGACATCACTCGCGTTTATGCCAAACCGATTAAAAATGGCCAAGGGGATAATATCACTTTGTCAAAAGAGGAAAAATTAGCTATAGTTAAAACTATTAAAGGTTAATCTTTTATGAATTCTAAAATAACAAAAAATTTTGGTTTAATAGGTCTCTTCCTAATTATTACTGGAATATCGTATTTTTTATTTGATACTTTCTTGCCTACTGGTGGTTCAAAATTAATTACTTCAACCAGTAACAACCCCAACAAAAATACCGATACCGTAAATAATTCTTCTGGTCAAACAGAATTATATCCAGGTCCAAAAACCGAAGCTTGTCCTATCAACGGCAAACTTTACACCAAAGAAGAAAAAGAAATTTGGTCAAAGCGTCGTCCATTAATGGTTATGATTGAAAACCACGAAGATGCTCGTCCTCAATCTGGTCTTCAAACTGCAGATATCGTTTATGAAGCTATGGCTGAAGGTGGAATTACCCGATTTATGGGAGTATTTTATTGTGGTCAAGTTGCCGGCTCAGAAAGTGCTAAATATGATGTTGGCCCAGTTCGTTCCGCCAGAACTTATTTTCTCGATCTTGCTTCAGAATATTCCGATTATCCACTCTACAACCATGTTGGTGGCGCTAATTGTAGTTCTGCTACTGATGGTGGCCCATGTACCACTTCTACCAAAGCTCAAGCCATTGAACAAATTGCTAGCTACGGTTGGAATACCAAAGGCACCTGGAGTGATTTAAGCCAATTTTCATTATCTTACAAGGCTTGTCGACGTGAACCAGATCGCACTGGTGATGAACGCGCCACTGAACACACTATGTATTGTTCCACCAAAGAACTTTGGAATGTTGCCGAAAGTCGTGGCTTAACCAATACTACCGAAGCCAAAAATACTTCATGGGACAAAAATTATCGTACTTGGTTATTTAAACAAACCGACAAAGCCAGCTCTTCCCCAACAGCTTCAAATATCTCTTTTGATTTTTGGTCTGGATACAAAGATTATTCAGTTAGTTGGAAATTTGATTCCGCTAACAATAATTATGTTCGTTCTAACGGTAGCAAAGAACACATCGATTTTAATACTAGTAAAGCCATCACTGCCAAAAATATCGTCATTCAATTTACCAAAGAAACTCGATCTGTGGATGAACATTTACACAATCTTTACGCTGTTGTTGGCAGTGGTGATGGCGTCCTCATTCAAAATGGTGAAAAAACCGAAATTACTTGGTCAAAAGCCAATCGCCTTTCTCGAACTATCTACAAAGATAAAAGCGGTAAAGAAGTTAATTTTGTTGCTGGCAATATTTGGGTTGAAATATTACCTCTAAATACAGAAGTTTCATATAACTAATTTATGAAAATTCAAAGTAGTTTAAAGCATTTGTTTATTTCTCAGACGAGGATAAAGATTATTAATGTCCTTTTCTACAATCCAACAGAAATATTTTATGTTCGACAATTAGTCCGTTTGGTTGATGAAGAAATAAACTCTGTCCGACGTGAATTAGATAATCTTAAAAAAAGCGGCATTATTGCCTCTGAGTCACGTGGTAATCGTCTTTACTATTGGGCCGATAAACAATCCCCATTATTCACCGATTTACTTTTAATTGCCAATCAATCCGCTGGTCTCGGTCTTAAATTGCAAAATAAAAATGAAACATTAGGCAGTATTAAATTGGTTTTTTATAGTTATCGTTTTATGTCTGGTGAAAAGAAAAACCCTGATGATATTGATTTAATTATCGTCGGAGATGTTTCTCTTCGAGAAATCGAAGGTTATGTCAAACAAGAAGAAGAAGTCCGTGGTTATGAAATAAACTATATGGTTATGGGAAAAGGGGAATTCAAACTTCGTCGTCAAAAACGTGATCAATTCATTATCGACTTTTTCTTAAACAGCCCGCTTGCTATAATAGGCAGCTGCCAGGAAATTTCAAATCTTTAAATGAGCAAACTTAGAAAAGTTATTAAAACCGGCAATAGTTTAGCTATAACTATTCCTTCAAAGTCCATCAAGGATTTTAATATTCGTGAAGGTGATCCTGTTTCGATTCACATAAATCGTTCCAAAGCCAGTATCACTTATCTTTTTTCTGGCCACCCTCGCCAATTATCACTTATTAATAGCTCAAAATAAGTATGTCTCACAAAAAAACACTAAGAAGATTTTGGCTTATCGCAGGCCTTACTTTAATTTGTTTTTTAATAAATTTTCCCAAGCAACTTCCACTAAAAATTCACTTGGGCAAAATAAATTGGGAACATACACTTTATCGTCCTGAATTTAATTTAGGTAAATTTACTCTCAATAAAAATATTGATCTTAAATACGGTCTCGATTTAGCTGGTGGTTCATCACTCCTTTTTGATATTGATACTTCAAAAATTCCTTCAACTGAATTATCTAGCGCATTAGAGTCTCTAAAAAGTAATATCGAAAGAAGAATTAATTTATTTGGAGTTAGTGAAACATCTGTTCAAATAAACAAACAACAAGATAAATATCGTCTCCAAATTGACCTTCCCGGAGTAGAGAATATCAATGATGCTATTAGTTTAATCGGCACTACCGCTCAACTTTCGTTCAAAGGTGAAGTCGATATCCCCAAAGAAGCCACTGCTACCGCTACTATTTATGATCTTTTTTCCAAAGATACTGGCATCAATGGTTCTCATTTAAAACAAGCTTCTGTTCAAATCAACAGTAATAATTCTCAACCAGAAGTCTCACTTGAGTTTAATGAAGAGGGGACTAAACTTTTTGCCCAAGCTACCAAAGAATTAGTGGGGAAACGTATTGCTATTTTTATCGATAATTATCCTGTCACTGCTCCAACAGTAAAAGATGAGATTACCGAAGGTAAGGCTTCAATCAGCGGTAGTTTTGATTCTAAATCAGCCAAAGAATTAGCTGTTCAACTAAATGCCGGAGCACTTCCTCTTCCAATTTCTATTATTCAACAATCACAAGTTGGTGCCACTCTTGGTCAAGATTCCCTTAATAAAGGTATTTTAGCCGGTTTGGTCGGCTTGGCTTTAGTAGCTCTTTTTATGATTGCTAATTACGGTAAAGTCGGTCTTATTGCTGACATTGGTCTAATTATTTACGCCCTCATCACTCTAACTCTTTATCGTCTTATTCCAATAACTCTTACTTTTCCTGGTATAGTTGGTTTTATTTTATCTATCGGTATGGCCGTTGACAGTAATATTTTGATTTTTGAAAGATTAAAAGAAGAAACTCGTTTAGGAAAAGATTGGAACATGGCTTTAGAAACCGCATTTGGTCGAGCCTGGGATTCCATCAAAGATGCCAACACCTGTACCATTATCACCGGATTTATTTTATTCAATCCGTTTAATTGGTCTTTCCTCAGCACCTCTGGTATGATTCGTGGTTTTGCAGTTACCCTAATCTTAGGCATTTTCGTCGGTATTTTTACCGGTGTTTTTGTTACCCGAAATCTTTTGCGTGTCTTTGCTAAACAGAAATTATCCATTAAAGCTAATAGCTAAAAACTACTTACTACTCAACTAAATCATGAATATAATGAAACTAAGACCACTTTTCTTGGTCATTTCCTCAATTTTGTTAGGAGTATCTTTATTTTCTATTATCAAATGGCAATTTAAACCGTCTATTGATTTTACTGGTGGTACTTTATGGGAATTAAATATTCCCGATTATTCGCAAGAAAAACTAAATCAAGTTTTTTCCAAAAATAATCTCGAACTTAAATCAGTAAATAATACTGGCACTAATCAATATCTTCTCAAATTTTCCGACATCACTCCCGATAAAAAAACTGAATTAATCAAATCCTTCAAAGAATCTTTCCCCAAATATAGTGAATTAAAATTTGAAACATTAGGTGCCACTCTTGGCCAAGAACTTTTCAAAAAAACTTTAGCTGCCATCATTCTTTCATCAATTTTCCTTTTCTTGTTTATTGGTCGTCGTTTTCGTGATCTTTCTTTTGGAGTCGGAGCAATTTTAGCCATGCTTCACGATACTTTCATTTTAATCGGTAGTTTCTCTCTTTTTGGTCATTTCTTTGGAGCTGAGCTCGATGCACTATTCGTTACTGCCTTACTTACCACCTTATCATCATCAGTCCACGACACTGTTGTTACTTTCGATCGTATTCGTGAACTTCGTCGTCATAGTTTTCAAAAAGATTGGGTTTCGCTAGCCAACCAAGCCGTCACTGAAACCCTTGTCCGATCTATTAACAATTCTATGACCATTATCTTTATGTTATTAGCCCTAGTCTTGTTGGGTGGAAGCACCACTCGTTGGTTTGCTACCGCTCTCTTAGTTGGTGTTATCTGCGGCACCTATTCCTCCACCGCCGTCGCCATCCCCCTCGTCCTCTTTTTCAAAAAGCATTCAAAGAAGAAATAGTTTACTTAAATTCTTCAATTTTTTTCAGTAAAACTTCTCGATCGTTTAGCTCTGGCTTTTCTTCAACTTCTTTAAAAATTGCGTTTAATACTTCACCCACTTTTGGCCCTGGTTTAATCCCTAGGATTTCCATTACATCAAGTCCGGTAACTTTTAAGTCTTTCACGGCAAACGGTTGTTTTTGCACCTCTACAATGCGTTGTTTAAACAATTCCCATCGCCAGCTAGTTTCTTTGGCTCCGCTGCCCAGTCGGTCGGCTCGACGCAAATCAATCATTTCGTCAATATAATCCAAAGTCACATTTCGAATAAATCGTCTCACTGCTTTATCGGTTTGAGTTTCTTGCACCGTAAACATATGCCATCGCACTAATCTAAATAACTGGTCCAGTTCTTTATTTGATAATCTTAATTTTTTACCAATACTTACCGCAATTCTTGAACCATAAATTTCATGATTATGAAAAGTTCTTGATTGTCCGTCACCATGCATTGATTTTGGTTTACCCACATCGTGCAACAAAGCTGCCAATTTAGTTACTGGATTTTTACTTTGACAATTATCCAAAGTTTTTAAATTATGTGTCCACACATCATCAATATGATGTCCTTTTTGAGTCATTCCAAAACCATCAGCCAACTCTGGCATTATTTCTGCTAATAATCCAGATTGTCTTAACAATTCAATTCCATTTGATGGAGTAGGCGAGAGCAGTATTTTAAATAATTCATCCCTCACTCTTTCGCCAGCAATATTATTTATCAACTTGGCATTTTTTTGAATTGATTCTAAAGTTTTTTCTTCAATATTAAACCCTATCTGTCCAGCAATTCTTACCGCCCTCATCAATCTCAAAGCATCTTCCTTAAACCTTTCATCTGGATTCCCCACTGTTCTAACTATTTTATTCTCCAAATCTTTTTGCCCTCCAAAAAGATCAATAATTTGAAAATTGGATTTTGAAAATTGAAAATTTAACGCGATTGCATTTATCGTAAAGTCTCTTCTTTCCAAATCTTCCTCCAAAGTTTTGCCCCATTTCACTTCATCTGGGTGACGGCCATCACTATAACCTCTTTCAGTTCTAAAGGTAGTTACTTCAAAAATCTCCCCATCTTTTTCCACAATACTCAAAGTTCCAAAACTATTATTATAAAAACTATTTTTTGGAAATAGTTTTTTCATTTCTTCTGGAGTTAAATTAGTCGTAAAATCCCAATCTGCTACTTCTCGTCCCAACATCAAGTCGCGAACCGCCCCGCCGACAATATAAATCTCAGCGTTATTATCTTGAAATTTTTTAATAATTTTTATTACCTTCTCTGGAATATTCATTCTGTCTTATTTTACCTTATTAAATAATAACCGTATTAAACCAATAGAAAACCGCGGGGCACTTCGTTAGAAGTGGGTATCCCCGCGGTTTTACAATCGGACTATTCCGAAGAACGTTTTTAAGGCAGGGTCAAAGTTCAACAAACTCGCAAGCTTTTGCAGTAAAGGCGGTTAAAACCTTATCTGCCTCCGGGCGGATGTTCGCTTTTACTTCTTTAAGTTCAGTAGAATTCTTGGTTGTGGTAATTTCCGTATTTGAGAGAATATCCCATTTTTCAAAAACATCTTTGCGCAGGCTGTCAAGCAAATCAATGTATTGCTTGTGAGAATTGTAAAATTCTTTAACCTGTGCAGCAGTTGTCTTTTGTCTGAGTTCTTTCGTAATCAATGTCTTGATAGTTCTTTCAGCAATGCGCCGTCCTTTACTTTTTTCGGGAGCTTGACGGCAGACGTCTGTGGCCTGATCCAGGGTTTTTGCAACCTCGGCCTTATCAACCCAATAGATCTCCTCTTTTTTGTTGATAAAGGCTTCAGCCTCCATCTTGGACGGGCAGTGTTTCCGTAGCGTAAGCAATTGTTCATAATTTTCAGTACTCTCTGCTTGCCATAACGCCACACGGTCCCATCCCAAACGGGAGATCACCCCTAAAGGTAAGTTAGGATTCGGTTTCCAATCATTCTCACGATACCCTTGATCGTCAAAAACCGATTCCGCCTGCATGATTTCATTGTATAAGTAGTGCGCTTCTCGTGTAGTTTTTACCACAGAAAACATCTTTGCCGCAAGAATACAGTCTTGTTCGTAAGCTGAATTAGGTGATTTCCTGATCCTTTCAAAGGCATTCTCGGTCGTTATACCTGACTGCTCTTCAAGCGGGAACTCAGCCAAGAGGTCAAGCAGATCAACCCCTGTAGATTTTGCTACCTCCTGAAGTTTTTCCAACGAATACACCTGATACATAATGATACCTACCTTTCTTTTTATAGTCCGAATTGTCCAACGTGCAACAGTAAGAAGAAGAACCTCGTTAATCGCTTTAGGTTACGCATCTTTTTCTTATTTTCCTAAGTCCAGGCATTATATCATATCCTATATATTTTTTATAAAACAAAAATTTCATCCAAAAAACCCTCCAGTTTCCTGGAGGGTTTCAAAATCGTTTTTAATTTAATTTATACACGATCTGGCTTTGGTAAAGCTTCTTTTACAGCGATATTTCTGCCCATTTGTTCAGAATTATCAAGAGCTTGCATAGCCTTAGCAGCATCTTCATCGTTTTCGAATTCAACGAAACCGAATCCTTTGCTTCTCTTTGAGAATTTATCAATGACTACGTTAGCTGAAATCACAGCTCCGTAAGCTGAAAAGATTGAATTCAAATCAGCATCAGCCATCGAGAAAGGGAGATTGCCTACAAATAATTTTTTTGCCATGTGTTTTTTTTAAAAACTCCTTAAATACCTTAATAAATATAACAGGTTTGAACCTTGTTCCTAAAAGTTGGCTACTTTTTTGAAACTAATGAATAGTATATAACATATTTTTCAAAAATGTGTAAAATTGACTATCTATGCTGTGTATCGATCATTCCACTTCAGAAACCGAAATTTTAGAAATACTTCTTAAAAATCGTCAAATAAAATCATCCGACATTGACTCTTTTTTAAAACCAACCTCACCAGAAAAACTTGAATCAAAAGATTTTGGCGTCGCCCAAAAAAAACTTTTTCAAGCAGTTGAAGTGATTCAAAAATATCTCGATGATAAGAAAAATATCCTAATTTACGGCGATTACGACGTTGATGGCATCACTGCGACCGCTATCCTTTGGCAAGTTTTATATAAAAACGGAGCTAATGTTACCCCTTTTGTTCCAGATCGCGAAGTTGACGGCTACGGCATCAAAGCTAAATCATTTTTTAGAATTCAACAAGAAAAAAATCTCCATTTCGATCTTCTCATCACCGTCGACAACGGTATCGTTGCTGGCAAAGAATTGCTCCCAATTTTAGAGTCTGGTACTCAAATTGTGGTTATTGATCATCATGTTATCAACAACCCCTTACCAAAATCAATTTTAGCCGTTCATTCCACTCAAACTTCTGGTTCAGTTCTATCATGGATTGTCGCCAGCCAACTCGATAAAACTGCTGATTTAGGTCTAGCCGCTTTAGGTGCTGTCGCTGACTGTATGCCACTAAATACCATCAACAGAAATATTGTTTTTCATGGGCTTCAATCGCTTCGTCTTCAACCAAATCATGGTATTAAAAAATTAATTGAAGTCAGTGGTTCCAAACAAGATTCTTTGACTACTTACGATTTAGGTTTTATTCTTGGCCCACGAATTAACGCTGTCGGCCGTCTTTCCAATCCTACTGATGCCCTTCGGCTTTTATGTAGTCAAACTGCTCAACAAGCCTCTAAATTTGTGGCTATTCTCGATGGTTACAACAAAGAGCGTCAAACTCTTCAACAAGAAAGTCTAACTTTAGCGGAAAAAAATATAAAAACTGACGATAAACTTTTATTTATTGCCGACAAATCTTTTCATCCCGGAGTTATTGGCCTGATTGCTGGCCGTTTAACCGAAAAATATTATCTTCCCTCAATTGTAATTAGTCTTGACGATAAAATTTCCAAAGGTTCTTGTCGATCAATCAAAGAATTAAATATTATTGAAACTCTGCGTGAGTTTTCTGATTTATTCGTTGACCTGGGTGGTCATGCCGGCGCTGCAGGGTTTAGCATCAAAACTAGGAACATAGGAATAATGAAAGCACAATTAACTAAATTTATTAATCAAAAATTATCTGGTTGTGAATTAAAACCCGAAAAATTTATTGATGCGGAAATGAAATTAAATGCCGCTACCGTTAAAAATTGCCGGCTTATTAAAAAACTTGAACCTTTTGGTGTTGGTAATCTTGACCCGGTATTTTTATTTAAACAAGTCCGCGTTGTTGAAAAACGTCTTCTTGGCGCTAACAAAGACCATTTAAAATTAAAAGTTGGGGATTCTATGGTGGACACCATTGCTTTTAAAAAAGGGGAATATGACTCAAAAATCAAAGTTGGCGATCTCATCGATTTCACCGCTAACCTTAGCTTAAATATCTGGAATGGTTACACCTCTCCCCAGCTTGTCGTCAAAGACATTCTATCGTAGAATACTCACATGGAAAGAATATTAGCAAAAGATTGTCTCCAAAAGATTGGAGAAAAAGTTTTGTTACAAGGTTGGGTCAGTAATATTCGCGATCATGGCCAACTAATTTTTATCGATTTTCGCGATTGGAGTGGCATTATCCAAATTGTTATCGATGCTCATGATAGTGAATCTAACCATAAAATTGCTGCTTCTTTAGGCATGGAATGGGTGGTTGAAGTTGAAGGAGAAGTTGTCAAACGGGGCGAAAAAGCTGTCAATCCTAATTTACCAACCGGAGAAATAGAAATTAATTGTCAAAAGTTAATCGTTCTTAATAAAAGTGAAGTTAGCCCTTTCCCTCTCGATACTGATGGTACTGAGTTAGACGAGTCTTTACGCCTTAAATATCGCTATCTTGATTTGCGCCGTCCTCGTTTGGCTCATATCATGCAAAGCAAACACAAATATACTTTAGCTGTCCGCAATTGGATGGATCAAAACGGTTTTACTGAAGTTTCAACTCCGCTTTTAACCACCACTTCTCCCGAAGGTGCTCGTGACTTTTTAGTGCCTTCTCGAATTCACAAAGGTCAATTTTTTGTTCTCCCTCAAGCTCCTCAACAATTCAAACAATTATTAATGATTTCTGGTGTCGACAAATATTTTCAAATTGCTCCTTGTTTTCGAGATGAAGATCCTCGAGCTGACCGTCATGCTGGGGCTTTTTATCAAATCGACATTGAAATGAGTTTTCCTACTATCGACAGACTTTTTGGTGCTGCCGAAAAGTTAATTCGCGATACTTATCAAACCATTGCTCCCCAAAAGAAAATTGCTAATTTTCCATTTCCTCGCATTACGTATAAAGACGCTATGAATAAGTTTGGCAGTGATAAACCAGATACCCGTTTTGGCATGGAACTCCAAGACGTTACTGAAGTTATCAAAAATAAAAGTGAATTTAACGTTTTTAACAGTGCTGAAGTTATCAAATGTTTAGTTGCTCCTAAATGTGCCGAATTTAGCAAAACTCAAATCGAAAAATTAGAAAATCTCGCTAAGGAAAAAGGTGCCAAAGGTTTGGCCTATACCAAGGTTACTGATAATGGTCTAGATATTGGAGTCGCTCGATTTTTTGGTCTAGAATTACAGCAACAAATTATTCAGGCAACATCAGCTAAATCTGGCGATATGATTTTCTTTGTCGCCGACAAATTAAATTTAGCCAATAAAGTACTTGGTTATATTCGCCTTAATTTAGGTGATTTATTAAATCTTCGTGATCCAAACATTCTTCAATTTAATTGGATTACTGGTTTTCCTTTTTACGAAATTAACGACGAAGGGAAATTAGATTTCGGTCACAATCCTTTTTCCATGCCCAAAGGTGGCATGGAATCTTTGCAAAATAAAGATCCTCTAGAAATTGAATCTTATCAATACGATTTAACTTTAAATGGTTATGAATTGGCCTCTGGTTCTATTCGTAATCATGAACCAGAAACGCTAGTTAAGGCTTTTGAAATTGTTGGTTACGGTAGGGAAGAAGTCCTCAAAAAATTTGGTGGTCTGTATAATGCTTTTCACTATGGTGCACCCCCGCACGGTGGTTGGGCTATCGGTTTAGATCGTCTCATGATGTTGCTTCTTGATGAACCAAACATCCGAGATGTCTATGCTTTTCCACTTAATTCCAACGGGGTTGATCTTTTGATGAATGCTCCAAGTCCTGTTGATCAAAAACAACTCGACGATGTTGGTTTAATGTTAAAGCCTAATGCCCCAAATAATCAAAAATAGTTGGCCAGATTTTCTCATTATTTTTTTGATTTTAATTGTCAATCTTTTTTGGTTACCCACTTTTTCCTTTTGGAAAATTTATCCCAAAAATAATTTTATAATTCAAAACAACCAACTTTTAAATTTTCAATCTCCCAGTACCCCTGTAATTAAATTGGTCAACCAACCAATTTTAAATTCAAACCATTACATTTTAGTTGATGTCGACACTAATAAAATTTTATCCTCCAAAAATATGGATGAAAAAATTTATCCAGCTTCAACGACTAAGTTGGCTACCGCTGTAACTGCTCTTAATTTGTATCCCCTAGATGAAGTCGTTACTGTTGATCAAGCCTATGATGAGGGTAAAACTATGAAACTTCAACTTGGTGAAAAAATAACTGTTAAATCTTTAGTCCAAGCGTTATTGGTTTATTCCGCCAACGATTCTGCTTTTACTTTGGCCAATCATTATCGAGATGGCGTCACTGGGTTTGTTCCCCAAATGAATTTTCTTATGGCTAAATACAATTTAACTAATACTCATTTTGTTAATCCAGATGGACTTCATAATGACAACCATTATTCTACTGTTTACGATTTATCTCAACTAGGTCGTCTTGCTATCCAAAATTCTACTGTTCGTGATGTTGTTAAAAATAAAAGTCTCACCGTTACCGATGTCACCGGCCAAATTAAACATGAAATTACTACCACCAACGAACTTCTTGGTGTTGTTTCTGAAGTTGTTGGTCTTAAAACTGGATTTACTACAGAAGCCAAAGGTTGTTTTATTGGTCTTTTAAATATAAACAACCATCTTGTCATCAGTGTTGTGGCTCAGAGCGACGATCGTTTTCAAGATACTAAAATCCTTATTGACTGGCTTAAACAAAATGTCTTTTGGCAAAACTAATTTGTTGTCGCACTACTGGTTGCCGGAGCACTTGTTGGTTTTAAATCGCTCTCTTGTTTAATATAGTTGCTTCTTATCGCTGGAATATAAGCCACAAAATTATTATCCCCTTCTATTACAAAAATTGGTTGTAAATAATTAGTTAAAGTCATTGGTTCAAAATAGGCCAGATAAATTTTCCTCACTGTTACACTTTCATTTGAAACATCTTTGGCTATCCAGTAATTTCCAGAATTTAAACTGTCGATTACTTCTTGGCCAGTTTTAATCGGATAAGTTGAGTATGACGCTTGATTTATTGACATATCTTTAAAATTTACTCCAATAATTTTCTTTGCTTCCACTGTTGCTCCTGAAACTAACACGGAAACTGATGCTTGACCAAAATTAACCGAAAGTATGGGTAGATTATCTAAGCTTTGTCTATAAAGATCAACCCTAGCAGCATTTGCCTCGGATTGTGAGGAAACAGATTTCAATCCATCTCCTTCTATTTTCCAAAAGGTCACTACTTTTTCCCCATTAACTAAATCATCAGTTAACTTTTTTCCTTTTTCTAAAAAACTGTTTGCTATCGCTATCGACTCTGTCTTCGATACCATTTTCTCTGGGTTTAGTAACATTTGATCAGATCCATATGGATAAGTCATAATAAAATCACCAGTTAGTACATTCACAGTTAATGTTTTATTGTTTGTAGTATCCTGAAATTTGTAAATACCAATTTCTGTTTCAACCGGTTCAGTAGTAAATCCAAAACTAGCTGCTGTTTTTTTATCTTCCTCCAACGCTAAAAGAGTTTTATCTGGACGATAAATCACATAAACTTTTGCCTGATCTTTAAATGTTGGAATGGCATCATTAGGTAATTCGTATGTAAATTTTTTTAATTGTGTTTCCTTTTCTGGAAAAATAAGTCTAGGAATTTTACCAAATTTAACTGTTGGCGCCACATAAGGCGGATGTGCTGCTAAATAAGCTTTATAAGCCGCTGTAGAAATTCCCCATAACATAGAAAAAGCCACAATCCCAATACCGCCATATTTAATAAGTCGTCTGCTGGTGTAAGCTATTTGTGTTAAAGACATAAATAATTTTACACTAAATGTTAAAATAATAACCATGATCGACAACAAAGTTATTCGAACTCGTATTGCTCCTAGTCCCACTGGTGAATATCACATTGGCCATCTCCGCACTTGTCTCTATGATTATGCCTTAGCCAAAAAGTTTAATGGTCAATTTATTATTCGCATTGAGGACACCGATCAAAAAAGATTTGTTCCAGGTTCCATGGAACGGACTCTTCAAGTAATCAAAGATTATGGTCTCAATTGGGACGAAGGCCCAGACATTGGTGGTCCCTATGCTCCATATATTCAAACTCAACGTCTCGATATTTATCAAAAATATATTCAAGAATTATTAGATAAGGGCCTAGCTTATTATTGTTTTTGTACTCAAGAAAGATTAGACGATCTTCGGACTACTCAAAAAGCTGCCGGCCATTTACCCAAATACGATCAACATTGTTTTCATCTATCCAAAGAAGATATTCAAAAAAATCTTGATGCCAAAATTCCTTACACTATCCGCATGGTTATTCCCAAAAATGAAACCATAATTTTTGAAGATCAAATTCGAGGCAAAATAAAATTCAATACCAACGATATTGATGATCAAGTTTTAGTCAAATCTAACGGAATTCCTACATACCATTTTGCCGCTACCGTCGATGATCATCTCATGGGTATCACTCATGTTTTTCGTGGCGAAGAATGGCTCACTTCTACTCCAAAACATCTTTTACTTTATAAATATTTTGGTTGGGAACCACCAGTTTTTTCCCATCTTACGGTTATTTTAAATCCAGATGGCAAAGGAAAATTAAGTAAACGTCATGGAGCCACTTCTGCTCGTTCATTTCTCGAAGATGGTTATTTGCCTGAAGCCATGCTTAATTTTCTAATGTTTTTGGGTTGGAATCCCGGCGACAATCGAGAATTTTTTACTCTCGACGAATTTGTTCAAGCTTTCAGCCTTGATCATCTCCACAAAAAATCTCCCGTTTTCGATCGTAAAAAATTAGATTATTTAAACGGTTATTACATTCGCCAAAAAACTGATTTGGAGTTATTTCAACTTTTCAAAAAGTTTTTACCTCAAGCTTCAGACGATCAAATCAAAATTTTAGTTCCAGTCTTAAAGGAAAGATTGGTCAAATTTTCTGATCTTCAAACCCAAACCAAATTTTTATTTGAAGATGTTGAATATGATAAAGAATTATTACTCAAAAAGGGGACTGATCCAAAATTAGCCCAACAAATGCTTCAAAAAACCAAAGATTTGTTTACTGATTTTTCAAATTTATCTGACAGAATTGCCAATTTAATCAAAGAAAACAATTGGAATGTTGGCGAATATTTTATGGTTTTCCGAGTAGCTATCTGCGGTTCAGCCTTCACTCCACCAGTGGTTGATTGTTTGCCTGCTTTAGGTCAAGAATCAACCCTCCGAAAACTCGATATCGCCCTCAACAAATTGTCCTAAATTTTTATTACAATAAAATTGTGATTTTTATAATCCTTTTATTTTTTTTAGTTTTTCCTAGCTCTATCTTTGCCGCTCCAACTGTATCAATAACAGTTTCCCCCAGTAATCTATCCTCAGTTGGAGTTACTTTTCCGGTTCAGTTTATTATAGAAAACTCTGACATAAATGTTTCTTATCATTACAAATTTTATGGTGGGTTAGATGGCAGTAATACTCAGATTCAAAGTTCAGATAGTTTGTCCTACACATCTAATTGGGATAGCTTTCCCACAATTACTGTTGACTCTGTGGGTAAGGGTATTGTTAATAGTTATGCCTATATTAAACCTGATAGTTTATCTGGTACATATAATCTCTATGTTAGAATCGCCAAATCAGATGATCACAGCAGCTACTACAGTAGTACTGCCTATACGATAAATCTTATTGTTCCTACCTCAACTCCAACTCCAACCACTGTTCCTACTTCCACTCCAACTCCAACCAACACTCCCACCCCAGATCCAACTATCACCAATCCTTCAAGTGGCATTAGTCTTACCGAATTTATGCCATATTCTGACCCAGAATGGTTAGAAATTTATAATGCCAATAATTATCCTGTTAAATTAGTCAGTTGGAAAATCGAAGACCTCGACAGCAATGTAAAAAATATTGATAGTTTATCAATACCTGCAAAAGGATATGCTATTTTTGAACCAAAAAGTTTAATTTTTGATAATAACAGTAATGAAAAAATAATTTTCAGAAACCAAGACAACAAAATTATCAATGAATTTTCTTACAATAAAGGTCAACTTACTCTCGACAGATCCTGGTCGCTAATTAATGGTAATTGGTGTCAGTCCAGTATTACCAAAGGTTACGAAAATGTTACTTCTTGCTATATCACTACCACCAACACTCCCACTCCCAGTGCTACTCCTACTCCTGACCCAAATACTGACACTTCCAAATATACTTCAACTGCTACTGAATCGGCTATTATTGAACCAAAATCAGAATCAAGTTTTCTCACCCCAACTGCCACTGTCCCTACCCCAACCGCCACCTCTGGTGTAATTCTTGGTGATAGTGATACCACCAATAACACTAAAAAAAGAAATTATTTACCATTAATTTTAATTATTGGTGGTGGCATTTTGTTAATTTCACCCACAGTTATAGCCAAAATTAAATCTAAAAAATGAAAAAAATAATTCGTTTTCTTCCAGCATTAATTTGGATGGGTTTTATCTTTTATCTTTCGTCGCGACAAACTACTGGCATCGGTGTAAATTCTTATTGGCCTCGATTTGCTATTATGAAATCTTTTCATCTCATCGAATATGCTATTCTTTTTGTCTTAATTAATTTTGCCTTAAATTCCAATTTAATTTCTATTGCGGTTTCGTATTTATATGGTATAACCGATGAAATTCATCAATTTTTTACTCCCGGGCGTACTTCAAAATTTACCGACACTCTCATCGATTTATTGGGAATAATAATTGGCCTTTTACTATTCAAATATGTCTTCAGACCATTATTCAAAAAGCTGAAACTATCAAAATAAAATAGACTGTTTTATACTTAAATTGTGAAACATTCCTTATCTCGTTTATTTATCCCCCAAGAAAAGAATAATTTTCGTGCCGATCTTCTCAAAAATAGTTTTTTATTTTTGCTTGTTTTTGCCTATCTTGTCAATCAATCATTCATAAAATATTTAAGTATTGTTAAACCAGGAGTTCTTGGTTATTCTTCCGAAATTACTGCTCAAAAAGTTTTAGATCAAACCAATCAAGAGAGAAGTAAATTGGGTCTTACTGCTTTGAAATATAATTCTGTCCTTTCCCAATCAGCTACTAAAAAAGCTCAAGACATGTTTACCAACAATTATTGGGCTCATAATTCACCCAATGGCACTACTCCTTGGGATTTCTTTAAATTAGCCGGATATAAATATTCAGTCGCTGGAGAAAATTTAGCTCGTGATTTTTATGACACCGAATCTTTGATGAAAGCATGGCTTAATTCTCCCACTCACAAAGCAAACATTATTAATACCAAATATCAAGAAATTGGTATTGGTGTTGTTAACGGTACCTTAGGTGGTATCAAAACTACTTTAGTGGTCCAACATTTTGCCACTCCAATTATTCAAGTGGCTGAAAAAACTACTAAAAAAGAAGTCAAAAATTCCACTGACGAGTCTGTTCTAACTCCTGAAGTTGTTACCCAACCAACCTCTGCCAATTTATCTTCAAATGTCCTTTCTGAATCACAAAGCCAACCAATAAATCCATTAAATCTAACAAAAATATTTGGAGTTATTATCTTCGGTCTAATTATTTCAGTCTTATTTATTGACGGCTACGTTACTCTCAAAAAAGGCATTCATCGGATGACCGGGTCCACCATTAGTCACATTGGTTTTTTATTAGTTATCCTTTTATTTATTCTTTATCAGCAACAAGGAGTAATATTTTAATATGATTATTCCCAAAGAAGTCCGTCAAAAACCATTTGAGTACCTTGTTCTTGGAGTAATTTTTGCTCTCGGGTTAGTTCTCTATTTTTTTGCTCCTTTTGATGACCATGGTCATCGTGTCATTGTTTATTGTTTGGCTGCTAATTATTTTTTCTGGAGTTTAATTCACCACTATCGTCGCGGCGATCTCAGTCTTTCTATCATTGTTGAATACTTAGTTATGGCTTTGTTTGGTATTGCTTTACTTACTTTATCGTTTTTTTGACTTGTTCCGATTGCCATTGTTTAATTTTTTTTGGATCACCTGACAATAATACTTCTGGCACTGTTTTCCCCATAAAATCTCGGGGTCTAGTGTATTGCGGATATTCTACTGTTCTTATTTTTTGACCATCAATTTCAGTCTCCGACCAACTTTCAGTTTTATTTGATTCATCTTTTCCCAATACTCCGTCAATCAATCGAGACACACTATCAATCACTACCATTGCCGGTAATTCTCCGCCAGTTAATACATAGTCACCAATCGATATTTCCTCATCTACCATATAATCACTAATTCTTTGATCAAACCCCTCATAGTGCCCCGCCAATATTACTAAGTGTTCTAGTTTTGATAATTCTTCCGCTTTTGCCTGATCAAACTTCCTCCCCCTCGCCGACATCATAATTATCCTAGTTTTTGTTTTTTCTAAGCCCTGCCCTGTCAAGGGAAGGGTTTGGGAAGGGTTTTGTCCTAAAATTTCCTTCAAAGCGTTGTAAACCGGTTCTAGTCTTATCAACATTCCCACATCCCCTCCAAACGGTTTATCATCCACTGATCCATAATCATCAATTGCCCAGTCGCGTAAATTATGCGTATTTAATTTCACCAAACCATTTTTGATTGCTCTTTTAATAATACTTTCCTCAAAAGGGGATTCAAACATTTTTGGAAACAAAGTTAAAACATCAATTTTCATAGGCGTATTTTACCATTTTAGGTTATACTCTTCTTATGAAATCTAAAAAGAAATCAAAAGTAAATTCCAATCCAGTTGCTGTTATTGTTATTCCCACCTACAACGAAGCCGATAATATCGGCAAAATGATTGAATATCTCAATACCAAAACTTTCCCTTACATCGAAAAGAAAAAAGGTAATTTAACTCAAAATTGGAACATGAAAATTTTGGTTGTTGACGGAAATTCTCCCGATGGAACCGGAAAAGTTGTTGAAAAAGAAGCCAAAAAATATGACAATACTTTTTTGTACACTGAAACCAGTAAAGACGGCATTGGCGCTGCTTATCTCAAAGGCTTTAAATACGCTATGGAAACTCTTAAAGCTGATTTTGTTTTTGAATTTGACGGTGATTTTCAACATCCCCCAGAAACTATTCCATTAATGTTAAAAGCTATGGAAGATGGTTACGATTATGTTATCGGTTCTCGCAAAATCCCTGGTGGT
>Ga0209800_10000670_pt1 | contig 47179 bp, 48 predicted proteins | sample Higcelweek8metaG_FD_187174 | JGI IMG/M metagenome (GOLD analysis project Ga0209800, IMG submission 187174) | Freshwater pond sediment microbial communities from the University of Edinburgh, under environmental carbon perturbations - High... | ecosystem: Environmental > Aquatic > Freshwater >...
TCTTAATACTCTCAATAGTTGAATCTACACTAATCTTAGACAATGCACTAATCATTGATTCTTTGTCATGGGTTAATTCTACACTTCCAGCATCAGCAAGATATTCTCTCTTACGCGATACCGCAAGTTGAACTAATGGAAGAACTAAATATCCAAGAATAAGAAGTGCCAATCAGATAATTATCGCTATTAATTTTAGTTGATTACCATCCTTAGAATCAGAATTCTTCGATGATGACATATTGATTCATAAGCGAAAAATTAATTCTCCGATTGCTGCAATGGCTCAGATAAATACAATTATCGTAATCATAAGTAGTCCATCTTTGTTCATAATATGTGTAAGCTCATGAGCTGCTACTGCTTCTGTTTCTTGCTTATTAAGTTTATTAATAATTCATCTAGAGAATACAATCCAGCATTTCTTCGGATTCCAACCAACAGCAAAAGCATTAAGACTATCATCCTCAAGTATTCCAATATTGGGAACTGGAAGTCCACGAGAAATACACAGATTCTCAACTATATTATAAATCTCTGGGTTCTCCTTGCGAGTTATTGGCTTTGCTCAGGTAAAAGAAAAAATTAATTGCCTATGGAATGTAAAAGAAATTAAAGCCCAAACCAGAATTACAGGTCAAACAAAAGTAAAAACTTGTAGTGTAGTATTTAATCACTGTTGTGAATAGAAGAAAATATCTTTGGTTCCAGTCTCATCTCAAAAAAGCAAAATCAAAAACATTACCAGAAAAATAACTCAAAAAACCAATACTGGAAAAAGAATAAGTAATATTGTTGCCTTAAGTCTATTCGACCAAATAGCCGACTGTATTCAGATTACTGCCATTTTAAAATTAGATAATTAGCAATTGTCATTCTCAGACTTGTTCCGAGAATCTTCCTTGTATTTTTTAAATAATCCCTACTAAAAACTTACTTTTGGAGATTTTACTACTTCTTCTCTATTCTCTGGTTCAAATGAAACTTCTTCTTTATAACCAAACATATTGGCAATTATATTAGTTGGGAAAACTTGTATATAAGTATTGAATTCGTTAGTTGCAGAGTTGAAGAATCTTCTTGCTGCTGCAAGTTTGTTCTCAATATCTGACAATTCTGTTTGTAATTGCATGAAGTTGGTATTTGCCTTAATCTCAGGATTACTCTCAGCAATTGCAAATAATCTTCATAGTGCTCAACCAAGAGCTCAGTTAGCGGCAATTTTATCATCTATTGAGCTAGCTCAAGCATAGGCCTTGCGTGCATCAAGTATTTTATCAAAGATTGCTTGTTCGTGATTTGCATATCACTTAACAGTATCAACAAGATTAGGTACAAGGTCGAATCTCTGTTGTAATTGAACATCAATATCAGCAAATGCATTCTTTCTGTTGTTTTTCATTTGAATAATTCCATTGTATTTTGCTATCACATAGATAACCAAAAGAACTACAACTCACAAAATAATATATCCCATAATTAATTTTATTAATAATAAACTAGAGTATTATATTGATTTATCTTCAAATGCAAGACGTAAAAAATCTCCAGCAAAGCTGGAGATTTTAAGTATTATTTCTTATCCTCTTGATATCTTCTAAGAAATATTGGAAAATGTGTTAAAAATAATATTAGAAAAATTGTTCACCAAATAATTCATGAAATAAGATTATCCTTATAATCATAATCTCTTCTAGCTAATAAGTCAGATTTTGCCTTGTCTTGACAAATCTTAATTTCTTCTGGAGTTTTCTTTTTAACCTGAGTATCTGTTGATGAAGTTTCTTTTGGATAAACAATATCAGAATCATCACATTGTTTAATTTCATAATTATTACTACTTCATATAATATATTCTTCTGGAGTTATCATTTTATATTTGATAAAATTGTATCAAAGATTACCATATCCTATAACTGTTCATATTAGTCATATTATAGCAATAATAACTAAATATAGTTTTAATAAATTGAATTCTTTCATATTAAATAAGATAATAAATAAAATAATTACTATTATTCCAATTAGTAGAAGTCAAAGAGATATCATTTAATAAAAATTAATTATAATTGGTGATTTGATTATATATATTTATCTCAAAAAGCAAAAAATCTCTCTCATTTCTGAGAGAGATTTTTATAGAAAAACAATTATTTAAGTTCAACAGTAGCTCCAGCTTCCTCAAGTTGTTTCTTGATTTTTTCAGCTTCGTCTTTTTTAACGTTTTCTTTAACGTTACCTCCATTATCAGCAAGACCTTTAGCCTCAGCAAGTCCAAGACCAGTAATTTCACGAACAACTTTGATTACTGCGATTTTTTGAGCACCAGCAGAAGTCATAACAACGTTGAATGAAGATTTTTCTTCAGCATCGTCACCTCCAGCAGCAGCACCTCCAGCAGCACCCATCATAGCAACAGGAGCAGCAGCAGAAACACCGAATTTTTCTTCCATAGCAGATACAAGATCAGCTAGTTCGATAATAGTAAGTTCCCCTACCATATCCATAATTTTTTGTGCATTAGCACTAAGTTTTACATCAGACATAGTCTATATTAAATTAAAAAATTAAAATTATATTATGAATTCATTACATTCCGTCCCACCTTTGGCGGGAAATAGAATTAAGGAATTTACCGCAAAACGCGGGACCGAATGAATTAGTCTAGATTTGTAATCTAGCTATATTCTTGGAAGTAATTCCAAGAATATAAGTCAGATTTCAAATTATTCAGCAGGAGTAACAACTTCTTCAGTTGCAACTTCTGGCTCAGTAACAGGAACTTCTTCTTTAACTTCTGGATTTTCAGATTTAACCTCAGCTACAACTTCTTCTTTTGGGGCCTCTGGAACTTTTTCTTCTATTTTTGGTTCTTCTTTTTTAGCAACAAGTCAAGCTAACTCAGATACCTTTGTAGCTCATTTACCTTCAATATCTTTTTTAGCAGCATCGAAGAATCTTGCAAGAGCAGAAATAGGAGATTTCATAGATCCAAGAAGTTTTGCAAGAAGTACTTCACGAGATGGAAGATTTGCGATTTTTGCAGTAGCTGCAGCATCAAGAACTTGACCATCGAAGTAAGATCCTACGAATTTAATTTTTTCTTCTTTTCTTAATTCATTAACATATTTATTAACGATTGCTATTCAAGCTATTTTATCTCATCTAGAGATAAGTACAGCAACTTGACCTGGCATAATTTCTTCATTAAGTTCAACTCCGTAAACATTCTTAAATGCGATACGAATAAGTGTTTTCTTAACTAAAGTGAATTGTGCATCAACAGCTAATAATTCTCTTCTTAGGCGAGTTACTTCTTCTACGGTTAATTTTGTATTAGAAGTAAATGCTACAGAAGTAGCAACTTTTAGTTCATTTTCAATAGAAGCTAATACTTCTATTTTTTTATTCTTACTTACTGCCATTTTTGGGATTGGTTATAATAATACAGGATTTAAAAACAAAAAAGCGCGATTAATCGCGATTAAGACAAAACTAATTCTAGGCATTTAGCTCTCAAAAAGTTTTGATCTTGTCTCGGTAGGGTTTATGAAGTATTTCTTCACCTACTGTCTGCGACTTACATTTCTTAGAAATGTGCAGTAATTATATTTATTTTTTCATTAAGTCAAATTTATTATATAAAAAATCTCTATCATTTCTGATAGAGATTTCAAATATTTTTATATTAATTTCAAGATATATTTATTGCATTAGGAGCAGTTGTAGTAGTAATTTGTGTAGTTCAGCCACATATAGATGATGCTCATAATTCATAAATTCAAAGATATGTAGAGGTTTTAGCAGAAGCACACGAAGTAGCGTCATGGATAGATTCTGTATCAACTCAAGCTTGAGTAGGAACTCAAAGTTCGAATCTATTTGCATCATTTAGGGCATATCACATTTTATCATTTAATGCTTTAGAATCTAGATTACCTTTATTTTCAAACGCTGTAGATATTTCATATGCTCATTGATTAATTCCGTTATCATCGTCTGTTACATTATAAATATATCAACAAAATGGTTGATTAGTGGCAGTAGATGCTTGTGCACAAGTTTCTCATTGCTTAGGATCTCTAGGTAATTTATTCATGTATCCAAGTACTCACCCAGAACCCCAATCAGTACTAGTTTTATCTGGATATACGGTTTGATTTTGATAGAATTGTTCGACTCATCATTGTAATGCTTTAACTTCATTAATACGAGTTGTGTCACGAGCTCTTTGTATATTAGATGTATATACTGCAACAGCTCAAGTAGCAAGAATACCTATGATAGTAATTACTACAAGTAGTTCGATAAGGGTAAAGCCTTTCTTTGTTTGTGGTATCATAATATTAATTTAATTAATAAAAACTCTGTTATTATATATATTATCTACAAAACAATAAATCTTTTGTTATTGACAATGGATTATATTGTTTATTTATATATAAAGTAATTTAATTATAACCTATAATTATACATTTGTCAAAAAATGTTTGATTATTGTTATTATTCAAACTACTTCAAACTCTCCATTATATCATCCCTAATCTCAGATATAAGCTCAAAGTCCTTGAGATTTGCAATTTTGAAGTCTGGAATACCACTCTGTCTTATACCATAAACTTCTCATGGTCACCTTAATTCTAAATCTATTTCTGATAACTCAAATCCATCATTAGTTTTTTCCATAGCTCTTAATCTCTCATCTTTGTATAATTTGGTTGTGAAAAGATAACAATAAGATTGATGTTCTCATCTACCAACTCTTCATCTGAACTGATGAAGTTGCGATAATCAGAATCTTTCCGTTGCTTCAATACAAATAATTGTCGCATTTCTATTATTAACTCCTACTTCTACAACTGATGTTGAAGATAGTATTTGTATTTTATTTGCCATGAATTGTTCCATAACTTCATCTTTCTCTTTTGGCTTCATCCTACCATGAAGTAGTCAGATATTGAAATCTGGAAAAATATACTCTAAGTTAGTCTGCATCTCTGTCGCATTGGCAATATCAAGCGTATCAGATTCTTCCACGAGTGGACTAATCCAATAAACTTGCCTTCATTGTTTGACTTCTTCTTCTATGAAATTATAGATTTGTTTCCTGTCTTCTTCCTCGATTACTCTTGTGTGAATATTCTTCCTGCCCGCTGGATATTCATTGATTATAGAAACATCTTGATCTCAGTAGATAGTTAGCGCTAGAGTTCTCGGGATTGGCGTCGCTGTCATATTGAGAATATGTGGGAAAGTTCATTCTTTCTTGGCATTAATTGAGCAATATTCCTCAAGAGCTTTTCTCTGCTCAACGCCGAATCTATGCTGTTCATCTATAATTACATAACCAAGTTTATTGAAAACTACATCATCTTGAATAAGTGCATGTGTCCCGATAATTAGATTAATCTGTCCAGATTTGATTCTTGATTTGATTTCTTGTTTGGTTTTTGACGAAATACTTCCCACAAGTAACTCAGAAGTTATACCATAAGTTGATAGTAATTCTTGACTATCTTGGAAATGCTGACGAGCAAGAATTTCAGTCGGTACCATAAATGCAACTTGAATATTCTTCTCGAGAATTCCATGAATCGCAGTAACAAGAGCGACTATCGTCTTACCTGTTCATACATCTCATTGTAATAACCTCTTCATTGCATAATTCCTCTCCATATCCTTGAAAATCTGAAATATCACAATCTTCTGATTATCTGTCAGAGTGTATGGCAATTTTGAGAGAATATCTTTGATTAATTCTGTCTTCATAAGAATCTGAGGTGCACTTCATGTGGTCTTTGATTCAAGCGCTTTTTTACGCATTATTCAGTCATATTGCATCTTATATAATTCCTCATACGCAAGTTCTCTTCTAGCTTCTTCGAAGTCATTTTCATCTTTTGGGAAGTGGATTTTGTATAGATTCTCGGTTTTTGAATGGAATTTTTTCTTTCTAATTATATCGATTGGCAGAATATTAGGAAAATCTATGAAATTATCTTTGAATTCTGGGATTTTTTTCTCAAACCAATCTGATGAAATATAATTTAGCTCTGGATAAATTGGCTTAATTTCTTTATTATTTGATGAACTTAATTCTATCTCAGGACTAAGAAATGATAGCTTACCATATGCATATTTTGGCTTTCAGAATAATATGACTTTGTCTCAGGAATGGAATTTGTTTAATAAATATTTCTGGTTAAACCAAACAGCTTCTGATAGAAATCAAGATTCATCCTTAATAATTGCCTTGATTATACTCTTAGAAAACTTGGTTCTCTCGGACATTATTGTCTCAATCTCACAGAGCACAGTATTCTTCTCCTTAATATTCACATAACTAAAATTCCTTATAACATTACTCTTGTTCTCGTAAGTTCTTGGATAATGTTCAATAAGGTCAGTCACAGTAAAAATCCCCGCTTCATTTAGCTTCTTGATATATAAATCTGTTGTATGTAAATTCTTCTTGGTTAATAAAATGCTCATAAATAATAGTTAAATTATTTTTTTGCCTCCTTCCAATTCTTGGCAATTCCAATATCAACAGTGAGTTTAATTTCAAAATTATACACATTCTCCATTATTTCTTTGATTTTATCTCTCAAAAACATTTCGTCTTTATGTAGCTCAAAAACCAATTCATCATGAACTTGGAGTATCATCTTAGTCTTGTAATTACCTTCTTTGAGTAGATTAGAGATGCTAACCATCGCAATCTTGATAACATCCGCGGCTGTTCATTGGATTGGCATATTAATAGCCTCTCTCTCGGCTGCAGCCTTCATCATTTTGTTAGCATCATTGAGTCAATTAATATATCTCCTTCTACCAAAAAATGTCTCAACATATCAAGTTTCTCTCGCTTTTTCTAATAGTTCGGCATAGAATTTAGTAACTCAAGAATATTTTTCGAAAAATTTGTTGATATAGATTGTAGCTTCACTTGGCGGAACCCCAATTTGCTTTGATAGTCCAAATCCAGAAATACCATAAATCACTCAGAAATTAACAGTTTTTGCCTTTCTTCTCTCATCACTTGTAATCTGCTCATCTTCTCAGAAAAGGAATTTCGCTGTACGAGTATGAATATCTTCGTTATTCTTGAATGCATCAAGTAGAACTAGATCGCAGCTCAAGTTAGCCAGAACTCTAAGTTCAACTTGAGAATAATCTGCAACCATAATCTCATAATCACTTGATCTTGGGATAAACGAAGATTTGATTTCTTCAGCGTATCAATTCCCTGATGGAATATTTTGAAGATTCGGATTCTCTGATGAAAGTCTTCAAGTAGAAGTTTGTGTTTGATTAAATGTTGTATGAATTCTTTTGGTTTGTTTATTGATAGATTTAAGAAGTCCATCAACATAAGTCGTAAGTAACTTACGGAGTCATCTATGTTCAAGAATTAGATTAGCAATCGCATATTTTTGTCCAATAACTTCTAATACCTCATTGTCCACAGAAAACCCTGTCTTGATTTTCTTATTTGTTGGGATTTGTAACTTTTCGAATAAAATAACTTGTAACTGCTTAGGTGAATTGAGATTAAATCTCTCTCCTACTAGTTCATAAATCTCTTCTTCAAGTTTCTTAATTCTCTCATTCATCTCATCTCAGATTTTTTTGAGTTTATTTGCATCAATCAGGAATCCTTCATGTTCCATCTCCGCAAGAACCTCAATAAGTTTAGTTTCTAGATCAAATATATATTCTTGAGATGGAATTGTGGATTTTCAAGAAACTTCCGAGTATTTAAGATAGCTAAAATAAGCCTTCTCAATAGAACTAGTGAACTCATCTTCGCTTACTCTGTAGCTATCATGGAACTCCATAAAATCCTTAAAATCACTATTACGAAATCTAGTTGAAAATATATATTCTTTTAGCTTAATATCGTGGAGTTTTGACATAATTCAAGAAGTTAAATTCTATTAATTCTTAGTCCAAAGAATATTCCCATTTGTGATAAAATCAAGTTAATTATTTGTTTGGATTTTGGACAACAAAAAAACCTTTCTTGAAGAAAGGTTTTTAAATCTCTCCTTTAACTTAGGATGATAAAAAAGAGATAAAGAGAACAAAGAGGCGAATAATAACCTAGCTCTTAAGACAACGAACAGCAAAGCCACCGGCACGAGTATTTAAATCTGTAGGCCGAACATTAGCCGAAATAAAGAGCGAATAGAAGGCAACAGTAGTGCTTAGAGAAGAAGACCGGTAATAGCCGTTCGAGCCCTGGTAATAGTAAAGTCCATTATTCCGAGAACGGAAGCCTAACATTGGTAAATTAAGTTCTATAATCATTTTTTTTCAATCATTTCAATATGGTTCACGAATTTTATCCCATTCTTCTTTTGTTGGAATTTTTTTACCTAGAGCTTTAGCTTCTAATATTGCTCATTCCCAGTTATAATACCAGTTTCAATTATTTTCCCATGCTTGTGGAATTGTTTCGCTAGCTTCTTCTGGATTAATTTCTATATCTGGACAAGTTGGTTTTCATAGATTAGTTTGTTCAAGTTCTAGAACTTTATTGATAGTTTCTGCTTGTTGTTGTATTCAATCAACTGCACTTGTCACATTTAACAAAACTCAGTCTACTCAAGAATTATCATTCTCTGGTAATAATATTCTTAGTATATCAGTATAAAGATTCCAGGCTTTTTGTCTGTAATTATATAATGCGATATTAAATCATCTCAAATTAAGATGAGAGGCTATGTGTATTATAAGTGTTGCACCTGGAATCAAAATAGACCTATTATCTGAAACAAATCTAATTATTTCCCCTCCTCTTTCATTAAGATTATTAATATCAAAGTTTTTATTGTCTGCACATTTATAATATCATGATAGCATTCACAATAACTCAGATCTTGCTTCTTCTGCTGAATTAGAAACAACATCCTTGCCTCAATTTGGTGACATAATTTAATAATTAAAAGTAAAATAATACTTTTATTTATAATGAAATATTCGAAATGTCAATAGTTTTTTGCCCATTTTTGCCCATTTTTAAACTAGATTTCTTTAAAATTAATAAAATCTATAAAATAAAAGAATTACAACTTCTTGGCTCTAATTAAATAAAATGAAATTAGTATCATAAATAGTGAAACTAGAAGAAAAACTGTATAAACTAGTATATCATCAAATGGTAATTTATCTATATTCATTCAGAAAAAACCCGTAACAAGGGTTAATGGAAGCATGAAAGCAGAGAAAATTGTCAGATATTTAACAGAAGTATTTGTTTGCATGTCAAATATTGATTTAAGCGTATCCTCCATTGATTCAATGTTTTCTTGTAGAATTTGTATTTCAGAAGATATTTTTTCCAACTTATCAATTAGATTTTCAAAATAGACTTCGAATTCATCCTTGAATAATGAATTAGTTCTTAGTTCAAGCATTTTTAGTACTTGTATTTGAGGATTGAGCATGTGTTTTAGAGTAATAACATTTCTCTTCTTAATCATTATCTCATTAATCAAATTCTTAGAAGTTTGTTTAAAAATCTCAGATTCTAGAATTCTTAAGTCTTTTGAGAATTTATCAAATAACCTGAATATCTTATCCATCATAGCATCTATAACATCATAAAGAATATATCAAGGATGAATATCTTCCTCATCAATAACTCATTTCATGAAATTATCAAAAACCCTATCAACAGATGTTGAAGTATGATACCTGATTGTAATTAGGAATTTTTTGGATAAAAATATATTGAATTCATTGAGAATGTATCTCTTAGTCTTGGTGTCATACTTGGGGAAATGAAGAACAATAAAAATATAGTCCTCATAAGTATCTACTCTGGCTCTTTGATTATCCTCAAGCAAAGCTTCTTTATCAAGCTCATGAAAGCCGTATTTGAGAACTAATTCATCTACTTCTTTTTTTGAAGGATCTACAATATCAATCCAATTAATTCTTTTTGCTTTATAATTCCTTGTTGACATTATTCTTGGGGATAAAATATACTTAATAATAAAATATCTTCATTTCCGATAAAATCAAGTTAATTATTTGTTTGTAATTATTTATTCTTATGCAATTCAAGATTCTTTTATATTTGACATATCCCAAACAGGAACTCAGAGGAATTCTCAGATTGTTTGAGCATCTTTTCACATCTTTTTTTCTACAAATGGTCAAATATCAGAAATATCAAATAGGTCTATTTTATTGGAATTAATTTCTAGATTCTTTATTCAGTCCTTATTTTTTGTATTCGAAATTATACATTCATCCGAATCGGTAGAATATATATTAACTCTTGAAGCGTCTTTCAAAATTAAATTAATTTGATAATATTCAATCTTACGACGTCTTAAGGTGTTTTTTATTGAAATAACTTGTACTGCGCGAATATTTTTAAACTCAACAACAGAATTATTATTGATATCGTTCATTAATTTGTAGCCCTCATAGGTTCAGTTATAATATATTCATCTTTCTTTTTCAAAAATTACATATTTATTTAGTGCAAATAAATTTTTCCTTACTAAAGGATTTGAAACAATAATATAAACAATAATTGGTATTCAACCAAAAATTATACTTGCTATTAAAGTTCCTAGTAATCAAAGTCAATTTTTTTGTCCAACAAATATAGAAAAGCTAAACATAAATAAAAGAATCCCTATAAATTTATAGACTCCTAAAGATAATTTAGAATTTTTTCTTAAATCACTTATTTCATGTTTAGGTATTATATACTCAAGATTTCATTTATCATTTTTTTTCAATATATGTTTTCAAGTTGCTGCAAGATTGTCATAAATAATATCCCAACTTATTGTAGATGATTCTCGATTCAAATTATCTAGCTGTGTTAAACCTCAATAATTAATAGCATTTGAATTATCAAAATTATTAACTATTCATTTATTAATTAACTCATCTTTAATTATTTCATTTCTTGTTTTGAATTTTTTTCAAGTAGAATGTGAGAAGAAAATATTATAAAAAATTGGATAAAGCATTAAGATTAGCGTATTAATCGAAAAAAATAAGCATATATAAAAAAAGATATGATCTTTAGGCAAGAATACACTTAATACCGAGAAAAATAAAAAAATTAAGATATTTCAGATTGTTAATTCTTCAGTCATAATATTTATATTAATAATTAATTCTCAAAAAACATTACCCCTCAATGCCCGACATGTCCCAAACAGGAACTCAGATGAATTCTCAAATTGTTTGGGCATCTTTTAGAATTTGTATTTCACTATCTGCATAATAGTAATAAATAGAAATAATTCCAACTCTTGATTTATTTTTTCAGATATTATCAATAAATTAAGTCTAAACCCCAACAACCTCATTCACCTCTTTCATCTTTTCTTCAATTCTTGCGTTCATAATTTTTGCTCACTCTGCGAGTTTTGCCTCTATTAAGTCATAATTCTTAGCAAGTTCATCTCTTCTCGTACGGAAGTTCCCAATATATTCATTCATAATCTCGAATAATTCTTGCTTAGCATGTCAATATCAATAACCTCAAGCAAGGTATTTCTTGCGAATATCTTCAACTTTTGTTTTATCGCCAAAAAGCTTAATCAGAGCAAATACGTTACAAGTATCTGGATCTTTGATATCTTCTAATCACTTAGAATCAGTTGAGATTGCCATAATCTTCTTCTTGAGAGATTTCTCTTCCTCGAATATTCCTATGAAATTATTGTATGATTTACTCATCTTACGACCGTCAAGTCCAGGAATTATTGCTACATTGTTCTCTATATGTTCTTTTGGGATTTTGAATACTTCCTTACCATAAGTCTTATTAAATGCCTTCGCAATATCGCGAGTCATCTCAAGATGTTGCTTCTGATCAGCTCCAACCGGCACAATATCAATATCATAACCAATTATATCCGCCGCCATAAGTATTGGATAATTGAATACTCACATGTTAAGGTTGTTTTCATAATTCATAATATCTTCATTTTGTTTTTTTCTTAATGATTCAGCTAAAATCTTAGCAGCACTAACGGCTTCTAAATAATCTTTAATTGACATCTTAAGTTCTTTTTCAATGTTTTTATCAATTCAATCAAATAATAATTCCTTTCATTTTAAAATTCATTCACTATAAAATATCTGTTTCGATGTTTCCTCTCTTTTCTGTTGAAAATCCTTGAAGCTATGAGCCCTAAGCATCAGCGAATACGGAGTTACATTATTAAGAACCCAGTTGAGCTTAGGAATTAGGACAATATCTGATTGTCTGAATATTGTTACCCTAGTATCAAGTCAGAATATTGAATAATAAGTCAGTGCTAGATTGCGAGTATTGTCGCGCATTGTCTTGGCATCTTTGATAGAAGTGAGTGCGTGCAAGTCTGCGATGAACAGACTGGCGTTAACATCTTTTTGTTCTGATAATTTCTGGAAAGGTAGAATTGCTCAGATAAGGTTACCAATATGTGGCATTTCTCAAGTTGGTTTTACTCAAGTTATAATTTTTTTCATAATATTTTTGGTTAATATGTAAGATTATATAGATTTTTTTAATTCTTAGAAATTTTTTTGGATTTTTGGATTCGCCAGAAGTATTTGTAATAATATTTATTCATAATTGAAGTTGTAAAAATTAAAAAACTGCCGCTCTTTCCGAGTGACAGTTCTATTTTATTGTAGGCAAAATCAGTAAACAATAATAAAAACTCTTAACGGAAAGAGAATAATATTTTTGTCCACCAAATATTGAATTTCATAACTTCAGTTTAGTAAAATAATATGATAATTATATAGATTTTGCATCAAAAGTCAATAAAAATGGCAACTTGGTATTGCAATTAATTTTTTATTGTGTACAATTGGTGCCGTAATGCTTATATTTTAATAAATTATTTTATGAACAAAATACAAAAGGTTTGATTTTCTGCTATTGCTGTTTTAGCTTGAATCTGACAAGCTTTTGCATGAATAGATACAGGACTAGGTAAAATTAATCAATCAGTTAAATGAAATGAAAACTCATTAGATGTCGTAATTCAAGGTTATGTTTCAGCTTTAATGGGATTTTTATGACTTTTAGCTGTTCTACTTATTATCTACTGAGGTTTCATAATTTTGACTGCTGCATGAGATGACGGTAAAGTTAAGAAAGGTAAAACTATCATGTTCCAAGCCGCTCTTGGTCTATTTGTAATCTTCATAGCATACTCACTAGTAAGTTGGATTGTTTGAATTTTATTTAAATAAAAATAAATTCTTTTGAAACTAAAATAATTCCGTTATAATGTAACGGAATTATTTTTTAATTTGAAATAATATGGAGTCAACAATAAATACAGAAGAAAATATAATCAACGGATGAATATTTAATGACGAAGAGATGGCTGAATTATGATTAATAGAAAATATTGATGAACTTGAAAAAAAGGAAAAGGAGGATTTTATTGGCAATAGAGTAATTACGAAAAATCCAGAAAACGATTGAGAAGATGATTTCTTCGAAGAAGAATATTTTGATAATTAAATTATTTTTTTATCCCAATTCAAGAACCCGTGCTAATTAATGCACTGCCAATCTCTGGATCTTGTTTGATTTCTGCTTTCACTTTCTCTTTAATGTCTTGCACATTAAATTGTCTCATCTTTAATTGACTATCGATGAATCATTTAATTTCTGATGAATCTTTGAAGAAATGATAAGTTGACCAAGATAGGAATAAAAGTCAAAAAACTGTACCAATTGCGAATAACATACCAAGAGAAAGATTATAGAGAGCAATTTTCCACTTACTTCTATGAATTGTCATAAACTGATGATTTTCAAATGTCTTAAGAACATGGGTTAAATCTTTGATCGTCAAATTAAGTTCTTTGAGCATTTTGAGTTGTTCTCTTTGGACCATTTCGGCATGTAGATTATCCTTTTCTGTTTTGGAACTTTCTATTACACTTTGTTTCAAATTATTACTTTGAACATCTTTTTTGATTTTTTTCATAAAAATTAAGTTAAATCTTATTTAATCCATCATCATATAATATCTTTGATTACTTCTGATAATTTAGTAGCATTATGACGAATATAATCATCTTCATTCACTAAATCTCTCTCAATTATTTTATACCTTTTGTCTTTAAAAATCAATTTATCTTTTATTTTTACTGGTTTTTTCTGTTCTGTTTGTTTATATTTGGCTACAAGAGTTTCACTTATTAGTCAATTGTTAACAAGTACAAAATCTAGCCTGTTTTCTCAGATATATTTTTCTATAATATTAATAAAATCTTCAACTAAAAAATTATTAGTTTCTCAATGTTTGGTCATTATATTACAAATATAGAGAATTTTTGCTTTACTCTCATTAAGCGCCTCTCTCATTCAAGGAACAAGTAGATTTGCAATAATACTTGTGTACAAATCTCAAGGTCAAATAATTATATAATCAGAATTAATTATGACTTCCCTTGCTCTAGGATTAATATGAGCATCTCCTACAAAAAAAGCTTCTTTGATAACAAGGTCTCAGTTATGCTTAGGAATATCGATATTAGTTTCTCAAATAATTCTTTCTCAGTTCTCAAGTTCTACTCAAAGCTCAATATTATCAAGAGTAACTGGAATGACTTTTCATTTAACGAAAAACATTTCTGATAAAATTTTGATTCCTTCTTCAAAATTACCTCAAATATCCGCAAGTGCAGTAAGAAGTAAATTCCCTATTGTATGACCAGCAAGTCTACTTTCCTTGAATCTATATTCGAATAGCTTCCTTACCATTGTTGTATTCTGGCTTAGTGCAACTAACGCTCTACGAATATCTCATGGTGGCAAAATACCAAACTCATCTCTTAGCTCTCAAGTGCTTCATCAACTATCTGCAACACTAACAATTGCAGCAAGATTGAGATTATCATTATTCTTAAGCCCAGAGAGAACGTTATATGTTCAAGTTCATCAGCCTATTGTTGTAATATTTATTTTCATTTTTATTGAAATACTGTAAAATCCCAAATTGCATCAGAGGTAGTTTGCAACTTCTCTCTCTTTATACTTTTTTTGAATCAATATGAATATCAATCTGTCTTAATGATTGCATATTGTAAAGGCATAGAAGCGTTTGTTCACATATCTATTTTATATTCTAGATATGGTATGATTTCATTATTAGTTGAAATTAAATCATTAACAACAGATAATTTGAGTGTACAATTATATCATGTGCATATTGATCAGGCGCTTCATAGTCATACAACTCAAGCAAACGCATTTATTCAATTATAAAAATCTGTGAATGTTCATCAAATATCATCAAGGTCTGCTCATATTCTAGTGTATAACGCTGGAGCTAGAGTTCAGCTATTCTCGCTATTAAAAATCTCTGTATTAGAAGCCATAATCTGAGTTCAACTAGCAAACATCGTTCTACCACTTCAGGCTAGTGACCAGTTAATAATCGGAGTAGTTGTTCATCAACTAAGCGTAATAGTAGTTCATAATTTCATGTTTGGTACTTTGAAATATAATCTTACTTTTGACCAATCTATGCCATTATTGATTGCAAATTGCACAGGATCTCATGGTCATATAATATTCCAATTACTATCAAAATCACTATTTCATTCTCATGGAACTGGTATCATACTTCAAGAAGCTGTAATTTTCATATCATAACCTCTTGGCTGATTTGTTGGCTTAATAACTCAGGTTTCTGTTCATGGAGAACTAGTACGTAGATATAAGAAGGCTTGCTCTTGAGCCGCATTACCATTATAATATGCGATATTACTATTTTCAATTCATTTAACATTTCTAGAAGCTGGAACAATTTTTTCTAACAAATAAATCATTACAATAGTTAATATCATAACAATCATTATAGTAATAATTAGTGCTGATCATTCATTATTATGAAAATTTTTTCTCATATTAATTATTTGTTAAGTTAATTGATGTAGTTATATTTATTGTCGGATCATTTCATTTAAGTTGTTTCTTTCTTTCCCATGAATATCCAAGACTCATATTTATCCTAATATAAGGATTAATCGTTGAATCAAGTCAGGCACTTTTCCACGCATAATTATAATCAAGATTTGGATAAATAAAAATTTTAAAATCTTTAACATTAATATAACTTGGTAATAAATCGATCCATCAATCATCCACATAATTAGGCAAATTATCAGCTCAATTACAGCTATAGTCCTTATTACATCACCATGTATCAATTATTCAATCATATTGTCATGAAGAAGTTACTGATCAGCTATGGCTCATTCATAGGTCATATCAAACAAGTTTAAGAACCTGAATATTTCCAATACATCAGCTTCAAGTTCAATTCACATCACAAGTATAAGTTGATGGCGCTGAAGGATCTTTTTTAATATTCAATCTCATTAAGAGTCTCTCATTAACTTTACCTTTTCTGATTAAATATATTTCTCTCACCTGATTGCCGCTAAAGGCTGTCGGTCATAGTCACAAAGGCTCATCATCTTCATCTCATCTAATCTTGCCATCACAATCCTCATCTCAAGTTGACATTCAAGGTTTTCATATTACAGTACAATCAGTGGTATCATTACTCTGATTAGAATTATAATCAAAAAACTCAAAAGCATATTGTCAGAATCTTTGGTATTTTCATGCGAAAGATGCAGTATCTCAATAATCATTATATCAAGCTAAACATCATCAAGTTCACATACCTAATCACACTCAACTCCTGCAAAAATAAAATATATCTCAATAGGTATTAGTAGAAACATCTCATCAACTTCAATAGTTTCCATATCAACTAAATTGATTATAATGACCAGAACTTGTAGTAACATCTCAGACTGCAAATCTATTCCAATATTCTTCATAATCCACATCTCAATTAAAATCTTTAATATTGCTAACGATAGATTCTATTGCAACGTAAATATCTTGATTAATATCAAGTCTATTTGATAACTTAGCTCTCATTATTCAAATATTGCCCATAACATCAAATGCCATTACAATAATTATAGCAAATAATGTAACTGATATTATAACCTCAACAAGAGTAAAACCTTTAATTTTTTTCATGAATATTAGATTATTTGCATAATTTTATCTGTATTTGTATTTTTGTAAAGACAAATAACTTGATAAATATTTTAAAATCATTTGAATTTTAAAATAATCAAACTAAACTAAAAAAAATAATAAAAAAATATGTATATAAATGTACTACCAATAAATGTTTATTTTGGGGAAGAAATACTGACATATTATGTAAAAAATAAACAGTTTCAATACCTAAATATAGGCTCTATTGTTGCAATTCCAATTAGAAACAATATTAATCATTGAATTGTTATTTGATTCATTAAAGAAGAAATTAGTACAAATTATGAAATCAAATCGATAATCGATATTGTTTGTAGTTTTCCAATTGTGGACAAATATCAAATAGGTCTTATTTTTTCTTTGAGTAACAAATATTTTTATTCACTTAGTAAAATTATTAATTTATTTTTACCAAATTTTATTTATAACAGATTAGATAAAAATGCTTTCCAAGATATTGTTGAATTAGAAATTATTAAAAGTAGTTTTAAAATCAAATCAAAACCAAAATTGCTTCATAATATCAACAATATCTCTTATAATGAGATTCTGAAAAAAGAATTTTGAAAACTTGATGACACTGTTCTTGTATTTTGAGATGATTTTAGTATAGATAGTTTTTTGGAGGTCAATCCAGAATACAAGGACAAAGCCATAATATACAAAAATGGCATGACTTACTCAAAGAAATATAAAGTTTTTTTGGAAGTTTTGTCAAAGAAAAAAAATATAATTATTTGAACTAGAAAGATTCTTCAATATAATCTCAGGGCATACAAAAAAATTGTGTATATTGAAGATTCTTTAGTAAAATATAATTACAACCAACTTGAAAAATATAAAAACCTTGACCTTTTAAAATTCCTTTATTTCCAAAACTTTTTTGAAATATATTTTATCTCAAATGTTCCTAGTGTTGAGTTATTTTATTTGAGTAAAAAAGAACAATTCATATATAAAATCTTTAAAAATGAATAATCAGAATAATTTTAAATCAATAATAGATAAAAAAATACAAATAATTCTAAACCAAGTTATTAAGTATATTAATAACATTGATAGAATTAAAATTGTTTTTTGATTATTTATTCTATATTCTCTAATAATAATTACTACCGCTTTCAAATATTCGGTTTTTGAATATTCTTATTATTCAAAATTGGCAGAATGACAACAAACAAAAGTAATCAAAAATACAGTTAATAGGTGAACCATTTATTCTAATAATGATCCTGTTTGAGTTCTTGCCACAAGTACAGATTTATCGGATTTTGCAGTTGATCCAACTCAAATATGATCTCTTGACAAACTTCAATGATTTTTAGTTGATATTGTTTACTGAGAATTATGTACTGGCAACCAAGTTGAATCTTGCGAAGAAAACTTATCTTCATTTTTAAAAATTCAATCTTTTGAGGATTTTAGTTTTGATCCTGAATACATTAAAAGTAAAATTGCAGATGAAATCAAAAAAAGAATTGATAAAAAATTCCTTGATTTTATACTATTAAAGGAAAATATTTCTGAGAAAGAAAAATTTAATATTACATCATTATGAAGTGAAGCTCTTGTACTTCAAAATAACAATCTATTTTTTGATTTCAATAAAAATACAGACAAAACTCAATTATGAGAAAACCTGGCAAAAATACTTAATATACCACTAGTTGATATCCAAAATAAGCTTAGGGCAAAAGAAATTAGATATATCAAATTTTTAACTAAATTAAGTCTAATAACTAAAGACAAAATAGATGCTCGTATAGAAAATGAAAAAAATGCAATTAAAAAATGATTACTTGAAGAAAAAGAAGGAATAAATAATTTCATTCTTCTTGAGCCACACCCAACAAGATTTTTCCCAGAAAAAACACTCGCTAGTCAGGTTTTATGATTCGTAGATAACGAATGACAATGAAGATATTGAATTGAGTGATATTATAATGAGGAATTACAATGACAAGAATGATTAAAAATTACTAAAAAAGACATTTCATGAAAACCACTCTGACTTGACGAAATGTCTGAGAAAAAAATGATACACTGATCAGATATTAAACTAACGATAGACAGAAATATACAAAAGGAAATCTGAAGAATTCTAGAAAAATGAGTTAAAGATTTTAGAGCAAATAAATGAAGCGCACTAGTTATGGATCCAAAAACTTGAGCAATAATTGCTATGGCAAGTTATCCAGACTATGATCCAAATAATTTCTGAGATGTTTATGAATTAGAAAAAGTAAACTATTGAAAATATCCTAATCCATGATTTGATCTTCTCTGAATGCCTTTATTTGTTGAAGATTCATGAACATGATGAACTGATATGCTCAAATATGATTGAAAAATGATTAAATTAAGATTAGCAAATGAGAAAGAAATTATAAACAATGCTATTCCTAAATATAAATATAAAAATAATTTCTGACCACTTGCTTATCTTAATGATACAATAAGTTCACTCTATGAACCCTGATCAGTTTTTAAGGCCATTACAACAGCAATTTGAATTGATACATGAGATATTAGACCTTGAGATATGTACAATGATAAATGATTCGTAGAGATTGACACCTATAAAATAAAAAATGTATCCAAAGAATGTATAGGTTATCATACTTATACCCATGCTCTTGATTGGTCTTGTAATGTATGAATGATTGATATTGTTAAAAAAATCTGATCAGCTCTTTTCTATAAATATATCAACGATTTCTGATTCTGACAAAAAACAAATATAACGCTCGAATGAGAAGTATTTGGAAAAATTCAACCTTACGAAAAATGGTCTAGAGCAAAATTGTTTACACAATCTTTTTGACAATGAATTACAGCGACTGTTCTTCAAATGGCTTCTGCATATGCAACTATCGCTAATTGATGAATATATATGCAGCCATACATTGTAGATACAATTGCCTTGCCAAACTGACAAACAATCAAAAATACTCCAACACCTTTAAGAAGAGTGATTAAAGAAGAGACTTCTAAAAAACTCATTGCTATGCTTACAGAGTGAGCAACTATTTGATTTGCTAAGAAATGATCTGTTGAATGATATGATATTGCCGGTAAAACTTGAACTTCACAAATTGCAGCCAAATGAAAATATGAACAAGATTGACCATGACATACAATAACGTCTTATTGATGATTCTGACCTTCATCAAATCCTAAGTTCGTAATGATTGTAAAAATCGAGCGTCCTCGTAGTGCAGAATTTGCCGAAACAACATCTTCTGCCCTATTCTCTCAAATGGCAAAATATCTTCTTAATTATTATGCAATTCCAAAAAGCAAATAATTTTTTGTATAAATAAAGGCAAAATTAAAAAATCTTTTGCATTTTTCGGATTTTATATTACGCTACAAGTGTATTTTATAATTTTTTATCAAAATACAGACTTTATTTATTATATTTATATTTATGCTAGGTACTATTAAGAAAAAAGTTTTGGATAAATGATTTGGTTTCATTTCTCCAGAAAATGGTGGTGAAGATTTATTTTTTCATTTTTCTGCTATTGAAGGTGGAGTTTCTACTTTTGAATCAGTTGAGGCTGGTCAAAAAGTTGAATTCGACGTTATCAATGGTCGTAAACCTGGAACTAAACAAGCTAGTAACATAACTCTTGCTGCTTAATTCCTTAAAGAACTAAAAACTCTGTAACTCAACTGACATTTATCACACAAGAAGAATTCAGTCACCTTTTTTTATTAATCCCGCTTTTGGCGGGATTATTTTTACTTTATATAACAGAAAATTCTTATTTAAACTCCTAGTTTTTGTTTGAATTCATTGAAAGATTTTTGAAGTAATTCACTATCAACTAATGGATTTAATTCTCATAAAGTTCAATGAACATCTTCTTTAAAAACTTTAAAATGACAATCACTTCAAAACGTAAGTAAAAAATTATATCTTTGCCTATATTCTAAAATAAGTTTTACCCATTCTGGTTTAGCTTTTGCATTAATTTCTATAGCATTAATTCAAGCATTCATGTAAGATTCAATTCTGGTCTTGAATTGATTAACGGTAAGTTTAAAATTAGGATGAGCAACTGATAGAATAGCATTATTCTCTCTTGCAAGTTCTCATAGTTGAGCAATATTTGGTTCATATTCTGGTAAAGTAACTGATCAAATATGTCAGAAATCTCATTCTCTCTTGAGAAATCTTCTAATAAATGCTCAAGTTGTAATTTTCTCTCATGTCATTTTTTTGATTAATGCAAGATTTTCTGGAAATCTAAAAATATATGTTGCAATGTGTCATGAATTAAGATTATCGATTTTAATTTTTTTAGTACCAAAATAGATAAAAAACTCAAGCCGACTAATTTTGAATCAATGTGAATTAAGTAATTCTATTTGTAATTCTAACTTTTTTTGTTTCATTCCTCTAGAATCTTCAAGTATATTTATTATTCTTCAATGAAAAAATTTTGCATAACAAGTAAGGTGTAGATGTTTATCAATAACATCATCTACTCAAGATATTTCAACGCCCTCAACACTTGATATTCAGCTATTAAGCGCTAGTCTAGTGAAATCAGTGTTAATATAATCATGGTCTGTACAAGCTAAAAATTGTAGTCATTTTTCTTGTGCCTCTTTTATTATCTCTCTATTACTTTTTTGTCCATCAGAACATGTTGAGTGAAAATGTAGATCTATCATAATATTTTATAATTAAGAAAGTAAAATTGTTGTAATGCATTAGAACATTTGCATAATAACAAAAAAAAGAAAATATGAATTAAAAACCTTCAAATTTGTAATATTTATTTTAAAAATCTAGAAATATTTGCATTTATATAGGATTTTATTAACATAAGGAAACTGTACTAAATAATTACATATTTATGAAATATTCTAATATTCTAGCAAAAATCTGATTATCTGACACAGAAAGTAAAATATATGTTGACTTACTTGAAAATTGAGCATCAAACATTGTAGAAATCTCAAATAGAACATGAATTCATAGACCAATTATATATAGAATAATCCCACTATTAAAAGAAAATTCTCTTATATGAGAAATTATTAAATGAAAGAGAAAATATTTCAAAGCAGAATCACCTGAATATCTTATAAAACTTTTTAATAATTTGTCAAATAGTTTTAATTATATGATGCCAGAATTACAAGAATTATATGACAGCAAATGATCAAAACCAAATATTAAATTACTCAAATGAAAAAAATGAATAAAAGAGATATTCGCAGATATTGTTTTTAGTCTAAAAACTGAAGAAACTTTCTATAGATATAGTTCTAGAAGTAATTTTTGATGATTTCTCCCAAGTGACTATAAGGAGATAAGAGATAAAAAAAATATCCAAAGATTAGTAATCACAAGTGAACTCAAGGCAAAAGAAAAATGAAATAAAATAAATAGGGATATTGTTCATATACCCAGGAGTTTTGACTTATTCGAGGATAATATAGCCAAGTTAATCTACGCAGATAAGGTTGCAATAATAGATTATAATACCCTAGATTCTGTAATAATAGAAAATAAACTTCTTGCAAAGTTTGAAGAAAAAGTTTTTAAAATACTTTTTAAATTATTAAGAAAACTTGAGCAAGAATAAATAATTATTTGAAATTATTGAAAATATCTATACTATTGGTTCTAAGGGAAGATGTATACCAGAAGAGCAATCTTCTGGAGGAAAGTCCGAACACCACTAAGACAGTATAACAGTTAACGACTGTGATTGGATAATAATTCATAAATATCCAATACGGAAAGTGCCACAGAGACAATACTAGTTCCACTTCGGTAGAACTAAAGGTGAAAAGTCATTTGGTGTAGCAATGCTACAAATGAAGTCTTACAGTAATGTGAGATACTTGGCAAACCCTATATGGTGCAAGAGGAATGGTATTATATAAATTAAATCGTCTTAGATGATTTATGTGATATACCTCGCTTGAGGTTTGAGGCGACTCAAATCCTAGATAGATTTACATCGAAATACAGAATTCGGCTTATTACCCTTATTAAATTATAGACTATTTTTAGTCTATTTTTTGATTTTTTTTATTTTTGTGCTATTATATTCTAAATTAATTAACACACAATATGAACACACCAAGAAAGTCTATAAGTAAAAATAAAGGAATATCCTTAGTAGAAGATAAATCACTAGAAAAGGAGTTGTTATTCTTAGAAAATAAGAATAATGAATGAACTATTGATTTAATTGAAATGCGCAGAAGAGCAGAAGTTATTGCCGAATTAAAAAAAAGAACAGATTATATATCTGCCCTCGTTATTAATCATAAGGAATTAGATGATGAATGGGAAGATAATGACAAGCCTCATGGATGAAGTACACAAATTGAGTTATCAAAAAAAATGCAAAAAATATGAACGATATTGAATGCTTTATGATTAAATACCGACTGAAAATTACTTGATTCGCCTATGTTACAAAAAAAAGTATCAAATAGGACTGCAGAATTAATAGGAGAACAACAATCAATGTCATTATAAATAAATAGTCCCGCTCTACGGGACTATTTATTAATTAATTATCTTTTGATTCTCTGTTCAACAATCTTCCAATCAAGCACTTTCCAAAAATTATCTAGATATTTTGCTCTATTATTTTTGTAATCAATATAGTATGCATGTTCCCATACATCACAAACTAGCAAAGAGACTAAATTTTTGTCAGTTAATGTTGTTCCTGCATTTTGAGTATTAACAATAGATAAATCATTGGTTTTGTTATCCATAACTAGCCAAGTCCAACCTGATCAGAAATTAGACACTGCCATTTTATTAAATTCTTCTTTGAATTTATCTAGTGTTCACCATTTTTCAATTAATTGTTCTAATAAAACTAAATTCGGCATTATTTCAGCTTCGGCAGATAATGCTTCAAAATAAAAATCATGATTGAGAATCTGTGCTCAATTATTAAAAATAGGTCATTTGTCAACTTGAGTTATCACCTCTTCAATTGTTATATTAGCATATTTAGTTCAATCTGTAAGTTTGTTATAATTGGCTACATAAGTTGCAAGATGTCTATCATAATGGTAGTCCATGGTATCTCAAGAAATATATGGAATTAAAGCTTTGTGGTCATATGTAAGTTTTTTTAGTTCTATCATTTTTGTATTGGTTAGAAAATACTCAAATATTATATTCTATTTTTCTGTAAATCAATAAATAATAATTCAATAAATTACAGTCCAAAATAGTTGACAAATAACATATTATTCTTATAAATAATTCAAATATAATTTAATTAAACTATTTATGATAAAATGAAAGGAATATAACAGAATTATAGAAACATTATTAGATGCATGAATTATTTTGAATAATCCTGAAATAAGCCATTTATTGAAGACAAAAAAATTAGTATCAACTAATATAAATGGGGTTTTGGCTCAGCAATTTATCTCTAATTCATTCAAAAAATGAAGACAAATAGATGCTCAAAGATTAGAACTTGAAGAATGATTAGATTGGATTAAATCAAAAACCGACTTATTATTAAAAATAAAATTGGAGTGAAGGCCAATTATTATAATTGTTTCATGATGATCGAGTTCATGAAAAACATCAAAGGTATCAGAAGAATTATTGGCTTATTATAAAACACTTTGAGTTAGTATCGTCAAAATTTCAGCTGATAGTTTTTTTCATGGACCGACTTTCATGACTTGAGAAAAGACAAAGTGAGTATATATTAACTATGATATGCCAGAAGCTGTAAATATGGAATTATGCAAACAAAAATTACAACAATTAAAAGATTGAAAAACTATAACAATTCCCTCTTATGATTTTCAGAATGATCCTATCGCTGATGCTGTAAAAATTAATCCAGCCCAAATAGTTATAATTGAGTGAATGTTTACTCTTAAAGATTGATTCTATGATTTATGAGATATAAGAGCGTTTGTTGATGTAAGCACACATTGAAGACTCATAAGAAGAATCACAAGAGATTCGGGGAAAAATTGAAGAACTGGAAAAACTCCAGAACAAGTTTTTCGTGATGTAATGTCAGAGGTTGAACCTGGGGATGATACTTATGTAAAACCTCAAATAAATAATGCCGATATAATCATTTCAAATGATAGAAACGCACTAATAGAATCGGTAAGGATTGATAAAATTGAGAAACAATTAAAATATCAATATAATAATATACCCTTCTTAGAAATATTTAAGGTATTAAATTCACATTGATTTACAATCCAAAAGCCAACAACACATATTGATACGTTTTGGGAGCCAATCAAAGGATTCTGAACTGAGTGAGAAATTTTTAGAATAAGAGAATCTAGTGAAGAAGAAAGTAAGCTGCAATTAACTTATAAATTCTCTAGCAAAAATAGTCAAAGTAGGACAGAGAGAATTATAAATTTTCCAATTGTAGAAGATGATATTAATCTTATTAAGCCATATTACAAAGAAGTGTGAAGAATTGAAAAAATTAGAATTAAATTCAAGAAATGAAGTATAATTATTGCAATTGATACAGATGTTACACTTAATGACTGACTATGAATGGTTTCTTATTGATGAAATTTCATAGAAATCCAATGATACAAAAATGAAAAGGAATTAGATATTTATAAGAAAATAATTGAATTGCTAACAAAAGAGCCCTGAACTAATGAATCTTATTTTGATATGTTGAAAGAATTTAAAAACATATAAACTCATTACATTTCACCCATAAAATAGCATCGAGATGTATCCTTGGAATATTTATTTTAAATGATACTTCATTCCAAAAATCCTTCTGAGAAATATTAGATTTGTTATAAATATTGTAAATCTTGGTTAATCTAGAATCAATAGGGATTCATATTTCAAATGGTATTTTTAATCTATATCAATAGACAATCCTTGCTCAATAATGAAACATTTTTATAGCAAAAAGTATTGTTTTGTCATCTTTGTTTTGTTTCATAATTCTTGCTAGCAAATTCTGTAATTCTAAAATATTTTCATAGAAATATTTCTCTTTTCATATAAAATCTTCAAAAATTCATCTCATCTTTACAATTCTTGGAAGTTTCATATTAAGAAGTCTTTTGTTGCATTTTGATTGTGGCAAGAATTCCTGAAAAAACTTGTATAGAAATTCAAAAATAAATTCTGCAGGAAAGTTGTATTTAATACTAAATTCTGCTAATTCTTCCCAATATTCTTCTCAGGTTCCGGATAATTGATATCAAACAAGCGAATTAACAATAATTATTGGAAAAAAATAATCAATACTTTTGATATTCTGAAACATCTTAGAAATAGCCAAAAACTGTCTGTCATTCTCTTCTATTTTGTAAGCATCTTCTAGGCTAAATTGTTTAAGTATTTTTATTAATTCTTCCATTGTAAATTTTGATTGAAATTAATAAATACAATTGTATATATTTTTGCAAAATGTAAACTATTATGATAGAATATCAATGTAAAAAAATAAATATGGGTAATGCAGAAATAACTACACAAAATCCCTATCCTAAAAAATTAGGACAAAAATCAAAAGAAGAACAGATTGCTTTTGATTATTATTCAAAATTGCCTGATTATGTTACCGAAAGAGATAGAATTGAACTTGAAAAAGCTGCAAAAACTGCTCAAATATTATCTGATTCAAAAACTGCAAAAGAGAAACTTAGAAAAGATATGCAAGATGAAAACGAAGATTGAGAAGATTCGCAAGATGAAGAAAAACAAACTAAAGTATCTGAACTATCAGAAAGAGAATTTTTTGATAGAATGTTAGAAATTTCAATGGATACATACAAAAAATACTGAGCACCTCATCCAAGAGTGATTTTGTGACAAGCACTATATGAGACTTGATTCGGTAAAAGTTGAGTTGCCAAAAATAAAAATAACCTGTTCTGATTCAGATTAAAAAATGAAAAAAGATGAGTATTTGAATATATAAGATATTCTTCTATGGAAGAAGCTACAGAAGCATATGCAGATAAAATGGTTAACTCACAATATTATTCTAAAACACTTAAACATAAAGATGAGCCAAAAAAATATTTAACAGCCCTAATTAAAGCCTGATATTGTAGTACTCCTCCATCTAAGTATATCGCAGGCATAGAAAATTGTCTCAATAAATACTGATTAAGCCTTGATGATAAAATTAATATTACTTAATTATGAATCGATCTCAATACCCACTGGACAATGATCAGATCATTTCACTTGTTGTCTGATAAACGCAGATTTTAGTTTATTTTTGAGAATACCAGAAATCATAAAATAATCTATGCGCCAACCAATATTCCTCTCTCTAGAATTTGCGAAGTTACTCCACCAAGAATATTCTCAAGTCTTATCTGGATAAAAATGTCTAAAAGTATCTATAAATCAATTATCAATGAACTTTTGAAATCATACCCTTTCTTCATCTGTGAATCATGCATTTCATCTGTTAGTCTTCGGATTAGTTAAATCTATTTCTCTATGTGCGACATTAAGGTCTCCACAAAAAATTACTGGTTTATTCTGTTCTAATCTTCTCATATAATCGAGAAAAAGTGAATCCCACAGTTGACGATATTCTAGCCTCTCAAGTTCTCTCTTAGCGTTCGGTGCATATACGGTAACGAAGTAAAAATCTTCAAATTCTAGAGTAATTATTCTTCATTCTTCATCATGTTCTGGTAATCATAATCCATAACTCACTGATAATGGTTTGATTTTGGTAAAAATCGCTGTTCCACTATATCATTTCTTATTGGCATCATTCCAATAAATACTATAACCGAGAGATAATAAATCAATCTTAATTGGCAACTCATCTTCTGTAGCCTTCACTTCCTGCATTCCTATAATATCAGGATTCTCTTCCATAAGATATTCAAGGAATCATTTAGCAATATTTGAGCGAATTCAATTCACATTAAAACTTATTAATTTCATAGTTTTTTAATTAAATAATCTCTGTATAGATTACGAAAAACTAAATAAATGCAAAAAATTTTGATAAAAAGATTATTTTTGATACAATGTGCCACACGTATATAAGGAGTTAGCTTAATTAGAAGAGTGACTGGTTTCCGAAACCAGTAGGCGTAGGTGCAATTCCCACACTCCTTGCCATATGAAAATAAAAATCAACCCCGCCAATGATGGTGGGGTTGATTTGATTATTATGAATATTCAAAGGATTGGTATCTTATTATTTAGCTGTACCAGTTCAAGTTGATACTGGAGTTTTTAGTTTCTCAGATTTATTCACGAATGCGTCAAGTAGTTTTGCTACCTCGTCACTTGTAAGAGTTGCTCAAGATTTCTTCTTCTCGATTATAGTTCTCAATTCGTCCATAGTTTTCTTTTGTTCAGCTTGTTTAGTTTTAAATTCTTCTCTGGCTTTTTTTATTTCAGCCCTCTGAGCTATTATCTCTTTTTGGATAGCTTTCTCAGCGTCTGTAGTTAGAATTGTTCCAGCTACTAGCTTGTCCATTACAGCTTCTCTAGCTTCCATTTTTGCTTCCATCTCAGTTCTCTTTGCTTCGAAGAATGCCTTTTTCTCTGTGTCAGTCATTGTTGCTAGTTTTGTCTTCTCGGCATCAGTTAATTGAGTCATTACTCAACCTCACATTCCAACCATCATTCACATTCATTCTCATTTCATTTCTCCTCACATTCCCATTCACATACCTCATTTAATTCATTTTCCTCATCTTTCACCTTTACCAAATCCTTCAAATAATCATCCACTTCAAGTGTTTCTCTGCATTTTGTGAGTTCCAACACTAGTGTTCGTTGATCAGGTATTAGTATCTGCGTAAGCAAGAGCTCAGGCAGTAAGTGCACCAGCTATAGCTAGGCTTGTAATAATTTTTGTTTTCATATTATTTTTATTATATGGTAAATTATTAATTAAATTCTTTAACAAGTAGAATGATTTAATCTTTTTCCTCAAATAATTATGAGTTTCTATAAAAGACAATTATTCCTAACTTATGAAGATTACTTTTGCAATAAGGATTTCTCCAGATTACACAGATATTGTACTTTGTCTATGTAAGATTAATGTAAAATTATTGAAGTAATGAATCAATTATATTATCTTCACTATCAGAATCGCTTGAGTCTCAATTAAGTTCACTTTTCTTTTCTTCAAAACTTAGCTTTAAATAGTTGAGAAGATTATTATATTTTTCTTTTGTAGTATCAGAATAAGAAGAATTTCATATTTTCGTAATTGCAGCGTCAACTTTTGTTAAGAAATTATCTATGAAAGATATTTGTTCATCAGTTGTTTTTGTGCCAATTTTATCAACATATTTGTTAAATAAATTATCTGCTGCAGTTTGATTATTTGTACTTAATTTTTGTTTGTACTGATCCTTTTTTCAAGTTTTTTTCTCAGATTTCTCAGTAGCTCAAGTTCAAGATTTATCTCACTTTTCTCACATTTTTTCCTCACCTTTATTTAGCATTCAAGTACCAAATTTTGATTCCATGAATGCCTTTTTCTCAGTATCAGTCATTGATTCTAATTTAGTTTTTTCCTCATCAGTTAATTGCATCATTGGTGGTTGAGTCATTCAAGAACCATCCCTTACTTCTCAAGAACCTGATTTGTTTTTATTTCTTTGTGGCACACAGGCTTTTAGACTTGTAAGAGTTGCTTGTTCTGTATCTGTAATAGTTTCTCAAGCTTTTTGTTTGTCCAGAATAGTTTTAATTGTCGTTCTGTCTGTCTCAGAACATGTAGAAGTTGTAGAGTCGCTTGCATAAGTTGTACTTGCGAATATTGATGTTGCTCAGATTATAGCAACAGCGAATCAAGTTAAGAACTTTATTTTCATATAAATATTAGTTTTATAAATTAAAAGTAAATTATTATTGTTTGATTATGAAAATCTTTTTCCTCAAATAATTATGAGTTTCTATAAAAGATAATAATCAATGTTTTAAAAAGGCCTTTGTAATATGAATAATTCCAGATTACGCAGGCAGTATATTTGTTCCAAGTAAATTTTATGTAAAAATTGGGGAAATGATTTTTAAAACAAAATATTCTTCAATTCCTTCCTTAATTCCTTATAATCTGGACAATATATTGCGACCAAATCCCAGAATTTGGATGAATGATTCTTCTCTCTGAGATGGCAAGCCTCATGAATAATCACATAATTGAGATATTTAATTGGTAGATGAACCAATTTGAGATTTATTGTAATATTATTGGTACCAGAACAACTTCACCATCTTGATGAAACATCTTTGATATATAATTTGTTGAAAGGTTTTTCAAGGTTCATTGAATAATTCTCAAGAATTGGAAATGTTTCGGAATACAGTTTTTCTTTCAAATATTTATTCAAATCTCATTTGATTTCACTTAATGAAACTTTTTCTCAGAATACCATTACGAAGTCTTCTCAGATATCTTCTAATTTCTTTTTTCATTTCTTTTGGAATTTTTCTATAAGCATTCTTCATTTTTCTAACATCTTCTCTTCAAGCGCTTTATCCTTTAATTTCCTAAGTGGAATGCTGATTTTTAGGCTCATATCAGGCATTAATCTAATCCGTCAGTTCTTGGTTTTTGAGTATATAATTTCGTATTTCATCTAATATTTGATTATCATTTGCTCTACATAATAAATAATTCTAACAGTTTAGGAAATAATTATTTTAAAAAATCAAAAAAATATATAAAATGGTTGAAAATTAACTAATAAATATGTTCAAAAAAATTGTTGGACTTGGCTTCAAGTCAAAATGAAGAGATAAAAAAGAAGTATCAAGTTATATCAAAGAACTTATTGATGGCTGAGCTAACGAATTCTTCACTGGATATAATCCTCCATACTGGCATGAGAGATTCTGATTCGAGGTTAGTCCAAATGGAAGATTCTCAGAACATGAACAGATTACAGATCTGGAAACTCTCACGCAAATCTCAGAAGAAATCCATAAATACAATAACGAGAAATGAGAAACTCTTGAATTATTTCTCAATCTTAACGCTTGGTATTATTCTAATCTAACTTTTCCGCTTATTAAGCAAATGTTAGAAGAAGCAAAAGATCTTATTGATTGAGTAATTGCTGGTAATATCGGTACTCTAGAATATCTGAAAGAAATCTGATGGAACAAAAAAATCAATATCTCAACAATTATGGCAGTCTATAATAAGAAAGCGATAAGGTTCCTGTTAGAGAATTATAAGGTGAACAAAGTTATTCTCTCAAGAGAAATCACAGTGAAAGAAATTGAAGAAATTGCAAATGAATTCCCAGATGTTTTCTTTGAAGTTTTCTGAGAATGAGATTTTTGTAGATATAATAATGGACTATGTTTTGCTGAGCACAAATATGGAAGTAGAGATATCTGTACAGTAATTCTTGATGATTTCGAAGTTAAGAAAACTATAAGACCAGATTACAAGAAAATCATCCTTGATGGTACGATGACAACAGATGAGAAACTGAAACTTCTGGATAATAAATACACTAATCCGTTTGATGAAATCTCTACAATTACTGATAATCTAGAATTCAGTCTAGGTGAAACTTGAGAAAAAGATAAACAAAGATTAATAGAATTATTGAAGCAAAATAAGGATAATCCTAATCTATTCTACGATTGACTTTTGAGCTTCGAAGATAAGAAAAACAAGAGAATAATTAACTATCTCAAATGACTAAAATACGCAAATGCCAATCTTAATCTCTGAGAAAAAGAATTACAAACTGAACTTGAACTAAGTGTAAAATCTTGAGTAGAATTCTACTTCGCGAAGCTAAAAGAATTATTCTGAGACTCAAATATGAAGTCTCTATATCTCAATAAAACCTATAACAGAAACGACAATCTCAATATCTACGCCTACCTATATTTCTCAAAAATCAAGAATATTGAAACAGTAAAATTCCCAACCAGATGAAGAGCAAATGTTGAGAAACTTAATTTAATAAGAGAAATAATTGAGAGCTGAGACCAAGCAGAAATAGCTAAAATTATAGACAGATGATCAAACATAGAAAGAGCCAGCTACGACCTGACTTATATATTCGCTGGCGACAAACTCTGGTTCCGCAAGATGCTAGCAACAATGTAATAATAATGTCATTCCTGCGCAGGCAGGAATCTACAGTTTATTTATAATAATTCAAAAGTCCTATGAAAAAATATATATTAATCTTTATGGTTTCCATTCTTCTATTATCTTCTTGCTCAATAGACTGGAAAGATGAAAATAAAACAAAGATTGATAATCTTGAAAAACAAGTTTTAGAACTCAGAAAACTTAACGAGTCTAAAATTACTGTAGGCAAAAACAAGACTGATATATTTAAAAATAAGCAAGAGTGTATTAAGTTAACGGACGAATTAATTAAAAAAACTGAATTATATTGAGTTGAATCACAATATCTTTGAAAAGAAAGTTTTGAACAAGTATTTTATAGTCCAGAAAAAAATAACTGTTTATGGGTTAGGTCATACGAAAAAGATTTTGATTCATGATGAACTATTTGGAATAAACATTTATATGAATTATGAAATGATACTCCAGATTCTCAAATATTATTAAGTTGTACAAAATCAATTATGGTACCCTGATGAACAAATGATTGTGATGCTTTCTACGAAAAAATAAAGAAACTTAAATGAGAATAATAAAAGGAAGATTCCTGCCTTCGCAGGAATGACAAATACCAAATAAATGACAGATATAATTATAACTTTAAGAACTTTATAAACTTTATAACTGCACTATGAACTTACATATTCATTTACCGACTAACTTGAAAGTCTTTGATATATTACTTGAGGGCTATTTATTAGCTCACAAGGATGATAGAGAAGTTGCAGGATTTGTGATGAACAATTACAAATGAGAGATAGCAGAAGACCTGAGTCCACAATATGATGTGAATTTTAGCTCGATAAGAGAGATGAAGAAAAAATTCGGTAAGGATGTTTTCGATAAAATATCTGGGATTTATTATGGAAGTGACAATTGTGAATTCCTTGCTCCATACGAGAATGATACTAGAGAAGCATATGGTAAATTTCTAGAATTCAATCAAAAATATCCACCATTCAAACCAAGAATATTCACTCTAGTTACACCATATGTCGGCAATGCAATGATTGAACATCTAGAAAAAACTCTAGATTATCTCAATAATATCAAGACAAAAACTCCGATAGAAGTTGTGGTAAATGACCTATGAGTTCTAAGTCTTTTGAATAAAAAATATACAAACTTAAAACCTGTAATTGGTAGATTAATGAATAAAACTCTCAAGAATCCACTAATTGATACTTACTGATATGAGGCACATCCTGCAGGAGAATCTATCAAGAATAAAACCTCTCAAGAGATTGAGAAAACTAGAGCAGAAATAGTGAAAAACCAAAAAGAATTCTACGCAACAAGCGAACTAAGTCTCAATTATTATCAGAAATTCTGTACCAAATTCTGAATAAATAATATCTGAGTTGATTATCTTGAGAATAGAGAGAATTTGTTTGATAAGGCAAATTATGGAGATTTTTCACTTGATATTTATTATCCTTGGGCGATAGTTTTCACTTGAAGATTGTGTGATACTTGTGGTATCAAAAATCCTACGAAATGAATGTTCGCAACTGATGATATCTGTCCAAGATGGTGTAAGGATTACGATATTTTCTACAATATTAAGACTGTAGGATACAATCTCACTCAGAGATGAAATGCAGGATTTAAGAGTCAAGCCAATCTCGATTATCTTGATACAACTAAAATGTGAGAGAATTATAGATTGGTTTTTGCGCCGTTTATTAGTGTTTAAGTCTTAATTACATCTTTCTTTGTATTCTGCCTTTTTTCAAATATATCTTTGATAATATTTTCTATTTCCAGTATAAAAGTTTTGAAGTTATTAATATCAGTATATAGATTAAAGTATATTACCATGAGAGAAATAATGAGAGAGACAAATGGAATATAAAAATTATATTGAGTAAAATTAAATATATAAGTTAGAACAAAAATATATAAATAAATAACAAAAAAGTAAATTGCAGAATATACGATTCAAAAAAGAATTAACAAAAATCAACTAGGAATAATCTGTATTTTCACTATTTCATCAAGCACTGAAAATATGAATTTTGTTTCAAGTTTATAAGTTATGTAGTCATAAATATAGAAAAATAGTCTTGATATAAATTTAATAATCATCCATGAAAAATGCATTAATTTAGCAAGTAAACTATTAAAAAAAATAGTTGTTAAGCTCATTTTGAGAGATTGCATAAGTAATGCAAAAATTAAAATCAATAATATATTCTGAAACCCAATATCCTTTATATTATTCAATATTCAATCACTAACTCTTCATATCATTATTGAATCAAAGGCTACTTTTCATAATGTACCATTATTTGTTACTCAATTAATATCAGTCTTAATAAGTTCTGGAGAAAAATGAATATATGAAAAAACTCCAATTACAGACAGAAGTCAAACAACAAAAGTATTTTTTATTAATTTTATATTAAAGATAGTATATTTTCTCTCAAAAGCACTCACTCTTTGATGAATAATATCTCTCAATGTAAAAAATTTCTTTTTATCAATTGCTAGCAAATTTTCTCTAGCTTCTTTACTGATTCTATTTCTATAGATAATTATCATGAAATAAATATATATCATCTTGAGAATTTCTTTTCATCAAATATCAACTATATTCTTGTTCTTAATGTAGTAATAGATAAGAAAAACAGTAAATAAATTATTCCTCTTTTTTGGGATTTCGTATAGACGAAAAAATAAAGAGTTATTTTCGATATCAGTTTTTTCTTTTAGGTCTGTTATATTCTCAATATTAGTTTTAAAGTTATCAAGAAAAATTAGATATTTTAATTTATTATCATTAAATAATAACTCATTTTCTTGCTTGAGAAACTTTTGCATTTCTTGAGTAAAATCACTTAGAATAAGATTATTATCTGGATTTTTTCAAATAATAAATTCCATTATATGAAATAGCTTATTCTCTCTAATTACAGAATGGATGAATCTATTAATATGGTAAGTTATCATTTGTTTTTGTTTATATTATTTAGTTCTGACAATTTTATCATATTATCAAATGAAAAGCAAAAATCCACGAAAATTTTCGTGGATTTTTTAGAAAAATTCTAGATTATGCTAAATTAATGAAATTAACTTCATTTTCTCAGATTGCATCTTTGATTTTCGCAGTTGCTACTGGTTCTATTGTTTGGCCAAGAGTTGAGAAGAAAATATCTTTTTGTTCTCAGTATGGAACAATGTATTTTGTTTCAAGATTTTCGAATATTTTAGCTGATTGTTTTGATCATTTCATTATAAGAATGTCAATATCTCAGAAAAAATTAGTAACTTCTTCATCTATTTCAAGACTATCAAAGCTTATATATCAAATATTTTTATCAAGAAATTTTAATTGATAAATAAGTTTATCGTTTTTTTCTATAACATGAACCATAATAGAAGATTTTTCATATTCTCCAGGAAAATTAATCTTAAGAGAATCAACTGTAATTTCTCAGTTTTCGAATACAACCTCTTTCTTATCTCCAGAAAGTATAATTGCATCTCATTTTTTAGCTATATCCATAGTTTAGTATAAAATTAAAAATTAATTATTTTTTGATTATCTTTTATCTGTCATTCCTGCGAAAGTAGGAATCTTCCTTTTATTTTATAGAATCACATTGTATGTCTTGGTGAACTTGTCGAACCATTAACTCGCAAGAGTTACAATTAAAATCTAGAGATTTTATCCATCGACAGACTCAGGATGACAAAGATTACATAAACTGGATATTTTTCTTAATATAAGAATAAATATCTGGTTTTAGTTCTATTCATTTGAGTTCCTCAACCCTGAACCATTTGAATCAAATGAATTTTTCTCATTGACTCTCTTCATCTTCATCTTGTGGTCTTGTTATATTCGGATCTTCAGTTCCGTTATATTTCACTAGAAAAAGATAAACATCTTTATTAATTGTGGGACTTCAAGGCTTGTACGATGCAACAAACGTAAAATTTATTTTTGTTATAAATTTTATAATTTCGAGGCAATCTATCGATAATCATGTTTCTTCACTTATTTCACGAAGAGCAGTTTCTTTGGCCTTCTCTTCGTTTTCTATTTTACCTTTCGGTATTACATAGATACTTTTTCCTTTTTGATTTTTTCTTTCAAGAAGCAAAATTTCAAAATTTCCAAAAACATTCACACGATATACAATACCTCAAGAACTTTTTTCAAATATTCTTGACATAACAATACTATTATAAAAGGTAAAGTAAACTTACTATTTGATGTACTATATTCAATTTTCGAAAAAACACAAAAAAATATTTTTTTTGTTGATTTTTATTAGTATTTTCATAAATTATTAGTATTATCTTACATATTGTAAAAAATTAGATATTAACAAGCAAAATATGAATTTTGAAATTGACACAAAAACCCTCAAGAATGGCATAGATATAGTATGACATGCAAGTATGTCTTGAAACATGACTCCAATTCTAGAAAATATTCTAATTAATGTTCAATACAAAAAAATTATTCTTACAGCAAATAATCTAGAAATGGCGATAGAATATTTTGTGGATAAATGAGTCAACATTAAATCAGAGTGAAGTTTCACAGTTTCATCTAAATTCCTATCTTCTTTTATTTCATTAGTAAATGATGATAATATTAGCTTAGAATTATTAAGTAATTCTTCTATTTCACTCAAAACTCCTTCATCAGAAACCAAAATTAAATGAATAGAGGCTTCAAAATTCCCACTTATTCCAGCACTTAAACAGGAATATTCATTCAGAATGCCTTCTGATTTACTTAAAAAGGCTATTGATAAAACAATTTTCTCGACTGCAGAGTGAACAATCCGTCCGACTCTTGCTGGTATTTACTTACATATTACAGAAGAAGAAATAATATTCGCATCAACAGATTCTTACAGATTATCAGAATTCAGAACTAAAAATTCAACAAATATACCAAAAACAATCTCTATAATAATTCCTCAAAAAACTGCACAAGAATTAGCTCGCATTCTTCCTGAAAATACTCCAGTTGAGCTAGTAGTAAGCGAAAACCAAATCTTATTCGTATTTGATAACATCAGATTATATTCTAGACTTCTTAATTGACACTTCCCTGATTATCGCTCATTCTTCCCGAAATGACATTCAACTAAATGAGTAGTTCTTAGGACTGACCTCATAATGGCGCTTAAGAGAATTAATCTTATATCTAAAGAAAACAATTACAACACAAGAATCAACTTCGATAGCGACCACGGAATAGAAATCTCAACCGGAGATACAGAAATCTGAGCATGAAGAATAGAATTACCAGCTTCAATAGAATGAGAAAATTCTATGATTTGACTTAACTCTGTCTATCTTATAGAAGCGCTTGGAGTAATCAAAGATGATTATGTGAGTCTAGATTTTGAAACCAATCTTTCTCCAGTAATGCTAAGATGAATTAGCTCAAAAGAGGCGGATTTCCAATACAAACATATCATAATGCCACTAAAGATATAAATAATATGCAACAAAAATTAGAACAACTTAAAGCTGAAACTTTGGCAAAAATTGGAACCCTTAAATCTGAGGAGGGACTTATTAATTACCGTAATTCTATTGTTTGAAAAAATGGTAGTTTGACTGAAATTCTTAAGTGAATTAAGGATTTGTCAGTAGAAGAAAAACAGACAATTGGTAAATTAAGTAATGATATCAAAGTTGAATTACTTGAGAGTTTTGAGAAGAGAATTAAAGAAATCAAGAAAGCAGAAGTTGAGGCAAAACTTGCTAATGAATTCTTCGACGTCACAATTCCAGTTGATATTGATAATAAAATTCACTCTCACCCAATCACAGAAACTCTTAACGGGATTTATAATACATTTGAGAGAATGTGATTTGAGATATTCGAATCTGCTGAGATTACTACAGAATATCTTAACTTCGACTCGCTTAATGTACCACAAACACATCCCGCTCGCGATATGCAAGATACATTCTGGCTAGAAGGCAAATGAAATGTGCTAGCAACTCAGACTTCTAGTATGCAGAATATTATCTATAAAACTAGAAAACCTCCTATCAGAGCAATAGTTCCTGGCAGAGTTTTTCGTAATGAAGATATTGATGCAACTCATGAGAATACATTCTATCAAGTTGAGTGAGTAGTAGTTGATAAGGATATTAATATCTGACATTTGAAATATACAATCAAAACTATGCTATCAGATCTATTCTGAAAAGAAGTTTCTGTTCGTCTTAGACCATGATTTTTCCCATTCGTAGAACCTGGAGTTGAAGTCGATTTTTCTTGTCCATTCTGCAAAAATGATTGAAGTAAATGTAGAGTATGTAAATGATCTGGTTGGATTGAGTTCATGTGAGCATGACTTATTCATCCAAATGTTCTCAGAGAATGATGAATTGATCCAGAAATTTATAGCTGATTTGCTTTTGGATTCTGACTTAATCGTCTTGTTATGATTAAATATTGAATCAACGATATCCGTTACTTCCAACATCCTAATCTAGCTTTTTTGAGACAATTTTAAAAAAAATTATAATCTTGATGAGGTCATTTCTTCAATATTATCATCAAAATAATCAACTCAAAACTTGAGAATATAATTAATAGATGAATATGGTAGTGTATGTAAATATCTCTTAATGTTATTATATGTTTGAGCATATTCATCACTTCTTTTTGCCTCTATCCTAGCTTCAAATAATGCGGAAAATATGTCAGCAAGTTTTACTAGCTTACCAAGCTCTCATGAAAATGGGTCTAACATATGCTTTTCAACTTTATCGTAGAATTTATATTTTTTAATATAAATTAATAAATATTCTTCTAACATATCTTTTTCTACTTCTTGCAATAATTCTGCGAATCACTTCACCGCTTTTTTGGTTGGTGTAATAATATCTCACGTAATTGCCTCTGGGATATCATGAAATAAGGCTCACTTCATCATTTCTATTGTTTCAACTTCCGTCCTTCATTCAACTTTTCAGATTATATAAGCAAGAAAAAAAGTCACCAATAAATGCGACATTACACTTATTGGATAGATTCTTTTTTTATTATTCCATCTATAGTTGAATTGTAGTCTCCTAATGTTTAATAAGTATTTTTCAAGTTCGTTTGTTTCTCAATTTATATTAAGATATTTTAGGAAAATACTATACTCCTTAGTATTAATTCTCTTGGTCATATTTTCAAGAATTGGAGCGTAAATATCATCATAAATTTTACTATTAAAATATGCTTCATAATAAGCAACCCATAATTTCGCAAAGTGGAATAATCTATCCTCTAATTCATATTTTGGATTATCCTCATTATCGTGAATAAAATTAATATCTTCGATAATTCATTCTGGAAGGTCGAGATTAATTATAAACTTATGAACTTTTTCTTGAAGTAGCTTGAATGTCGCAGCATTTTTTCTTTTTATTCTAAATTTAACATCTGAGTTAATATCAGAAAGAACATAGGTATCAAATGATTCAAACAATATCTTTTTGAATAAGTACGAAATATCAACTTTTTTTCATTCTTTCTCTTCGATTACATCAGCAAGAAGTAATATTGTATGAAGAGAAAAGGCTAGATTATCATTGGTTGTAATATTCTCAAGCCTTGGAAAATTATTCCAGCGATATATCGATAATCCTCTAAAAATTAATCCAATTTGATATCAAATCATATTTTGTTATAATTTAAAAATTAAAATCTATAATTCTTAGCATAATCAAGTTGATTATCTATTCAGTCTTGGACTCTATTTTCATCTAATTTTAATTCAATATCTGGTTTAATTCCAATTCCATCAATTCATACTTTTGTTTTACCAGTGAACCATTTTGCAATCGTATATTTGAAGCTTGAACCATCGAGATATCCATCAAGACTCTGAACTGATCATTTTCCATAAGATGTTTCTCCGATTATTTTTACATTATCTCATAGATAATCTTTAATTGTTCCAGCCATTATTTCTGATGCAGAAGCACTTCATTTATTGATTAAGATTACAACTTTTTTATCTTTAAAAACTACAGGAATTAATCAAGTTGCATTCATATCAGAGGAATATCTTTTATATTTAATATTAACAAGTGGTTGTCATTTTGGCACAAAATATTCAAGCATTGTAGCAACTTCGTCAAGACTTCATCATGGATTATTTCTAAGGTCAATTATAGTCTTCCCTGCTCATTCATTAGTAATTACTTTATTTATTGCTCAAGAAAAATCCTTAGCAACTCATTCTCAGAAAATAGAAATTCTAATATAATTATCCCCGTTATCCAACTTGGTATATTCTACAAAATCCATATTGATTTTTGCTCTCGTGATTTTTAGATTCATTGTCTGTCAATCTCTAATGAAAGTCAAACTAACATCAGTTCAGCTTGGTCATTTAATTTTTCATACTGCTTCTTCAAGTGTAGTTCAAGATCCAATTTCATAATTATCAATCTTAATTATTTGATCTCAAGATTTTAGTCAAAATTTCTCTGCAGGTGATCAAGACATTGGAGCAACAATTTTTAGAATTCAAGGCTTTTCCATATCTACATGCGCTCATATTCATTCAAACTCTCAAGATAATTGATCGTTAAAATCTTTAGACTCAACTGGTGGGAAATATGTTGTATGTTTATCTCAAGTAGTTTCACTCATTCACTTAATAGCTCAATCAATAAGTCAGCTTGCAGTGAATTTTTCGCTATCATAGTGTTGATTTTTTAACTTTGAATAGACATCATTAAGGATAGGAAAATTTGGTGCCGTCTCAATTTCATAATTTGGCTGTGCAGTTATTTGGATATTCTGAGAATTTTCACTTGAATTATTAATATTTTTAAGTTGTTCCATTACAGAAAGAAAAAGATCAAGAGTAACTATTTTTCATTTCGTATATTTTACCTCGACTTCGAAATTATTATTTACAAGCTTTGCAAAAAAATCTTCTGTTGCAAGATTACTTAACTTCAAATCTATAGTCTTATTGTTTATTAAATCAAGATAAACTCATTTTTGAAGGGCATCATAAATTACTGTTTCTTTTCCAATATTAAGGAATTTTAATTCAATATATTTGTATGATTCTGGAATTCCGTCACCAAGTTCGTTGAAATAAAAAGTAAATAATCATTTCATTGTAAGTGGCTTCTGTTTCTGAAAATCAGTAAAATTTTGTCTCTCAAGATATGAGTCTCAAGTTACTAAAATTCAGTTAGCAAAAATATTAGCTGAAAAGCTAATTGTAATTAATAATACTATTAAAAGTTTTTTAAAATTTGTCATCATCTTAGTTATTTTGGTTAATATTTATATTATTATTTTGAGTATCTCATCAGATTTTTGGTCAATCAAAAACTCAAGCCGGATAAGCAATACTAAGAAAAATCATCAGTAATCATATCATAATTATTACTAAAACTGTTCCTCAGTTTCCTATATATTTCTCAGCCCAATCAAATTTTCAGGTCCAATCATATATAATTTTTCTGTATTTTAAAATTATCACTCATAAACCAAATAATATAATTCAATAAAGGATTTTCATAAAAAACATATACTTTTTGTTTTACATTTATAACTTTTTTATTATATTCATTACCGCACAAAAACAAAATATTTTATTCGGGATTCGCCAAGTGGTAAGGCAGTGGACTCTGAATCCGCTATCGTAGGTTCGAATCCTACATCCCGAACCATATTTAGACTACAAAATTCCTTAATGTTAGTATTTTTTAATTCAAATTGAAAATTCGAAACCTTAACAACACTTTCTAAGCATTAATCATATTGATTAATTAGCTTAAAAAAATCTTGAACATTAATAATAAATTGATTTTCGGAACTTTTTTGTAATATTCTCTCTACAGTAATTACTTCATCCTTTTTTAATCATAAATTTTTTATAAATAATTTATATTCATTTTTAGAATTTAATAATCACGAGAAGCTTAACTTCTTTAATTTTCATGATAACCATAAAATTTTATCTAATTCATCAAATGATAGATTATTTTCATTTTTTAATCCTTCTAGGCAAATAAAATAATCTTTTTTAGATTTAATTTCCCCTTTAATTAAAGCTAACTCATCTTTAACAAGACTATCATATATTGGAAAATCAAAATTATTTCTAAAATAGAGGTATTTCGTAATCAAAGAAAAGGCGATTCCTCATTCTTCTCAATTAATTTTTATTCCAATCTTTCTATTGGATATTTTATCAATTAATTCATTAATAAAATAATCTATAGTTAGTCAATCAATGTGATATTCACTTTCAATTGAAATTATGAATTCTGCTAAATCATCAAATCAATATAGTCTTTTGGATAAATTAGTTGAATATAACGAATCAATAATTATAAGTCTGTTCATTATGTTTTCTTTATTATTATCTCATTTAAAATGAGCCCTAATCAATTCTTTGAAATATGCATAACTGGATTGCTTCAATATATTATCTGAAAGCTTTAGAAGTTTTTTATAATCTCTTTTCATAAAAACAATTTAAAAATATATTCATCAGATCTTTAAAAAAACTTTTTCTACCTATTCTTAGTATAAATATTGATCTTTCTCATTTGTAGATAATATTCTCAGACGCTTCATTCATAGTATGGTATATTAATACCATAATCATTATTTGTAATTGGTATTTGATAGACTGGTAAATTCATATTATCTCTGAGTGTTATCTCATAATTAATAATATTACCAGTTGGATTTGAAATATTGATAATATAAGTTTTATCACTATTGAGTTCTAGAAGATATGGTTGTGATCAGTCAAAGTTGGCATTTGTCGAAAGAGTTCAGCTGGATTCTAGAGAAATATTTGATTGTTTCTGATTAATAAAATAGTCATCTCATACCCCATTTCTTGTATTAATTGCAAGGGCTCAAGTTGCTGCTACTCATCATTTAATTGAGATATGCATTGTTACGAATTTTCAGACTTCTGGCAGAGAGTAATATTTATTGAATGGATTTCATATAATTTTGTCAGCAATATTTTTATCAAAATAAAAAACAGTTTTTTGTTCTCATGGATAAATAAATCATATATTAAAAATTCTCGCATCTGCATCGTCATCTTGCAAGAGAGAATCACTATCAAAAAAATTTCATAATGATATATTCTTATCTGCAAAATATGGAGTCTCATCATCATTATTGCATACATCATCAATTCAATCATAACCAGTAGTCCATATTCATTGACAGACAGCTCAATTGAATTTTGAATTATGAATTAGTCATCAACTACAAGTTAAAACATCATTTCATAATCAGTTGATATTGTTATTTTTATCATATTTTGAAATCACCTCTACATTATCTTTTGCTCTGTTATAGAAAAAATCGTAGTTTTTTTGTTCCTCTATAAATTGATGGTTTTTATTGATAATATTAACTCAAATAAACATTATTATGATAATACTAATCACTATAAATATAGAAATAATAAGAATGAATCATCAATGTTTTTTATAACTACGCATTATGGTATAATAGTAAGTGGTATTTGTAAATGATTATCTACATTCCATTGATCAAGTTTCAAACCAAGATATTCAATAGAATAGTCAGGAATTAATGTTAAATCAAACTCAAAATATTTATTTATATTATTGCAAGATAATTTTGTTATTTTTATTTTATTGTAATTAATTCTTGCTCATCATAAATCAATACTTGAAATACTATTCGTAGATAAAATATTCAATAATTTGGGTCAATCAACCTCTTCAATAAATGGAGAAAAATCTCATACGTAATCTATTTTTCATATTTGCATGCTATTATTTAAATTATTAAAAACTCAAAATACTAATCACTTTGTCCTATCTTTATTGATTAATAAACAGGCTTCAAAACCGTAATTTGATTTTGAAAAAATAGAGCCAGTAGAAAATTCAAATTTTGAATAAGTTTCGGACTGTAATTCGCTGATTCTACTTTTCAATCATTCTAATTCTGTGTAAATTTCAACACTTTTATCTGATTTATAAACAAAATTTGAAATCATTTCATAAGTTGCAAATATTCAATAAATAATAATCGCAGATATGGAAATATAAATAGTCATTTCAATTAATGTAAATCAACGTTCTTTCATTATTTTGTTATATAAAATGTATTAATATAACCATTATACTCTGTTTTAATTTTATAGTGAAAATAATTTATATTATTTATAACATCTTTATTAACATAATTAATTTCTTGAAAAAAAAGTGAACTAGATTCTATATCTTTAGAAAAACCTCAAGAACTTTGGTAGTAAATTGGATTTTTATTAAATTCCACAACTCAATTGTCTTTTTTGTTAACATAAAATATTGATGTTCCATCATTATAATTTGTTGGAATATCATTGCATCTAACAGTTTCTCATATATAATTAGAAAAATATGACAAAATCATCCTGCTATGCAGGAGTGTTTCTTGGTCTTTAAGTCAATTATACAATGCAAAAACACTTATACACACAGGCACTAAAATAGCTACAGCAACGATTACTTCGGTCATTGAAAATCACTTATTTATTGATTTATTACTATTTTTACGAAAGCTCATGCTTTTTTATTATAATTCTCTATTTCATTAAAAAACTCTACTGCAATCGAATTCATTCAGTTTGTAGCATTAAAACTAATTACAGCCATTTTGTCTCACTTGGAAACTTTTGATTCTTTAATATTGCTTACCTGCCGTCACATTTTAAGTAATTTTTTTGAGTATAATGATCAGGCACTAAAAAAATCATCTTGAACTGCATAAATAATTTTTTTACCAATTGGATAAGTATTATCCTGTTCTTTTGTTCATTTCTCTAAATAAACATAATCAATTACATTATCTGGTTTCATCGGTAACATCGCTTTTGGTGATTCAGCTGGGTTAAGTAATCCCTTTCAAATATTCACAGGTGCTACACTAGTTATCGGTAAGTTATCTACTCATAAAACTATCTGTAAATTTCAAATTTTTTGTTCAATATTAAAATAAACATTTTCTAACTTTTCTAATCTTTTACTAAGATTGATATTTGTATAAATTTGTACAAATAAAATTATGGTTAATAAAAATGGAGAGAGGCTTTTTTTAGCTAAAATGCTAATATATTCTTTATCAAAATTCATAAGTATATAATTAAAAATTATTCAGCATTTAGGTTTTTTACCATCACTGGTATTGTATAATATCCCGTAAAATCTCACTGCCCTAATTCTCAATGAGTATTATATCACCAACATTTTACTGTTCAATCAGATATTAATGCGCACGGAAATTGAACGTTAGAGTATCAGTTCATATTAATATCTATAACATTTGATAGATTTAATACTGATACTGGAGAATAGGAATTCGCAGTATTTCAAACTCAAAGTTGACCGTATCCATTGTATCACCAACATTTAACAGTTTTATCTGATAATAAAGCACAAACGGTCTGATAACTTCAATGTCAAGCATTCGTCAATTTTATAGCATTGGTAATTCAGGGAATTTGAATTAATGAATATCTTTGCGTAGCATCTCAATGTCAGAGTTGACCGTATCCATTGTATCAAGTTGATTTAATAGTTCAATCATCAAATAAAACCCACATAGAATGATATCAATTCATGCTAGTATAAACACTTTTAATTTTCAATCCTCAGGTAGTTACTGTTGTTGGAGAATATCTTACCGCCGCATCTCAAACTCAAAGTTGTCAGTAATTATTCAGTCACCAACATTTTAGAGTAATATCATCCTTTAATACAGCACAAGTGGACCGATCTCAAACATATACATCTCTAACATTAGTTAATCAAGGAACAGTGGTTGGTGTGTAATATCAGGCTGTTGCGTTTCACATTCATAATTGACCGTATCCATTGTATCACCAACATTTTACTGTTCAATCAGATATTACAGCACAAGTATGTCAATCATTTCACAATGTCGTGGCACTCATTGAAACAACGTTTGATATCGAAATTGCAACAGGAGATGTCCTACTAGCAACATCTCCGACTCACAAATATCAGTTTCAATTCAATCACCAACATTTAACGGTTTTATCAGCTAATATTGCACAAGCATGAGAATAACTATTTACTGATCTTCAAACAATAAGATCAGTTGCGGTACTTATTCAAGATACAGGATAAGGATATGAAATATTTGTAGTTCATCAATATCACATCTCTCAGTTACCACTGTATCACCAAGCATATATAGTTCAATTTTCCATTAATGCATAATTTGTAATACTTCCAGAGATAATTTTTTTAACTCACTTGATTGGTGGAGTACCAATTAAATTTCTACTAGTAAAGTCTCAAATACCTAATTGACCATGTCCATTATATCAAGTACATCTAATTGTAGTATCTGCCATAAGAAAACAATTAGTTCAGATAGATGAGTTTCACTCATTAAGTGCTTTTACATATAATTTATAATCATTGGGTTGCCAACTTCAATTACCATTTGCATCTGACATAAGAATATATCCTGTACTTGCTCAATTTGTTATCTGTAATCAAGTAGTTTTTAATTTTCAAACAATATCAAGTTTTGCTTGTGGATTAATATTATTTATTCAAACATTTCATCAATTCACAACAACGACTCAAGAACCAAGAGTATCAGCGTCAAGAGCTTTTTTAATTTTACCATCTGTAGTAGTCACTCATGTATTGACTAACATTTTATTTATATACGTCATGAATAAACCATTTTCTGGCTCTCAAGCTGGAGCTACCGGCCAAGAAATCGCACTGGTAATTCAAATGCTTCATATTATTATTCAGGCAATATAAAATTTTATATTTTTTTTCATATGGAAGTTATTATGAATTAATTTTTATTTAAATTCTTAACTGTTACAGGAATATTATAATTATTAATATTATTTTGTCATAACTGACCATATCAATTCCGTCACCAACACATTACTGATCCATTGTACATTAGTGCACAAGTCCATGG
>Ga0209800_10000676_pt1 | contig 46771 bp, 42 predicted proteins | sample Higcelweek8metaG_FD_187174 | JGI IMG/M metagenome (GOLD analysis project Ga0209800, IMG submission 187174) | Freshwater pond sediment microbial communities from the University of Edinburgh, under environmental carbon perturbations - High... | ecosystem: Environmental > Aquatic > Freshwater >...
GGTGGTTGAAAGCAGACTGCCATTGCTTCTGAATAATGAGAGTGCTGCATTCTGATACTTTGAATTGGTCGAGAACTGTAAATTCTTTCCATGAATACCAATTTGTAAAATATTATTATTGGAAATACCATAAGGGACAATTGTTGCGACAGCAGGAACAAGCAATGTAAATGCACCACTTGCATCGGTTGTAGCTTTAATTGTCGGTTGTAATACCAAGCTAACTTCAGCACCGGCAACTGCCGTAGTACCTTCTTTCACTGTACCGCTCAGAGTATCAAACGAAGCAGCACTAAGTAACGAAAATCCAGCGATCAAAAAAGTCGAAACAACACGTAACATCATAATCAGGCCTCCCCTTTTCCATGAAATTTATTAACAGTTTGCTAATTAACCATTTAAAAACAATATTATTAAATTAAAAACGAATTTTTGCCTAAAACTGAAGTTAGAAATAATTACCTGTTAAACTGATACTGAGACGCACACTATCAATATATATATAATTATAAAAACTTTATTAGAAACAATATAGCCGATAAACTGGTATTAATTCCCGATTTTAATTCGCAGGGGATAATTTTTCGTACACTTCTTGTGTACGAAAATAAATTAACAGACAAATTCATTACATTGTCTGAAAAAATCTTTTTCAACTAAAAATATAGGTTCGTAGAAATAATAACTTTACTGATTCGAATACCGGTAATTAATTATTTATATTCTCTATGCATTTCTGCAAGGTCATTTTGTATACATGGTAAAAACAAACATATCTATTTGTCAAAAACAATTATGCGTTTAGACTAATATGAATACTGCTTTTAAATAGTTTTTTAAATAATTAATCAGGAAGTATTTACCAAAGAGAATAGCGACCTGCAGGGCACACCATAAAAAAAGCACGAAGGAATCCTTCGTGCTTAAAACAGAAATTGGCAATACTAACTGTCAATTAATTATTATCGAACCTGAACACCCATTCCGGTATGGTATGTCTTATCTGCAGTGCCAATACGGTAGGTATTGCATCCAAGCGGCAACATTGAAACTGTCGCGTTTCCATTATGAAATGTCAATGGAATCTTAGAAATAAACTTTCCTGATATTGTATAGGCACTGAGATACAACTGTTTATTCTCAGACAGACCCATAGGAAGATTGATGGTAGTTCCATTCAACCTGACTGTTGCAGATTGTACTTTTGATTGAGCAGAATTAGGCTGTATAGCAATTGAACCTTCAAATGCCTTTATAATTTCTACTTTATCTTCCGGATGCAGATATACGATCGCAGTATCATCTCCCTGCACAAGCTGATATTGTCCCTGATAGCCCTTGAACTTGAGTCCGCCATCAGCCTCGGCTTTAACAGTTGTGTCTGTTTTCCACTCTTTACGCAGCTTTTTCCATGTTTTGCCGGTTTCAGTTTCAACGAAAAGTGAATCAACGAGGTAACTATTGAGTTCACGCCACATTTTGCGTTTGCACCATACCCACAAGACCATTCCGTCTATATTCTTGTTTGCAAAGCTTGTGCGCATTAGAAGTTCCATCTGTTCAGGAGACTTTGAGACAGCAAATGACCAGTCAATCTCAGTAAACCAGGCTTTTTTACCAAGTCCTGTTGCCATTTTGTTGATTTTTGTATCAATATCACTTCTGCTGAATACTGCATCGGAAAAATGACCTTCATCACCAATAATATCAAACTTTTCCTTTAATGGAAGACACTTGGTCACATACTTATCATAATCATTTGCTGTTGCAAGATTATAATCATTGATAACAAATGGACAGCTGTCGATTTTCCGTGCTTCATCAAGTATCCATGCAAAAACATTCTGATCTCCGCTCATTGTTTCGAGAAGACCCTGACCGGCAGCAGGTGTAGAACCATTCTCTCCATGAATAATCTCATTAATAATATCCCACTGGACAACTTTTCCTTTAAAATGAGTCATTGCACTTTCAATACGATCTTTCATTGCTTTTTTAAAATCTGTTGTTCCGAGCTCTCTTGACCATTTTGGAATCCAGTCTTTTTTCTCATTCCAGAAAAGGTTATGTCCACGAACTTTAATGCCATACTTATCACAGGAATCAATAATTCTGTCTGCCGGATCATACCATGCACCGGACGGCATAGTATCGCCCCACATGTTTGATGTCCATTTCATCTCATTTTCTGGTGTGGCATAATCAAAATACTGCCTGAAAGCGTCAAAATAGTTCTGTGTAACTCCAGCTTCACCTTTTATAATTGTATCAAAACTCCAAGCATTAATCTGTCCGCCAAAACCGAAATGGTTTCGAATAAGTGTAGCTTTTACATCCTGTCCGGCTTTTGCATTAAGGTCTTTGGAGACTGTAGCAGTACTGATTCGGTGGCTGTAATCGTAAGTTTGTGCAAACAGGGCAGATACAACACCGGCAGCGAATATTAACGTGCTCGCTGCAGCAACTGATCTGGAACTGAATCGAAACATAAAACCCTCCGGAGGTTTAATTTTAATAAATTTGTTAAAATATTTAAGCTATTTTCCCGTATTCAATATATGATTTTTTCCGTTTGTTATAATCAAAATAAATAAAAATCTGGTAAAAGCTATATGAAACTTCTTAACATCTTGAATATTGATTGATATAAAAATATATCACAGGCTTAAAGTAAATGTGTTATATTTTATTTATCAATTTTTTAGATAAAATATCTCACCAGCAGATGTTTAAATAAAAAATGATCACAATTTTAAATATCAACCACTAATAATTATTCGTACAGATAATCAGGTATTAAATAATTTATGCAGTTTTTTTGCTCCATCCGGTCATATTCTCATACGCAAAGCCAATCCTGAACATCCGTTCCTCCTGCCAAGGAGGACAAATAACCTGCATTCCGGCAGGAAGCCTATTGTCAGATGTAAACCCGCACGGTATACTCATTGCTGGCAGACCGGCAAGACTTGCTGTAACAGTGTAAATATCTGCCAGGTACATTTGTATCGGATCATCAACAAGTTCTCCAAACGTAAATGGAGGAACAGGTGATGTCGGGGTTAAAATGCAGTCAACATTTTTAAATGCATTGAAAAAATCCTGCTGAATAAGCCTTCTTACCTGCAATGCTTTATTGTAATAGGCATCGTAATAGCCGGCACTCAGTGCAAATGTTCCAAGCATGATTCTTCGCTTTACCTCATCACCAAAGGCTTCAGATCTTGAACGAAAATACATATCCTGGATATCATCTGCTTCTCTTGCCCGGTATCCGTAGTGGGCACCGCTGTAGCGCGCAAGATTACTTGACGCCTCAGCAGTTGCACAAAGATAATATGCAGAAACTGCATACTCGCTGTGAGGCAGACTTATTTCGACAATTTCCACTCCCTGACTGGCAAGCAGGCATATTGCCTTATTGACAAGTTCACGAATTTCAGTATTAAGCCCGCTCAAAAAATACTCTTTTGGTATTCCGGCTTTAATTCCTTTTATACCCATTTCTAAAGACCGGCAGTATTCAGGAACTGCTGTATCAGATGATGTTTGGTCCTTATTGTCAACACCTGAAATTACCTGAAGCAAAGACGCCGCCCCGTGTACATCACGCGCAATTGTCCCAACCTGGTCAAGTGATGATGCGTGCGCGATAACTCCATAACGTGAAACACGGCCGTATGTCGGCTTTACACCTACAAGATTGCAGAATGATGCAGGTTGACGGATAGACCCTCCTGTATCCGTACCAAGTGCAAAAGGACATTCTGCCGCAGCCACAGCGGCAGAACTCCCGCCTGATGATCCGCCTGGGGTTCTATTCAGGTCCCATGGATTTCTTGTAAGCCCGAATCCGCTGTTCTCGCATGTTGACCCCATTGCAAACTCATCGAGATTCATTTTACCAATAATAACCGCACCGGCTTCTTCAAGTTTGTCAATAACAGTTGCATTGTATGGCGGAACGAATCCTTGCAGCATTTTTGATCCGGCAGTAGTAGCAGTACCGTTTGTATTTATGTTATCCTTGATACCTACAGGTATCCCGAGGACCGGACTTTTTTCCCCATTCCTGATTCGCTTATCTGCCTTATCTGCAGATACAAGAGCTTTATCGAATGTCGGAGTAAGTATTGCACCAATCCTGCTGTCAACTTTTTTACATTGGGCAATATACGCCTGTGTCAAATCAACACTTGAGATCTGACCGCTTGACAGTGCGTTCTGAAGAAAATATATAGGCTCATATATAATTGAATCTGCTTTTTCCATTTTTTTCAATACCGATTTCTATATCATTTTCGGAACGACAAAATAATTCATTTTCAGCTCCGGTGCATTGCCCAGTATTTCATCAGTTGACAAACTTGTACCAGGCAGATCTTCCCGCAGCGGCCTGTCAACATTAAAAGGATGAGTCATCGGAACAATACCCGTAGTGTCAAGCTCATCAAGCTTTTCAAAATAGCTGACCATTTCAGTCAATTGCTTTTTGATTTTTATTTTTTCATTATCTGTAAACGACAATTTCGCAAGTTCCGCAATCTTATTAATAATTTGAGGTGAAATTTCATTCATATATGATCCTTTAAACTATAGAGATTTCGAAATAAAATACATTATTTAAACAAATTTCTGCAAATCAGATTTGTACAGTACATATGCTTTTATCTGTCAGAAAGATCTGATTTTATCTGAATCAAAAATGTTTTGCGGAACTGATATTGTTAAAGGACTTCTCTATAGACATCCATTGTGGCGGCAGCAATATTCTTAAGCGTAAACTTATCAGCATAGCTCAGCCCATTCCTGCGCATCTCATCACAGCAGGTTTCATTTTTGAGCAGATAGAGAATCGCCTCTGCTATCTGATCGGAATTCTGGGGATCAATATAAACCGTGGATGGCCCGCCGGCCTCTTCAAAGCATCCGCCTTTAGTAGTGATGACAGGAGTCTGTGAAACCAGCGACTCGAGAATAGGCATCCCGAAGCCTTCAAATATTGACGGATAAACAAAAATCCGCGCATGCTGATACAGCGCAGGAAGGTCTTCAAACGGCACATCATGAAGAAAATAAACATTCCTTACTCCATTATTTTCAATGTACGCGTTTACTTCATCGAGATATGGTGTCGGTCTTCCGACAACAACAAGAGGAATCGCAATTTTCCTTTTGTGAATAGCCTTAACAACAGACAATATGTTTTTCCGTGTTTCAATAGTGCCTACATTTAAAATGAATGTATCCGGGAGCTTATATTTCCTGACAACTTCCATTCTCCGGCTCTCATCAATACGCTTCCAGTAAACTGACGCGCAACTGAGATACACAACCCTGATCTGATCTTCACTGACATTACAGGTAAGAATCAGATCATCTCTGGTCTGATTACTTATGGTAATTATTTTTGACGCGTTCTTTATCACGTTCTCAAGTTTCTTTTTGTAAACATTGCGGTCAATGGGCGGATAAAGTTCAGGATGATTGATAAAAATGATATCGCACATTGTCGCTACTGCAGGTATTTTGGTCTTTTCTATTCCAAAAGGAATCTCATTGCTCAGACCATGAAAAATGTCAATTCTATCTTTTTTACACTGTCCCGGAATACCATGAGTCCGCCAGAGGGAGGGGAATTTTTTATAAAATGCAGAGTCTGGCCCTTTTATAAAAACATTTGATGCACTTGTTTCATACTGCGCTCTATGCGGTTTCGGAGTATAAAGGTTGTAATCATTATCCGGGAAATAACGTGATAAACCGGCAATAGTCGATCGACTGTAGTTTCCAAGTCCGGTTCTATTGAAAAACGCCCTTTTTGCATCAAATCCTATTTTCATCATCAGAATATAAGCGATAATTCTGATGCATGCAACTGAAAGTTATATGGCTTCATTCAACATAAGGCTTACAAATATTTGAAGATCAATATTATTTATCCGGTATTGCAGCACTTTCATTTATTCAAAAATCAATGTATCATTCTCTTCAAATCTATTTATCAGCGGTAAATACTCATGAGCAGGTTTACATGAGGCAGCTCTCTCATAGTAAATAAATGCATCAGATTTTTTTCCTGTATGGAGTGCACAGAAAGTCAATCCGGCAAGTGCTTTCCATCTGATAAACTGGACAGGTGTTTTTTCAAGGCTTTTGATAGTTCGCAAAAACCACTCATCTGCTTCATTGTAATTTCTGTTATTGCAGTATAATAAAGCAGTAAAGAGGTAATTGCCTGGCAAAGCATCATAAAATTTCTTTTTTTCATACCATTTTCTTGCGTCAGATAAAAGAACAAATGCTGAATCTATATTGTTTTCAGATGCAATATAATGTGCGCGGATTGTTTTCCAGTAAATGATCAATTTCTCATCCTTTACACCGTCATATTTACTTATAATATTTGCGGCTGCATCTCTTCTGTTCAATTTCAAATTCTGCAGAACAACAAGTCCGTCAACCGATGATATTGCGGCGCTGTCGCCATAAAATACCATTTTTTCACGCGCAGCTCCAAGATAGGCAAACGCACTGTCAGCATTGCCTTTTTCAAAATAGACTCTTCCGATGTTTAACAGGTATTTCATCTGCAGATAAGGCAGGTCATTCTGCATTGCATTAACAAGTGCAAGGTGATAGAACTTTATCGCGTTTTCAAATTCTCCATTCGCAAAATGGCTGAAGCCGCGCGAGCCAAGAGATATTGCATCAGTACTGCGTATGTAAACATTGCGGTGTAGACAGCCTTCTGACAAAATAAGCGTTGTCAATAAGATCAGCACTTTGAGCAGACTGTTCATTTCAGGGCACCTTGTCAAGTACAGGATCAGGTGGATTCTTTGCGATTGTTCTGAACAGCCACCCCTGCTGAAGGGACCGCATAAGTTTTTCTGCTTCACCCAGATCATCCTTCACCTGCTCAACCACAGGAGAGAGATTCTCCGATACGCCTTTTGCATTGTCAACTATTATATTGACACTATTCATCGCAGTATGAACTTTATTTACAACTAATTGCATTGTGTCAATTACATTGTTTGTATTCTCTGCAGCATCTATTACCACAGACATGAGTGAATCGAATTTCTTAATTGCATCAGTCGTTGTTAATGTCAATCTGCTGAAATTTTTCTCGACCACATTAAAATTTACAGCGATAGAATCTTCGCGGATAAGTTTTCCTACAGTTCCCCTGCCTTCAAGTATTTCCTTGAGAATATCCTGCACAAGTGTTACAGTATTCATCACCTGATCAATTGTTTTCTCAATTCCGACCGGTAATTCACTTCTAAGAGTATCATTATTTGCAACAGATAATTCTTTATCTGATCCACCTGTCAGTTCTATAAGCCAGTCACCGACAAATGCATTTTTCTGCCTCAGAAGTGCATGTGTATCTTTTTTAAGAAGTGGTGCATAACGTTTACGGATTTTAAAATGTACAAGAATTTTTTTCTCCCGTTCAAGTTTTATTTCCTGAACATGACCGATTGTCATACCAGATACAACCACAGGGTTTCCATTACTGAGTCCCTGGCAGTTCTCATAACGTGCATACAGGTGAAACCAGCCGTCAATAAACTCATTATTTATTACTTTGTAAACAGATACTCCCAATAACAGCGGTACTATCACTAAAGGTATAAGAACAAACAGTCCTACGAAAAATGATCTGTGTTTTCGTACTACCGACTGCCCCTGATTATATCTGTTTCTCACCACGTAAACATATCTTCCTGCAGGTCATATTTAAATTTGTTCTGTCAATCTGCCATTTTCAAGAATAAATTTTCTTGGCTTAAACTCACTTAAAATTGTCAGATCCTGCGAAATCATTATAATTGTTGATTTTTTTTTCAGGCGGTATTCAGTAAGAACGTGTATGATTCCAGCTGTATCATGCTGATCTATACCGCTTAGCGGCTCATCAAGCATAACCATTGTCGGCTCGCATGTAAATGCACGTGCCATAGCTGCCCGTTTCAGCTGTCCACTTGACAAACTTTCAGGGAAAGCTTTATCAATTCCATACAGCCCGAAATCCTCCATAACTTTTCGTACCCTTGAATTTATTACTCTTTCATTATACTCCTTACGGGAACGTAATGGAAGAGCGATATTATCGATTATATTGTAATTTGAAATGAGTGCATGAAGCTGAAATACATAGCCTATATTTTCCCGTTTATCGTGAAGTTCACGTCTGTTCATTGCTGCGACTAATGATTTGTCCCAGAATACTTCACCTTTCTGGGGATTGATCAATCCGGCACACAGTTCAAGAAGCGTACTTTTTCCATGGCCGCTGCGTCCGCTGATCAGTATTATTTCCCCGGCAGACACATCCATATCGAGTGATCTCAGAAGTGGAAATCCTTTTACAGAATAGCTGACATTTTTTAATTTGATACAATCTGGCATACTACAGTCACAATTACATCACAGGTTATAGAAAGGGCCATTGATACAACAACGGCGTTTATTGCAGCTTGCGGAACTCCACGGACATTCTGAACTGCAAGCCCATACCACGTACTCATTACAGCAATAACAATTCCAAATAAGAATCCTTTCAGAAGAGGTACGACAATATCATAGATCGTAAGTGCATCATTTACTTTCTTTATAAAAATCCAGAATGGAATTTCTACAAAAAAATTCGCAACAATGAGACCGCCGACAATTGCTATTATGTCAAAATAGACAATAAGGCACAGCACTGATGATACCATTCCGTAAAGAGCCGGAACAACAAGAAATTGTACCGGGTCAATTCCCATGACTTCAAGAGCCGACACTTCCTTATTGACACGCATGGTTCCGACATGTGCAGCAAGCGCAGCCCCGGATCTTCCGACAACAATAATCGCAGTGACAAGCGGTCCCAGTTCCCTCACTACAGATAATATTAAAATATTTCCGAAATATTCCGTGATACCGAATTTGGGCATATTGGTCATTGCCTGAATGACAATTGTACTACCGCATACAAATGCAATAATTCCTATCAGCCAGAACGCTTCAACGCCGGTATAAAGAATCTGACGTGAAAGCTGACTGAAAAAACTGCCTTTAAGAATATTATCCTGTCTGAAACATGCACCTACAGATGAGTATAGAAAGAATAGAATTCCTGAAATGGAATTATAAATGCGCAGCGTTGTGTCACCAGCGGTAATAATGACACGTCTTAGCCAGTTTCTCCGTCTCTTGAAATGCTGACCTACAGTTCTTTTCTCCATTTGTCAAACTGTTCCCAGAACCGGCCTTTTGACATATTATCCATTACAGAGTAGACAGCCGGTTCAGTTGTAAATTTAAATGTGTCAATAGCTGCCTTTAATGACTGTTTTTTCTGAATTTTTGTAAGCTTGTCACACTTGGTCAGGACTGGAAAAAGCGGCCTTTTTGTATCAGTCAACCATTCAAAAGCCTCCATATCAGCTTTAACTCCAATATGCCTGCTATCAATAAGCCAGAGTATTCCACATAAATTCGGCCTTTTGATACAGTAATCAGCAATCAGTTGTGACCAGCGCTGCCTTTCATTGCTGCTTACCTTTGCGTATCCATAACCAGGCAAGTCAACCCAGAAAGTGTCATTATCTAATTTATAAAGATTTGCAAGAGAAGTTTTCCCCGGAGTTTTTGAAACTCGCGCGAGATTACCATTTTCAAGTACATTATTAATAAATGATGATTTGCCCACATTGGAACGTCCGAGTACAGCAAATTCATCGCCTGCAGGAGCCGGGATCTCTTTATAATAAGCTGATGAATTAAGAAAAACCGCTTTTGGGCACTTATAATCAATTGTTTTGTCCATAATTTATAATTATACCTTTATGGTGAAAGTTTAGCAATCATAGTAAGTTCGGGGAATATATACCGTGACCAATGGCAGAGGCAAAGCAGAAAATAATTCAATTAATAACAAATATTTTTTAAAATGCCTTTAACTGACAATTGATTCTACTGAAAATTCATGTTAAAATAAGGATTGATTATAAATAGCTGCACTCAAATATTCAGTGAAATTTGACAATTTATATCAGACAAATTAATTTAATCATGAATCCGTTTAAGAACTATTCTGATTTTATATGAATATATCGGTTTGCAGGTTCTACTTCATGCTTGAAAACAATCTGTTTTTTCAATTATTTTATAAATGCAGACCGAAACTCTTCTTCTAAGGTTTTCAACTGACAGTTACTTGACTATAGGAGACCTGAAATGAATATGAAACATTTATCTGTATCAACAAGTCTTTTATTGTTTTTTTTATCATGTTCTTACCATAAAGTAACTGATAATTCAAATCTGGAGACTTCTCAGATCAACACACCGGTCATTGATTTTTATTCCCCGTCAAAAAAAGGTCCATGTTCATATGCAATTACCCGAAAAACATCCGGGTTCCCATCGTACATGTCAAGTGTCAAAAAAATAAATGTTCGTATTCCATCATCGAATTCACGTGCACCTTTTCCTACAATAATTATAGAACCGGGGTTTTTCTCAAGCGAAGACAATCTTGACGATATTCAGAATCACTATGCAACGCACGGATTTCTTGTCATTGGTACAAATAATACAACACATTACAAAATCAACACTTCATCGCTGGATCAATATGCCGGAGCATTGCTCCAGACAGTCCGGTATGCTATTGAAAGTAATCGTAAGGCATCAAGCATTCTATATGGTATGATTGACACAAATGCAATCGGGATCAGCGGCCATTCAATGGGAGGCGGAGGAACGCTCATGGCCTGTGACTCTATTACCGATAAATATAACAGGTATATCAAAGCTGCAGTTGCAATGAATCCTTTTGGCAAATGTCAAGGCACAAACATCAGAATACCGGTTTTACTCACTGCATCAGAACATGACTCTGTACTAATTCGTCATATGCCAGGCGTGTCGTCTTCAGCGAGTGATATCTACTATAGTTTTCAGTCAATTCCAGAACAGACAGACTGCTTATTTGCGCTGTTTAAAAATATGAAGCATAATTCAACTGTTGACAGAAAATTTTTTCTTTCTACAAGCGGTAATGCACCGGTGTTTTTGCCGACCATGATTTCATGGTTCAAAGTACATCTGGCAAATGATAATAATTACATATCATATCTTGACACAGCAGGAACAGGCTATTCATCAATTAAATCAAGGTTTTCTTCAAAAGGAGAAATTCCTGCATATATTTATCGTCAATGAGCTGATTCATATTTTTTTTGTCTATTAATAATCACTTCTACTTTGTCAGAATACTGAAAATAACTTTTGTAAGCTCATTGAGCGGAGTCGAAATGAGCAAGTGAAAATTCGCGATCGTTTCGGCTCCGCTCAACGATCGGTGTGTTATTCTAAAAAAGTAAAATTACTGACTGGCTTTTAATTCTTTAAGTTTTCTTTCCCAGTCAAGAATCTCGCGTTTTCGCTCACTTCCCCACCTGTACTGCCCTGTTTTCCCATTTGACAAAATAACACGATGACATGGAATAATAAGTGATATCGGGTTGCGGCCTATTGACGATCCCGCAGCACGATGTGCACCCGGAAAACCTGCATTTTCTGCGATTTCCCCATAAGTTGATGTTTCACCAAAAGGTATTTGAGTAAGCGCACTCCATACCGAAAATTGAAAATCGGTGCATTTCAGATGCAGATTTACAGAAGCTGAATCCTGAAGATTATCTTTTAAAAACTTATCAAACTGTGCATGATACCGGTCTGATTTTTCTTTAAATGATGATCTGGTGAAATACTTTTCAACCTGACCTAAAGCCGAAGACCTGGTGTCAGCAAATGCACAGAAGCAGATTCCTTTATCGGTTGTACATACGAGCAGTTCACCAAATTGACTTTTAATAAAGCTGTAATTTATTACGGCAGTGTAACAATCATTATCAGAACCGGTATGTTTTTCTCTAAAAATCTGCATATTGAAAATCAGGATATTTCCGGTATATTGCAGTGCATTTTTACCGGAGTGTCTTCAGTGTTGTTTTCGCACCGGCTTCAATAAGCATTTGAATAATCTGCTGATTTTTCCTTGTATATGCATAATCAAGCGCAGTACGATGATATTTATTTTCAGCATTTATATCCGCACCGGCGTCAATGAGTCTTTGTACAATACTTATTTTGCCGTTTGCAACTGCATACATCAGTGCAGATCCGAATATATCATTTATAACATTTACATCCGCACCATAAAGCAGGAGTTCCTCAATAATTGTAGCGTTTCCCTGTGATGCCGCAACAATAAGCGCAGTACTTCCATAGTCATTCATTTTGTCAACATCAGACGGTTTCTTCATCAATAGTTCCCGCACCTTCTCTATATCACCGTTTCTCGCGGCAGAAAGAAGCGGAGTGTAGCCGTCAGGCTCCTTTTCAAGAAGCAGTTTTTCTATTTTTGTAAATCCATAACGCATGGCAATCATAAGAGGAGTGCGATTGTCCTTATCCTTCAAATTTACATCTGCGCCGGCATCAATCAGCAGCTTTGCCAGATCTATATTATTTGTAAGAGTTGCAATCAGCAGTACAGATCTTCCGCCATTATCCTGCGCATTTATCTCAGAACCGTAAGAAATAAGTAACTGTGCAAGTTTGATGTTTGTCTGATCAGCAGCAATTATTAGCGGTGTTCTGCCGCGTTTATCCCTTGCGTAAACATCAGAACCTGCCGCAAGCAGCATTGCGGCAATAATGTATGATTTTCTTTCCAGAGCATATATCAGCGGAGTACGTCCGTTACTGTCAGCTAATAAAGCGCTTGCGCCATAGCGCAGCAGAAGTGAGACCATTGTTGAATCGCCACGGACAACAGCATACATAAGAGGCGGTACATTACTGCTGTCAGCGCAGAATACATCAGCACCGCTGTTTAAAAGTTCCTCAGTAATTTCAGGCATATTATTTATCACAGAATACATAAGAGGGCTCAATCCCGCTTTGTCAACCATATTGACACGCACGCCGGCTTCAAGAAGAAACCTGATAACCGCCGGACATCCTGAAGATGCAGCTTTCAGAACAGGCATAATTCCGTTTGAATCAGGTGTTTCAGGGTTCGCTCCATCAAGCAGAGCTTTTTTCACAGCAGCAGAATCACAGACAGAAACAGCTTCAACAAGCTTACTGTCAATTGACGAAACTGCCAACAGATTCTCGTCAGCAGCAGTCCTGCTGTATATTGATAAAATAACAACTGAAACAGACAAATAATTCAGTAAAACAGCTCTTGTCATCATACTCACACTCATTTATTAAAAATCAATTATTACAAAAAAATCAGACATGCAGAATATTTCGTGCTTTTGCTTCAATTGCATCTTTCAACAGTACATTTACCATTAAGTGATTAGTCCGGATAAATCCCTGCCTGCTCAATGAATCAAGTGCTGATTCAATATCAGAGGGCTGGATATTGAGTATATCCATAATCTCATCCTCAAGGAATTTTAAAGACAATTCAAATCCATTTTCAGTTTTTGTACTCTGATCACCAGCCAGAAGCAGGGCAATCAGCGCAGATATCCTGTCTTCAATATCACCTGTAAATGTCTTTTTAATTTTCTGATCAACTTCACGCAGACGCTGAACAAGAATAAGCGCAATTTTTCTGAACCATTCGGGCATTTTCGAAAAGACAGCATCAAATTCTGATGCTGTGATTGCAATAACAACAGTGTCTTCGGCGGCAATTCCTGAAGCACTGCGTAGCCCTCTGTCAATCATTGTAATTTCTCCGAGAACAGTTCCCGCAGTTGCTGTTGCAAGGTCAAATTCGATATTACTTTCAACTTTAAAGATTCGTACAGAACCAGTCTTGACAATAAAAAGTACCTGCGTCGGGTCACCCTGATGAAAAAGATATTCCCCTTTTGAAAATACGCGAATATTTTTCGGAGTACTATCGTTTCTCACGATCATTATGACAAATCCTTATTTTTTTACACTTACCCTTGATGTAGATATCCAGGCATCAGAGTAGCCAAGTTTTTTCAACTTCAATAGTAATGGTTCTGCATCTGTTTTTTTTACAAACTCACCTGCATATAATTTGTAATAAGCAGCTTCCTTAATAATTGATACGCTGTCAGTAATCAGTTTCTCAAGCTTTTTCTTATCTTCACTCAGTTTTTCAAGTCTGCTTGCGGCAGATACCTGAACGCGATACCGTATGACTATTTCTGATTGTACTGTAGAAGGAGCGGTTTTTCCACTTTTTGTTGCAGCAGGAGCAGTAAAATCACTTTCAGAAAGTGATATTTCTTTCCCAGCGTTCAGTGTATCAATTAATGTCAGATTTGATTTTGGCTGTGGCTGCACAGGCGCGGCAACTTCAGGAGCCGCTTCAATTTTTTTCACAGGAACAGAAGTCTGTGTAATTTTCTGCCCAACATACGGAGTACATCCGGCTATCATGGCAACAACCACCAAATTCAATAAATGATACATTTTCATACAATAAGGCTCGCCGTTAAGGTAAAAATATGAATTTTCATAATTCCAAACAGTTATCTGATGAAGATAATTTAAAGCAATCAGGTTTGCTGAGGACTTTTTGTATTCATACTATAATTATAAGCAATTCCTAACCCTTATATTTCGGTTATTAATCTGTTTTTATTGATCAATAATATTCAGAACTGTATAATCAATCTATTAATTGATAAATGTAACCAATAAAAAAACTAAAATGATATATGTCTAAAAAAATCGGCGAAATACTGGTCGAAAATGGAGTAATTACCAAAGAACAACTGCTTGATGGCTTGAAACATCAGACGTTCAATGGCGGAATGCTCGGAGAAGCACTTATTGCGACAGGTGCAATTGATGATGAAAATGTAATATCGCAATTTCTTGCCAGACAATTGAACATGGGTAAGCTGAGTCTTAAAGATATTGTTTTTGATCAGGAAGTAGTAGATCTTATACCATTTGACATGGCCCAGAAATATGAAATGATCGCTATCAATAAAACAAACCGGGTTCTGACAATTGCGATAAGCGATGCAAAAAATATTTTTATGCTTGATGCTGTAAAGTTTCTGACCGGATGTGCAATAAAACCGGTTCTTGCGGTATCCCGGGAGATTGTTGATGCAATAAATGCCAATTATGAGGCTCCCCACGAAGTCGATAATATTATTGAAGATATGAAGAGCGAAAATATCGAGGTTCTGGCTGAGGATAAAAAAGATGAACCTGAAGATATTGCCAGTGAGGTTTCTGATGCCCCGGTAGTTAAACTTGTCAACCATCTGATTCTGGAGGCGGTTCGTAAGCGGGTAAGTGATATTCACATAGAATCATATCAGCGGATATTGCGTGTAAGATACCGTATTGACGGCGTGCTTGTTGAGACATCGCCATTGCCGTTTCGTCTGCGCTCTGCAGTTACATCGCGCATAAAAATCATGGCAGATCTTGACATATCTGAAAAAAGGCTTCCTCAGGATGGCCGTATAAAAATCAAGATGGGGTTTAAAACCATTGACATTCGTGTCAGTACTACTCCGACAATTTTCGGTGAAAAAATCGTCATGCGTCTCCTTGACGCAGCAAACCTGATGCTTGATCTTTCAAAATTCGGAATACCGGAGCGCGGACTTTACAATATCACACAAACACTCAAAGCTCCTTATGGAATGCTTTTAGTCACTGGTCCCACAGGAAGCGGAAAGACAACGACACTCTACTCGGCACTGAGTGCCCTGAATAAACCCGATGTGAATATCATGACTGCGGAAGATCCTGTTGAATATAATATTGAAGGAATAAACCAGATCAATATCAACCATGAAATAGGATTGACATTCTCAGCAGCGCTGCGTTCATTTCTCAGACAGGACCCGGATATAATAATGGTCGGAGAGATACGTGATCTTGACACTGCGGAAATTGCCGTAAAAGCCGCTTTGACCGGTCACCTTGTACTCAGTACTCTCCACACAAATGACGCACCGAGTACATTGACACGTTTAACAGATATGGGTGTTGATCCATTCCTCAGCGCTTCTGCGGTCCGGTGTATTGTGGCCCAGAGGCTGATCAGAACAATTTGTCCTGAATGTAAAGAACAGGTCGATGCATCCAGCCATGAACTGATCTCATTTCTCAATCTTTCCAAATCAGAGATTGATTCATTGACAATATTCCAGGGAAAAGGATGCCCGCACTGCAATAATACAGGATATAAAGGACGATGCGGATTGTACGAAATATTGCCTATCAGTCAAGCTATTCAGGAGCTTATTATTTCAAAAGCGCCGCCATACACAATTCAAAGTAAAGCGATTGAAGAAGGAATGCTTACACTTCGCACTGTCGCAATGCAGAAATTAAAAGCGGGTGTGACCACAGTCGCAGAAGTAGTTGGAGCAACAACATAGCATATAAAAATATTTACATTATTCAGAACTCTTTACACTTAAAAAAAGATAGACCACTATGTTATCAATGCATGACATGTTGAAACGAATGGATGACCTTCAGGCTTCAGATCTTCATCTTACTTCCGGTTCACCGCCGCTATATCGTGTTGATGGAAGTCTTATTCCAAAAGATTCAGAACGTCTCAATAGTGAGCAGGTATTAAAGCTTGCCTACAGTATTATGAACGATATGCAGAAAAAATCCTTTGAGCAGAATAAGGAGGTTGATTTTTCGTTCGGTGTACAGAACCTTGCACGATACCGTGCAAATGTATATTTACAAAGAGGATGCTGCGCCTGCGCGATTCGTCAGATACCCTATCTTATCCGTCCGCTTGAAGAACTGGGACTGCCTCCAATTGTGACAAAATTGACAGAACGGCCAAACGGACTGGTACTCGTCACCGGCCCGACAGGCAGCGGAAAATCAACAACACTTGCCGCAATGGTTGACAAAATTAACAGCGAACGTGAAGGGCACATTCTCACAGTGGAAGACCCTATAGAATTTGTTCACAAACACAAAAAATGCATGATTAATCAGCGCGAGGTCCATCAGGATACAAACAGTTTCGGATCTGCACTGCGTGTTGCATTACGTCAAGACCCTGATGTAGTTCTCATTGGCGAAATGCGCGATCTTGAAACAATACAGGCCGCACTGAGTATTGCGGAAACCGGTCACCTTACGCTTGCAACACTTCATACAAATTCTGCCGCGCAGACTGTAAACCGTATCATTGATGTATTCCCGGCAGATCAGAAAGCCACTGTCCGCGCCCAGCTCGCCATGGTACTTGAAGGTATCATAAGCCAGTCGCTCCTCCCAAAAATTGGCGGTGGACGTGTTATGGTTTGCGAAATTCTGATTGCGACAATGGCAATAAGATCTTTAATCCGGGATGATAAAGTTCATCAGATTCAGGGCATGCTTGAAATAGGACAGAAATTTGGAATGCAGACTATGAATGCAGAACTGTTACGGCTTTTTCAGAAACGAATAATAACTAAACAGGATGCTCTTCAGAGAAGCCCGGATCCTGATCAGATGCTCAAAGTTTTAGGTGGCGAATAATAAAGTGCAAATTAAATATTATAATGAATGACAGTTTCGCAAAGTATATTCAAAACTGCTTGTAATTCTGAAATTTAGAGCATAATGAAATTAAATTCAGAAGATTGATTTCAGGAGAAAATAATGGCGCAATTTTTATATGTAGGAATGACCGCGGCAGGAAAACAGGTCAAAGGTGAGATTCAGGCTGCAAACAAAAATGAAGTCATAAGTCTGCTACGCAAGAAAAAACTTCGTCCGGTTTCAATCAAAGCTAAAGGATTGGAACTGAAATTATCTTTCGGAAGCGGAGTCAAGCTTACAGACCTGAGCCGATTCACACGCCAGTTTGCTGCAATGACTTCTGCGGGCCTTCCTCTTGTTCAATGTCTGGATATTCTTTCTGCTCAAACCGAAAACCAGACACTGGCCTCTTCTGTTAAACAAATTTCCGGTGATATTCAGGGTGGAAGCACACTCGCTGACGCACTCCAGAAACACAAAAAGGTTTTTAACAGTCTATATTGTAACATGGTTGCAGCAGGTGAAGCATCTGGAAATCTCGATGGCGTACTCAACAGACTTGCAGATTATCAGGAAAAGGCAGATGCACTGAGAAGAAAAATCAAAGGTGCCATGACCTACCCGGTAATTGTTCTTATTGTTGCAATTGGCTCAACCGTCGCAATGCTCACCTTTATTGTACCGACTTTTGCCGCTATGTTTACAGACATGGGTGGTTCTCTGCCAATGCCGACAAGAATTGTCATGGGTATCTCAGACTTTTTGCGGCAATATATAATTGTAATTCTTGCAATTATAGGAGGATGCATATTTGCACTGACCTCTTATTACAAAACGGAAAAAGGACAATATAATATTGACGCGATTAAGCTAAAATTACCTGTTTATGGTGATCTTGAACGAAAAAGTGCAATTGCGCGATTTTCCCAGACACTTTCAACACTTCTCAGCAGCGGCGTTACAATTCTTGATGCACTCGACATTACTGCGAAAACAGCAGGAAACAAAGTTCTCGAAAAAGGTATTTTTCGTACTCTTGAAAAAATTTCAGGTGGTTTGAATATCGCAGATCCGCTGAAAGAAACCGGAGTTTTTCCACCAATGGTTATTCATATGATTGCAGTTGGAGAAAAAACCGGAGATTTGGCAGAGATGCTTAAAAAAGTTGCAGTATTTTATGATGAAGAAGTCAATGCTGCAGTTGAAGCGCTGACTTCAATCATTGAACCCATAATGATTGTTGTTATGGGAAGTGCAATCGGTGGAATTTTAATAGCAATGTATTTACCGATGTTCTCAATGATGAGTGCCGTAAAATAGTTTTGTTTCAATCACGCAAAAAAATCATACTTTGGTAAAACAAATTATTACCAATTGAAAAAGGTATTATAATACATTGATATTAATTACATTGAAGCACAAAAAACAGCTGTTTTTCCCTAAATTGCAGCTATATTTAATTTTAACAGCATACTGAAAATACCGATAATTTTTAATGTAATTATCTTTTATTCATTTTTATTTAAAGGTTTTGATCAATCTGTCGATAAATAGAATAGGAAATAAAGGAAAGGCGGTGATGGATAATGCGTATACATGCAGTATCCCAATCATACAGCACTGAGCTACGAAAAATAGAGAGTGCTAAAAAAGTCGACAAAGACAGCAAGACCGGAAAGCTTGCAAATGCCGATCGCTCTGAGATCTCCTCAGGCGCAGCGCGTCTGAGTGAAACAAAAGCCCAGACTCAGGCAATTGAAGCATCATTATCCGCACAACCTGAGATCCGTATGGATAGAATTGCTGATGTCCGTGAAAAAATCGAATCAGGCTATTATAACTCAGAGGAATTTCTGAATAAACTGACAGACAGAATGATGAACGAATTTGGATTTACAGAACCAAAGAATTCAAAATAAGCAAAAAAAGGCAGGTAATACCTGCCTTTTTCACTAATTTCTATATATTTTCAGACGTTTGCTTCTCGAACAATGCTTAAGCCGCCTTAAAGCCTTTTCTTTTATCTGACGAACTCTTTCACGCGTAAGATTAAACCGCTGCCCTATTTCTTCAAGAGTATGCGCGGTATCTTCACCAATACCGAAGTATAATTTGACAACCTCTTTTTCACGTTCAGAAAGTGTATCAAGAGTCCTGTCAATCTCCCCATGAAGTGAAACATCCATCACACCATGATCAGTCTGCTCCTGATTATCATCATGAAGCATATCAATGAGCTTGGCATCTTCTCCCTGTTGAAGAGGAGCATCAAGAGACATATGAGTATTGCCGATCTTGATAGTTTCCTGAACCTCGTCTTCATTGATCTGAAGATCCTCGGCAATCTCTTCTATCGTCGGAAGCCGCATAAGTTTCTGTTCAAGCCGGCTTTGAGTTTTTCCAATTTTGTGAATTGTTCCAACCCTATTAAGCGGCAACTTGATAATGCGTGACTGTTCAGCCAATGCCTGAAGAATAGCCTGACGAATCCACCATACTGCATATGAAATGAACTTGAAATTCTTTTTTTCATCAAAACGTCTTGCAGCCCTTATAAGACCAAGGTTTCCTTCATTGATAAGATCACTTAATGGTAAACCCTGATTCTGATAATTTCGGCATACGCTGACAACAAATCTCAAATTCGCTTTAACAAGTTTGTCCAGTGCTTTTCTGTCGCCTTCGCGGATAAGTACAGCAAGCACAGCCTCTTCTTCAAGCGAAAGTGTTTTGTTTCTACTGATTTCTTTTAAATAGAGAGCCAGTGAACTCTCATCTGATATAAACCGGTTTGAATCCGATACAGAAGCCATATTTTTTGAGGATTACTCTGCATTCATGGAAGTGTTAATAAAACTTAAAACAAAAATCGATTGAAATATAATTTCTGCGTTCTAATATTTCAACAAAACTGTAACTACATAATATATTTTTATTTCAAATGTTTCCAACAAGAGATGAAATACTAAAAACTTTTAAGAATCCGGTATTTGAAGAGCACACTCAATTCCCGTTTTTAAGGTCATTTTCATGCCTTAGAGACTGGAATGGGACTCCAGTCGTTGAACTTTCAAAACTCAAGATTGAAATCCTCGGGCTTGATTATCTTGAATTCTCAGACGATGACAGCAAAAAATTCAATTCACAGCTTAAATTCCAGCAGGACTGCTACCGGTTATGGTATCAGGTTGACGGATCAGGTATTCTTCAGAATGTTACACGAAAAAACTTTGGAAATGCGCGACCTGGACTTCTAGGGTTAATGGATCGTGGTGAACGCCACACGTATCTTCATCAAAAAGGTTCTTTTGAATGCTTTCAGCTTCTATTCTCATTTCAGCCATCTCAAAATGCAAAGTGCTACTGGAATTCCGAGATCGAAGGCAAACTTGTTCTTGAAGGAAATGAGAGACTGTATTTTGAAAATTTAGTTTTTGATCTGTTACGGGTTATTTCAAACAAAAAAGAAATTCTTGGCCTCGCATCAATTTCCCGGATACTTGAAATTCTTGTTGTTCTTTTCAACAAGGGACTTATTTTAATTGAAGAAAGCCAATTCCCGAAAAACAAGGCAAAGAGCCTGATAATTAAAGCAAAAAGTTATATTGACCAGCACTACTCCGATATGCACCATCAGAAGAACCTCGAAGATGAGTGTGGAGTAGATATAAATTATCTGAATATCATTTTTAAAAAAGATTATAGAAAAACACTTTACCAGTACACAACAGATGTCCGCATGGAACATGCAAAGCATTTTCTTGAAACATCTGATATGTCAATAACAGATATTGCATCAAAGGTCGGTTACCCTAACAGTAATTCATTTACCCGCGCATTTAAACGTCACACATTAGTTACACCTCAGGAATTCAGAGCAGCTGAAAAAAAATAAACAAATAATATTACGTTTCTTATTTCACATACGGAGTCAGTATGGAGTTTATAGTTTGTAAATTTGGCGGAACATCTGTTGCAACGAGTGAAAGATTACAGCAGATTGTAAAGATTATGGGGCTTAACCGGCAGCGTCGCTGTATTGTATTGTCTGCACCGGGTAAAGCACCTGGATTCCCTGTAAAAGTGACAGATCTGCTGATTGATGCAACAAAAAGATCACTCAGAGGTGATGATTATTCAGAAGTTCTGTCTGATCTGAAAAAACGTTTTTTGTCAATTTACGAGCCACTTAATGTGCCTGTAAAGACAATTGATAATATTCTGTCTGATCTGGATACAAGGCTGTCATCCTCAAAAGAACATCAGGGAAAATATCGCGATCTGATCGTTGCTGCCGGAGAAGATCTTAACTGTAAACTCTTTGCCGAGTATATAAATACACTTGGTATAAATGCTTCATACGTATCCCCAAAGGATGCAGGTTTGATAGTAACACCGGTTTTCGGTGATGCACAGCCGCTTCCTGAAGTACCTATGAAACTTGCTTCACTCAAGAAGACATTAGCCGAAAAAGTGGTTATATTTCCAGGTTTCTTTGGATACACTGCAGATGGCGATGTGGCGACATTCAGCAGAGGCGGCTCAGACCTGACAGGTGCGATACTTGCCGAAGCACTTGATGTAATTGAATATGAAAACTGGACTGATGTTGACGGAATATGCAGTGCCCATCCATTAATGGTTGAAAATCCGCTTCAGATTCCTGCCTTAACATACAGGGAAATGAGAGAGTTGTCATATATCGGGTTTAATGTACTTCACGAAGAAGCTGTACGGCCTGTAATGCGCAAAAAAATCCCGATTCGCTTGAGAAACACAAATAATGTTGATAATACCGGCACATTAATTATCTCTGAGCGCTTACCATCCGAGAGAGATGTTATCGGGATTGCATCAGGAGGCGGTTACTGCAGCTTTACATTACAGAAATTCCTGATGAACAGGGAGATGGGTTTTGGAAGAAAACTTCTTTCCATTTTCGAAGATCTCGGACTTTCATATGAACACTGCCCGTCAGGAGTTGACAACATTTCTGTCATTCTTGACCAGAATCAACTTAAACCTGAAGCTGTAAATAACATTATACGCGCAATCAGCGATGAACTTCAGCCTGATGATATCAAAACAGAATTCGGAATATCTCTTGTTTCTGTTGTCGGTGAAGGACTGATTCATAAAATCGGCGTTCTTGCACAAGCGGCTAAAGCACTCTCAAAAGCATCTGTAAACATAAAAATGGTCAATCAGGGAAGCTCGGAAATGAGTATTATTTTTGGAATAGACTCATCAGATGAAACAAAAGCTGTCAATGCCCTTTATACTGAATTTTTTAAGAAATAGTTCTTTTCCCCCACTGAGTGATAACACGACAGACCTCTGTGTTATCACTTGATTTTACTAATGAATGCTGACAGATGAGAGTGTCAGTCAATTTTCCGGAGTTTATTTTTACCTGTTCTCCGGCCATTGTTTCTGCCATAAAGTTAACTGATATATTCCTGAGCTCGTATTGCTTGTGAAACTCCATAGTGTACGTATCCATTATCCACTCAATATATGCAGTATTATTTACATGACCGTTCATGTCAAGATCTGAGTAACGGCTTAACACTATGGAAGCATCAAAATCACCTGTAAGTTCATCTATTTTGGCCGTTTCAACAATAAATTCATTTATCCGGTTAACTATAGGTAAATTACACGCAACCTGCTCAATCCGCTGAGGACGCCGCCTGTTGCGGTCAATAATCAACCAGGCACTCCTGCCGCAGATTATGGTTTTATCGGCTGAGTTTTTTATCTCGTAATCTCTGAGTGCAAAGAGCCCCTCACAACCGCTTGGCCATGTATGAAGCGTAATAGTTTCGCCCCATTGCGGATATTCATATATCGAAACAGCAAGCCTTGACAAAACCCAGAGCTTTCCTATTGGAAAAAAATCTGTATACCCTACCCCAAGCATTTCTGCATGCTTCCATGCAGATTCCTGGAAAAATCTGCAGACATTCTGAATTGATAATTTCTTGAATAAATCAACATCGTAGGAACAAATATCACAGGTACTTACCAATGTATGATCTAATTGACAGTTCATAGTGCTTCTCCAAATATAATAACTTATTACAATCAATGTTTATACCAGTCAGATCACTTGCGGTAAAGACAATATGAATCAGGTACTAAAATATTTGATTGTAAGGAAAAATAGTATATTACTATTTTTTTTACAATTTATTATGCACACCGGTTGAAGTCAGATTTCTTCAATTTACACATGATTCTTATTTTTTATCTATTAATCATAATTTCCGCAATTGGTTACAGTGGAGAATGCTAAGAGTTGTCACTTCGTTCCCCTGAGTAAGGAATCAGGCCTTCGGCCTTTTCTATTATCAGGTAAATAAATCTTTAAAATCAACGGATTGTTTATCTATTGTAATTCTTATAATTTAATTATTTCTATTTGAAATAATTAATAGGAGCCTTTACCAATGACCTTGTGACAGATTGTACAATAACAACCGATAAATGCGCTTTTAAACTCAGTTTTTCATCCATTAAAACAAGGGGTATATAATTGCGGTTCGTATTTGTCGATTTTCAGGAAAAAACATAAATCTGCACAAAAAAGAATTTTTTTGTTGATTATTGAAAAAAATCATGTTTATATTTGCAATAGTGATAACACAATTATATTTTACATGACATAATAAGATTGATTTATCACATACATTATATTTTACTGTGTAAATTTACTTTTCTGTTTTATCTTAAATAACACCATTATCAAACCAACCTTTTAAAAGGAGTACACACAATGGCAAGAATCACAAAACAAGATCTGATCAAGCTTCAGAAGAAGTATGGTACAGATGCTAAAATCGGTGAAGAATTCGGTATTACACGTCAGGCTGTTCACCAGCTCCGTAAAAAGTACGAGATTGAATCACGTACAGCATCCAATCCGGATAGAAATAAAGATATGGTGGATATGCGTGATAATGGTCAGAGTGTTGAAGCAATTGCAAAGAAAGTTAAATTGTCAATTCCTCAGACTTACCGTATTCTTAAAGAAACTGCCAATGAGAAAGTTTCAAAGAAAAAATCTTCAAAAAAGAAGTAATTAATTCATAAAGAATCCTGAGTAATACGATTCAGGATTCTTTACAAATCTGCTCATCTGCACAGATTTTGACAAATTAAATATAACCCTGCTATTTTTTCAGGTAAACATTCCAAGAATATCATCACGGGTAAGCTGCTTGAAAAATGATTTTTCAGTCTGAATAATACTTTGCATCAGATTTCTTTTTCGTTCCTGCATCTGCAGCACACGCTCTTCTATTGAATCACGGGTAATCATTTTGTATACAAATACAGTTCGTGTCTGTCCGATTCGATAAGCTCTGTCAGAAGCCTGATTTTCAGCACTCGGATTCCACCACGGATCCATATGAATAACATAATCTGCTGCTGTAAGATTAAGACCAGTTCCTCCGGCCTTAAGAGATATAAAAAACACCGGGGCACCATCATGTTTCTGAAACCTGTCAACAACAGCCTGACGATCGGATGTTGCGCCTGTAAGAATCTCACTTTGTATACCCTTTTCCGCAATACGAAGTTTCATTATCTCAAGCGATTTAACAAATTGGGAAAAAACAAGCACTCTGTGTCCTCCGGATGTGACATCTTCAATGCTTTCCTCAATCAATTTGAACTTTCCGCTATCACCTGTAAATGACGGATCAATCATCTGCGGATGACAGCAGATCTGCCTTAACCGCAGCATCCCTTCAAGTATCTGAAATCGTGTTTTATCATTCTGCTCTTTATCAAATGAATTTTCTATTCTGCCACGATATATATCACGTGTTATTTCATATATTAATTTCTGTTTCGGAAGCATCTCCGCATATAATACAATTTCATTTTTAGGAGGTAGATCTTTGGCAACCTGCTGTTTTGTGCGCCTGAGAATGTATGGAAACAATAATCTTCTTAATATCTCAGCGGCCTGATCATTCATCTCTTTTTCAATTGGTTTGATAAAATTAATCGCAAAACTCCGGAACGATCCCAGCATTCCCGGATTTAGAAACGAGAACATCGACCATAATTCAGAAAGATTATTTTCTATCGGAGTGCCACTTAACGCAACGCGATGATTGGAATGCAGCTGTTTTAATGCATGACTTATTCTTGACGATGGATTCTTGATCACCTGAGCTTCATCAAGTATTATATAATGAAAATGTTTTTTTGCCAAAATGTCAATATCACGAAGCACTGTGCCATATGATGTCAGGACAACATCTGCCATATCCATTACATCATAATACCTGTTTCGTGATGTACCGTGAAAACAGAGAATCTGTAATGATGGCGTGAATTTTTCAGATTCTCTCTGCCAATTGAAAAGCAGCGATGTCGGTACAATTACAAGAGAGGGATGATGCTCGCTGTCTTCCTTCTCTTTTTGTAAAAGTGCCAGTGTCTGAACAGTTTTCCCAAGTCCCATATCATCTGCAAGGCATCCTCCGAAATGAAATCTTTTAAGAAAATAAAACCATTCATATCCAGCCAGCTGATATGGTCGCATCGATGCCGAAAAACTTGCAGGCAGACTGCATTTTTCAACACCTTTAAATGTTGCAAATGCTCTGCGTTTGGCAATAAATTCATTATCTGAACTTTTGATATCAGCCATATCATAAAGCATTCCGGCCAGTGCTACATGCGATTCCTTTATTTTCAGAACTTTTTTTTCAGGATCAGCATCGAATGCTGCAAACAGACTTGTAAATTTTTCAATCCATTCCTGAGGCAGAATTCCACTTGAGCCATCAGACAACAGAATAAATTTGCTGCCTTGTCTGATTGCGATTATCAGGGATGCGAGTGTTGTCGATATTCCATCATAACTGACATCAACAGAACAATCAAACATGTTATTTTCAGATTTTATTGCTACACCCAGTCTGGGTGTACTTTTTCTTGCGTTGGAATTTTTAAGATTATCCTGTCCGTAAATCTCAAAACCCTCTGCAGCTAATCTTGGAAGTTCATGAAGTGTCCATATACGCGGATCGTCTTCGGGGGTATAAAAACCAGTCTGGTATTGAACCAGTGAGAATTCAGAAATTCTTGACACAACTGCCATCTCGCGTACCTTTGACCTGTGAACACGAAAAAAAGCTCCCTTGTCAGCAGCAATCAGCCGTGATATGCTGCTATCTCCTTTTGTAAATTCAACAGATCCATTATTATATGAAAACCGAAGCTCAGCCAGAAGCATCGAATCGCATTCTGTTAAGTATATCCTCGCAACCGGTTTTTCAGCCTCAACATCAATTACCCGCAGCTCCCCCTCAACCTCATTCTCAACCTCATTCTCAACCTCATTCTCAACCTCATTCTCAACCTCATTCTCAACCTCATTCTCAACCTTATCCTCATACTTATCCTCATACTTATCCTCATACTTATCCTCATACTTATTCTCATACTTATTCTCATACTTATTCTCATACTTATTCTCATACTTATTCTCATACTTATTCTCATACTTATTCTCATCCTCAACACCTACGTCCCAATCTATGCCGATCTGGATCGCCTGATTTTCATTTGCAGCAAGCATTGATGCTACTACGTGTTCACATGCACCACCATATGAAAAACCACAACTGCAGCAGAATTGCAACTCTGAATTGCCACGGTTGATTACAACCCGCAAAGGCTTATCACCTTTTATAGAAGCAATAATATCATTTCCAACAAAATTAAGATTTGTTACACGGCCGCGGGCAAAGCACTTCCTGCCGCTATCGACAACAGCTGCAAATGCATACTTTCGGAGATCATCTTCGGTAAAAAGGGCCACAGGAATTACTGAATTTCTGAATATTGAGATTAATAAATACTGAACGGTCAAAAAATAGCATATCGCAAAACATTTGGTAAATATTTTTTGCATTATTACGAATCCATGTGAAAAAGTGCTATTTGATATAGGATAAAGATAGTATTTTGCTTTTGACGGAAGATCGGGCAGTCGCTGCAGATATTTATTTAATTGCAGAGGAAAGTCCGGGCACCGCAGGACAGGATATCTCATGCTGAGTGGGAGGCCCGTAAGGGTACGGAAAGTGCCACAGAGAACAGACCGCTCTGTTTATTGAAAAATAAGCGGGGTGAGTGGTGAAAAGGCGGGGTAAGAGCCCACCGTTCCTTTAGTGGAAGCTGGTAAACCCTATCCGGTGCAAGACCAAGTAGGAGAGAGTTCTCTGTGAAAACAGGGTGGAAGCGGTTCGTTTCTTATTTCTCGGGTGGGTCGCTCAATGCATTGAAACTTGTTTCTATGCCAGATAAATGACTGCCTCTTCCATCTTTTTGGAATAGACAGAACCCGGCTTACAGATCTTCCGTCATTTTTTTAATCATAGGTATGGAGAATTTGTGAAGCTATATCGCTCCCTAATATGTCTGTTTGTACTTTTTGCCTGCGTCTTTTCACAGAGCAGTCAGCCCCGGACAATTAACGATACTATTTACATTAAAGAAGTTGTTATTCAGGGAAATAAACGTACTGATACCGATATTGTAAAGCATTACCTGAAAATTGACACTGGAATGGTTTTTGATTCATCGTTAGTTACTGCTGCAAAGAAACGGCTGAAGTCAACAGACCTGTTCTCAAAAATTGACATTATCACACTTATAAAACCTGACGGCATTCATGTCTATGTAATACTGATTGAAGGTCTGCATTATAATGTTTACGATATTGGTGGAGAATACTACCTTTACAAATATCGTCATGAGGAATTCTGGTGGCGGCTTCGGCTTGGTGTTGAGGATATGAATTTTCGCGGGCGCATGGAAGTGTTGAGAGTACATGCCAGCATCTGGGACTGCAGGTCATTAAGTGTTTCATGGCAGAAACCACTGTTTCCATCATTATGGTATTTCAGCACATCAGTGTATGCAGAAGAGCGTCCGGAAGATGTGCGATGGATTGATCACACCAGCGCTTCTTTACGTTTATCTATTGGACGTAAATTTCTGTCAAACTCACGTGCGTTTCTTGGAGTAATTCCATTTTATGAAAAAATGATTATTTATTCTTACAATGCCGACACTACTGCTGTTTTAAAACAATCACGACATATTAAAGAAGTTTTTACAAGCCTGAGCAGCGGCACAGATTTCCGTGATAAAAAATACGATCCGGAATCCGGTTTTCTTATGTTTCATGATTTGAGAACAAATTCGCTATACTCAGGTATCGTGAAATCATATTATCAGTATACAGGAGATTTCAGATTCTTTTTTCCTTTTTTCTTTGATGATCACAAGTTCGCATCACGTCTTCAAATTCACATGCGGAACCGTAATACAGGCATATATCATCCACTTCAGTACGGAGGTGATTTCTCATCGCTGCGCGGTTATTTCAAAAATGAATTTCCGCATAAAATCAAAATTAATGATGCACTGCTATTTTCTTTTGAATACCGCTTCCCTATTTTACGTTTTCCACCTATGAAAGTACCTGTATTATCACATTTCAGCGATTTATTCAGCGCATTGGAATATCGCGTTGACGGAGCGTTAATATTTGATTATGGTCGTATGGCACCATCACTTGGAGAACTTTTTGATCCTGATGGAAAAATTGAAAGCGGTACAGGAATTGGTGCAGGCTTAAGGATAATGGTTCCCACCATTCGTAAATCAGCAGTAATTGATGTTGTGTGGGGTGAAGATCCGACTACAGGCAGAGGTGACATTCATTTTATAAAATCACCTACCTGGCATTTATATGTTGACACATTTTATTAAGAATTCACTTTTTGCTGTTCAATAATTATATTTACACAATTTCAGTGTATTGTTATTCAGGTAATTATTTTTTTTTTGTAAATGACTATATAATAAAATATTAACTGACACTTAAAGCTTTTTATTTGCATTGATGTCTGATTTAACAGATAATAAATGAACACTTGGACATTTCACAAATTTTAAAATACCATGCATAAACTATCAAAACAGCCGCTTACATTGATTTTTGATTTTGATGGAACCATTGCGGATACATTGTTGTTATATTTCAGTCTGCTGAATGCATTATCTGATAAATTCAACTTCGTTAAATTTAATATAAATAATATCGATTATTACCGATCGCTGAGTTCTCATCAGATATATGATATGCTTGATCTGCCAAAATTAAAACTGCCTTTTTTTGTTTACGAAGCAAGAAAAGTGCTGAAAAAAGAAATGGATAATATCAAGCCGATACAAGGGATAAAAGATACTATTGCGAAATTGAAAGACGATAAAATTCAGCTTGGAATCATAACTTCAAATTCAGTCAAGAATGTAAATCATTTTCTCAATAACTTCGGCTTCCCGACTTTTGATTTTGTTTTCTCATCGCTGCGTATATGGCAAAAATCTGTTATTCTGAAAAAAGTTATGGCAAATCAGAAGCTTGATCCGGAAAAAGTCTATTACATAGGCGATGAAACAAGGGATATTGAAGCTGCACATGAAGCTGGCGTTAAATCAATAGCTGTAACATGGGGCTATAATTCATTGGATATTCTGAAAAGTATGAATCCTGACTTCATTGTTGATTCCCCGATTCAATTGAATTCACTATTTGAAAATAACTCTCAAAAATAGTTATTTTCCTGTAAATCAGATACTCTACTTTTTTACCTGAATCTGTGTAACATTATCAAGTGTTATTGTAAACGATTGCTCCTTGCTGCTGCCGCGTAAAGTATTGTGAATTGATATAAAAAGAGGATTCGGTTTTGCAGTTTCTTTTGTCGGCTGTATTTTAGAACCGTTTTTAAATATAACTTCACCACTATAGTACAATTCGTTTTCGTAAACCAATGACTTTGACTTATCAATTGTCACCATCTGTATATTTTTCAGGGAAATCAGCTGAACAGTTCCTCCATGCCATACTTTCAAATATCGGCTCTCAGTAAGATACATATGTTTTACGGGTGTCTGAAATGTCTCTCTGTCAATTACAAAACCAGAGGGTGCACACCCGCAAACAGCAAAAAGTGCAACAATAACTGGTACGATTATTAAAAAAATAAAATTATGCAACAGTGATTTTCTGTGCAACGGCAAATTCCTTTGAAGAATTATATGTCTTGATCAACCTGTTGATTCCTACCATTTCAAGTACACGACGCACCTGTGTATCCTCTGCAATAATAAACACAGATCCTTTGTTTTGCTGAATATCACATAAACAATGGATGAATATACTGATTCCTGCACTATCAAGATAGGTTGTTCTTTCAAGATTGAAAACAAAATGATGATGTCCGTGACTGATCATATTCGCAATCTCGGTATCAAGAATCCTTGTACTCTCATTTGTATCAATATTTCCAATAATATGTATCATTTTAAATTTTCCAAAATCTTCAACTTCATACCTCATCACTACCTCCTTGTTAATATTTACTTTGATCTTTATTTTAATTCTCTCTCAAAAAAAAGATGAATATTACCCAGTCCATCTTCAATTATACTATCTTTCAAAACCCAACCTTCACGTATCATTGACGCGGTAATCATATCAACTTCATCAAATATTTTCTTTGGATCTTTTTTAAAACCGACTTTTACAATACGTTCAGCGCACTCATTCATGACTGTGCACTCCTACCACCTGCCCGACTCATAGGACGGGACAGTCTGCGGCAGCTCCTGATAAGCTTTTCGTATTGTCATATTAATCACGTCTCTGTCTGTTGCTCTCTTACCATCCGCAATGCCATAAATCTCTTTTCGCCAGATTATTTCCTGATCTTTACATTTCCAAAGTTCAGCTTCAATGCGGATCCGTTTCTTTTCTACTTTGTCAAATGTTTTTATGCTCATTGCGTCTTTAATACGCATTACCATCAGGAAGTCGCAATCTATCAATTGCCATAAGGAATCCATCAGCTGCATCTGGATTATGGAATCTTTTGATAATATTGAAAATAATGAATCACAGCGTATACGTCCAATCTTATGAATTAATTTTTCTTTTACCTGCATTAAAGAAATAAGATTAAGATCCCTGCGGATATCGGCGATCTGCTGAAAATGATCATTTGCATTCATGCTATCAATAATATCAATACCCTGCTTATTAAAAATCGGCCCTGTACATATTAAAAATCCACTGAGAGTCAATTCACTGAATCCATCAACCATATAAATTGTTTTTGTTTTAAAGGCCGATGATGGCTGGCTGCAACCAAAGAAATTTACTATTAATGCTAAGATCAATATCTGTATAATTCGCATCCGGCATAACCATCATTCATACTGAGTTTGTATAATGTCAAACGTTTACAATTCAGAGCAATCAATTACGTTTATACTTGTGAACTAAAACAATATCATAATGTTAACTATACAATAATGGATGAAAAAAACAATGATTATTTCAAAATAATCACAAACAGGAGAATTTTGCAGGATTATCATTTCGTAATGACAGATCAATGATTTTATGATAAGAAATGATAGAATCAAAAATCAACATATCATGACAATACATAATTTTTTGATTCCAACATATCTTATTTTGGTGTGATATTTCAAGAAAACAAATTAATATTTCCGTAAACGGGCCCCAAACATCCCGTCCATCTGATGTTCAAAAGGAGTGATACGTATATACCCGAAATCATCAATATATGTCCTTGGAATAGTTTCAGGAGCCGCCTCAAGAACAAACTCAGGATGTTCTTTAAGAAATCCTTCAATTTGCAGCTCGTTTTCTTCAGGCTCAAGTGAACAGGTTGAATAAACTATAACACCACCTTTACCTACTAACTTTGCAGATGAAGAAAGCAGTGTTTTCTGTACTTCTACAATACGTTTCAGATCTGATTCAGTTCGAATCCATCGAGCCTCAGGATGACGATTGAAAACACCGGTTGATGTACATGGTGCATCAAGAAGTACCTTATCAAATACTCCATTAAATGGAGGATTTGCCCCGTCGCATAGTATTGGATAGACATTCTCAAGATTCATGCGCTGCGTTGTTTCAACCACATTCATTAGTCGCGGCCATTTTACCTCACTGGCACACACAGTCCCTTCATCACCGACAAGCTCGGATAATAGTGCTGTTTTGCCACCCGGCGCAGAGCATAGATCAATCAGATGTTCACCACGCCTGACATCAAGAAGTGCTATTATCCATCCTGATGATGGAGCCTGAACATTACACATTCCCGACTGTATCATCCGTACATTTTCAGGGAGAAGTGATTTCTTAAGCTTATAATAGAGATTAAGATACCCGCTTGACGGTTCACAGATCGTTTTTACCTCTGCCTCAAATTGCTGACGGGAATAATTACGAAATTTACGCCTAAGAAAAGTGGATGGTTTTTCGTTGTTGAATGCGAGGATCTTTTTTGTTTTTGAAAGCCCGAAATTTTTAAGCCATCTTTCAATAAACCATTTAGGATGTGAGAACTCAATGGAAAGTCTGCCAGTCAGATCTTTCTGAGGATCCGGCATAGGAATAACTTTCTTATTTGCAATTAATCTGCGCATACAGGCATTGACAACATTAGACATTTTGGCAATCTGCGGATTTTCTTTTGCGAGCTCGACAGTTTCATTTACTGCAGCATGATCCGGAACACGATCCATAAAAAGAAGCTGATACATCCCGATACGAAGAACTATTCGTAAAATAATATTCTCCCGGTTTCTTTCATCTGTAAGATATGAATCAATTACATAATCCAGAAGAAGCATTCTCCTGACAATTCCATAGACAATCTCAAAAATAAACCGTCTGTCTCTGTGATCAATATGAAGTTCCCCGATATTTGTATCAATCATTCTTTCCAGATTACCCGGATGGTTATCGTATTCTGTCAATATACGATATATCAGCTGACGACTTTTCATTTAAGAATTATTCCTTCCATCAAATGACTCCCGAGAAGAAAATCATGTACACTCATTACTTTGCGGCCTTCAGGTTTCACCCTCATGATCCGCAGAACCCCGGGATTGCAAAATACATCAAAATATGAAGCTTCTATTTCAATTATCCGGCCGGCATTGCCTGTGCCTGAATTATCAGCAACTACCGCCCAGTCAATTCCAAGCCTTTTTCCATCCAGAAAACAGAATGTCCCAGGAAAAGGCTTAAATGCCCTGATCTTGTTAAATATAGACTCAGCACTCATATTCCAGTCAATATGAGCTTCATCTTTTGTCAATTTTGGTGCTTTACATGATAACAGATTTTCCTGAATCATCATATCATGAATGCCCGATTCAAGTTTTCCTATTGCGTCGATCAGCATTGCAGCACCGCAGACACTTAGTCTTTCGTAAAGCTCTGGTGTTGTTTCATTTTGTTCAATCTGTAATGTTGACTGGAGCAGTATTTCGCCGGTATCAATGCCCTCATCAATTTTAAAGATTGTAACACCTGTTTCATGTTCACCTGCTTCTATTGCCCTGTGAATCGGAGCCGGACCCCTATACTTAGGCAATAGAGATGCGTGAATATTTATTGTACCAAGAGGAGGCAGTGAAAACAGAGTCCTGGGCAATATTCTAAAAGCAACAACAACAAATAAGTCAGCTTTTAATGAAGCTAATTGATTATACAGTTCTTCACTTTTAAGACTCTCAGGTTTAAACACAGGAGATAATCCATGTTTCTGGGCAAATAGAGCAATAGGAGACTCTGAAAGTTTAAGTCCCCTTCCCTGTGCTTTTGCAGGAGTAGTCACAACACCTGCGATCCTGTGATTAGACATTAATGCTGTTAATGCAGGAATTCCAAAGTCAGCAGAACCCATAAAAACAATATTCATCACTATAAATCCTTATAAATCCGGTTATAAAATACGAAAAGCTTCATGAACAAAGTTGTAATTTATTAAAAAAATCCACTATATTTGCGCTCCGGGTTGATTTACTGTGCCCCCTATTATAATTTAATAAGTAACACCTGTATATTTTAATGCTTCCTGTGCAAAGTAGTAAATGCTAACGTATTACTAAAAAAGGGAGTTACGTATGTCAGCACAATTCAACCCCATCAATGAAGTTAAAATCTTTTGTCGATTCTGCGGGAAAATTACTGAAGCCCACCTGGATCGATGCATCGCAGAAAATGGAAAAATAGTGGATCGCACTTCAATATTTGAATATTATTGCACCCGCTGTTTAAAAACATTCTGTTTTTCGGGTACGGATATACTTGAACAGAGGAAAAACGCGATTCTAATTGACGAAATGCGAAACTACACACCCCGTGAACATTTTTTTATTGGTGAATTCATTCATCATGATCAGTTTAAAGAAACCGGTGTTGTCGTAGGTAAAGACCAGGGATCTCCAAGCAGGATCGTTGTAAATTTTCCAAAAACCGGTCTGAGGAGACTTGTTCAGGATATGTAAGAAACACAATACAAATCCGGGCCTTTGTAATTTACAGGCCAATCAGACCGGAAATTGAAATAGATGGTGCAATCATGGCAGTCTTGAACTGAAGACCGAAGTCAAGCTCTACCTTTTTGTCAGCTATTTCAGTTTTTAATCCAATACCTGCACATATTGAGGAGAGATTACTTTTAACATAGTCTTTGTCTTCTTCATTTTTTAATTTATCCCACAGGTAATTCACATCAGCTTGACTGAATGCGTAGCCCAATCGTAAAGCTAATATCTTTTTATAAACGTTCATTTCAAGAGCCGGCTCAAAATTGGTATAATCACCAACCTTTTTATTTACATCTATAGTCAATCGCAGCTGTGAAACAGTACGCGGAACAAATGAGATTCCCCCTTCAAAAGTAACCGGAAAATCACCTGGATTATAACCATCATAATACTTCCTGGCAACAAAACCAAGATTTCTTATTGCAAAGCCATAAATAAGCCTGTCGCTATTCAAACGATACTGAGCCCCGATGTTGACAAACAATCCACCGGCGGTGAGTTTGTCAATTCTATGCATGACACCATTGAATGATATGCCTAAAAACAGCGGTTCAAGCAGATGATATCCCCAGCTTATTCCTCCTGTCAGATAGTTGTATCCGGGCGTCTCACCGGTCAACGTATTGTTTTCATCCCTGGCCTCAATTGATGCTGCAACTGAAAAAGCATTGATTGCAAAAACACCATACTTTCCAAAAGATCTTGAACCGGCGAGCGGGATTCCCCATAGTCCATCCATGATGGATATATAGCCAAGCATTATATCACTGCCTGATGTATCAGCCCCGATAACGGCAGGATTAACAAATGATCCGTAAATTTTACTTGGCAACGCCACTGATGCCCCTGCCATTGCAATACTTCTGGCATCAACGCTATTATTGAGCAATTCAAATTCAGTTGTACCTGCAGATTCATGCTGTGCAGACAAAAGAGAAACTGTAAAAAGCACAATTAATACAATAATTGATTTATTCATTTTTCTGAAAATCCCCGGAGGTTTTAAAATTATCATAGTCTATTGAAAAATAGTTATTCTCATCCTGTTTAAACAGTATTGAATGAGCTCTTCCACTTTTTATTTTTTTAAAGAGGATCATCCAGGTATCTGTTTTATTTTCCGGAAAAATCACAACTGATTCCACTGCTGTTTTTTTTCTATTTAGCAAAACCTCTACTATTTGATTTCGTGACTCAACATTCCATGAAGCAAGTGCAAATTTCCCTGAGTCTCGCGCTGATGAGGGTTTTTGTTTAAATAAAGATGAAAAAGCAGACAGATCTCCAATAAAAAAACCGGTGAACTCATTATAAGTCAATGTTTTTTTCAACATGAAAGGCAATATATCTATAAAAGAATCACTGGAGCTGGTAGTGGATCCATTTCCATTTGTTAATATTAAATTTGATGAGTCACCATTGACGCTTGCTACTATTGCGCCAAAAGGAGAATAAAAATCAACATGAAATACAGAGTCACGTTTCCAATCAACTATGATATTGCCATCATATCGTTTTTTCTCGATTCGTACAGATGCATCAGCAGCCCCTTTTATCTGATCTGAATTTAAAACAACTGATAGTGAATCTGAAACACTCTGCAATCTGTCAATATTCAATGATGGCGGCACTGAACACATTAATATTAATACAGGTAATAAAAATATTGATGGAAGCAACCGCATCTTCATTACTTTTTCTTCTCATTTACATTAATTATTTTTTCAAGATCACGGATTTTATCTCTGATTACATCAGCATTGTCAGGCCCTAAATCAAGACTTTTCCGAAAGGCTTCAAGTGCTTTTAAATAGTCTTTCTTCTTAAGCAGTATCTCGGCAAGATGACTATACACTACTGGATCATCATTTACTTTTTTTACTGCAATTTCAATATATTTTTTTGAACTGTCAATTTCACCAATTTGAAATAAAACCCATGCATAAGAATCAATGAAAGCCCCATTCTCCGGATCTTTTTCCAAAGCTTTTTCTATGAACAATCTCGCAGTGTCAAGATGTTCACCCCTTTCAGCCCACATGTAACCAAGATAATTCAGTGTCGATGGCTCATCAGGATTTACTTTTAATACTTTTCTAAACGCATTTGCCGCTTCTGTGTATTTTTTATTTCTTTCATATGCGCTTCCTAATTCAAACCAGGAATGCATATCAGTGCTGTCTATATTAATTGACTTTTTGTATGCATCTATTGCTTTGGAATACTCTTTAGTCCCGCTGAAGACAAAACCACGCAGTTTCCATGGTCCGGCTTTTTCCGGAACAATTTTCAGATAGCGATCGGCAATCTGCAGGGCATCTTCATATTTTTTTTCCCGCATTGCAAGATAGCACATTTCTTTCCATGCATCATCAAAAGTATTTCTTATTGTTAATGTTTTCTCAAACTCAATCAGTGCAAAATCATACTTTTTCTGTGCTTCAAAAACAAGACCCATGTAAAAATGAAGTTCATAATCATCCATTGCACTTTTTATAAGTTCACTGAGCAGCTTTTCCGATTTGTCATATTCTTTATTGTAAAAATAAAGAATGGCGAGTGTTCTGCCATATACATCTCCAAGAGCATTGTATTTGTAAAGCTTCTCATAATTTACAATTGCAGATCTGTAGTCATTCCTGGCAAGGTATATCTGCGATGCGTTTCGCAGTGCATCTTCCTGAACAGAATCAATTTCAAGTGCATTCATATAACATTTCAATCCGGCGGCAGTATCACCCTGAACTGCACGCAATCCTCCGATCATCACAAAAATATCAGGTTTTTCACCCATTGTACTCATCATTTTTGTATAAAGACTTTCAGCTTCGTTATAACGCTTTGAACCGATAAGCAGCTTTCCGATTTTGTAACCCATTTGAATAGATTCAGGATTTTTGTTAAAATATTCAAGGTAATTGGTAAGAGCTTTATCCTGTTTGCCAATAGATTCATATATTAGACCTAATGAATATATTTCTTCATCACTTCGGTCCGGAATCATTTCAAGAACTGAAGCAGCTTTTTCAAACTCTCCCATTTTTATATAAATCGTTGAAAGCTGTCTTTTCTCTTTTACTGTCAACTCCTGATTGCTTCTGTCACCTTTGACAAGCAAAAGCGCGCGGGCAGGTTTTTCTGATTCAATATATCTGCGAACCAGTTCTTCTTTTAAAGTCTCTGATGCCGGATCAAAATTATACGCTAATTCATAATAATGTTCTGCCATGTCAATAATACCACGCCGCTCAAAATCACGTGCCTGAATAAAACAGTCTTGTGCTTTCTCCTTCTCAGCCGTTTTCCCCATTACAACATTTTTCTGACCTTCTGATGAATTACCCGATGTATTTACGGCCTGTTTAATTGAAACGCATCCGGAAAAAGCTGCTGTCAGGGAAATAATTAAAATAAGAGGTAAACAAAAGTTATGTTGCACATAAATCCTTTCATCAAGGCATATTAGCGTTTGTCATAAATTGCTGATCTATCCGGCAAATTGAGCCAATTGATGTATATAAAGAGCGATTTCAGCACCAGAATTATTAATAATTGAATCCTGCAAAGGATTATTCAATTATAGAAACGTTTTAAGATATCAGCTTATCATATAATTTAAAAATCGCACAATATTCTGATGGCAAACACTGTTAATATTTATTACGCCTTAACAGTATTTTTATTTTTACAGATTGTAATTCAATTTTACTGTTTAAGTTATAATACAACAAGTCAAGTTTTAAAAATATCAATCTCAACTTTTATACACAGAATGACATATAAGAAGCATAATTCAATTATTTTTAGAATCCGTTTTTTACGAATTTTGTAATTACAATAACTTCATTTCAGCTTATCTGATAATCGACACCACCAGATCTATTGATGATTCAAATGGAACACTGGATCCTGGAGAAACAGATTGTGAAACGATTGTACCTGGCAGCAGTGATGAATTATTCTGATATGTGATTTTGCCAACTTTGAGATTACTTTCATCAATTTTTTTCTTTGCTTCACCAATGCTCTCACCTACCAGATTTGGTGCATCAGCATGTGTCGGTTTGGCACCCTTTGAAATAATAATATCTATTTCCATATCACGGGATACAGTCGTACCGCTTTCAGGAAATGCGTTTATTACTATATCAAGAGCCTTCTCCTCATTGAATACTTTTTTAACTTTACCAACTGTCAACCCATTTTTTTTCAGTTCAATTCGTGCCTGGCGCTCGCTGAGATTTCGAATATCAGGAATGACAGCAACAGCCTTTCCTTTACTTAAAGTCAATGCTACTCTGCGGTTCTTCTTTACTTTTGATCCTGCTTCAGGGAACTGGCTTATAACTCCGTTCTCTGCAATTTTTTCATCATACTCTTTACTTCTGATCTCAGTAAGCAGTCCAGCTTTAAATAAATTATCTCTTGCTTTCTCAAAATCCAGCCCTGCGATTTTCGGAACAGTAACAATATCTCTATTGACACCTACAATGTTGGGCATTACAACCTGATCAATGATAAGTAAAGCTGCGATCAACCCGAAAACCGATGCAACAAGGACTCCCGGGATAAAAAATCTCCAGAAGAATTGTGGATTGACACTAATAGTATAGTTTTTCTTCATCTAAAAACGACCATCCTCTTACGATCAATTGAAATTAACTGTTTTTTCTGTAGTTGTGATAATATTCCTGATACGGTTCCCGTGCTTGATCCAGACATATCAGCGATTTCCTCATGTGCGGCAGATTTTCAATAACAGTTGCAGCACCCGATTAAAAGAACTTAAAATCATAACAGAACTGATCGCATTTTGTTCCATTTAACCGGATTACTGAATATTAAAATCACTGATGATCTGGAAGATCAGAAATATCAAGTGGACCAAGTGGTGGAACAGGTTGAGGTTTCGTTGCAAAATATACTGCAATTCCAGCAGCGGCAGCAACCCCGACACCGGTCGATGACCATAGAATAATTTTAGGTGTTTTATTTTTTACAGTGTATTTTGAGATTAAATCCGGATTATTTGTCCATTTAAAACTGAATGTGATAATACTGTATTCATCATTGACACGAATCTCAGGTACCCCTTCAAGATCAAATATCACACGGATAAGATTGTGATATTCAGGCTTGAGTCCTTTGACATCTTTGTTGACATCAACTCTGTCAGATACAATAGTAAAACCCTTTATTGGAGATTCCGAAACAGAAGGCACTGGTGACACGCCGGTTTTTGTATCATTAAATTCAAAAACAATTTTTTTCTCACGAAGTTTTACCTCATAGAAATAACTTGATGGTTTATCACGGAATATAAAATAACCTGATACTACTTTTTCATCTGGAGTCGAACCTTTATCAGAAGTAATCTGTATGCCTTCAATTATGGCATTCTGCACAGGACTATCAAGTCCACTTGATTCTATTTCACTGAAAACATTGGTAGTCTGATTAAGATTATCCTGCAGCGGGACCTGATCAACAGGATTTAGAACATCCTGTGATGAAGACTGGCCTGCATTGCCACTTGATGTTCCATATGGATCATCAGATGATTCCGGAATGGGTGGAGGTATTGAATCACCGGACAAACCTCCGAATGGATCCCCGCCAAATGGATTGTCAGAAGTTCCATCTTCACTCTGTGCACTCAACGCAAATACAGCTGCGAATGTAATTACTATTATTTTTGTCGATAAATAATTCATTTATATATGTCCTCTTCTCTTATTATATAATACTAAAATACCCAAAATCTATAAGAAGGTCAAGTTTTTCTGATTGGAAACAATTAATATTCTATAAATTTATACAATAACTTATCATAAAATTTCAGCATTCGCCTGAAGCTCTGCTTATATTAATCAGATATTTATCACACATTGTGAAATTCAAATTAGTGAAAAGTTGATAAAAGTAATGATTCTTATGATAATTGATGCGATTCTTGTTTGCTACACAGTTTTTATTATGCTGATTATTATAAAAACAACAATAAAGCAAAAAAGACCTCCAAACAAACACCTGAAGGATGAAAATTTTCCTGATTTATCAATTGTCATACCATTTCGTAATGAAGAAAACCATTTGTTACCACTCATTTCTTCACTTTCGGATCAGGTCTACCCCGGTGCCGTGGAAATTGTACTGATTGATGATCAATCTGATGATAATTCAGAGAATGTCATACAAAAATGTATTCCATCATGCAGACATGAAATAACACTGCTTAAAACAAATTTCAACGATTCTGTTAACCTTACAAGTAAACAACAGGCAATCAATACCGGAATAACCGCATCAAAACACGATGCGATTGTTTTTACTGACGCAGACATGCTTTTTGAACCTGACTGGCTGTACTCAATGGGCGAGCAGCTCTCTAATGGAGCAGATCTGGTTTTCGGACGCAGTTCAATATATACAGATAATAAAAATATGTTTACACTGTTCCAGGCATTTCAGCTTGACTTTTTATTCAGTGTTGCATACTGTTTTTTTCATAGTGGAATAACCGGTTCATGTATGGGAAACAACATGGCAATATCACGTATCAAATATTTTGACATAGGTGGATACAGCAGCACCGGCTATAGCATTGTCGAAGACAGGGCTCTGTTTGCACAATTTAAAAGGCACCATCTTATCTGCAGAATAACCACGCCTTTTTATTCAAAGGCATATACATACCCGTGTACCACATTCTCACAGTTTTATCATCAGATGCAAAGATGGGCGCGCGGCGGACTAAGTGCGAAATCAATTCTTATGCCTTTGGGAATACTTTTTGCATTTCAGAATGTTATTTTTTGTCTGTCAATTCCAGGCCTGCTTGCTCCGACATCGACAATTATTGCAGCTTTTAATTTTCTTCTGACTTGGGTACTGACAGCTGTCAGTTTTCGTTATGTCAAATCAGGCTGCAACAGCATATTTTTTCCCTTATTTTACTGCATATTGATAATTGAAAGTATCATTTTTGCAGGATCGCTCCTTTTTTCCCGTTCTATACAGTGGAAAGGGAGGCTGATTACAAAATGAAACATCTGCTTTTACATTATTATCTGACAAACAGGTGCAACTCGAAATGTGTTTTTTGCGATATATGGAAAGAAACGCCCAAGCTTGACGCAAAAGAAGATGATGTAATCAGGAATCTTTATAGTGCACGAAAAGCAGGATGTTCGTTTGTTGACTTTACAGGAGGAGAGCCTCTTCTGCACAGGAGTCTTCCATTATTCCTTTCTGAAGCTAAAAAAATAGGTTTTATAACTTCTGTTACAACCAATTGTATTCTTTTTAAAAAACGTATTTCCGAACTTGACAACCTTATCGACCTTCTTCATTTCAGTATCGACTCTGATCAGTCGGAACATCATAACAATCTTAGAGGCGTTAATTGTTATGATGATGTCATTGAAAGTATAGAAATATCAAAAAAATACAGATTATTTCCGGATCTGCTTTTTACATATAATGATAAAAACATAAATGATATCAACGGAATATATGATATCGCCCGTAAGAATAAATTGATTCTTATTCTCGATCCTGTTTTTGACCCCTGGAAATCCGACAGCATAAGCATGGCAACGCATAATGCTGCTGCCGACTTTTCACGAAAGTCTGGTGTATATCTCAACAGGGCACATATTTCTTTACGAGTATCAGGTGGCAATCATATCAGGAAACCTTATTGCAAAGCAGTCAGCTCAACAATTGTAATCTTACCGGATAATAGTATTGCACTCCCCTGTTTTCATCACCGCAGCAATACTATTCCGATAAACAATGATTTTAATACTATTTTTAATTCTGAAGAATATTGTAAAAGCAGAAACAATCAGGGCAAATATTCTTTTTGTGAAGGATGCCATATTAATTGCTATTTTGATCCTTCTTATATGTATATGAAAAATAAACTGACTCTGTTCTCTGTGCTTGCTAAAACCAGGTATGCATGGACGAAATATTTTATCTATCGTCGTTCGATTCGCGGGTTATATGCGTTTAAGTGACTTTTTAATCGAACATTTGAACCATTTTGCTGTACTTAAGTACAAAATATCGTGGAGAACGCAGATAACATATACAATCCAGTTGCACGTGAGTGAGAACGTGATTTAAATTAAGAAGTAATTTTTATTATTTATATTGTACAAGGATTTAATCGAATAAATTCTCACTTACCTTCAATCTGGAGTGTAGTATGAACCGTTCGGCAAATAAATTTCATCTGGTTATGATATGTTTAATGTTATCGCTGTTTTCACTTGAAGCAGCAAGCATTACTGTACCTTCAGTCTCCCCTACAGTATCTGCCGCAATTATAAAGATGAAAAAGGGGGACACAGTATATGTCGAAGATGGAGTTTACAAAGAACATATATACATAACAGCCGGGGTCACTCTGATTGCGAGGAACCTGTTTAAAGCTGTAATTGATGGCGGCGGCAAGGGAACAGTTGTCACAATGAGCAACAGTTCAAAAATTGAAGGACTCGAAGTACGCAATGGCACTATAGGTATATTCAGTACATCTGCGGGAGTAACTATAGCAAAGTGCAGAATAATTCATAATCAGCAGACAGGCATTATGTGCGTGGGTCATCTTCCAAGAATTGAAGATAACGTCGTAGTTTACAATAAGGGATCCGGTATACAGGGCTGGGATGTGCATACAACATCAGCCTCAGTGAACCATAACACAATTGCGATGAATAGCAACCATGGTGTTTCAATCGGAGGCAATTCAAGTGTAATCATTGAGAATAACATTATTGCAAATAATGATCAGTTCGGGGTAAAAACAAGTGATGAAAAAGTTAGGGTTACAATGACCGGTAACAATTTCTTCCAAAATGCAAAATTGACAGGATTTCTTCCTGTAGATAATTTTTCAATTGATCCTAAGTTTAAGAATTCACAGCAGTTGATCTTTTCTCTAAGCAGTGATTCACGTTGTATTGGTAAAGGTTCTGATAATCAGGATCTGGGTGCACGTCTAGTATACTGAAAAACAGTTGTTCAAAATATATTTGGAGGGAGTTTCGATTATGTTCAAATTAATAAACAAAAAAATACTGTTGAGTCTGGCAGTAGCATCAGTGCTGGCCTTACCGTTGACCTCATCCGCAGCATCTTTACAGGTTCCGTCAATCGGTATCAAATCTATCGCTGAAGCTATGCTTAAAACACGTATCGGCGATACTGTTATACTTGAAAAAGGTGTATACAGAGAGCACGTTCTTCTTGCCCCCGGTGTTACGCTCATGTCTCTGACACCGCATGATGCAATCGTTGACGGTACCGGAAAAGGTACAGTTATTACAATGGGAAAAAATTCAACCATTCAGGGATTGACTGTACGCAATGGTACAATCGGCGTTTTTTCCAACAGCACAGGAAATACAATTATTTCCTGTAAAATTATTAAAAACTGGCAGACAGGCATCATTGCTGTTCGTCATCTTCCAAAAATTGAGGACAACATTATTGCATTCAATAAAGGAAGTGGTTTTCAAGGCTGGGATGTCCGTTCTACGAGTGCAACTCTCAATCATAACACAATTTCATTTAATGGCAATCATGGCGTAGCTGTCGGTGGTGGTTCAGAATTCATCATGGAAAATAACGTTGTTGCTTTTAATGAGCGTTTTGGTGTAAAGATTCTTTCTGAAGCGGAAAAAGTTCAGGTTACAAATAATAACTTTTATCGCAATTTAAAAAACATGCTTAATCAGCTTCCATCAGGTAATTTTTCATTTGATCCGGCATTTATTGCTCCACGTGCGGGTTTGAATTTCAGTACTGATCCTGCACAATGTTGTAAAGCAAAAGGCACAGATGATCAAGAATTAGGTTCGAGAGTCAGGTAACATTTACAAATAGTTAAGGATTGAATCATGGTACAACGTATTAGTCGCTTTTGTAAAAAATCAATTCTCATCTTCTCTTTATTTTGCGGAGTGAGCAATTTTGCATTACTGTATGCGGATGGATTGCCGGGTGAATACCTGGCTACTCAAAGATGGCGTTTTCTATTTTCTTCGGAAACACCTATTTCCAACCCCGCACTTATGAATGAAGCCAATTATATTTCCGGTCGTTATGCGCTGTCATCTACGATGTCTGCGTTTCTTATGCAGGAATTCGGATTGGTTTATCCTATCGGTCTTTATCAGTCAGCAGGCTTATCAGTTCTTCTTCAGGGTGTTGACACTTATGAAGGAACCAATTCCGATTTTACACCATCAAACGAAAAAATTACTGATCAGCAATTTTTTATCATGGGTTCCTACGCATGGAATGTCTGGGCTGGATTGACAATTGGTGCCAACCTGAACTTTCTGATGTATCCTTACAATGAAAGTGAAATGGGAATCGGTGCAGATATCGGAGTTACTTACAGAATTTTGAATCACCCGCTGATCGGTTCTCACATTCTTGGAATCAATCTTCAGAATGCTGTAATGACAATTATGAACAGTTCGGAAAAATATCCACGCAACCTGAGATTTTCTCTAAATTCAAAATACTGGGAAAATAGAATTGAAAGTGGATTTGACTTCGCATTGAAAGATTTTACAGCCGATAAGAGTGAGTTTCATATTGATTCTACCGCATCAATGGAGTGGGATCTGAACATGAAAATCGGTTGCTGGATTATGCGTCTTGTAAATTTTTACGGTATTGCCAGCCTGTCCGATGCCGGTTTGAAAGCATGGGGGTTTGCAGGTGGTATAAATGTACCAAGTGTAAACAATGGCCGTGACGCATCTATCAGATATCAATATCTTAATAATCCTGAGAGTGAATCCAGTACACATACACTGTATGCAAAAGCAGATTTTGGTAAACATCGCGAAGAAATCTATGCGCGTAAAATGGCTAAAATGGCCAATGTTTCTCCAAACAACCTCTATACAAGAGCTGTCGAACTCTATTCTCAGGGTAATTACTGGGATGCATTCTTCCTTTTCAGCGAGTTGCAGGTTAATTTCCCGGACTTTTTCAAGAATGACTGGGTTGGTTTTTTCCTGAGCAGCTGTCAGGAAAATATGGATATGAGAACAACTGCTGAAGAAGCTTACAAAAAGACAAAAGCACTATATTCTCGCAGTGCAGTTGTTCCTTTTGTTGACCTTGGTCTAATGAGAGTCTACTATCGTGAAAATGACGCACAAAGTGTACGTCAGCAATTTGAAGAACTTAACAAACTGGGTGTTCCGGATTCAATCAAGTTCCATGGTTATTATATCATGGGTGAAACCGAGATGCAGCAGGGTAACGGTTCTAAAGCAAAACAACTATTCGAGATGATTCCGGAAACACATCCGGATTATGTATTCGCTCAACATTCTGCAGCTATTGTTTCTGCTTCCGAGGACAATATTGAAGGTGCAGTTTCACATCTTGAAAACTGTATTCAGGCACAGGTTGCGACAAATTCTCAAAAAGAAATTGTCAACCGCTCCTATGTTTTTCTAGGATATATCTTCTATGAGGAGCTTACAAAAGAGGAAGGTACTCTGGCAAAAGCTGTTACAGCTCTCAGAATGGTTCCAAAAACAAGTTATTACTATACAGACGCACTTCTTGGTCTTGGATGGACTGGTCTTAAAGCCCGCCAGTGGAATGATTGTATGAGTGCCAGCCAGGAACTCGCATCAATTGCAAAGAACACGGTCCTTAAAGCTGAGGGTACTCTGCTTCAGGCATACTCAAATATGAT
>Ga0209800_10000678_pt1 | contig 46594 bp, 36 predicted proteins | sample Higcelweek8metaG_FD_187174 | JGI IMG/M metagenome (GOLD analysis project Ga0209800, IMG submission 187174) | Freshwater pond sediment microbial communities from the University of Edinburgh, under environmental carbon perturbations - High... | ecosystem: Environmental > Aquatic > Freshwater >...
GTCAAACCTATCAGAATCAGCTGTTTGATGCCTCTCATCTTCCTGCTCCTACATCGGACTTCTGCAATTTAAAGCTGTTTTTGTGCCCCATGGTCGCATCTATGACAATTGTCAGGTCATCAACCTTGGGTATGGGAAAGCTGAACAACCCCTGAGTGTCTGTCACCCCTTCAAGGAGCAGTTTATTCTGGCTATCATACACCATGATTCTGCCCCCTTCAACAAATTTGCCATCTGGAAAATAGCTCTCAGTATAAATCTTGCCCCCTTCGGCATATGCGAACAGGTTCACCTTATGAGCCATGGCGCTTCCGGTGAGTGCAAGGGATATGATAGCCACAATAGCCGAAATATTTATAAATTTTACCATACAATCCTCTCAACTTGTCGCCCTCTGGGCGGTATCTCTCCACAACCTGCAACTTAAGATAAGATCCCCTCCTGGTTACACAGTGGAGAGCTGGTTGTCACTATTTCATATCCAGAGTATTTACCCAGAAGACAGCTCCGATCTCAATTGCCTTATCCACGCCGTTCTGTTTCATCTTCCTGTCAGCCTCGTTCAGGGCTGCAAATCCCCACCAGCCAGCCTTTGGCATTGCATAACTGAAGACGCCATTGAGATCAGCCTTGACCACCTGGGTCACATAAGGGTCTGACGGAGGAGCTACCAATGTGCTGTTGCCAGGTGAGGCGTTTAGGTACTCAACCTCAACTTCAGCATAGGGAACTGGTTTGCCTTTGAGCAGCACCTGTCCTGTAAAGAGGTTGCCGCTCCAGAGGCCGTATGGCCGGGTCATGGGAACGATCTCAGTCTCAAGCCCTACAGGCTGATCCCAACCCTGTTCAAGCCCAAGAGCATTGACACATACTTTTGTATAGTGAATTATGAAAACATCTTCAGCTGGCTCCCAGTACGGTTCTGGTTCCACAAAGAATGTATAATCACCAGGCCGTTTGATCTGATAATCAGCGCTCCAGAAGGTGAACTCTTCAGACTGATCAGCGCCTTTACCTTTAACTGCCTTCAAAGAGCCCCGAAGATCGGTTGTTTTACCACTGTGCATTACACCGAATTTCTCAGGTCTGGCCATCTCCATGTAGTGGCCCTCAAATGGATGGATGAATTTGATCTGAAGGTTAAGGGTTTTGTTGTCATCCTGTGTCACTATATCATCTGATGGTGTTATTGTGCCGAAATGGGCCAACGCAGGATTGGCAGCCAACACCATGGCAGTTACTATGGCGACAGATAACATTGATAGAACAGAAACTCTTGTGCGCATAACAGATAACTCCTCTCTTTAAATTCTGGTTTATAATGGCAGCTTAACTTCACCTATTGGCTCTATTGCCAGCTGGCAGTCAGAACCAAACAGAAGAAGCCACTAAGGTGCATCTCTTCCGGGTGCATGAACCTTCGTGGCTTCTTTATTATTGTTGTTGCTTAAATCTTTAGCTTAAAATCAGCAGAAGACAGATATTGTGCAGGACTTGCCCTGAAATATAGGAGTGTCTTGCCCTTAAAATATATCAGATCTGGATCGTTAACGGCTTCAGCCGTTGTTAATTGCGAAAAAGAACTAACACTGTAGTTTGTGAAAGTCAAGTGTTTTCAACCTCTCAAATTGTTCAACCTCTCAAATTGAGCCATGAAGATCAGAACAGAAAGTTGTTCTTGCTTTAGATGATAAGATTCTATATCTCTATCCTTAAGATGGGAAATCAGATAATATTCCCACTCTCTTTGTTTTTAATAACAGCATGCATTGCCCATACAGGAGTGTTAAGGGAGGTTTTTATGACAGATGAATCTGCAAGTGTTGAAAAGGGCTCTATTGAAAGTGGAATATCTCCTGATGATCTGCTTTTACCATATAGGTACTCTCCGGTAGATAACATTGAAGGTTACACCATCAATGTGCCGTGGAAGAGCAGGATTGTGGGGGGCTGGATCAGAAATGCCCTTCAGTGGAAAAATATCTTAAGATCTGTTGCCCAATCTCCTGAGCTGTTCGGCCCGATCTCTTTTGGAGCCGGTTTTCAGCAGTGGATGGTTGAACAGCAGCTGACCAACCAGATCTACCTCCATGCAAAAACTGCCACAAGGGCAGGAAAAACACCAGACACCTATGCAGAGCATGATGAAAATGTTGAAAATTCCTATGGTGACATGCTCTATGAGCTATGTAGCCTCTGCATGACCAGGGGGAGTTCTGATGAATCCATCACCTTTGACAGAGAGAAGGCACTCATGCTCTCCTGCTCTTCTGAGGGGATAGTAACCCTGAAGAGGTATATGCACGACTTCTCACAGCTTGAGTGGCAGTATAACTCTCTTGGGCTCTCCCGTCTGAAGGCTATGAAGGAGCTTCTGCTCTCCTTGCTGATTGTTATCACTGAAAAGCCACTTGAAAAAAGAGAGATGCCATTTGCCATAAGGCATAAAAGTGGCACTCCTCCCCCCTCTTTTTCTCACTATCTGGAGAGCAGCCGCACACGGCTTGAAAATCTCTATCAACACAAGGCGTTCAATATCAGGCTCTTTTCTGAGGCTGCAACAGGTGGAAAGATAGGGTACTCTCAATATGAGGTTGTGGAGGGTTCAAAGCTCCATACAGTCACTTTGCGCAACTATCTGCTTCCTGACGGGATAGAGCCGAACGGGAAGATCCTCTATATGGTGAGCCCGCTTATCAACAGATCTGAAATCTTTGATCTTGCCCAGGGAAAATCAGTTGTTCAGGGGATGCTCAAGGCAGGTTATACAATCTACCTTCTGGATCCGGGAGATCCAGAAACTGAGGAGAGCAGGCTTGGCCTTGATTTCTATGGAAAGGTTGTACATGACAGATATATTGAGATTATAAAAGAGCGCCATCCTGATCAGGAGATCTATGTTATGGCCTACTGCATGGGGGGGACAATTTTCATGCCCTATCTTGCAAGAAGGGCAGAGGAGCGGTTGAGCCGTGGAGAGAAGATGGATATCCTAAAGGTTGCACTCATGGCCACGCCGGTCAGGTTTGATGATGAGACAAGCGGCCATGGAGGCATGCGCACAGTGATCAGGAATGACTACGACGAGGTGCTGATGCAGGAGATGTATGGCCAGGTCAATGTGCCGCCTCAGATCATAAGTGTGGGGATGAACGAGATTCAGCACGGTGTGCAGTATAGTGTGGCAGCAGGATTTTATACCCGTGCAGCTTTCCCGGGAGCAATTGACGATGCTGCCCCGTTTCTATACTGGCTGACACACGGGACAAGGTTCGGTTCACTTGCACACAGGCAGTGGATACGACAGATCTTCATGGAGAACCAGATTTACAACCAATCCTACTGCCTGCCATCAACTGAACCTCACCTTGATGGAAAACCTGTCAATATGGAGATATTAAAAGAGGCTGGAGTTCAGATTTTTGACTACAGGGGGGAGAGAGACCCCATCTCTCCAGTAGGATCATGCGTCTCAAGCGAGATATGGGGGGTGGTTGAGGGTGATAATATGAGCCATACCTGTGGTGGACTCAACCGTACAATTGAGAAGAACATAGGTCATATTTTTGTGGTGAGCACGCAACTCTTATCAGAGTACCTTGATATAGTTAACAGATTTTATGATGGCAGGATATAGAGTTGATGGATAATGTACATGGCAGATTGCTCTGCAATAACAAAATGGAACTGTAGGGGAACCCCCTTGTGGGTGCCATCGCAAAGGGCAGGCACAGGGGCCTGCCCCTACAGTTTCATATCATGGGCAGATCTCTCTCTGTGCTCCTGATGATCTTATCTCCTCTTTATCCTTTCATCCTGACATTTTTGATTCAGGCAGAGATCAGGTTTCAGGTTTACTCCAGGTTTTTTCCCATCTTCTCAATCTTTGTCCAGCTTCGTATCAGCTCCAGAAAGGTGCGTACCCCTATACCTGATGGCCCCTTTGGAATGTAGCTCTTCTCTGTAAAGTCCCATGCAGTGCCTGCTATGTCAATGTGTGCCCACGGTGTATCTCCAACAAACTTCTCCAGATAGGCTGCAGCTGTGATTGTTCCTGCTGATTTGCCGCCTGTATTCTTTATATCTGCCACCTTTGACTCAATCTGCTTGGTGTACTCCTTCCCTAGAGGTAACCTCCATAGGGGCTCACAAGCCCGTTCTGAGGCAGCTTCAAGACGGGCAACCAGCTCATCGCTGTTACTCAGGAGTGCGGAGAAGTGGTGGCCAAGCCCCATGATGGCAGCTCCTGTCAGTGTGGCAATATCGACAACACAGTCAGGTTTGAAGAGTTCGATTCCATATGCCAGTGCATCTGCAAGCACAAGCCTGCCCTCTGCATCTGTATTTACGATCTCCGAGGTGACACCATTATAGTGGCGGATCACATCACCTGGTTTTATCGCACTGCTGCCTGAGAGGTTGTCAGTAGCAGGTACAATGGCAACAACCCCCACCCCTTCAGGCTTCTCCTGGGCCACTGCCTTCATAACTGCAATCACTGCTGCACCACCGCACATGTCATACTTCATATCCTCCATACCAGCAGCCTGCTTAAGTGAGATTCCTCCTGAATCAAAGGTTATCCCCTTACCGACAAGAAGGATGGTATCTGACTCACTCTCAGCCGCTCTCTTCTTTTTAATAAGACTCTTACTCCTGGGCTTTCTGCTCTCTGGCTGATACTCAAGGATCACCATTCTGGGCGGCTCTGATGACCCCTGATTGACAGCAATCAACCCTCCCATTCCAAGCTTTTTCATCTTACTCTTATCCAGCACACTGCATGTAAGATCATATTTTTCTGCAAGGTTAAGAGCATAAGAGGCAAAATCAGATGGTCTCCAGCCGTTGCCAGGCTCGTTAGCCATATCCCTTGCCTCACAGACAGCCTGAGCTGAGGCAACTGCAAGTTTGAGTGCTTTGCGGATCAAAGCTGTGGAACTCTGGGAGTAGAATTTTATCTCAATAAGCCCCTTATACTCAGGATCATCTGGCTTCTCTCTCTTATATTTAAGGAACCTGTAATCCCCGAGCAAAACCCCTTCAGCCAGAGATTCCGCCATATCTGCTTGAGAAATAACCCCTTCAAGCTCAGGCAGGCAGATCATTATCCTCAAGGCTTTCACCTTTGCAGATAGCGCTGCAACAGAGCCTCCAGCCTTTCTGAAGAGTTCACGGAGCGCTCCTTCTCTCTTAGTAGGGTCAGATTCTCTACTCTTCTTGTCAGATCTGATCTCATTGGAGCCATCAGACGCATCTGCTTCGCTGCTGAGTCTGCCAAGCCCGACTGCCGCTATCCTGCGGGCTGAAGTTCTCTGATCTTTTAAATCTGAACCCTCCTGTGTATGTAAAGAGGGGTATAATAGAAGGGTCTGCCCCTCTTTACCGGAAAAATCCCCCAACTCATACGCCTGAGTCACCTCTTTCTCTATGGCAGGATCAGATCTCAGCTCTTTATCAACTGCCTCTGGAACACAGTAAACCAGTAGATCCCCTTCAAACTGATCTGCGCTTTTATCGCTTGCTGTCACCTTTGTTGTCTTCATATATATTCACCAGATTGAATTTTAAACTTGCTAATCAAAACCATAACAGTGGTAGATCAGACCATAGAGAGTCAATGATCCTCTTCCAGGTTCTAGTCTCTAATGGAATCAATAAGCCGTGTCAAGGAAAAGAGGGATCTGAGAGAAAAGAGGGGAAGAGGGGTGGTTGTCTTTTTCTGCACGTTTTTTGTCCTGTATCCCCTTTTATGTTCCAGACAAATGGTGGTATGGTTCACAGCATGGATCAGAGTTTAAGATATATCTGCAAATTAAACTTTATGGTAACTTGATAGTATGGGATTTTCCATTTTTTTATGACATAACGGCCATGCCCTCTGGCGGGCACAACGAAGCATGAAAGTTGTAGAGACGCATGTAGAGACGCAAGATCTTGCGTCTCTACGGGGTACCCACCAGTTTGTATCCCTAGACTTTCATATAAAAAATATATAAGGAGAAAAGTATGAGCAAATGGCATAAAACCGGATGTGTACTCTGTTCTCAGAACTGCGGCCTTGAGATAGAGGTGGAAAACAACCGTATGGTAAAGGTGAGGCCTGATAAGGATAACCCCAGAAGCCAGGGCTATGTCTGTCGTAAAGGGATGAATATCATCTATCATCAATATCCGGCAGATCGCCTCAAAGAGCCTCTCAAACGTGTTGGGAACAAACTGCTGCCCGTCTCCTGGGAGCAGGCAACTGATGAAATTGCCGTCAAGCTCCGTAAGATTGTGGAAAAACATGGTCCGCGCTCTTTTGCATACATGGGGGCAAGCTCGCAAGGGGCTCATATGGAGGGGGCATTCGGGGTTAATCTGCTCAGACAGATGGGCTCTCAGTACCACTACTCATCTGCTGGTCAGGAGTTCAGCGGAATATTCTGGGTGCTCGGGCGTATGCTTGGCAAACAGTACAATATTGTGATGCCTGACGAGAATGAGACGACCATGCTTGTGGCCTGGGGGTGGAACGGGATGGAGAGCCACCAGATACCCCGTGCCCCTCTGGTGCTTAAGGAGTTCAGCAGAGATCCTGACAAGCTGCTTGTGGCTGTTGACCCAAGAAGATCTGAAACAGCTGCAATTGCCAACATCCATCTACCTATCCGGCCAGGCACTGATGCTCTTCTGATCAAGGCGATGATAACCATTATTCTGGAAAAGGGGTGGGAAAACAGAGAGTATCTCAACGACCATGTTGAGGGTTGGGAGAGGGTCAGACCCTGGTTCTACGGAGATGACTTTAAAATCAAGGGGGATGGTTCTAAATCTGGGGAGACTTATGGCAAAATTGACAAACCTGATGGGTTTGATGTCAGGGCAGCACTTGATCTCTGTCAACTTGAGTATGAAGAGGTGGAAGAGCTTTGTCGTCTGATGACCACCAGAAAATGGTCGATGCATCCAGACCTTGGTATCTACATGGGGCGCCACAGTGCCATGAACTCCTATCTGATGAACATACTTGGTACTATATGCGGAATATTCTGTGTTCCTGGAGGGAACGTGATTCCTGGAATGGTGATGCCAATGGGGTCACATGCAGATGAGCGTAACCCCAAGGTGTGGCGTACTGTCACCACAGATATGCCACCTGTTGCTGTTGGCACCTTTCCCCCATCAGTTATGCCTGAGGAGATAATGAGTGACCATCCTGAGAGGTTGAGAGCGGTCTATGTAAGTGCGTGCAACCCTCTTCGTTCATACCCTGATACAGCTGCATATGAGAAGGCATTTGCACAACTTGATCTGCTTGTTGTCAATGACATTGTCTTAAGTGAAACTGCACGTTATGCCCACTATGTACTGCCATGCCGCACCTCTTATGAGTCATGGGATACAGCCTTTTTTGCGCTCACCTTTCCTGAGGTCTATCTTCAGCTTAGACGACCGGTTGTCACTGCCCCTGCAAACTCCCTGGAGGCAGCTCAGATATTTACCAGAATTGCAGATAAACTTGGCCTTATACCAGATATCCCAGAGGCAGTTCAAAGCGCTGCTAAATCTGTTGATACTTCTGAAGGGAGGATGGCGTTTGGAATGAAACTGATGAAGTGGGCATCAACCAATCCATCTGTATTATCCAAGATGCCCTTTGTGCTGGCAAAGACGCTTGGCAAAACCTGGGATAGTGCAGCCAAGGCAGCCCTCTGGGGCCTTCTCATGACAGCTCCTGAGACATTCCGTAACAATGCTGCCAGGGCAGGTTTTGAGCCTGGAGTGGATCAGTCTGACCACATATTCCAGGCACTTCTTGATACTCACCAGGGGCTCTGGGTGGGTAAGGTGGATCCAGAGGAGAATATGGCAGCAATCCGTACCCCCTCTGGAAAGATTGAGATACACATACCTGAGATGGAAGAGAAAGTTACTTCTCTTAATGCCGCAACTGAGGCAGAAGAGCTCAAGATGTCGGCAGAGTTCCCCCTGATTCTAAATGCTGGCCGCCATACAAAATACAATATAAATACCATGATGAGAAATCCTGAATGGAACAGGGGCAAACTTGCCTGCACCATTGCCATCAGCCCTGAAGATGCAGAGCAGCTGGGGCTCAGCGATGGACAGGAGGTGAGGGTCACCACAGAGGCTGGCAGTGAGACAGGAGAGCTTGAGGTGAGTAAGGAGGTTCGTCAGGGGATGATTCTCATTCCTCACGGTTTTGGTCTTATCTACGACGGAAAGGTATATGGATTGAATGTTAACCGTCTGACAAAGAACAGCAATCGTGATTTCTTAGGAACACCGCTGCACAGGTTTGTCCCCTGCCGGGTTGCAAAGGTGTGACCTTTACAATATTTGAGGATGAAAGAGAATAGTGGTCTATCCCCCCCCTTCTCAATTAATGGAGAGGGGGGAGATTGGTTGAGGTTACTTGGTCTCAAAGCTTATCCCTTCAAGATCAATCTCAAGTTCATACTCTGTTGAGCCAGAGACATACTTCATCTTGAACCCGAGCTTTTTGGCAAGTTTTACCATCTGCCTGTTCTCTGCAAGGACAACACCCCATACCCTCTTTAGCCCTTTTTGGGCTGCATATAGAAGAGACCGTTTGAGCAGAGATGCACCAATCCCCTTGCCATGCCACTTATCTCCAAGGACAACAGAGAATTCGCCACCCTCCCCATCTGGCTCAAAAATAACTCTGGCAACCCCTGCCATGATCTGCTCCTCACCCTCTCCAATAAGGGCAATAAGGGCAATCTCTCTGTCATAATCAACCTGTGTAAACCTGATCAGCATACTCTGAGAGAGCTGCTTTAACGGTGTAAAGAATCTGAAATAGACGCTTTTGGGTGACAGAGATAGAAAGTGATTCACCATGAGCGGAGCATCGCTTGGTTTTATCGGTCTGATGAAGATCTTTTCATGGTCAATGGTCTCATCTTCTGCCTCATACTCAAAAGGGTAGCTGCTTATGATAAGATGCATGGGTGTGGTGAGAGCAGTCTGTTTCACCACTGCCTCCACACCAGTTATCAGAGGCTCACCATTGCTGATTATGATAGGGTTGATCTCAAGCTCTTCAATCTCAGGAAAATCTGTTACCAGGCGTGAGAGCCGGATCAGCATATCTTCGATAAGTTCGCTGTTTAGCGGTTTGATGTATCTATACCCTTTGAAAACCATGGATATACGGGTATCTTCCATGACCCGGCGTGCCAGAAGATTATCCAGTGGAGGCAGAGCGGCTGAGATATCTTTGAATATATCTGTCATCAACCCTCCCATGCCGAAACTGATTATCGGACCAAAATTCTTCTCCTGTTTTGCCACCATTGCCAGCTCGTAATCAACCTTAGTCACCATGGGTTGAACAACAACTCCCATGATATCGCTTTGAGGGGCATACTCTTTCCCATTTCTAATGATTGTGTTAAATGCACCCTCCACCTCTTCCCAGGTGTGCAGGTTCAGGATAGCCCCCCCAGCATCGCATCTGTGAGGGATCTCTTTTGAACAGATTCTGAGCATGACAGGATAGCCGATATCTCTTGAGATGGATATCGCCTCATCTGACGAGGTGGCAAGTTCTGTTCTGTTTACCGGAAGACCATATGCCAGCATCAGTGCATGGGCATCCATATCTGTCAGCAGAGAGCGCTTCTGTTCTTTCAGCGCACCCCTGATGATCTCTTGAGCAGCTTCCCGGTCGATCATAAGACGCTTGTCCCTCCTTACAGGGATCTGTTGAAGCATCTCAATATTTCTGAAATATTGACATAAATTTGCAAATGCTCTGACGCCACGCTCAGGCGTATCATAGGTTATGATGCCAGCCTGACTGAAGAGGCAGCTTATCCTGTCAATGTATCCTGCACCCTTATTGATGTATCTCTCCTCACTTCTGCTCTTTCCTTTGTCATCTCTATCTGTATTGTACAATCCACCCATCCAGGCTGTAAAAACAGGACATTTTGCAGTTTTAAGATACTCTCCAATGGCTCTGCTCAGTTGTTCTGAGTTCATGGCAGTGGTGGGTGAGTATATAAGAAGAAGGGCATCTGTTTCAGGGGCATCAGCACATATCTGAGCTGCTTTAAGATAGAGTTCAGGGGCAACATCCCAGGCAATATTAACCGGATTTTCTCTGCCACAGTTGGCAGGAAGGAATTTGTCAATCTGTTCAATGGTCAGGTCACTGAGCCCGGATGGGGTCATACCATATGACCCAAGGGCATCAACTGCCATAGCCCCAGCCCCTTCAGAGTTTGTTATAATGGTGAGCCTTGAACCCTTTGGCCGTTTCTGTCTGGAGAGAAACTGCGCACAGTCAAACATCTCCTGAAAATCATCTACACGAAGAATACCAGCCCTTCTGAAGGCTGCATCATACAGGCTATCTCTGCCTGCCAGAGTATCTGTTCTGCCAGGTTTCACTGCAATGATAGGTTTTACACGGGAGACTGATCTTGCAGCGCTCATGAAACTGCGCATGTTGGTGATATTCTCCACATACATCAGAATGCTCTCTACAGAGGTCAGTGATCCAAGATAGTCAACCATATCAGCAAAATCCACATCTAGCATTGAACCAAGGTTTACAAAGTGGCTGAATCCTATATTTTCTCTGATAGAGAGATCCAGAACATAGCTTGAGACAGTTGCGCTCTGGCATAGAAAAGCTGTTTTTCCCTGTAAAGGTGAGAGGTGAGCGCAACTTACGTTCAACCCCTTTGCACTATTTATAATGCCAAGCGAGTCATGCCCGAGGATACGAAGACCATATCTTTTTGCCACAGCCATGATTTCACCATCAATCTCTCTTCCAGGTGCTGCTGAGGATCTGCTCTCTTTTTCTGTATTGACTCTTCCATCTGAAGAGATGATAACAGCGCCATCCATTGCGGCTATTCCACATGCTTCAACCACCTTGGGAACAGTGCGGATTGGTGTTGCGATCACGGCTATGTTAGCCAGCGGAGAGCGTACCGCACCGCCATCAGCTGGCTCAGTTGCATCTATTCTGGAATAGATAGATGATATGTCTGGAAAACATTGGAATCCCATCACCTCTTTATATTGAGGGTTCACAGGAATAATTCTGCCCTTAAATCCACCATCAACAAGGTTTTTCATGATGAAAGAGCCAACAGAGTCAGGCTTGTTGGAGGCTCCAACAACAGTAACAGTTTCAGGGTTAAAAAGACTGTGTAAATTGCGTGTGCTCATACATCTCCCCCCTTTTACAGCGTTTTTAAGCACTCTCCCCGGCTGTGACCCAGACCGGAGATAAGAGTCCTCTTTTCAATAAGTGGATTCAGTTTACAGCTTTATGGTTTTATTAGTCGCTTTGAAGGTTAAAACCTCCGCCTTTTAGGTGGATAGATTTATCACTCCCCATTATTTTATTGGGCGCTAAATGATCCAGACACTCATCTCTCTTGCAGCGTGGATAACCTTCCAACTCACCCGTCCAATATTGAAGTCGTTAACATTGGAAACTCCCCTTCTGCCAAGTACAATGGTGTCGCATCTCTCCTCTTCAGCAGCCTTGGCAAGTGCACCAGCTCTGGTACCCACACCTGTTATAACTTTTCTCTCAATGTTGGAGGCTTTTATTCCTGCACTCTGGAGGATTTCTGATGCCCGCCTCATGGCTGTCTCCACATCGTCAAACACGCAATCCACACATCCTGAGAGCTCTCTATTATTTTTGTCGCCGGTATAGATATCAAAGTCTCGCAATACAGTGCAAAGAACAATCCTGTAATTGCTGCTGTTGGCTAAGGCCCTGGCTGCAAATTCAACTGCCTGTTCAGACCCCTCAGACCCGTCAAGCCCGATAAGCATTGAGTTGCGTATCTTGTTTAATCCTGCCAGCAGAACCGGTGTAAGATAGAGCTTTTCAACAATCTTGGTTGTGGTGCTTCCCATGATCATGTGCAGCAGTGCACCATATCCCCGTCTTCTGATGAGAAGGGCAAAGTATCCTCTGCTTGCCTCGGCAATGATATCTCTGGCAACCCCCTTTTTACGATCCTGTATATTGATGGTGATCCCTTTTGGTTTATAACCGGCAGCGATGAGCCTGCTCTTTGCCTGTTCCATGAACTCATTCATGGTGGCTCTCCGCTGTACTACCCAGCCTCTGAGCTGCGTTTCACGCTCTCGCCTGAACGCTGAATCTCCCATGTCCCAGTAAAATTCAGGGACATTACTGAAAATATGGTACAGGACAATCTCTTTGTTGCGAAAAGGTTCAAAATCGTAGAGATACTCAACGGTTTTCATCGATCTTTCAGAACCGTCTAAAGCAACAAGAATTTTATTGCTGTTATCTACTCTCTGATTACTGGAACTTTTTATCTGATTAACACTCTCATTTGTCATGCCTGCTCCCCCCTTTTTTTATATAGATATTCTATGTTGCAGATCGTTCTAACTCAACTATCCGCTCTGTTTTTTGTGCTTTATGCACCCTAACTTTAGCAAGGCATATGCCAACATATATATTCTTTTATTTATATTGAGATATGGGGAGATCTCTTCTGAGTTACTCTTCATTATGAGCCTGAAGTTGGGATTGAGAGATACATGCGGTGTCCGTATGTTTTACACTGTGTAAAAGATATGGACAAACGTGTTACTACCATATTTGAATGGAGATGTGGGAAATGGGGAATATGAGAGCATCAGGGGACAAATGAACATCTCAGTGGGGATTCCCATGCAGTTTCATATAACAGCCATGCCCTGACAAGCACAACGAAGCATGAAAGTTGTAGAGACGCAAGATCTTGCGTCTCTACGGGTACCCCCCCAGTTTGTATCCCCAGACTTTCATATAAAAAGAAGATGTGAGGGATAGTCTCTATATTTTCTGGCATTGAATTTGCTGTGCTGTAGCATACCAAGATAAATGTAATCAGAGTTATTATTTGTGGAGTCATACTCATGATTTAAGGATAAGATGTAATGGAACAGACCAAGAGGAGAGTGAGTATGGCTTATAAATCCAGGCAACCTGTGCAATCTCTCAGCAAACATTACAACGCGATGGTACTATGACCCATTTGCCTCCTTTACATATTCTGGTGACTGATCTCAACCACCATGTGCGCAATCTCCTGCAAAGAGAGCTGACAAAGGCTGGCCATATTATTTATACTGCCTGTAACAGAAAGGAGGCGCACCAGGCTCTGTCAGGCAGAAATCCATTGGATCTGATCATACTTGATCCTGAACTGTTTGAAATATTTGGCGAGTCGCTTTTCAGGAAGTTTAAGGAAAAAATACCTCAGGTCACCATCATTTTTCATACATTCAGTGAATTTTATCCTGAAATCAATGGGGAGGCATCTATCCTGTTTGTGGAGAAAAATGAGAAAAGTATTCACTCTTTGAAAAAGATTGTTCAGGAGTATGCCGCAAAAAAAGCCATATTTCTTTAAGCCTTCATATAAGGTTCAAACCATCTGACTAAAGGCAAAAAAATACTTGTACTTGATTAGCATGTCAAAGTGATAATTGCTATACTTTCTGCTCTGGCCAATCAAATTATGAATTTGCTTCTTACCTCTTTTCTCTCTATGTTTTTTTTATGTTATGAGCATCTTTACTTTTAAATCAGAGAGCATCTGCTCAAAATAGACAAAAAAAGACGGAGAGCTACGGAGAACTGCTGTTCATGATCTAATGATTGTAATGGCACTCTTAAAATGTGGTTAAGAGATTGTAATAATTTCTATCGAAAGAAGGAGAGACCATGAGCAATGACTATGTCGCCATGTGGAAAGAGCTTGGGCTTAATCTTGAAGCCCATGATGCGCTGCTGAGTGTGCTGGGTAATGGCTATAAAGATATCTATATGTCTCAGAAAAACCGGCCGGAGGGGATGGGATACTTTGATTTTGTCATGAGTGAAGTGCATGGATTGAGAATTAAAGAGCTTATGGATGAGAGGGCACAGGGCCGCAAGATCATAGGCTCCTACTGTGTCTTTGTGCCTGAAGAGATTGTCCTTGCAGCCAATGCCACACTGGTTGGACTCTGTTCAGGCGCTGATTTTGCAATTGAAGAGGTGGAGAAGTATCTGCCACGCAACACCTGTGCCCTTATCAAATCCTCCTTTGGATTCAAACTTGGAAAGGTGTGCCCATACCTTGAGAGTGCTGACATGGTTGTTGGAGAGAACACCTGCGATGGGAAGAAGAAAGGTTATGAATCGCTTGGCAATCTGATTGATAATCTTTATGTCATGGATCTGCCACAGATGAAATCAGAGCAGGGCAGGGCACTGCTTCGAGGCGAGTATGAGAGATTCAGATCTGCTGTGGAGAAACTTACAGGCGTTGCCATTACTGCAGAGTCTCTCAGCAAAGCCATTAAGATCGTCAATGCCAAACGTTCGGCAATCCACCGCATGTCAGAGCTGCGTAAGGCTGTCCCCGCACCAATTTCAGGGTTGGATGCCCTTCTGGCCAACCAGGTATTTTTCTATGACAACCCGGCAAGGTTTACAGAATCGGTTAATAAGATATGTGATGAACTTGAGACCCGTATCAAAGAGAAGAGGGGTGTTGTACCTGAAAACAGACCAAGAGTTCTGATCTCCGGCTGTCCAATGGCAGTACCAAACTGGAAACTGCCCTGGATCATTGAGACATCCGGTGCTGTGATTGTTGGAGAGGAGTCCTGTGTAGGAGAGCGTGGTACCCGCAATCTTACAGATGAATCAGCACAGAGTGTTGACAAGATGATGGATGCAATTACTGACCGCTATTTTCAGGTTGACTGTGCAATATTTACCCCTAATCAGGCTCGCTTGAGCCATATTGATGAGATGGCCAGAGAGTATAAGGCAGATGGGGTGATTCACTATGGATTGCAGTTCTGTCAACCATATATCATGGAGTCCATTCCTGTGGAGAGGGCGCTTGAGGAGAAAAATATACCAGCTTTGCGCATTGAAACAGATTATGGCATGGAGGATGCGGGTCAGCTTAAAACAAGGGTGGAGGCATTTATTGAGCAGTTGAGATAAGGGCTGTGGCTTTGAGGTGTTTATATTTTTTGATGGTTTTGCTCAATGATAGAATGTTCCCAGGTTTGGTCTGAAAATCATGTAAAACTTGGGAACTAATCTTAAACTGTTCGGTAATATTTGTAGCTGAGATTATGGCTGCTGGGAGTAGTAGCGTGACGGACCATCCCACACATCCCAGCCACTCTCCTGAAAAAGAGTTCTGCACCGCTCCGCTGTGTCGCCTCTGCCCTCTTCAGTGCGCTTCTCAACATCCCGCGGGTTGGCCCCAAGCTCTGCCCAGAATAGGTTTGCTCCTGCCGCAGCTCCGAGTGTACATGGTTCGTGCGTGCAGTTTCCCATCACAGTTGTCGGCATCCCAAGCCTTGTAACTGCAACGATCTGGGCCATTCTAAGCTCATTGATCATTCCCCGTTGAGCCATCTCTGTGCCAGGGATGGATATGCGCCTTGCAGCACCGCTGAATGCCGGATTGATTGATGCTGTAAATTCTATCAGCTCTGCAATCTCCTCATTGCTCTGTTCTGGCCCGACAGGCTCAACGCAGGTGCCAACTATCAAACCTGCCTCCTGAAAATTACGGATACTCTCTCTTCTCTTTTCAGGATCAAGTTTTGTCTCCAGCCCTTCACGAAGACGAAGGGCATGATACACCCCTGTATATCCTGCATCTTTGATTCTCCTAGCCCCTTCAGGAGTCTGGTCTCCGACATTGGCAATCATCACTGTTTCCGGTTTCAGATCTCTTCTGACCTCCTGAGAGATCTCAATAAAGCGCCCTGCCGGGTAGTGTGCTGTCACCATCACATATAGAGCATTTACCCCGCTTCTCTCAAACTGTCTGGCGTATGCCACAGCCTCTTCAGGCTGCAACATCACATCTTCAGTAAAGATACCGTTCACCTTTGCAAAAGAGCAGAAGAGGCAGTTGCAGGTGCATGGAGAGATGTTAAGTGCAAACTGGCCATGAATTTCAGCACAGTTTCCAGAGAGCGCCTTTGAGATTCGTCTGGCCTCAGCCATGACAATATATGAATCTTCTGAATCTGGAGTAAGATCAAGAAGGTAGAGAAGTTCTTTGCGGTTAAGGGCGATTCCATCTTGTGACTTTTTAATGATATCAACTGTATTCAATTTGTCTCCTGTTCCTTTTGTCTGATTAATATTCTCTGTCTGATTGATCTAATGGTGTTATCTTCTTAATGATCAGCTGAAGAGTCTCTCTTCCTTGCCAGGAGTTGAGATTCAGAGCATAAACTACATCTACAAGCTCTCCTGAATTGATGGGCAGTGGCTCTCCCGGCCTCTCAAGCGCGTTGAAAAAAGCTGCCTTGACTCCATCAAGCAGCATGGAGAGGTGAACTGGAGTTCTGCCCATAACCTTCAGATCAGTTGCAACCATCTGATCATGGAACAGAGGGGCAGGAAAGCCCATACCAAATGGATTGAGTGACTCTATCTGGTAATAGGTATCAAGGCTGATCCCCGCCCCCCCCTTCAAAGAGCCGTCTATCTGAATGTATGGGGTGGTATCCTGCCCCTCAAGCTGCTCTGCAACAATAGTGGATAACTCCTTTTGGAAAAGGTCAACATCTTTTCTGTGAAGTTTGAATCCAGCAGCACCCATGTGTCCCCCATAAGCCAGCAGGATACCTGGAAAGCGGTCATCAAATCTCTGGAGTGCCTCTCTCATATGGAGAAACTGTCCTGCCCTGCCAGAGCCTGAGAGAACACCATCTCCTACATCTGCAAGCATAATTGCAGGAGTTCCAAAGTTTTCTGTCAGCCTTCCTGCCACAATCCCCTGAATACCTGGATGGTTGTTCTGGCTGTAGTAGATTAAGATCGGCTCTGTGGGCAGAAGTGACTCCTTTGCCTCCTCAAACATCTCTTTTTCAAGCTGCTGCCGTTCACTGTTGAAGAGATCAAGCTGTTCATAGGCTTGGGCAGTCCTGTCAGGCTCCTTTGCAATCAGAAAATCGAGCGCTGTTGAAGCCTCGCATGTAATACGGGAACTTGCGTTGATACGGGGAGCAAGCTGAAATCCCAGAAAAGCGCTGTCTGCCCATTTGCCATTGAGTGCCACCTGCCAGCACGGCCTGATCTTACGGTTTATAAACTCAAGCCCCTTTTTAACAAAGTAGCGGTTTATGGATGAGGTCAAAGGGACAAGATCTGCAACAGTGCCAAGGGCAACATGGTCAAGCAGTTGATGAATCTTGATTTTCTGTTCCAGCGTACAGCCCATCTCCTTTGACAGAGCGGTCATAAGAAGCCATGTAACACCGCACCCTGCAACTCTTGGGTCATACTGGCAGTTCTCCCTCTGGGGGTTGACCACTGCAAAGGCAGCCTCAGGAATCCCCTGTCTTGGGATCAAGTGGTGATCTGTCACAATAACATCAATACCAGCATCTGCAAGTCTTGCGATTCTTGTACCGTCAGAAATTCCTGTATCAGCCGTAATGACAAGGGTTGGGCCAGGATCCTGCTCTGAGCTTCCAGCAGGGTTTTGCCTAAGAGATATGATCTTATCTGCAACAGGATCGGTCAACCCGTAACCATCAAGAGTTCTGTGGCCTGTAAGGCGGATGATCCTTGAATCTGGAACCTCAAAAACATCGTGCAGAGTCCCATACAGTACTGCCATTGATGTGCAGCCATCAACATCGTAATCTGTAAATAGAAGTATGGTTTCATTCTCTTGGATAGCTCTGGCTATCCTCCGGGACGCTCTGGTGCAGTCAGCCATTGTCTCAGCAGGTTTGATAGCCTCAAGGGAAAACTCAAATATGTTTTTATCAAAGGTCTCTGTTCTTCCTGCAATAACTCTTGCAACGATTTCAGGGTATCCATGTTCCATGCAGGTTGAATAGACATTCTGGTTTATGGTTCGTTCTTTTATACGCATATAGGTGTAAGATCTTTTTAAAGAGTTGACTTAAGAGTTGAGATATATGTTGGATAAATTTAATATCTCTTTGAGCAGTTGACATATTTTTATATTCCGTGATAGTGGAGCGCATGGACTTTTTAGAAGGATATGGATATGCAGGGCTGTTTGTCTGCTCCTTTTTTGCTGCGACCATTCTGCCACTTGGTTCAGAGATTCTGTTCACCACACTCCTGGTAAGTGGCTACAACCCTGTTTTATTGCTGGCAGTTGCCACCTCTGGAAATGTACTTGGCTCCCTGGTGAACTACACTGTTGGCATCAGGGGAGGTAACTGGATCATGACAAAGCTCTTCAGACTCTCTGATGCTGAAATTGCTCTGGCAATCAGCAGATACAGAAAATATGGCAATGGAGTTCTCCTGTTTGCATGGCTTCCTGTTCTGGGAGATCCTCTCACTTTTGTTGCTGGTGTTCTGAAAACAGATCTCTGGCTTTTTATTCTACTTGTGACCTTTGGAAAGTTCATGCGTTACCTGCTGGTTGGAGTAACATTTATGGGCATATGGTGGTAACTTCCGGGCTGGTTCCAACTTCGGTAACTTTTACTTTATCGAATCTGTCTGAAATAAGAACCATGCCCTAACTTCCCACTGATTTCATTGAGTGAATCTCTATCCAATTACACTTTGAATCTTCTCACCATCTCATCTATCTCCTTAGCCAGCTTTGATAGCTCCTTTGCATTTGTGTTGATCTGGTTACTCCCATTGGCCATATCCTGAGCCGCACGACTCACCTCAGAAATATCTCTGGAAATATCTGCTGCAACAGAGGAGGTCTGATTCACATTCTCATTTACCTCCTGTATCCCGGCAGATGCCTGAGTCAGATTTCCACCTATCTCCTGAGTGGTAACTGTCTGCTCCTCCACAGCAGTTGCAATTGTATTTACAATCTCATTGACGCTGCCAATTACCTTTACAATTTTTATAATTTCATCGACAGCATCACGGGTATTGGATTGAATTCCGCTGATTTTTTCATTGATATCACTGGTGGCATTGGCTGTCTGTCTCGCAAGCTCCTTGATTTCAGATGCAACTACAGCAAACCCCTTTCCTGCATCTCCTGCCCGTGCCGCCTCAATAGTGGCATTAAGGGCAAGAAGGTTTGTCTGCTCTGAAATCTCCGCAATTGTTTCAGTCACTTTACCAACATCAACGGCAGCCTTCCCAAGATGGTCAACTTTCTGGGAGACTGCCTCTGCCTGAGTAACAGCATCACTGGTAATGGTGCTTGCAGTGGCTGTATTTGAGGCGATCTGGCGGATTGTGGATGACATCTCTTCAACTGCTGCCACAATCATCTGAACATTGCCAGCGGTCTGCTCTGAAGCTGCAGCAACTGTAGTCATGGTGGAACTCATCTCCTCTGAAGCTGCTGCCACGGAAACAGACCTGTTTGAACTCTCTTTGGAACTCTCTGTTATCTGTTCTGAAACAGCAGTAAGAGCAGACGATGATGTGGTTAAAAGCTCAACTCCGCTGGTAATATCCCTGAACATGGTTCTTAAACTTGCTGACATTGCATTTAGTGCTTTGATGAGCATACCAACCTCATCCGCCTGTTCAATAACAATCTGTTGGGTCATGTCACCCCTGGCCATTTTTTCTGCAAATTCTGTTGCCTTGGCCATTGGTTTTACGACCATCCGTGTAATTACAATGCCAAGCAGTGTTGAAAAAATCATGGCAACCACTGTAGCCACAATAAGAGTGGTAATTTCATATTTAACAAAATCAATTGCAGACAACTCTGCCTGGCTGATTGTCTCTCTGGCTTTATCCTCAATTTCACCTATCGTTTCCACCAGGCCATGTCCAACTTTGTCAACATGACTGTCAAGTTCGTCAAGCTCACTACCTGTAATGGATTCACCAGCAATTTTACGTCTCATAAGATCGCTGATTTTACCGATTTCTGGGAGAAAATCCTCTTTATGAACTTTGGATGCCTTCTCAACTATCTCCCGCATGGAGTCATCTTTGGATGCATATATAGTTCCCTCTTTCGTCTGTGCGCCATTGAGGATGGCATCTGCAAAAATCTGAAAATCCTCTGCTGCCCGTTCGTGTTCAGCCCATTCAGCATTCAGACCAGTTTCTGAAGTGGATGCCATAATCTCCATGAGCATGAGCATATCTCTTGTGACTGCTATTTTCATCTCCATTGCAGCATCAATAAGAGGAGATGCCATGTTTATGGCGTGAATCTGTTTTTCAGTGCTCTTTAAACCATAAATACCGATCCCTGCCACAACGACCGTTATCAGAGAGATCAATAGGAAACCACCCATCTGTTTTTTTACAAGACTCATGTTTTGAAACATTTTTCAACCCTCTCATATTATTGTCTTTTGAAATCTCATTGATCTTGCCTTGGCAGAATCTACTCTACTCTACTTTATTAAAATGGCATATCAAGAATCACTTTTAAACATTTTTTTTCCAAATAGTTGAATTTTTCCTTGAAAAAAGTTCAGTGACATATAGAATTACAAAAAATGGAGCAGATCTTAAGCTCTTCTGCATTTGCACCATTTTTACCCAGAAAGGCTACAATCATATATATAAGGGGTAGTCCTGCAATTTTATGAGGATCGTATCTCAAGAGGTTGGATTGATAATGATGATGCTTATAAGTCATCACTCGACTGCATGGCTACCATATAAGGAATAACTCCTGAGACAGGATGTCTCTTAAGAAATGTGTTTTTAATGATGATGCAGATATGAAAATGGTGCAGATAGAAAAAAAGAAAATTTATCCTGATAACTCTTCAGAGGCTCTTATTACCGGGCATATATCAATGAGTTCTTCAGGCTCCTCAGTTATCTCTCTGGTTGCTACTATTGCTATACGTATATCAGTGGCCATTACCGCCAGTTGGTTTATCATGGTTACAGCTGCAACTCTGTTGCATGCCATACCAGCTGAGTGTGAAGAGTCTCCTCCTGCTCTGTTTTCTCCTGCAGGGAAATCTTCTAATAATCAACCAGAGCCGATCACAACACCCTCTGCCATACCACAAGATGGCATCCCTTCTGTTCAGCCTCAGAAAAAGGAGGTCTCTCCTGCTGCCAAAGAGAAGAGCCAGGAACTCACCTCTGTGTTTATTCTGACAAAGGGGGTTATGTGTGAGCGTATAAAAGGATTTGAACCAGAAGAGCCAGCAGTTCTATTTTCAATATCTCTTGGTAAGATTTACTGTTTTACCGCATTTGAGAATATCTCTCACAACACCTTTATATATCATAAATGGTTTCACAGAGACCGTTTCGTTGCAACTAACAGGTTTCTTGTAAAAGCTCCTCAATGGTCAACCTTCAGCACCATGCAGCTCAGAGTGGCTGATAAAGGTCCATGGCGTGTTGAAATCACAGATGATAAAAACAACTTACTCAAAACCCTGAGATTCAGCGTATCGGATTGATTTTTCAATGAATGAGACACTTGATTTTTTCAGATCCTTGAGATGGCAGGATTGTGCTGACATCTTTATAAACACCTATATTCTGTTCAGACTTTATGTCCTCTTCAGAGGCTCAAGGCTCATACGGATTGTCCCTGTTGTTTCGATTCTCTGGATATTGAACATCATGGCCCTTTACATGGGGCTTGTGGTGACAACCTGGGCTATTCAGGGAATTATTGCCGCTGCTGCCATTATTTTAATCATTGTTTTCAGAGATGAGATTGCATCGGTTTTCCAGACAAGAAATCTTCACTCTTTTGTATGGGGATTTCCAGGTACAAAGATCTCCACCCCCATTGAAATCATTGCTCTGAGTGCTTTTGAGCTTGGGAGAAAAAAGGTCGGGGCACTCCTTGTGCTCCCAGGAAAGCAGAGTATTGATGAGATTGTACAGGGTGGTATCCCCTGGGATGGCATCATCTCAGAGCAGATGATAAACACTATCTTCTGGGATAAAAACCCGGTACATGACGGCGCTGCTCTGATCCATGGCGATCGGATTACCGATGTCTCTGTTATTCTTCCCCTCTCTAGACGGACTGATCTTCCATCCAGATATGGTACACGCCACAGGGCGGCAGTCGGGATGTGCGAAGCCTGTGATGCCCTTGTCATTGTTGTCTCTGAAGAGAGAGGCCAGGTCACAGCGGTGAAAAATTCAGAGATCAAGCATGTAAAAAAAGCTGAAGATCTTCAGGAGATTCTGATTACCCACACTGGAAAGATAAAAAAAGAGAAGGGGCTTCCCAGATGGAGAGAGTTCTCTGAATTTGCCATTGCAGCTGTAGCCTGCTTTATAGTGATCACAGGGGTATGGTTCGGTCTCTCCAGAGGAAAAGAGACTCTGAAGACGATCAATGTCCCGGTTGAATATACAGACATAAAACCTGGCTTTGACATTATAGAGGCGTCAACTAATACAGTTGATCTCCATCTGAGCGGCTCCATGCCCCTTCTGAAATCGCTGAAGCCGGAAAATGTAAAAGTGCTGCTCAAGCTTGGAAATGCCTCTGTTGGACCCAACTCTGTCAATATATCCCTTGAAAATATTATTCTTCCACCTGGGGTTAATCTCAAGAAGGTAGAGCCCAAGACAATAGAGATTGTCATGGGTGGTAAAGTTGAACGGAAAATTTCAGTTCAGGTTGACTGGTCAGGTAAACTTGCAGATAACCTGGTACTTGAAGCTGTGAACATTATACCTGCAACTATTGCAGTGACTGGTGTCAGTCCAGGTATTGAAAATGTTACAACGGTTTACACTGAAAAAGTCTCACTTGACAAGATAAAAGAGAGTGGCACTTTGCAGGCTGCCATTGTTCTTTTCCCCTCATCTCTGAAGACAGATGAGACATCAAAGAGCGTCATCATAAATTACACTGTGAGGGAGAGAGATATCGGAGATATATTTGAGTAGTCTCTTTCCAGATATGCAACTATCCCAGATTCTGGGATTTGGATTTTACGGCTTACATGCCAATACTGTAGCCAGATTTGAAAATTCCATGGTTACAGCTATTTGAGAAAAAATTTACATAAACTCATGGCCAGTCATAAACAGTAGGAGCAGGAGATATCTCTTCCAGTTGTGGGCTATGTAACAACCTGCTGGGAATTGAGATACCGGTCTCTGATGAGCCGTCACAGGAGAAGAGATGGGGTTCAGGGTTCGCAAGGTTGAAACCCATGGAGAAGAGATCTCTTACGTATAGGGAAAATGGAAATGGGTTGAGTTCTTCAGGGATAATAGCCTCTCTTCCCAGAGGATCACTCTTGAAATAATTCACAATCTCCTCTGCCGATATCCTTGACCCCTTAATGCACACTCCTGCATGATCTTCAAAAAATGATAGCCAGTAATCGGTACAGCCTGCCCCTCGTTCAACGCCATCATCAACAAGGTAAACAGTGGTATCATTAGAATCTCCTGACCACTCATACTCCACCTGGTAGTTGAGCCTCTCAAGCCACTCTTTTTCTAAAGATGCAATAAGTTCTGGCTCTCTTTGCCTCACAGCAACAAGGTTCTCCTCTGTGAGCCGCATTGCCCACCTTGTGGCATGTGACCAGAGCGATTTTGAGACAACAGGCAGAGGCAGAGCTTCGCTGTTATCATCAAACAGCTCATATTCAGGAAGGCGGGCTGGCCGTAGATCATACCCATCAGGATCAAAGAACGTTGTCATCTCCATGCCGTAGGGAACCCCTTTGTTGTCTCTTCCAAGATAGATCATAAGATGGTTGTATCGTCCTGGGATAAGGTTGCTGTGCTGGCTCTCATCACCATGTGAGATCGGTATATCCTTACGATCTCCAATAACAATGAAGTCCCACCGTTGCAACGGCAGAGGAGTTATGGCGTTACTCTCTTCATCAACAGCTGGAAATAGATATGTCTCATCAGCCAGATCAGACAGAGAGAAGGTTGTTGACTTTATAACATTGACAGTCAGTTGGGCAACATTACTCAGAACATCAAAAGATTTTGCTGAAGCAGATGGATATTGTGAGAGAATGGCTGCATAAAAGCTGTACTCCCCCTCTGCTGTCTTGGGCCATATAAGACCATCTAAGATGATCAGCTCTGAGGAGAGATCTGATTTAAGACTCTCTGTCTCACCTCTGGAATTTAGGAGACTCTTCCACGGTCTCACTGATTGAGAGAATCTGGAGTCTGACATTAGAAACCAGACCACTCCGGACGGATCAACCATTGCCACGTAGAGTCCGGCATCAGCCAAGGGGTCTGATTTGTCTGGCAGCGAATCTATCAGCGCTGAATCTCTAAGCAGAGTCGAAAGGGTAATCTGAATTGTCTGTCCGTGGCTTATAAGCCTATGGTTGGAGTGGAGGGCAACAGCGTTCATGGTGGAGAGATTGCTCTCATACCAGGCGCTCATCCAGAGATCACGGATTGCCTGAACCGATCTCTCCAGAGAGATGAAGGTTATCCCCTTTGCCATCTCATAACCCTCTTCTTCTGCATACGCAGTTGATACTCCAGTGTAATGGCGATTTGCCATGCCTGCTAGTTCTGCAATATATTGTTCCAGATCACTGACCAGATGAAATCCTGACTCCTCAAAGAGGAAATTTTCCTGCCATAGATAGACATCTGTCTCATATTCTACATGAAAATTTGCCTCTTCCGCTGTTTCATCTGTATGTAGGGGCTGGCATATATCAGCAATGTAGTGCGATATGAGTCCCATCTCATATGCAATCTGGGAGTAGTCCAGGGGGTCTGATTTCAGTCTCTCTGTAATGGAATAGTATAAAGAGCTGATCCTTACAGAGGCATCTTCATCTTGATCTCCACTGCCATCCGTGGTTCCATCGACATTTAAGAACAGATCACCGTTTTGCAGGCTCTCTCCATGAATATTAAGCTCATGGTTTGACCAGTCCTTGATTGTCACATCAGGAGCCATGGCACCCCACTGAATCTGTTCAGTATATGGCGTTAAAGTTGACCTGATCTCTTCTGGCAGGGAGTCAAGAGCCATCTTGCTCAAATACGGGTGGGTCAGAGTATGCCAGGCGTAAACGACCATCTTGCTGCCCCACGAGAAGATCAGCAGAAAGGATAAGATAGAGACCATGAGGAGTTTTTTTATGGGCTGATTAATTGAATCTTCTCTCTTGGCAACCCTGCATTGTGGAACTCTGCTGTCCTGGCATACAAACATATCGGATCTCCCATATATGGGCAGACAACCATAGCTGCCTATCTCATCCGATTGCGCTTTTGGGGGAGAAGAAGAGGTGAGAAGCTCTCCTCTCCCCCTCAGATGATCTAAACAGTTATGATCGTTTGAGCTGTTGTGGATACTACTACATTAAAGACATTAAAACGGTCTGCATTAAAAGGGCGGTGATCTCAATAGAGGCAACATAAACCTCCTCTGATGCAGAAGCTTCCTGATAGTAGAAACTCATCCTTGAGATTTGGGTGGTCTCATTGGCTGTTGTATAGATTTTCATGTTATGAGTGCCAGTTTCCATAATGCCAAGAAGATCCATCAGAGGGAGTTCTTGAGGAATTTCAATGCCAGCCATATAGGTTCCTGAGCTGTTCTGGTCGTTATCCCACATGTATATCTCAATGCGGTAACCAGCAACAGGTGATGTTATGGTCAAGACATCAATCTGGAGATACCTCTTGAAGCTATCAAGATTGGCTACTAATAGGCTATGTAAACCATCTCCTGTTGTGATGCCAGCATTTTCAAGGTCAGACGGGCTCAATGATGTGACAGCATCTCCTCCACCAAGTTTGGCAAGCAGGCCACTTGCAAGCTGATAGAGGTCATCTACATCCTCCCTTGGGATATCACTGCTTATGTTGAACCCCATCACAGTAATATCGGCCCCGTTCATCATGATCATGCCAGCAGGTACCCCTGGACTTCTTGATGCAACAGCATTTGATGTCACAGCAGAGAGAGCCAGAATGAGACTTGCAGTTACAAACAGACCTCTTTTTCCAGGTTTCATCTCAATCCTCCTTATTTTTAATCCAGTTAATATGGCTTACTGCGCGATATGCGCCTGTTTTGGCATTTTAGTCTTTTAGGGGTAGGGTTTATAAGATATCAGATTGTCAGTTCAGAATAAAATATGATTATTAATTGACAATAAAATATATATGGTGTTGCTGTCAATCTTAAGATATTTTTTCCCAATTGCAAATCAAAGATGAAAATCAACAGAAGTCTGAAGTGCTAATTCAGGTGTCCCATAAAAACCACCTGAAGGAAATAGAGACGTTTCATATTTATCGTTAGCATAGCTGTAGAAAGCCAATCCCCATCCATTTTCATCGCCAAAATAGCGGAGCCGACATAGATGGGTTGGAATTTTTCTCAACCGTTCGATATGCTCTTCTCTTGTTTCTGGAAAATCATCAGGCCACTTGTCAGGAACATCCGGTTCAGTATAGGCATCAATATAACAGAATTGGCTGCGGAACCGGATATCAAGTTTTGTATAGCGACCGACCAGATTTGATTCCGCATATTTTAAAATCCGTTTCTGGGTCTGACGTTTAGCTTTGTCATCAATTTTAACCCCACCACTATCTGGGTCTGGTATCACCATATTCCTCCTCAATTGATTTAAGATTTTTCCCATCAGCATCTTTGCACTCTATTAAACCATTCATCTTCTGGATGAACTGGAGTAAATATAAATATTATGACAACAGAAGTTTTTAATTTTGATATCTCAGAACATCTGGAGACAGATGAGGATATTCGTGAGTTTCTCAAAGAAACCTCAAACACCGGAGATACATCAGACCTTATTTTTTCTTCTTACCCCGGTTCTTCCTCTTTGATGCTTTAGCCTGTTTTGCCTTGTTCTTTTTGGCTTGAGTCTTCTTTCTCATAGACTTATGGTCTATTTTGACTGTGGATAGATTTTGGAGGCTGGGGGAAAAAGAGGAAAAGTCGGGTTTTGATGTCTCTTGAGATTTATCTCTAAAACAAGCCCAGCTGGACATATTTTTATGGATATCGGCTAGTCTATCAGCTTCTACTATTCGTTCCAGGCTTTTAAGGACTTTGTCTTTTTCGAGAGTCAAATCACTTTCAAAATCACTTAATGTAATTGACATAGGGTCTATTAACTCTTCCTCATAGGCGTGCCTGATTGTATCCATTATAATATCGGGATACAGGTCATTGACTGAACAGGCTAACATTCCCCAAAAATTAGAATATTTTTCTGCTTCATTTCCAGTGAATAAAGTTTCAAAGAAAGTCAGTGTTTCCTCTCTGGTTGTATAACCTTTCACTACAGCATAAGTCAGGGCTCGGCTGGCGGAACATCTACAAAACACATCGGCATCTTTGTTCAAAATCAGAGATTTAATGTGGTCGATGGTTCCTCCACAGGTATTTACCAGAATGTATGGTAGGTCTTCTGTAATCATATCCCCGAACAACTCATCAGGGAATTCAGGGGAGAGGCTGAACAGATCCACAATAACCTTGTGGGCTCTCGTTTCCTTGAAGTGTCCAAGCAGCGTCAAGGCATAGATATGGTCAAAGAAATCGTCGTTTTCTGTATATTTTTCAGGGGCAGCAAGAACCCCTTCCAGTATCTCTATCAGATACAGGGTAATCTCCTCTTTCAGCTCAATGGCATCATCAACCTCTTCCCGTTTATACTTAGCGTCGAAGAGTCTGAAAGCCTCGAGTATCTTTGTAATTCTCTGCGCTTTCTCTTCTTTGGTCATATCTTTAATATCCATATGGGATTCCTCAATTCGGGTACTCTTCAAGGGTTTCTTTAAGTATCGTCTGTACCTCATCCAATGTCTGTATAACCTCTTCAGGGGCATTCCCCTGGATACAGATATTTCGGATGGTCAGGACAATCGGGGACATCAATTTAAGGTTGCGCACCGTCTCCCAACTCATTGCCTCATCAGTTTGAAATAAAACTCTTTCCCATTCATCAAAATCAGGATTATCGACAACAGCCTGCCTGAATACCTGCCACGCACCCTGAAGGTCAGAAAGTATGGTCTTGATATATGTAGTCTGTTCTGTATGAAAACTCATTATTGCCTCCGCTGGTAATTATCTTTATGGCTTCATAACCAGTTATAGTAATGATACAAAAGAATATTGCCAATATGCTAACCCCAATACAAAAACTTTTCCGGCTACAGCATCATTCCAGCAAGCCTCTCTTCAAGCTCTTTCCAGTCAGCCGTGAAATGTAACCGAGCCTTTCCTGCCGTCGTTGGCGATTGTAGAAACTCTCAGGATACTCTGTATTCTCCTGTATGGCCGCTTTCCTTGCCCCCGGCAATGTTTCTATACATATATGCAGATTCCCACTGAAATCAATGAATCTGATTAAGTATTGTAGCGAGATCAGGATCTTGGCTTAATATGTCTTTATAAGATTCATTATTCATTGCTTTCTTTAGAGCATTTATAAATTGGGGTTTGTCTAAGTGAAGGTTTAATCTTTCACCAATTAAGCGGCCTAATTGATATTTGAATAAAAACAATCGTATTCTTCTTGGAGTCCAGTTTTCAGTCCTTAAAAGGATCTCTGATGAAAGTAACCTTTCTTCTTCTGGAGAGTATAGTGTTTTTTTATCAGTCTTTGATGATTTTTTATCTATGTCTTTTGAGCCCTGGTTAACAATCTGGTTGCTTTTGCCGTTTGAGGCTTCTGCCGCTTTATATGAATTAAATATTTTCTCTAATAGTTCTTCTTGGTCATGGGCTGAAAGTTTCGGGAGTTTTAGATATGTAGTTACTATTTTTTCAATATGCCCGTTGACTATATCATTGTTAAGCTTGTTTGTATATGTGGGAAAGAGAGCTTGGTCTTCTATTATTTCTTCAAATCGTTTGTATATTGAAAACCGGAATTTATCTTCTTCTGCGATGAATAAGACTTGTAGTCTTTGATGAATTTCCTCATCTTCGAGCAGTAGTTTAAGAGACTCGATTATTGAAATGATTTGCTTTGGTTCACATCTATCAATGTCATCTATCACTAACAGAATTTTATCTTTCGCATATATAGTGCCTAAAGGAATGAAAAAAACAATTATAAATATGTAATGTACTGCAATTGTCAATGTAATTAGCGGAAAGGAAATATTAGTATAAACAATATGATAAAAATAAATTAAAAACTCTACAGCTGAGATGAAAACTATGGGTAGAATACTATAAAAAACAGAGAATCTACACAGATAACAGCATGCTTCATCTACCAGTTGGCATTTTCTGTAGATAGATTTCAATTTTTCAGGAATTTTTTCAAAAAAAATGTCCACTCCTTTTAGAATGATATGAGGGATGCCCAGAGTACATTTAAATATTTTTTGGGGTACAATACTCTTAATGAGATTTTTCAGGTCTGCACCAATAACCTCTTGGATGCCTAATCGCTCTCTGTGAGATATTATTGTTCCATAATGTTTCTTTAATTTGCTATAAATAGTAATTTTACTACAGATACGATAAGTAAAATATAAATTAGTAACTCCAAATACAGTTATCAAAACAAATGCCCATTTTAGTTTCAAATAAAATGGTAATAATATAAAAAGAATATATGCGACAAATATGATCAGCGGTAAAAATCCACGTTTGAAAAAATTTGCTCTTACCGCTGTGCAAAATGTTCTGAAAAAATTACTTTTTTTTACCTGATCACAGAAGGTTTCGTATAGGAAAACCCATACATCAGGTGTTTCCCGGTATTTCCAGGCATTAAAATGAACTATTTCAAAGTTGTGTTCTTGTTGTAAAATTTTTGATAATGCTTTTGCTAAAAATGTCTTGCCTCTTCCCCATTCACCCAAAAGGCCGAAACAAAATTCTCCTTCAGCGTTGAGAAAAAATTTACATAAGATTTCACTGTATTCATCTAAATTCAGTGCTCTTTCTGAATCATTTGCCTCTTTACGGATGTGAACAGAGCTTTCAGGGGTTGTTATTAAGGGCTCTCCAGCTTCTGCAGTGGATGTCAATTTGGTTTCAGGTACCACAACATTTATCGAAGAATGAAGATCACTTATGCCACTTTTAGTATCTTTATTCGAAAGGGGCTCTTCAGACGGAGGGGGTGTAGAATCTGCAGTCATCTCGACTTTAGGAACAGGCAGGCTGGCATCTATTGATGCATGAATGTCTCCATTTTCGTTATCTTTCGCCATTAAAAATAATATCCTTTATTTTAAGAACGATTAATGCTCGCCGTTACAAATAAGTTAAACCATATAGTCGGTTCTTTCAGGCGTTCCCTCGTTGCTTTTTTTTATTTTTATCAATAACGGGTAGAGATAAGAAATCCCCCTACAATTTGTTTGTGGGAGGATTTCCTATAAAAGGTAAAATACTGGTCGAGTAACAGGTTTTCACATGAAATGAAATTGCTCTTACTTCTGGTTGTCCCTCTCTGAGAGCTTAATTTGAGTTGTTAATAACTTGATCTAATTTCCAATTCTGTTTGTTACTATCGTATAGTAATTCCATTGATATAGTATTGTAATCAATTCCGTTGTATTTTATACATGGTATGGAAATCAATAAGTTATCGTTTAAAACAGGGCATGAAGTATTGTCATTGCACTCACAGGAACTTTCCTGGAGATCCTCCAGCTCCCAATATTGAGCGGCCAGATCTGATATTTCAATTACAGGGGAGAGAGTAAAACTTAGATTCAGTAACTGATCTGCAAAATAGAAATTATCTGCTACTATTGTCCCGTCTTCTTTTAATTCAGCACAACCACACTCTTCCTTGTCATCATAAAAGAGCAGTTCAAAATCAGGGGCTGACTGATTGTGCTGAGATTGAATCGTTCTATAGAAGTTCCATACGGAGCTTGTTGAGGTGGTAAATGAGAGTATATCTTGATCGGATATCTCATTATTTTCCAAATAACTAATTTTCCCAACATCGGCTATCTCATCTGTGACAAACATACTTCTGAAGAAAAGAAACGGTTTTTCCCTGTTTTGAATTTTTTGAAAATCAATTTTCACTTTAGCTTCATTACTATTAATGGTCTCTATTCTGATTTGTAACTGGTCACCATTATTATATTCAAGCTCAATAGTGTTTGTGGTTGAAATGAAATGCAAAGAAGAGATGTCGGCTGATGGCCTTTTAGCAATGTCACTCGAACCAATGAGAATAGAACTTCCAAAGCATACACCCGACCCTTCATCTGAAGGATGCGGTATCAATCTCATATTGCCATCTGAATACAGAACGAAGAATATACGATAGTCATCTGGATATTCAGTCTTTTTACCTATTTCAATGTAGTGAATATTATCAAGAGCGTCGTTACTATCAACCCAGACTTTCATACCTGTAGGTCTCCACCATTTCTCCAGGCGTGTTGCAAGTAAATAGTAATTATGGTCATCAAATAGATTGGTATTAACTGGGTTTTCAAAAGAATAATCAGAGTCTTCTGAAATATCGCAGCCGTCAAACATTGCGTCGCATGAGGATGATTCCACTTGATAGTTAGCAGGATGAGTAGCTTTTATGATTACAGAATCTACATCTCCCATAAATGGAATATTAATATTATCCTCTTCTGCACAGCTTGTTGAGTATGAGTTGGTTATTGCTGAAACTGAAGTCAGAACTTGTTCTGCAATTGCAAAATTGTAGAATAAAAATAGACTTGTTACAATAATCGATATTTTTTTTAAAAAAAGTCATTTCCCCATCCTAATTTAAAATATTTATTCAAAAATAACTATTTTCAGAGTCAACGGCAATTTTCCGATGAGAGTGTACCATTTTACAAATTGTAGATAGATTGTTTGTGAGGAATAGCAATAATTTTGGGTATCAGCTTGATATGAATTTGTCAACTAATTTGATTTTTTAAAAAATATAATTTTCTAATACAAATAAAACTTACACATTTTTAATATAATTCATTGATTTTATTAGAATAAAATTTTGAAATGTACAAACCTAATTATAATAAGATTAAATAGTTACAAAAACAGATTCATAACTACTACTAGATTGAAAGAAAGGAAAAAGGAGAAGAAATGGGGCTTTGAGTAGCTTTAGGCGGACTGAATGACCAGGATTTTTACTGCAATTTTACTACAACACCATAAAAAAGGGTTATGAGTTATTGTCATAACCCTTTGATTTTATTGTGGTGCCGGAGGCGAGACTTGAACTCGCACACCATTGCTGGCGGAGGATTTTGAGTCCTCTGCGTCTACCAGTTCCACCACTCCGGCTTTTATTGATACAAGGCTCTTTTAAGGTAAACTCGCCATCTTGTCAATTAAAATCCTGACAGAGCCCTGAAAAATTAATCAATATCACTCTTCAACGCTCTTTATAATTTCATCGCTGCTGATCTGACCCTCTCTCACAATTCTGACAGGATCAGATGTGATATCGACAACAGTGGAGCCAATCCCCCCCTTGAGGGTTCCGCTGTCAAGAACCATATCCACACTGCTCAATATCTCAGGATCAAGCATGGCAATCTCTTTACATCCAGATTGTCCTGAAATGTTTGCGCTGGTGCCGGTGATCGGGCCTCCAACCGCTCTTACCAGTGCCCTTGCAACCGGATGTCCTGGCACCCTTATTCCGATCTTTCCGCTTCCTGCAGTGAGGGCCTCTGGCAGACCGTTAACGGCATTAAATAGAAGTGTTACACTGCCTGGCCAGAATTTTTCTATCAGGGCAAGTGCAGCTGGTGACAGATAGCTCTTTAATCCTTCCTGGCGCGTTGATCTCTCTTTTGCGACAGGCTGCACAAGCAGATCAAGTTGACCGATGTTGTCAATAAGCACAAGAAGCGGATTGGTCAACGGCCTCTGCTTGATCTTGAATATTCTCTCTACAGCCTTTGGATTGAGTGCATCAGCAGCAAGACCGTAGAGAGACTTTGCCGGAAAAACAACCACTCCGCCTGCATGGATGATTTGAGCCGCCCTGGCAATAGCCTGGCTTTGCTCTTCAATTCCGTCACCTTCAGTAGTATGATCTACAGCGATAATCTCAGCAGGTTTGGCAATATGATTCGAACCACTACCAGCCAAGGGTTTCAGCCTTTTTATTTACCTTGTCAGCCATATCCTTCTTGTACTGATCAAGCTTGGCAGCAAGTTCACAGTCAGAGAGAGCAAGTATCTGGGCTGCGAGCACACCTGCATTTACAGCTCCAGGCTTGCCAATGGCCAGTGTTGCCACAGGCACTCCAGGAGGCATCTGCACTGTGGAGAGCAGAGAGTCAAGCCCCTGAAGAGCAGACGAGTCAATTGGAACTCCAAGAACTGGCAGCGTTGTGTGGGCTGCAAGCACACCTGCAAGGTGAGCCGCATGTCCTGCTCCTGCAATGATAACCCCCATCCCCTTTTTACGGGCACTTTTTGCAAAGCTCTCAGCCCTTGAAGGGGTTCGGTGAGCAGATGCAACTGTCACCTCATATGGGATATCAAATTTTTTCAGTATCTTGAGGGTCTCCTCCATCACAGGTAGATCTGAATCACTCCCCATGATAACCCCGACTCTTGGTGGGATGGAGAGTCTTGCAATTGCTCTGGCTCCAATATCTTTGCGGTAAAAAGAGCCTCTCCAGGAGATCTTGTCGCATGCATCATATGCCTTATCCATGGCATCTTTGATCCCCTCTCCAAGAGCTGTTACCCCAAGTACCCTGCCGCCATTTGTCTTGACCTGGCCATTCTCAGCCTTTGTACCAGCATGAAACACAATGGTATCTGAAATGGCGTCCGCCTTATCAAGCCCCTCAATAACAGCACCTTTTTCATAGGAGCCAGGATAGCCACCTGCTGCCATAACCACACACATTGTGCTTCTCGGGTCAATCTCGGTTCTGAATCTGTGGAGTGTGCCATCCACACAAGCCTCCATCAATGGCACAAGATCACTCTTGAGCCTCATCAGAATTGGCTGGGTCTCTGGATCTCCAAGCCTTACGTTAAACTCAAGCACCTTTATCTGCTCTTTATTGATCATGAGCCCTGCATAGAGAACCCCCTTGAATGGGATACTCTCGGCAGCCATAGCCTTTACAGCAGGAATCATCACCTCATCCATGGCACGCCTTCGCAGCATGAAGTCAAGAACAGGTGCAGGGGAGTATGCCCCCATACCACCTGTATTTGGCCCCTGATCATTATCAAAGACCCGCTTGTGATCCTGAGATGTGGGAAGTGGAAGAACTGTTTTACCATCGGTAAGTGCAATGAATGATGCCTCTTCCCCTGTCAGACACTCCTCCACCACAACAAGAGAGCCTGCATCTCCAAAAATGGCTCCATTCATCATCTCATCAAGAGCCTTGAGAGCTTCAGCCTCAGATGCACATACAAAGACCCCTTTGCCTGCTGCAAGTCCATCAGCCTTGACCACAAGAGGGGCACCGATCTGTTTTACATAATTTTTTGCCCTCTCAATATCTGTAAATGATTTGCCACGCGCTGTAGGGATGTTATATTTTTCCATGATGTTTTTAGCAAAGATCTTACTTGCTTCAAGCTGGGCCCCTTTTGCAGACGGGCCAAATGCCTTGAGCCCCTTTGACTCAAACAGATCCACAATCCCCATGGCAAGTGGCACTTCAGGGCCAACAACTGTCAGATCAATACCTTTCTCCTTTGCAAAAGCTGCCAGAGCTTCAATGTCATCTGACTCTATTGCAACATTTTCTGCAAGGGTTGAAGTTCCGGCATTTCCCGGGGCGCAGTAGATCTTCTTTACAAGATCGCTTCGGGAAATTTTCCAGACAAGGGCATGTTCTCTGCCACCGCTTCCCACAACTAGAATGTTCATTATCTTATCTCTCCTGATATAGCTTTTTGTCTTATTGGTCACTACAGAGGGTAACCATAGATGGGTACCCTTACTCCATTGCCAGAGAGATGAGCCTGTCAAGTATCTGGGAAAAAGAGTAGCCTGCCACTCTGGCAGACTGCGGGTAGAGGCTTGTGGCGGTCATCCCTGGAATGGTGTTGGTCTCAAGAAGGAAAATCTTTCCATCTGACAGTATCATGTCGCTTCTGCTGTACCCTTTGAGGAAAAGTGCTCTGTGGGCTGCAATGGCATATTCCTGAACTCTATCTCTTATTGCATCATCAATGCGTGCAGGGCAGATCTCTTCACTTGCACCTTTGAGGTACTTTGCGTTGTAGTCAAAAAATTCATACCCTTTGCCAGGAATAATTTCAATCACCGGAAGTGCTTCAAGATCACTGTTTCCCAAAACTCCACAGGTGAGTTCAACCCCTTTGATATAGGCTTCAAGAATAAGGGTAGTGTCAAACTGAAGAGCCTTTTCAATGGCAGCAGCAATATCTTCTCTGTTTTTTACAATAGACATTCCGACACTTGAACCAGCACAGGCAGGCTTTACTACTATTGGCAGGCCAACTCTCTCTACCCATGAGTCAATTTCCAGAAGGTCTGTTTTCAGCTTATTCCCTTTTGAGAACGGGATATAAGGGGGGACAGGAAGTCCTGCCTGCTCATACATCTTCTTAGCGGCAAGTTTATTCATTGCCAATGCACTTCCCAATACTCCTGCACCCTGGTAGGGAATCTTGAGAAGATCAAGAAGTCCCTGTACTGTACCATCCTCTCCATTTGGCCCATGAAGGATCAAAAGGGCAACGTCAATTACAGAGGCATCTTCCACGATCTGTTTCAGGTCGGTTTTGGGGTCATACCTTACAATATCATACCTCTCCTTGTTCAGAGCCTCATAAACCTGTCTGCCACTGTTAATGGAGACCTCCCGTTCAGATGAGTCACCACCAGATAACAGAGCCACTCTTATCTTACCCATAACATCTCTCCTTATCAGGTCAAACACAGGGTCTGCCTTTTGTTCTATTTTGTTAATGGCCTCTTATGTCAATGGCCTAAAGTTAAAGTTCTTAAGATGGCTTCAATCGCGTTTTCAATGGTCAGAATCTGGCATCTTTTTTCTGCTCAGATCCAGTTGTCTCAGAATCTGGTTCAATTTCATCCTCCTGCTCTGTAATGTGGCCATCAGGTGTAAACGAGAATGTCCCAGATTCAAAAAGAATACGTTTTTTAGCCATGTTATACTCCTCATCATCAATGAGCGCTTTTCTGTATAGAGCTGCAAGTTCTGACAACCGCCGTTCAATGTGTGTATGGCCATACTCAAGAACTGGTGCATGATACCCCTCACCTGCTCTGCTGTGGCTCAGTAGGCTCACCCCCTCTCCTGAAAGAGGAGTGCCCTCAGGTGCGCTCAGTTTAAAGGTGGCAACACCTCCAAGAAGTTTGATCTCCACATTCCGGTTCTGAAATGCAGGATGGGATAGCACCTCTTTAATATCTGTTGAAGAACGTCTGATTCTGAGGTAAAAAATCCAGAAGAGAGCTATCACTAATAGTGCGATGCCAGCCATTATCCAGGGCAGGTACTGATATACCCCTTTAAATAAAACAACTGTTACTCCAGCTCCTGCCACAAGAAGGATATGGAGCAGCAGTACAAAATATGCGGCAAAGAGGCTCTTGAAGATACCCTCTTTATCCGTTGGTTTGAATTTCATAAGATCCTTTTTAAAAAGTTTTTTTCTGTGGAAATTGTCATCATAATCTCCATACTGTTCTACTAATTGATATGATTCTACTAATTGAAATTAGCTGTTTAAGATCGTCTGCTTGTGGAAATTTTTTTTAAGATCGTATTTCTGTATGTTGCCGGAAGTGTGGCAGGGGAGGCAGAGTTTCCACGGTTACTATTGAGTTTGATCAGCAGAAAGTTGAGCTTTTTCTGAATTTCAGATCTTCTCTTAAGTTCTGAATCTGATAGAGACTTATCATTTGAGCGTTCATTATCATCAATGGAGTTCAACATAACTTCAAGTTTCTTGATCTGATTTCTGATCTCCACCTCAGGGGGAAGAAATCCTGAGTTCTTTAAGACACGATAGGCCATTCTGAACTCTTCCGGGATGTTCATGTCATCAAGTGCAAGGGGTTTCCCCTCACCTGGAAGATTGTCCAGATCGCCATTTTTCTGTGCTTTTAGTATTCTCTCTTCAACCAGAGCCTCAAATCCTGGAACCATTTTGAATTATATCCTCTATTTCCTTGCCTGTAAGGCTGTTTCCATCAATTCCAAACCGATTTCATATTAATTTTCAGGATATCCTTAAAAAATAGCTGATAGTATAAAAAAGAGGTTCTGTTTGCAAGATAAAAGCAGATGGCTTAAGTTTATAAATTAAGGTGCCATATTCAAGTAAGGAGGTATGATGCCTTAATTTTCTTGACACTTGATGGCAGCTGCTATATCAAATATTGCTTTACGATGATATGAAACAGATTATTTTTCCAGCATACAGAACTGCTGTTCAAACAGGCTGACAAAACAGGTTGATAATAAGATGAGTAAGAAACCAAATATTGCGAGCATAAGAAATATAGGTATCATGGCCCACATTGATGCGGGTAAAACAACGGTCACTGAGAGGATACTCTACTATACCGGAAAATCTCACAAGATCGGTGAAGTTCATGATGGTGAAGCTGTCATGGACTGGATGGAAGATGAGCAGAACAGAGGAATCACCATAACATCTGCTGTCACCACCTGTCAGTGGAAAGGTGCACAGGTTCAGATTATTGATACTCCTGGCCATGTCGATTTCACCATTGAAGTGGAGCGGGCTCTGAGGGTTCTGGATGGAGCAGTTGGGGTCTTCTGCGCTGTTGCAGGTGTTGAGCCACAGTCTGAAACTGTCTGGAGACAGGCAGATAAATATGCTGTTCCAAGAATTGCATTTATTAATAAAATGGATCGTATCGGAGCTGATTTCTACAACGCAGTGGATATGATCCATGAGAAGCTCAATGCCAACCCTCTGCCTCTCCAGATTCCTGTTGGCAGCGAAGACTCCTTTACCGGGGTAGTGGATCTGGTTAACATGACACAGATCACGTGGGATGATGATACCAAGGGGGCAGAATTTTCTGTTGCTGAGATTGAGCAATCCATGGCTGATAAAGCTGCTGAGTACAGGGTAAAACTTCTTGAAGCTCTCTCAGAAGAGGATGATAACATCATGGAGAGATATCTCTCTGAGGAGGAGATTCCGGCAGCAGACCTGATTAAAGTGATACGCAGTGCCACAATTGGACGCAAAATAGTGCCTGTACTGTGCGGCACAGCTTTGAGAAACAAGGGGATTCAGCCTCTGCTTGATGCCATTAAGGAGTATCTGCCAAGCCCGGCTGATGTTCCACCAGTAAGGGGGATTCACCCTCATACCCATAATACAGTTGAGTGTCCACCCCATAAGTCAGCCCCATTAGCAGCGTTGATATTCAAGGTCTCAATGATTGAGGGGAGAAAACTCTGTTTTGTAAGGATATATAGCGGTAAGCTGGTTGCAGGAGAGGATGTGTTCAACACATGGCTGAAGAAAAAAGAGAAGCTATCCCGTATATTTCAGATGCATGCCAACAAGATGGAGCGGATTGAAGAGGCTGTGGCTGGAGATATTGTAGGGGTTATGGGGCTGAAAGACTCCTCAACCGGTGAGACTCTCTGCTCCACAGCAAATCCTGTGCTCTTAGAGAGAATTGAGTTTTACAAGCCTGTCATCTCCATTGCCATTGAGCCAAAAAGCCATGCAGATCAGGAAAAACTTGAGGATGTTCTTAAAAAATTCACCATGGAAGATCCAACCCTTAATGTTAAGACAGATGAGGATACAGGACAGACTATCCTTTCAGGCATGGGAGAGCTTCACCTTGAGATCATTATCAGTAGGATGATCAGAGAGTTTAACACCAATGTTAATGTGGGCAAGCCTCAGGTGGTTTACCGTGAGGTGATGGAGGCTCCTTCCACAGGTCATGCTCTCTTTGAACGCGATATTGCAGGCAAACCCCACTTTGCAGAGCTGGAAGTTGAGTTAAAGCCACTTGAGCGCGGTAAAGGTCTTCTCTTCACCAGTCGCCTCTCAGCAGATACCATTCAAGGGTATGTTGAAAACAGCCGTGGATCAGGGGAACTCATCCCCTCAGAGTTCCTTGCCGCCATTGAAAAGGGGGCCAGGGAGGCGCTTGATAGCGGATTTTTAAAGGGTTATCCAATGGTGGATACAGAGATTGTGGTTAAAAGCTGTGCCATGCGGGAGGGTCAGAGTTCTGCGCTTGCCTTTTCTGTCTGTTCATCCATGGCATGTAAGGCTGCAATGGCTAATGGAAAACTTGCACTGCTTCAGCCGATCATGGCAGTTGAAGTTCTTGTCCCTGACAACTACATGGGAGAGGCCATCTCTGATCTCAACGCAAGGGGTGGTAAGATAGAGTCCATCACCCCAAGATCCAATATACAGGCTATCAAGGCAATGGTGCCGATGTCCAGAATGTTTGGTTACTCCACAGCACTGCGATCCGCAACTCAGGGCAGGGGTAATTTTACCATGAAATTTTCACGTTTCGGCAGAGCGTGATCTCTGACCAGCCAACTAAAGTTCAGAACACAATATTTATCATTAGGATTTACCAGGGAGTTTTTTATGAAAACAGGATGTTATACTGCCATAGTAACACCATTTACCACTACTGGAGAGTTGGATACCGAGGGGCTTGACCGTCTCATAAGGTTTCAGATTGAAAACAGTATCACCGGCATCATTGTCGCTGGAACCACAGGTGAGAGCCCAACCCTGCAATGGGAGGAGCACAACAAGGTTGTCGCAGCTGTTGCTGCGGGTTCCAAGGGACAATATCTATGCATTGCAGGGGCAGGGAGCAATAACACGAAAGAGGCGATTGAGGCTGTAAGCCACTCTGTAGATGCAGGCGTTGATGGTATTCTTATGGTGGATCCATACTACAATGGCCCAAGTTCACTTGAGATCCGTCGTGAATATTATGAGCCTGTGGCAAAAGCCTTTCCTGAGATGGAGATCATTCCCTACATAATCCCCGGCAGAACCGGAACCCAGCTGCTGCCCGAAGATCTTGCAATTTTAAACTCTGAATATAAGAATATCACCTCTGTAAAGGAGGCTACAGGAAGTATTGAGAACATGAGGAGAACTAGGGCGTGCTGCGGTGGTGATTTCAGGATTTTTTCAGGTGATGATGGCATTCTGCTTCAGATCATGGCAGATCCTCAGATAAGAGCTTGCGGTGGTATCTCAGTCATCTCCAACATTGCCCCAAAGGCAATGACCGATATGGTAATGCTCCAGGCTCAGGGCGATACCAGGGGAGCGGCGGCTATCAATAAGGCACTCCTGCCACTTCTGAGTCTTGTGACAGTGACAACAGAGGAGATGACTCCTCACGGGATGGTCAGGTGCAGGGCAAGAAACCCCCTTGCACTCAAGACTCTCATGCAGATACTGGGGCTACCTTCAGGTGCATGCAGACAACCTGTTGGAAAGATGACAGAAAAAGGTATTGATGTTGTAGTGTCAGCTGTGAAGAGGGTACAGAGTGAAAATCCAGAGATTTTGCAACCTCTTGCACAGTTTTTTGATATTGATATTGATGAGAGGCTTTCTAATCCTGAGTTCAGAAAAGGTCTCTGGTATAATTACTGAATAATTAACGGTCATTGATCTGGTTATAACTTCTGTTAAAGACATTTGCATAGAGTGTTAGTCTCTACTGCAATAAAAAATATGCTATATTCTCCTCTGGAACCCCTTTAAGTGCAGTAAAAAAAATGCTATGCACTTTTTTTACTGCACCTCCTTTATGTATTACAAGCAACTCTTAGGTAATAACTCTCCTCTGTTGTTGAACTGTTCTATATTCCAATAATGTACAATACATAGAATATTATTAATATCTCCAACATATTACCCATATTCTGCATTGAAGAATTTTATGATATTTTTCCTGTAGAAAGATTCTCTTTGCTGATGGTATATGAATTGCTTCTGTATTAGCCGCTTATTGATATATTAGTGATAGAGGAGAACCCTTACCAACGGAGGTTAAATGAGTAAGTATTATCTATTCCAGGATGTGAAAAAGTGTATTGGATGCCATACCTGTGAGGTTCAGTGTAAATCAAACAAAGATCTTCCCTCTGGCCCCAGACCATGCCAGATCATTCAGGTTGGACCGAATTTAGTCAACGGGCTGCCACGGGCATCTTTTATCTTCATGCCCTGCTTTCACTGTGAACACCCCTGGTGCGTCTCTGCCTGCCCTACCGGAGCCATGCAGCAGCGGCACACTGACGGTATTGTCTTTGTGGACAAGGATCTATGTGTAGGTTGTAAGGCATGTATCTCAGCTTGCCCATGGGGAGCACCACAGTGGAATCAGGAGAGTGGTAAAGTGGAGAAGTGCGACTACTGTAAGGATCGCATTGACCAGGGGCTGAAACCAGCCTGTGTCACAACCTGCACCACAAGATGTCTAAAGTTTGGTAAGGTCAAGGAGATGACTGAGATAAAAAGAAAACGTTACGCCCAGCACATTGCATCACCTGAAAATTCCGCATTTTAAGAGTAGCCTGGATAATAAAAATTTTGAAACAATGGAAAATTTAAATCATAGAAAAAGGAGGCAGCATGGATGAAGCTCTCTGTCCGGTTCACAGAACTATCTTGTATCTGTCTGATCAGATCTCTTCTGACAATCTGAAAGAGCCAAAAATCAGACGCGTTTCTGAGCAGATCTTGAAACTGCTTGAGGAGATATCAAATGGTCATGCGGGCAAAGATCATCTAAGTGCCATTGACGAGCTTATTGAGGAGTATTTTCAGGAGAGTGGTGATTCAGGAGTAGGGTCATATCTGAAATCGGTTCTGACAAATGAGAGAGAGACATTCCAAAGCCATCTTGAGACTGGCAACTGCGCTGCCATGGACTGTATAAGGCTATCTCCTTCACCCTGCCAGATGGCGTGCCCTGCAGGGATTGATATCCCCACCTATTTAAGCCTTATTGGAGAGGGTAAAGATGCTGAGGCCATTGAAGTTATCCGTCGTGATAACCCTCTGCCCTGGGTGTGCGGCCTTGTCTGTACCCGCCCCTGTGAGATGATGTGTGTCAGAGCAAGGATAGATACTCCTGTTTCCATCAAGTTTTTAAAGGCATTTGCAGCTGAACGGGCGATGTCTCTTGGCCACTATCTCAATCCTCCACAAAAACCTCTGAATGGAAAAAAGGTCTGTGTAATTGGAGCAGGTCCTGCTGGCCTATCTGCATCCTATTACCTTGCTCTGATGGGGTACCAGGTAAGGGTTGTGGAGTCTCTTCCTGTTCCAGGAGGTATGCTGATGGTTGGAATTCCAAGATACCGCCTTCCAAGAGAGGTGATTGACCGGGAGGTTGCCATGATTGAGTCTCTTGGAGTTGAGTTCTGCTACAACACCCGTTTTGGAAAAGATATCACACTTGAAGCTTTGAAACAGGAGGGGTTTGAGGCTTTCTTTCTTGCCATTGGTGCCCATAAATCCCATAAACTTGGCCTGGATGGAGAGGAGTTCTACTCAGGCAAAGCTTGTGTTGACCCAATGAAGTCAGGGCAGGGGGTGATAGATTCTGTTGAGTTTCTTAAACAGGTGGCTCTTGGTAACAGGAGAGTTCCAGGCAGAAGGGTTGTAATTATCGGTGGAGGCAATGTTGCCATTGATGCAGCACGAACAAGCCTGCGCCTTGGTGTGAAGTCAGTAACTATTGCCTACAGAAGAACACGCTCTGAAATGCCAGCTGATGTGGAGGAGGTTGAGCATGCAGAGGAGGAGGGTGTTGAGTTCTCCTTTCTCACAATTCCAACATTAATTGAGGGAGATGGCACAAAGGTTACAGGTCTTAGCTGTGTCAGAGCTGAACTGATAAGAAAAGAGGGGAGTGACAGGCTCTACCCGATTCCGGTTGAGGGCAGCGACTATATAATGGAGGCAGATGCCATTATCAGTGCAATCGGGCAGTTTGTAGATATTGATGGAATGGAGGCATTTACAGGAGTCAAGTGGACAAGAAGAGGAACCATTGAGGTCAGACATACCTGTATGGAGACCTCGGAACATGGCGTATTTGCTGCTGGTGATGCAGTAACCGGACCTGCCACTGTAATTGAGGCAATTGGTGGCGGAAAGCGTGCTGCTGAGGCAATTGACCGCTACTTCAACCACATCCCGCAGCCAAGGATTCCAAAGGTACCTGTCCGCTATCGCCGTGAAAAACCGATTGAGATGCCGGCAAGCACCAAGATGTCACTCAAAAGGCCTGAGATGTCCATGCTAAATATTGATCGCAGGCGCATCACCTTTCAGCAGGCAGAGCTTGGTTATACCGAGAATATGGTCAGAGAGGAGGCAAGACGCTGCTTGAGGTGCGATATATGCCGAAGATGCGGCAAATGCATTGATATATGCCGGGATAAGATGGGAATTGGTGCATTGAAATTTGGCTACATGGACTTTGACCACCCTGTAGAGACAGATTTCAGGAAAACTTCTGAAACCTGCATAACCTGTGGAGCTTGTGCTGCTAACTGCCCGAATGAGGCCATTGTAATTGAGGAGAAGAGCGGGGAGAGAATTCTTAAACTGTGCGGAACCATCCTGAACAGGCAGAAGCTTTTATACTGTGATTCATGTAACGCTGTCCTTGGTCCTGCAAAGTATCTGGACTATGTTCAAAATAAGACCGTTCATGTGGCAAAAGCCAGTAATCAGAAGGGAAGATTGTGCAGCGCATGTTTACGTAAGCAGAGCGCCTTTCCAGGGTAGCAGTAAAGAGCAGCCATTTAAGAACTGAGACAAAATTCAGGAAAAGAGGTGTAACCATGGAATTTCGTAAAGGTCAGAAGATAGAGGTTTTTCAGAGGTCAAAGGATGAGGCATGGGAGCCTTACATGGATGATTTTGTTGGTGTTCACGGTATGATTACAGACCCTGATACGGCAATAAATGATCCAGATGCACTGATTGAGGTGAGCCTTCAGGGGATGGGTACCCACAGGCTGCCACAGGATTGTCTCAGGCTTCTTGAGTAGCCTCTCTTTTATTTAAAATCATTATATTATAATTTTAGGAGAAAAGTATGAAACAAGTTGTTTTCCGTTTGATTGTCGCATCGTTCATAGCGCTTTTGTCAGCAACTGTCCCACTTACAGCAATGGCAGCAGGGGAATCAGATACTCCTGCAATAACTGAGGAGACAATCGCTACAGCCGGAGCAGCTCCCACAATCAACATTGATAAAACCACTCTGGAAAATGGTGGGACCATAAAGGTAAGTGGCCAGGCTCCAGCTGGAATGCCAATCTATCTTGAGGTCTGGGCAGAGGAACACACTGTAAAATCCAACCTCTTTGACAGCAAAAAGGATAAAGAGACAGGTAAGATTCCATATATTTTCTATATTACTGAAGAGATGCCAGCATATTACAAGATCTTTGTCCCAAAAGAGATGCAGCCCAAAATTGACGCAGCAAAAAAAGAGGGGAACAAGTGGAGTTACTCTGCACTTCTCAAAGAGCTTGGTGCAGATATAGCTTACAATGTCCCTGCTGCTGCCAAAGTTGACCGGTATCAGGCAACTCTGATGGCAAGCGTTATTGGAAGTCGAGGGAAACTGCTTGATCCTATGGATGCAAAGGAGAACAGAAAGCGCTCCATGCAGCTTGTTAAAGCCCGTTTCAGAAGTGTAGGAAATGTTGTCAGTGCAGATATTAATGTATCTCCTGATGGAGCATATACGGCAGATATTAAGATCCGTAAGGGGCTTTCACCTGGTAAATATAAAATTGTGGCTCTCTCTTCCAAAGAGCTGAAAAGCGAGCCAGCAGTGTTTGAAAATAGAATAAGTTTCCCAACAGTATATATGAGCAATGCAGGCACCAGCATGAACCTTGTTTATCCTTTTGTACTCTGCCTTGCTGTCTCGATATTCGGAGTTCTCATGGGTGCTGGTGGAGGTTTTATAATGAACCCGCTTCTTATCACTCTTTTCCCGGCTCTCCCGCATACAATTGTTGCAGGCACGGTTACCCCTACAGTTCTCTTTTCTCAGGGCAGTGGTATTTTCAACTACTCCAAGATCAAGTTCATAAGCTGGAAACTTGGCTGTGGTATTGGCTGTGCCATGCTGCTTGGTGGTTTCATAGGCCCAAAACTTACTGAGATGATCACGCTTGACCAGTTTAAATTTGCCTTTGGATGGATACTTATAGTGCTTGCCTCTCTGATGTTCTGGCAGACAACTCCAGGCTATATTGCAAAGAATAAAAAAGAGCAGTCAATTCTCAATGAGTTCAAAAAACGGGCTCTTGAGGCAACTAAAGCCAAGAGCTGAAAGTTGTAATAAAGGGTTCCTATTTGGGAATCAGTCATTTTTTTTGCTAAATTACACAATGAATTGATATTTAAGGAGAAATTTTAATATGAAGGTTAATTTCTGGGGTCAGGAATTTCAGGTCAATATGTGGGTAGGGTGTCTTGGTGGTTTTCTTATTGCAATCATGTCGTCAATGTTTGGCTTTGGAGGAGGTCCGTTCATGGTTCCTCTAATGAGCGTTGCCCTTGGTCTTCCCATGTATCTTGTTGTGGGCAGCTCGCTTCTTGCTATATTTTTCAATACAACAGTCAGTACAATGCGCCATTACCAGTTTGGTAACTTTGACCTTATCTTCTTTCTGGCCATGTTTCCTGCTGCACTGCTTGGTGGCTATATCGGCCCTCAGATTGCAAAGCGTGTAAGCCCACTTGTTGTAAAGAGGGTGGCATGTGTGGGTCTGCTTCTTCTTGCCCTTAACCTTCTGGGCGTTTATTGATATCTGTCTTTCTTTATGAACCTTGTAGGGCAGGCTTTCGTGTCTGCCCTTTCCGTGTACCAACAGGAAGGCTACAGTTTCATTTTTCATTGTGGCAGGAGGAGCTGCCATGTATGCTATATAGTAACCAGAGTCATAGGATTTCTTGCAAACAATCTCTTGACAACTCTCCTGAGGCTATTTAATAATCACGATTATTGAATTTTTCGTGTCTATTAAGGTTAGCAATAAGGAGAGAGAAATGGATTTCCTATACATCTATTTTCCGGTTTCAGGCGTCCACACATGGGTATTTTTGCCGCCATTAGTGGCATTTGTAGTATCTTTCTTTACATCTATGGGAGGAGTATCAGGAGCTTTTCTGCTTTTGCCATTTCAGGTCAGCTTTCTGAACTATGCCTCTCCCTCTGTAAGCGGCACCAATTTTATTTTTAATATTGTGGCAATTCCGAGCGGGATCTATCGCTATCTTAAGGAGGGTAGAATGGCATGGCCCCTGGCATGGATTTTAAGTCTCGGGACTTTGCCAGGGGTGTTTATCGGATACTATATCCGAATTTACTATCTCCCTGATCCAAGAACATTCAAACTGTTTGTAGGCTCTGTTCTTATGTATATTGGAATTCGCCTGCTCTATGAGATGACAGAACGTTCCCAGCGCGGAAAAAAAGAGATGAAAGCCCTTGATGAGAGATTCAATGCGCAGGTCAAACAGTTAAAACAGGCTCAGACTGTAAGAATATCTTCAGGGCTTCCTCCAGATGCTGTTGTCAAAACCGTGTCGTTCTCCTTATCCAAAGTGGTTTATGAATTCTGGGGACAGCA
>Ga0209800_10000679_pt1 | contig 46580 bp, 45 predicted proteins | sample Higcelweek8metaG_FD_187174 | JGI IMG/M metagenome (GOLD analysis project Ga0209800, IMG submission 187174) | Freshwater pond sediment microbial communities from the University of Edinburgh, under environmental carbon perturbations - High... | ecosystem: Environmental > Aquatic > Freshwater >...
GCCCCCACGGTCTTGGACCACATGAGGGCCTGAAGGGAGATGGGGGCCAGAAGCAGCCGGTCGAAGGAGCGGTTGCGCTTCTCGAAGGTCACGGTCACGGCCAGCATGGAGGTGGTCCCGAACAGGATGGACAGGGCCGCCACCCCGGGCAAAAGCTCCCGCACGCCCTCAAGGCCCGTGCCTGAGCGGATAAAAAACATGCCTGTCCAGGCCAGGGGAAAAAGCAGGCCCCAACTGATGTTTGGGGGCTTGAGGTAATAGGCCCGGACGTCCTTGGCCACGATGCCGAAAAAGGCGATCCAGCGTTTCATGCCGCACCTCCCGACTTCTCCTGCTCACGGCGCATGTCCGCCGCGCCGATGCCCGTGACCCGCACGAACACGTCCTCCAGGGACGGCCGCAGCCGCCTGGCCTCAAGCACCTCGGCCCCGGCGTCCTCCAAAAAGCGCACCACCGGCCCCACCCGCACCGGCGCGTCGGACTCGATGCGCAGGGCGTCCGGCCCGTCCAGGGCGAAGTCGCAGTCCGGGAAGGCCGCGGCCAGCCCGGCCACAAACCCGGACGCCGCCCCGGCGCAGGCCACCTGCACGGCGTGGCGGCCAAGGACCGGGGCCACAAGGGCCTCAACCGTGTCCTCGGCGATGATCCGCCCCCCCGCCAGGAAGGCCACCCGGCCGCACAGCCGCTCGGCCTCCTCGATGTAGTGGGTGGTGAGCAGGATGGTCGTGCCCGTGGCGTGCAGCCCGGCCAGAAGCGTCCGGATATGTCGGGCGCTCTCCACATCCACCCCCGTGGTCGGCTCGTCTAAAAATAAAATGCCAGGGGCGTGCATGATCCCGGCGGCGATGGTCAGGCGGCGCTTCATGCCCTTGGAATAGCCGCCGAATTTCCGCGCCCCGGCCTGGCTCAGCCCGAAGTCCTCCAGGAGCTCTTCGGCCCGGGCAAGCCTGGCGCGCCGCCCCATGCCGTAGAGCGCGCCGCAAAAGCACAGGTTGTCGAGGCCTGTCAGCTCCGGATACAGGTTGCTGTCGTCCGGGACCACCCCGATCAGGTGCTGGGCGGCCTTGGGATCTTTCGAGCAGTCCACGCCGCCGATGCGAACGCTTCCGGCATCCGGCCGGGCCAGGCCGATGAGCATGTTGATGGTTGTGGACTTGCCAGCGCCGTTTGGCCCCAAAAGCCCGAAAAGCTCGCCGCGCGGCACGGCCAGGGACACGCCGCTTACGGCCTGCACGTCCCCGAAGCGTTTTCTCAAATCCGTCGCCTCGATGTCGTAGGTCATGGCTGCGCCTTGGGGCCGGAGATCCCGACCATGTTAAGTGTTTGCGCACATACTATCAAAAACGTGCCAAAAAACCGTCTCAGCGCCCTTCTCCTGCCGGGGACCCCGTCGTCCCTGTTTCCCCTGTCCCTGGCGCCTGGAAAAAGGCGGCGGCCTCGCGGCCCCAGGCGGCCAGGGTCTCGGGGTCGGCCCGGTAGTGGACGAAGTAGCCGTCTTTTTCGGCCACCACGGCCCCGGCGTCGCGCAGGACGCGCAGGTGCTGGGACACGGCGGCCGGGGTGATGTCCAGGGCTCTGGCCAGGGCGCCGACGCACATCTGGCGATGGGCGAGCATGTCCAGCATGCGGACCCGGGTATCGACGCTGAGCACCTTGAAGATGCGCGCCAAATGATCGGGGTCTGTGCCTGGGGCCGGTTTCAGTACAATCTGTTTAAGCATACGCGCAGATACTTTGTCGTTTAGGCCCGGATGTCAAGCCCCTGCCGCCCCATTTTCTCATCTCCCGCCCGCTGTTCCGTGGTCCGATTCCTGGCGCCCCGCGCCAGGGACCGGACCATGGCGACGGGGGGTCCGGGGGGATATGATCCCCCCGGGCAGGGTACGGGGCGGCAGCCCCGATTCCCTCCCATCCGTCCGCCCCCCCTCCGTCTCCCCCTACCTCGCCGCCTCGGCCAGCCGGGCCGCAAGATAGGGCGCCATGTCCGGGTCGGTGGCGTCGATGTCGAAGCAGCGGGCGTCCTCGCCCAGAAGCCCCAGGGGCACGCACTGCCCGCGTTCTTCCGGGTCGCTCACGGCGTCGTCGTAGAAGCACACGGACAAAAACCGCCCGTCCGGGTCCTCCACCACGTCGGCCAGGGCGAAAAGCGGCCTGGGGCCGACCTGCGGCCCGGGTGCTGCGGCCCGCAGGCTGGCCGTAACCCCGGGTCGGACCACCAGTTCGAGCGCGGCCCCGGCCTGGGCCATGGCCAAGGCCACGGCCGAAAAAACGGGCTTCACAAGGCGCGGATCATCCGTCCAGGCCTCCAGGTAGGCGGCAAGATCGGCGTTCATGGCGCGGCTCCGATGGCGGCGGCCTGCCCGGGCGTCAGGGCCTCCCGGGCCACCAGCACGCGGATGGCCGCCGTGTCTTTCATTTTTCCGGCCAAATAGGCGGCCTTGTGCCCTGCGCCGCAAAAAAGGTCCACGTGGTGACCCTGCATGCAGCCCGTGTCCTGGGCCAGAAGCAGGCCCGTGAAGCGCTCGGGCGGCGACCCCTCGGGGAATCCGGGCAGCATGGCGTCCACGGCCATGACTGTGCCGTAGGGCAAAACGGACGGGTCCGTGGCCGCGCTGACAAAGGGCGTGAGCACCACGCCCATGCCGCCGATGGGGCCTTTCTCGGCCAGCCTGAAAAAGATGTAGCTGGGGTTTTTGGAGAGCACCTCGCGCACCTTGTCCGGATGCTCCTCGAAAAAGCGCCGGATGCGCTGCATGCTCTTTTCCTCTTCGGTGATGTCCCCGCGCTCCACCAGCACTCGGCCCACGGCCACGTATTTGTGGCCGTTGGAGCCGCCGTAGACCACGTTTTTCGTGGAGCCGTCGGGTAAAAGCAGCCGCCCCGACCCCTGCACCTGGAGGAAAAAGACGTCGATGAGGCTTTTGGCCCAGGCGATTTCATAGCCCTTGCCCTTGAGCGCGCCCTCGAAGTCGATGGCCGCCCGGCTGGGTTTGCGGCCCTTGCCAGGGCTTCGGTAGAGGGGATGGGGATAGTTTGGGTGCGGCGTCAGCGAGGCCTCCACCCAGGGCTCGAAATAGCCGGTCAAAAGGGCGTCGGCGTCGGCCGTGATCCACACGAAATGCTCGGCCAGCCGGGAGGGGTTGCGGTCCAACTCGGGCAGGAGCGAATCCAGGCGCTCCAGGGTGGTCCGAAGCTGGCCATAGGTCAGGGCCACGTTCCCCGCCAGCATGGCCGTGTCCTCTGCGGGCTTTCCGGCCAGATGGTTCAGGCTGGCGCGAATGGCCGGGCGCATGGATTCATAGGAGTCGATGTTCTGGGTGGCCGGGGAGATGCGGGCCTGCCAGGGGCGGGCGTCGGCGGCGCCCGGCGGGGCGGATGTGTCGGGCGCCGCCGGGGCGGGCGCGGCCGGGGCGGCGGTCATGACGGGGGCGACGGGGGCGACGGGGGTGACGGGAGCGCAGGCGGCCAGACAGGCCGACAGGCACAGCCCGGCGAAAAGGTATCGCATGGGGGGTCCTTTTTTTCGGGGCAGATTAGCCGCCGGGCAGGGGAAAGGCAATCAGGCCAGGGCGCGGGGTCGGGCCGCTGGGGGCGTCTACAGCCGCGCGGCCAAAAGGGCCTCCATCTCGTCCGCCGGGGCGGGCCGGGCGAAGAGAAACCCCTGGCAGTATTCGCAGCCCAGGCGGGACAGGGTCTCGCGCTGGAGCGTGGTCTCCACGCCCTCGGCCACCACGCGCATGCCCAGGTTGTGGGCCAGATCCACAATGGTCTTGACGATCTCCATGTGGCGCGGGCCTTGGTCCATCATGCGCACGAACCCCAGGTCGATTTTGAGGATGTCTACGGGCAGGCGGGACAACTGGCCCATGCTGGAATAGCCGGCCCCGAAGTCGTCCATGGACAGGGCGACCCCCATGGCCGTGATCTCCTGCAAAAGCCCCTTGGTCACGTGTCCGGTCCGCATCATGGCCGTTTCGGTGACCTCCAGACGAAGCGACTCCGGGGCCAGGGCGTGCTCGGCCAGGGCCTGGCGGACTATCGCGGCCAGGTCCGAGCGCAGCAGGTCCTTGGCTGAGACGTTGACCGAGACATGCAGATCGGCGGCCCCGGGCAGGCGGCTGCGCCATCCGGCCAGGGTGCGGCAGGCCATGTCCAGGGCCTGATCGGTCAGGTCGCGTATCTTGCCCGTATCCTCGGCGATGGGGATGAATTCGGCGGGCGAGATCAGGCCGCGTTCGGGATGCTGCCAGCGCATGAGCGCCTCCAGGCCGCAGATGCGGTCCTGGCCGCCCTGGGCGCCGATCTCCACGATGGGCTGGAAGGCCAGGAAGAATTCGCCGTTACGCAGGCCGTGGGCCATGTCCCGCTCCAGGGTCATGCGGGTCACGGCGTGTTGGAACAGGCGCTCGGTGAACACCTTGAAGCGGTTGCGGCCCTTGGCCTTGGCCCAGTGCATGGCCAGGTTGGCGTTGCGGATGACCTCCTGGGCGTCGGCCCGACGCCCGCCCCACAGCTCGGCCCCGATGCTGGCCGTGACCTGGATGGAGCGCCCCTCCCAGACGATGGGCTCGCAGATGGCCTCCCGGATGCGCTTGATGGCCTTGACCGGCAGCCGTCCCGAATCCAGCTCCTCCAGGACCACGAGATATTCGTCGCCGCCCAGGCGGGCCACGGTGTCCGTGGCGCGTACGCTGTCCTTGATGCGGTTGCCGACCTGGACGATGACCTCATCGCCGAAGAGGTGGCCCAGGCTGTCGTTTATGACCTTGAAACGGTCCAGATCGATGAAAAGCACGGCGAACCGGGACTCCTCGTTCCGCTTGGCCCGGGCCACGGCCCGTTCGATGCGCTCCAGGCACAGCGTCCGGTTGGCCAGCCCCGTCAGGGCGTCGTGCAGGGCCATGTGGCGCAGGCGCTCCTCCATCTCCTTGCGGGCGGTGATGTCCGCATGGGTGCCCACCACGCGCACCGGGGCGCCTGCCGCGTCGCGCTCAACCACCTTGCCCCGAGACAACACCCAGCGCCAGGAACCATCCCGGGTGCGCAGCCGGTATTCGGATTCGTAATGGTCTTCGCCGCTTTGCAGATACTCGGTCTCCCTGGCCTTAGCCAACTCCCGGTCGTCGGGGTGCAAAAGCGCCAGCCACGTGCCGTAGACCGGCGGCATGTCCTCAGGCTCATAGCCGAGCAGGCGGAAATATCCCGGGCTGTAATACACCTGCCCGGTGGCCACGTTCCAGTCCCACAGGCCCTCGTTGGCGGCCTCAAGGGCCAGTTGCAGGCGGGTTTCCGACAGCCTGAGAGCCTGCTCGGTCTCGCGCAGGGAGCGCACGGTGGCGCCCAGTTCTTCGACATGGGCCCTGGCCTCGGCGTAGAGGGTGGCGTTTTGCAGGCCCGTAAATAGGATGGCCGCCAGGGATTCCAGAAGCGGCGCATGGGTCCGGAAGTCGCGCTGGTCTTTCGAGCCAAGGGCGATGATCCCCCGCACCTCCCCGAAAAGGCGCATGGGCAAAACCGCCGCCGAGCGGATGCCCGCGCGCATGCACTCCGGCCGGGTGCACAGGGTGTCGGCCGCGATGTCGAAGGAATACAGGGCCATGCCGTGGGTGGAGGCCGCCCCGCACAGGCATTCGGCCACCACGTGTCCGGCGAAGGCGTCGCGGTCGATGGAGGCGATGCGCGATTTGTGGGCGGTCAGGGTCAGCCGCCCCCCTTCCTTGAGGAAAAAAAGGATCAGGTCCGGGGCGATGGCCTGGTCCAGGGACTCCACGATGTTCTTGATGGCCGCGTCCACGGTGAACGAGGAGGCCAGCCGGAAGCCGACGTCGTTTATGAGCATCAGCTCGTTTAAGCGCTGGTTGAGCTCCTCCTGCATGCGGGTGCGCTGGGTGACGTCGCGGGCCATGAGCACGCCGTAGGACTGCTCCTTGACCATCCGCCGGGACAGGGAGATCTCGAACACGCCGCCTTCGGCCGTGAGCATCTCGGCCAGATGCAGGGTCTCGCCTTCCCCGCCCGGTTCCTGGGACATGGCCCGGGCGAGCATGGGGAAAAATTCCAGGGCGCTTACGCCCACCACCTCGTCCCGCTTTTTTCCGAGCAGGGCCAGGGCGGCGGCGTTGACCTCCATGATGACCAGCTTCTCCCAGGCCATGAGCAGGATGGCGTCCGGGGCCTGATCCAAAAGAACGGTGATCAGCTCCAGCTCGCCCAGGCGTTTTTTGAGTTCGGGGTAGAAGCTCTTGCGTGAGGACCGCTCGCCAAGCCCGATCAGTTCGTCACGCAGGGTCAGGTGAGGATCGCCCTCAGAGCGCTTGTTCATAGATGGCTGCGATGTCCCCGATGCCAAGGGGGCGTGGGTTGGTGGCCAGACAGGGGTCGGCGGCGGCGGCCCGGGCCAGGGCGGGCAGATGGTCCCGGGTGACGCCGAGCTCGCCCAGGGTGACCAGCGCCCCCAGGCGCCGCTTGAAGTCCCGCAATGTCGTAAGGAGCGACTCCCGGGCCTCCTGCGGCGGGGCGTGGGCCGGGATGGCCGCGCCCATGGCCCGGCCAAGGGCCATGTAGCGGCCCGGGGCCGAGGCAAAATTGGCCGCGACCACGTGGTCGAGCAGGATGGCGTTGCACAGGCCGTGGGGCAGGTCCAAAAGGCCGCCCAGGGCATGGGCCATGGCGTGCACCGCGCCGAGGATGGCGTTGGAGAAGGCCAGCCCGGCGTACATGCTGCCAAGCATCATGTTCTCCCGGGCGATCATGTCGCCGGGACAGTCCCTGGCGCGTTCCAGGTTGGCCGCCGCCAGACGTACGGCCTCAAGGGCCAGATGGTCGGCCAGGGGCTGGTGGGCGCTGGAGGCGTAGGCCTCCATGGCGTGGGTCAGGGCGTCCAGGCCGGTGTTGACGGTCAGCCCGGGGTCCATGGTGGTGGTGGTCTCCGGGTCCACCAAGGCCACGTCGGGGACCACGGCCTTGGAGACGATGGCGATTTTCACGTCGCGGGCCGTGTCCAGGATGATGGCGAACTGGGAGACGTCGGCGGAGCTTCCGGCCGTGGTGGGCACGCACAAAAGGGGCGGGCTCGGGGCCTCCACCTGGTCCACGCCCTCGAACTGCAGCACGTGGCGGCCGGACTCGGCCACAAGGCCTATGCCCTTGGCGCAGTCCATGGGGCTGCCGCCGCCCACGGCCACGATGCCGTCGCAGCCATGCTCCCGGAAAATCTCGGCCCCCCGCATGACCTCGTAGTCCCGGGGGTTGGGCGTCACCTGGTCGTATACCGTGACCCCGACCCCGGCCTCCGCCAGGCTTTTGCACACCCGGTCCGTCCATCCGGCGGCCTCGATCCCGGCATCAGTGACCACAAGGGCCCGCTCCATGCCCAGGTTCGCGGCGAAGCGTCCGGCCCGGGCCAGACACCCCGCCCCGAACACGATCTCCGGGGCCACGAATTTCCATTCACGCAGGGACGGCTTTTCGGACATGGTGAAGTTTCCTGAATGTGGTGTGCGCCTCTGGCGCATCACGATATGCGCATTATGATACATAGCCTCATGCACCTGGAACATCAAGCGTACCGGAAAAAATACAGATCGGGCCAGGGGTTCCTTGACCGGGCGGGTCCGCTTCCGTAAGGGCTTGGTCCGAGACGACACATCATGCGTATTTCCACCACCTCACAAACCGGCGCGCGCCCGGCCGGTTTTGCATCCATCTGGCGTCTGGCTTGGCCCCAGATCCTGACCATGTTCCTGTATTTCCTGATCGGGCTGGCCGACGTGTACGTGGCCGGGCTTCTGGGTCGCGACGTGCAGGCCTCCATGGGCATGCTCACCCAGGCCATGTTTTTTTTCATGGTCCTGGCCACGGCCGTGGCCAACGGCACGGTGGCCGCCGTGAGCCAGTCCCTGGGGGCCGGACGCCCGGCCCGGGCCATGCGTTATGTGGGCCTGTCGCTTTTGGCCGGCGGGACCATGGCGTTGGCGATTCTGGCCTTCGGGCTGGCCACCCGCGACCTGTTCATGCGGCTTATGCAGGTTCCGGAGGTCATGCAGGCCGCCTTCGGCGGCATCCTGGACGTGTTCCTCCTGCTTTTGCCCATCCACTACCTGTTTATCATCTCCAACGCCGTGTTTCGGGCCAAAAAACAGGTCATGGCCCCGCTTATGGGCTGGGGGCTGGCGGCGGTGGTCAACGTCATCGGCGACTTCGGCCTGGGGCTTGGGCTGTGGGGCCTGCCCGACATGGGCTACCTGGGCCTGGCCTGGAGCACCTTCGCCTCCATCGCCATGGGCCTGGCCTTCAACCTGGCCTTGCTGCGGCGGGAGGGTTTTTTGTCCTTTTCGGCCATCCCTCCCTGGCGCTGGATACGGCGGGGATTCCCCTATCTGTTCAAGGTGGCCTGGCCGTCGGGGTTGATGCAGATCGTGTGGCACACCGGTTATCTTGTGCTCTACGCCATCACCGCCTCCCTGCCCGAGGGCAGCGTGGAGGCCCTGGCCGGGATGGCCGTCGGGGTGCGCATCGAGTCCATCCTTTTTTTGCCGCCCATGGCCTTCAATTTCACGGCCAGCATCCTGGTGGGGCACTATCTGGGGGCGGACATGCCCGGCGAGGCCAAGCGCACGGGATACCGGGTGACGCTTTTGGGCGTGGCCCTGGCCGTGGCCCTGGGGGCGGCCCTGTGGCCGTTTCTGGATCAGGCCGCCGGACTTCTGACCCGCGACGAGGCCGTGCGTCTTCAGGCCGTCTCATACCTGCGCTATAATATCCTGGCCATTCCCTTTACGGTTTCCGGTCTTATCCTTATCGGCGCGCTGGCCGGGGCCGGGGCCACCCTGTACAACATGGCCGTCACCGGACCCTCCATCTGGCTGGTGCGCCTGCCCCTGGCCCTGTGGCTGGGGCATGCGCTTTTAGGCCGGTCCGAGGGGGTGTGGATGGCCATGCTGGCCTCCCAGGCCGTGCAGGCCTCGGCCATGCTCTATGTCTATCATTTCAAGGACTGGCGGCGCTTCGCCATGCCCCGGACGCGTCCCGGGGGTGTCCCGGCGGTGAAGACCGCGCCGCTGTAAACCGCAACAGGCGGCGCTTTGTACGCGCGCCGCGAAAGGACGTCGCGACATGCTGGCATACGAACCCGTCTGCCTGACGGGGCGCGAGGAATACCTCAAGCGTTGGGCGCTTTGCCCCATGAAGACCTCGGACTACAGCTTCGGCAACATCTGGGGCTGGGCCGAGGAATACGGCCTGGAATGGGGTTTCAGCGCCACCCATGTCTGGCTCCGGCAGACCAAGCCCGAGATCGTGCACTGGGCGCCGGTTGGGCCGTGGCGCACCCCGGACTGGAGCGCCTGCCCGGTCCTGGCCGAGGGCATGGAGCTGACCCGGGCGCCCGAGGAGCTGGTCATGTTGTGGCAGGCGGCCATGCCCGGCCGGGTGCGGGCCGTCGAGGTCAGGGACCATTGGGACTACGTCTATTCCGTGCCCGAGCTGACGGAGCTTAAGGGCAACCGCTTCCACAAGAAAAAAAACCTGCTCAACCAGTTCCTGCGCGCCTATCAGTACGATTTCTCCGACCTGACCCCGGACTGCGTGGAGGCCACCCTGGACATGCAGCGCCAGTGGTGCACCTGGCGCGACTGCGAGGACGCCGGCACCCTTTTGGCCGAGAACCGGGCCATCACGCGGGTCCTGCAGAACTGGGACCGCCTGGGCGGCGGACTTTTCGGCGGGGTGTTGCGGGTGGAGGGCGAGGTGGCGGCCTATACCGTGGCCGAGGCCCTGGCCGACGACATGCTGGTCATCCACTTCGAGAAGGGCCGCCCGGAGTTCAAAGGCGTCTACCAGGCCGTGAACCAGATGTTTCTGGCCGCGCGGGGGGAGGGCTTCGCCTACGTCAACCGGGAGCAGGACCTGGGCGACGAGGGCCTTCGCAAGGCCAAGATGTCGTATAATCCAGTGAAGTTTCTGAAGAAATTTTCAGTGTCCGTAAGTCCGGCCTAACCCCTCTCACGGAGTCGTCTCCCGGACCGCCACCTCCGGGGGCAGCGCCATCCAGAACACGCTGCCCCCGCCCGGCCGGGCCTCGACCCAGATACGGCCCCCGTAGCGGGCGGCCACGCTGCGGCACAGGGACAGGCCAAGCCCGGTCCCCTTGGGCTTGTCGCGCGGGTCGCCGCCGGTCTCCTGCTGATGCAGTTTTTCGAAGATCCGTTCCCGGTCCGCCTCAGGCACTCCCGGTCCCTGGTCCGCGACGAAAAAACCCACGCCTCCGTCCGGCATGTTCCGGACCCCCAGCACGATCTCTCCGGTCCTGGAGAACTTGATGGCGTTGTCCAGGAAATTCCCCAGGACCTGGAGCAGGCGCTCCCGGTCGGCCAGCACGGACGTGACGTCCGGCGCGACGTCCAGGCGCAGCGACATGTCCGGGCGCCCCTGCAACCCTGACATGGCTGCCTGGGCCGCCTGTCTGGCCAGTTCCCCCGAGGCCAGGGGGACGTCGCGCCAGACCATGCGGCCGTCCTCGATACGGGTCAGATCCAGCACGTCATCCACCATCTGGGTCAGCCGGGCGGCCTCCTGACGGATGATGTCCAGGTTCTCCACGGCCCGGGCGGCCTTGTTCCGGGCGGCCTCGTCCCCTGCGGCCAGGGGAAGGAAGGTCTTTGCGACGTCGCGGGAAAGCAGGCGGGCGAACCCCAGGATGGAGGTCAGGGGCGTGCGCAGTTCGTGGGACACCGAGGCCAGAAAGGCGGACTTCATGCGGTCCAGTTCGTGCAGTCGGGCGTTGGCCAAGGCCAGCTCCCGGGCCTTGGCCTCCAGGTCCTGGGTGCGCTGGGCGACCCGCCTCTCCAGTTCCCGGGAATAGTCGCGCATGAGCTTTTCCCGTTCCCGGTGGAAGTCGATGCGGGCCACAAGTTCCGAGGGGTCAAGACGCAGTTCGGCCAAAAGGCGGCCGTAGGCGTCGGAGAGGTCCTCGCGTTCCCGGGGGGTGAAGACCTCGCTGGCGGGCAGGGCCTGACTGGCTGCCGCCGCCCCCACGGCCCCGGCCAGTTCGGCCTCCACGGCCTGATGCAGCCCGGCCAGCTCCTGCACGGTGATCTGGGTTCCCGGCGCGAGTTTCAGCGCGTCCATGCGCCGCCTGACCATGGCCCGGGCCTCGCCTTGGGTGAAATAGCGGGTTAGAAGTTCGCCCAGGATGCGGCTTTTGGCGTCCAGGGACACGGTTTTCTCCAACTGGCCGTCCAAGGTCGCCAGCCGCCCGCCCGATTCGTCGCAAAACACGTCCGCCGCGCGCCGGTCCTTGGGGCTTTGGCGGAAGGCCAGGCTGCCAAGGACAAAAAGACCCACATTGACCGCCATGGACCAAAAAACCGCATGGGACACCCGGTCCAGGGCGACCAGCCCGAAAAGGGCCTCGGGCATGAGCAGGCCCATCCCCAGCGGGCCGGACTCGAGCAGGTCGGCGGGCAGGCGGCCGGACCGGACCAGGACGGGCACGACCATGGTGTACAGCCAGGTCAGCATGCCGCCGCCAAGGCCGAAAATCGCCCCCATGCGCGACGCCTGCCGCCAGAAAAGGCCCAGGAGCACGGCCGGGGCGAATTGCAGCACGGCGGCGAAGGACACGATTCCCATGTCCGCCAGCATGAGCGCCTCCCCCACCCGGCTCTCGTACCAGGCCGCCAGGACGATGATGCCCGCCGCCGCCGCGCGCCGCGCCCCCAAAAGCCTGCGGCGCACGAAGCGTAAGGGGCGAATCCTGTCGGCCAGGGGCAGCAGGAGGTGGTTGACGGTCATGGTGGCCAGGGTCACCGAGGCCACCATGATCATGCCTGCGGCGGCGGAAAACCCGCCCAGAAAGACCAGGATGGCCAGCCAGGGCCGGTCGCTTTGCATGGGCAAGAGCAGCACGTAGGTGTCGCCCGATTCCGGGGGCAGCCCGGAAAGCCGTCCCTGCAGGGCGATGGGGAGCAGAAAAAGGGTGATGCCGAAAAGGTAGAGGGGAAAAAGCCAGGCGGCCGTGCGCACCTGGGACACGGAGGAGTTCTCCACCACGGCCGCATGGAACTGGCGGGGCAGAAACAGCACCGCCGACGCGGACAAAATCAACATGGTGAACCAGCGTACGTAGCCGTCGCCCGCTTCGGCCATGGCCTGGGGCAGGGCTGCGGGCATGACCCGGGCGGCCTCGGCCCGGGCGAACAGATCGCCGAATCCGTCGCTTAAGCCGAAGGTCACGAAGAGTCCCACGGCCGTCAGGGCTACGAGCTTCACCGCCGATTCGGCGGCCACCACGGCCATCATGCCCGGATGGCGTTCCGTGGGGTCCAGGCGGCGCAGGCCGAACACCACCGTGAAAAGGATCATGCTCGCGGTCACGGCCGGCCTCAGCACGCCTGCGGCGGTCGGAAACTCCGGCCCGGCCACGATGGCGAAGGCGGCGATGACGGATTTGAGTTGCAGGGCCAGATAGGGGGCCACGCCCAGAAGGGCCAGGACGGCGGCCAGGGCGGCCACGGTGGGCGACTTGCCGTACCGGGCGCTGATGAAATCCGCGATGCTGGTGCTGTGCAGGGCGTTTTTGAGGCGAATCATGCGCGGCAAGAGCCAGGGCCAGAAAAAGGCCGCCAGGGTGGGGCCGAGATAGGTGGTGTAGACCAGCAGGCCCGAGGAGGCGGCCATGCCCACGCTGCCGTAGAAGGTCCAGGAGGTGCAGTAGACGCCCAGGGAGAGCGCATAGAGCAGGGGGCTTTTGGCCACGGTCCGGGCCAGGGGGGACTTGCGCTCCGCCCACAGGGCCAGACAAAAAAGCAAAAGGATGTAGGACCCCAAGGCCAGGGCTGCGGTGGCCGCGCCGAACATGGCTCAGTCTCCATCCTGCGGGCCTGACGCAGCAGGTCCGCCTGGCTTATCCGGCGCGCCCCCGGCCTGTCCGGCCTTCTCGGCGTCAGGATCGGGCACGGCGCTTTGGGCGACGGCGTACAAGGCCCCCAGGAGCAGTCCCCAGACCAGGACAAGCCGTGAGAAGGCCGTCGGCAGGGCGCTGCCGACGAGAAGGGTCAACGCCGGCCAGTTGAAAGCCGCAAAGCCCAGGCTGAAACAGAGAACCGCCGCAGCGGGACGCGACCACGGGCGCGTCATGGCGCCTCCGGTTTCGTGACTTTGGCCGTGCGCCTGCCGCCATTTCGGCAGGGGAAAAAAGGCCATGTTCGCCCGACTATACTGTATTTCGCCAAGGATGCAACGGGGTGGGGAGGGCGCGGGCTTGCATTTTGTGACCAAGGCGATAAAAGGCATGTTCGCAACAACAAAATGCGGCAGGAACATGCCGCGACAAACAGTCAGCTTCGGCGGCAGGCATGGATCATCCGACACGGATACTGGTGGTTGACGACTCCAAGGTCATGCGGGGAATCATCCGCAAAATGCTTGCCGTGATTCCCGGCGTGATCGTCCTGGAGGCCCGGGACGGCAAAGATGCCTGGGATACGCTTCAGGTCGAAGCCGTGGACGTCATCCTCTCGGATTGGAACATGCCCCGCATGAAGGGCATCGATCTCCTGCGTCTGGTCCGGGCCGACGCCGCCAGGCGCCATCTGCCGTTCATCATGGTCACGGCCGAGGCCCAGGGCCTCAACCACACCGAGGCCGACGCCGCCCAGGTGTCCTCCTACCTGACCAAGCCGTTCACCCCAGCGGCCCTGCATGCGGCCCTGACGCCCTATCTGTCCGGAGAACCGGGCCTCTCCTGAACCGGCGACCAGCCGGACCGACATTCCTTGGCCGACCCGCCACGCGCCGGGCCGTTTCCCCGCTGTGCGGCGGGGGGCGGACTCTGTGCGCCGTGCCGGGCGCCGGTCATTTCCCGGGCTTGGCCTGGGTACGCTCCTCGCCTGTGAGATGATTCATGGAAAATCCGCCCTGGTAGATGACGCCGGTGGTGGTGTCCACCACGTATTCCAGCTCCCCGGTCGAGACGTAGGCATAGCGGCCCACGTCCTTTCGCTGGTCGTACATGCGCAGGGCGACGATCACGGCGACGATCAGGGTGATTTTCAGCAGCACGTCGGCAAGGGTTTTGATGGTGTCCATGTCAGGCTCTCCCTGGCTGGCGGTGTTAGAGCGGGCGGCCTGCGCGGTCAAGAGGCGCCGCTTTGCGGGCGCCTCCGGGCCATGGGCCGGGCTGCCAGAAATATCTCTTGACTGCGTACGGGGCCAAGAATAGATTGCGTACAGAAAGTGTACGCAATCACGGAGGAAATATGTCGGTATTCAAGCAGGATAAAGAAGTTAAGCGCATGATTTTCAATGTGGATTCAGACATTGCGGACCAGATTGATTCCCTGCGCGAAGAGGCCAGAAGGTACGGGAAACGGCTTGATGTGGACACGGCGGTGAACAAGGGCCTGGAGAAGTTCCTGAAAAAGGCCGAGAAAAAGCTCGAAGAAATGCGCCACGAGGCCAAGGCCGGAAAGCGCCTTCCCGCCGACATCATGCCCCGCCCGGACGACGCCCCGGCCCTGCCCGGGGAAAAGGCCCTGGCCGAAAAGACCCCGTCCGACATCGCCGTGCCCGCCCCAAGCCAAGTCGCGGTCAAGGTCAAAGACAAGGACGAGCCCCTTCCCGAAGGCGTCGCCGCCTCGGCGAAAAAATAACCCCCACACGCACATCAAAGGAGAATGGACATGGGAAAGCACGGCATCAGCCTCAAAGGAACGGTTGACTTCGCTGCGGCCAGCACCCTTCTGGGCGATCTGGTCAAAAGCTTCGGGGAAAAGACCGTCTGTCTGCAAAAGGGCGCGGATTTCTGCACGCTTAAGCCCGGCGAGTCCATCAGCTTCGAGATCGAGGCCGAGCGCAAGAAAAACCGGCAGAAGCTGACCATCGAGCTGTCCTGGCTGGACGAGGTCCCGATTCAGGAGGCCGAGGGCGTGAAGATCACCTCTGTCGAGCCCGAGCCCCTGCCCGAACCCGAGCCCGAGATTCCGGCTGAGGCCGCTCCCGAGGCCCCTGCGGCCGAGCCCTGCCTGGCCGCGCCCGAGGCCGCCAAGGACGAGGAGCCCGCCCCCGGAAAAAAATCCAAGAAGTAGACGATTAAGCCGCCGCCCGGTGGGAAACGTCTTTCGCCCCGGGCGGCGCGCATCATCCGCCGCGCGTCAATCCGTGGCGCTTCATGCGCCAGCCGATCTGGCGCGGGGTCAGGCCCAGCTCCCGGGCCGCCCGGGTGCGCACCCAGCCGTGGCGCTCCAGGGCCGCCAGCACCCTGGCCCGTTCCATGTCCCACAGGGTGTCGGCCTCGCCAGCGGCCTCCGGGGCCTCTGGCGCGCCCGTCGCCGTCTCATCGCCGCCTGCCGCTCCCGCCGCCAGGGAAAAGATACGTGGCGGCAGGTCTTCCACATCCACCCGCTCGCCGGATCTGGCCAGAAGGGCCTCGGCCGCCAGGGTCCGGACCTCCTCGTCGTTGCCCGGCCAGGAATAGGCGCACAGGGCCTTGACCGCGCGCGGCGTAAACGAGGGCCGCAGGCCGCCGCGCCCGGCTTGCAGCTCCACGGCCCGCTGCATGAGCACCGGCACGTCCCCGGGGCGCTCCCGCAGGGCGGGCAGGCGGATCACCCGCAGCCCCCCGCCCGGACCAAGCAGTCCGGCCAGGCCGGGGGCCGACCGGGCCAGCTCCCCGGGGTCGCAGCCTGCCCCCAGGATCACCCGCACATCGGCCAGACGCGGCGTCTGCGAGCCGCACCGGGCATAGCCGCCCTCCCGCACCAGCCGGGCCAGACGCTCCTGCCCCGTGCTGTCCGGGGCCGGTCCGGCCACGTCCGCCAGATACAGCGTGCCCCCGGCCGCGTCCTCCACCGCCCCGGGCCGGAAGAACCCGGCCTCGCTTTGGCCGAAGACCGCCGCCATGTCCATGGCCTGGGCCGACGCAAAAGGCCGCCTGCCGCGCGGGGACAGATCGTGGATGAGCCGGGCCAGCCGGGCCTTGCCCGTACCCGGTTCGCCCTGGAGAAAGACCGGTCCCGACTCGCGGGCCGCCTGCTCCGCCTGGGCCCGCACCGCCGCCAGCCCGGGGCAGCCGCCGGGGCCGAACGCCTCGGCGAATCCGGCCGAAACATGTCCCCGCATAAGCGCCGTCTCGGCGGCATGGGCCTCATGCAAGGCCGCCGCCCCGTGTCGCCAGGCCACGGCCAGGGCCATCAGGGCCGCCGCGCCCGGCAGGGCCGCCAGGGCCGGGCTCTCCGGATCGATCTCCACGGCCAGCGCCCCGCGCAGCATCCGGCCGCCATCCAGGGCCACCTCGAAGGGGGCTGCGGCCAGGGGGCGGCCAGTCCCCTGCGGTCCCTCCAGGGGTCGGACAAAGACCCTGCCCGCACGCCCGTCCTCCCCGTCTCCCGTCTCCAGTCCGGGCGCCGGGACCAGACGCGGCGGGGCGGGATGCAAGATCTCCCGCAGGCCCTCGCCGCGCGGCGCCCACGTCCCGGAGTCAGGCACGGCGGCGCACAGCCGGGGGACCTCGTCGTCTGGTGCAAGAAGGATCGCCACGGCCCGGGCGGCCCCGGACTCACGGACAAAAACCGCCATCATTTCGGATAGTTGGAATTGCATGTCCGCCCCGGGCCAGGAGGACGGCGGTCGGGACAGGCCGGGGATCAAGGCCTGGGCCATGTCGCTTACGATGCGTAGCGGTGAATGCGTCTCGTTCATGGGCACGGCATATCATGTGAAAGCCCCCCGTTCCAGGGGCGGAGAAACCCCGCATCCTGCCGGGGCGGCCCGCGCCGGGGAAACGGCTGGCGGCGGGCTTATCCGAGAAAAAGGGGCCAGAAGAAGGCGATCTGGCAGGCCAGGGCGGCCGTGGCCAGGACGGGCGCGGCGGCCAGGGCCCATTTCATGCGCAGGGCGTAGGAGCTAAACGAGGTGACGCTCCACAGGATGAGCGCGGCGGCCCACAGGGCCAGGGAGGCGGTCATGGACCAAAAGAGCGTTTCTGCGGCGGCGTGGACTGCGGCGAAGGGCCACAGGCCGTTGTAGACATGCCCCAGGGCGGCCAGATGCAGCAGGCCGGGGAAAAGGGCCACGCGGGCGGCGAGTTTCAGGGTGAACCCGTAGTAGTCGCGGCCGAAGTCGTCCTTGCCCCGCCGGGACACGAGATACAGGCCGCCGAAGCCTCCGGCCAGGCACAGGCACAGGCACAGGACGTCGAGCAGGATGGGCCAGAAAAACACGTTGGCGGGCGGCAGGAAAAAATCCTGGCTGGTCAGCGGCAGGGGCGCGTGCAGCGAAAAGAGCCGGAAGGCCGAGACCAGGGCGTAGAGGGCGGCGAAAAAGGCCAGCCCCGAGGCCATGCCGATGAGGGAGTGGGCGGCCTTGCTGTTTTTCATGCGCTGCCATAGGCCCCGGTAGACCAGGAAAAGGATCGCGCCGAGCAGCAATGGCGCGGCCAGAGGCAAAAGGGGCAGCGGCCAGGAGAAGAAATAGGCGGCGGCCTCAGGGGCCAGAAAGGGCAGCCCGACGCACAGGGCGGCTGTCAGCAGGAACACGTATCCGCCGCCGAGCAGGGCGAAGGTGGTCGTCTGCTGGCCGAACTTGTCCAGGAATATCTTGATCCGCTTGGTTTTAAAAAACCCGCCCGCGGCGCTGACCAGGGGCATGCCAGCCGCAGCCAGGGCCAGGGCCAGGTGCGGGGCGAGAAGGATCACCGTGGCGTAGAAAACGACATCTCCGGCGGGCAGGGACATGCGGTGCGCTCTCCTTGGGGCGTTGGCGGCGTTCGGACGGCCGCGAAAACCTGTCTTGGGCCGGTTTTCTGCCCTAAATCCGGCGCTGATGCAAGACGCGGGGGGATACGGCCCAGGGGGCCGCCCGGTCTGAAATGCCGTCTGGAGCGGAATGCGTCTTGCCAATTTTCCCCATGTCGCATATCCGTGCAAAAAGATATGGGAAAAAGGATGCGGACAGGAAACGGCGGCGCCATGCCGAAAACCCGGTCCCGGCGGCGCGCCATGCGACGCGGCGCGGTCCTGGGGATGGCCCTGTGCGCCCTTTTTTTCATGGCGGGCTGCCGCACGGCCGGTCCCATCGCCCAGTCGAGCACGGATTTCAGGCTCCAAAACATCGAGGCCGCCCTGGTCAAGATGCAGGGCGAGGTCAAGGCCCTGGAGTCCAAGCAGGCCGAGGGCGACAAGACCTGGGGCGAGGTTCGGTCCAAGCTCGACGAACTGACCCAGTTGCTTCGCTCCCGCACCGCCGCAGCCGGGGTCGCGCCCGCCGCAGAGACCCCGCCGCCCTGGGCCGGACAGATCGGGGCCGCAAGTCCGCCCGCCGGAACGCCGTCGGCCTCCCCGCAGGCTCCTCCCGCCGCCCAGACCGCCGCCCCGGCCGCAACCGGCAAACAGCCCACGCCCTTTGGCGCAACCAGCCGCTGGGCGGCAAACGGCAAGGGCCAGCCAGCCCCGCAAAGCGATGTCGGCCGCCCGTTCCCGGCCGTCGCGCCGGGCCAGACCGCCCAGGCGGTGCAGGCCGCCTCCACGGCCGCGCCCTCGCCGCCGCCCGCCGCGACCACCGCGTCAACTTCGGCCGCCGCCCCGGGACCCTCTCCGACGCCTGAACCGGCCGCCCAAAGCCCGGCGGCGGAACTGGCCGCCGCGCCGCCTGCGGCCCCGGCCCCGGTCTCCGCAGCCACGCCCGGGGGCAACCCGGCCAAGGCCTGGGAACTTCCCGGCCCGGACGCCGCCACTCGGCCCGCCACGCCGCCCCCGGCCGCCAGCGCGCCGCCCCCGTCGTCCCCGTCGCCCCTGTCGCCCTATCCGGCGGTTTTGCCCCCGGCCGCCGAGGCCTCCTCCTCCGCCGCCCCGGCCCCGACGGCCACGGCCGTGCAGGGACCGGCGCCCGTCCCAGGCCGCGTCCCGACGCCCCTGGCCCCGGCCGCCGCGCCGACCCAGACCGCCGGGCCGGTTTCCGGCAAGCCGTCCTCCGGCGAGGAGGCCGACTACAACAAGGCCCTCAAGCTGGCCCTAAACGGCAAGCCCCGCGAGGCCCGGGCCGCCTTTAGCGAATTTCTGACCCGGCATCCCCAAAGCGCCCTGGAGCCCAACGTGCGCTACTGGATTGGGGAGAGCGACTACATCCAGGGCGACATGACCCAGGCCGCCAAGAGCTTCGGCGAGGTGAGCACGCGCTATGCGGGCCACCACAAGGCCGCCGATTCCCTGTACAAGTTCGGCATGGTCCAGGAAAAGCTGGGCGACACGGCAGCGGCCCGGGCGGCTTACGAGTCCCTGATCAAGGACTATCCGTCCTCGGAGCTGACGGGCAACGCCAAACGCAAACTCGAACAACTCCCCCGGTAACGTCCAAAGGCGCACACCCCCATGGGCAATCCGCATCCGCCCGACCACATCCCCGGCGACCCGCCTGCGGCGCCGCCTGAGTCCGATGGGCGGGAGGCCGACATGGAGTTTCGGGCCTGTCTGGCCCTGCGCCATTGTCCGGGACTTGGCCCGCGCACCTGGAAACGCCTGTTTTCCGCCTACCCGAGCGCCCGTGAGGCCTGTCTGGCCCACGGGGAGTGGGAGTCCCGCCGTCTGGCGGAGCCCAAGGCCGCCCAGGCCTTCGCCGCAGGCCGACACCGGCAGGCGGCCCGGGCGGAATATGACGCGGCCCGGGCCAAGCGGCTGCGGGTAGTCACCTATTTCGATGCGGATTTCCCCGAGACCCTGCGCCACATCCCGGACCCGCCGGCGCTTTTGTACGTGACCGGCGACGTGTCGCTTTTGGCCTCTCCGGCCGTGGCCCTGGTGGGGGCCAGACACTGTTCCCGCTACGGCTTCGACGCGGCCATGCGCCTGGGCCGGGAGCTTTCCCGGGCCGGGGTGGCGGTGGTGTCGGGGCTGGCCCACGGCATCGACCGCCAGGCCCATCTGGCGGGCCTGTCCGAGGTCGGCGGCTCCATCGCCGTGCTGGGCACGGGCCTGGATCTGGTCTACCCCGACACCAACCTGGACGTCTGGAAGGCCCTGGCCACGGACGGGCTCATCGTCTCGGAATTTCCCCCCGGCGCCCATCCGCTGCCCGGGAATTTCCCGGTGCGCAACCGGATCATCAGCGGCCTGTCCCTGGGGGTGGTCGTGATCGAGGCGGCCGGGAAAAGCGGCAGCCTGATCACCGCGAAACTCGCCCTGGAGCAGGGCCGCGAGGTCTTCGCCCTGCCCGGGCCGGTGCACCTGCCCACCTTTGCCGGCTGCCACGCCCTCATCAAGGAGGGCGCGCTTTTGGTGCAAAGCGGCCAGGACATCCTGGAGGCCCTGGCCCCCCGCCTGGAGGCGTACGTGCGCCGCCCGGGCCGGAACCATCCAACGGCCCCCGACCCCGGGACGGACCAGGGACTGCGCGAACGCCGCCCCCTGCCGCCGAGCCTGCCCCCGGAACGCGCGCCGACCCGGCGCGCCGAGGCCGTGGCCCCCGCCCCGGAACTTCCCGCCGCAGCCGGGCCGCCAACCAGGGCCGCCGCCTCGGCCCCGTCCCCCGAACCCGAGGGGCTCACCGACCTGGAGCGGGCGGTGCTGCGTCTTTTTACGGACGGGAAGCGGCTGCACATGGACGCCGTGGCCCAGGAGCTGGGCCTGGCCAGCCAGATGGTCAGCCGGACCCTGGTGGGGCTTGAAATCAGGGGGCTTGTGCGAAAATGGCCGGGAATGTACTACGGTCAGGAGCAGATGGAGACCCCTTCGCCATGCAAAAACTCCCGTTAAGCCTTGCCCGCCCGGGCATGATCCTGGCCAAGCCCGTGTCCCGGGCCGACGGCATCGCCGTGGCCGCCCAGGGCACGGAGCTGTCCCAGGGCCTGCTCGACCGCTTCGACTCCATGGGCGTGGACGCCGTGGTGGTGGAGGGCAATCCCGTGAACCTGGAAGGGGCCGCCGGGGACATCTCCTACGAGAAGCGGGCCGAGCGCCTGGACCATCTGTTTCGCAAGCATGCCGGGGACGCCTGGATGGGACAGATCAAAAAACTCTTGTACGACTATTTCAAGCTCAAGGCGGCCGGCATGGCGGCGGTAAAAGCGGCGGCCGCGCCGCCCCGGGAGGGCTAGGCCATGGCCGAGGACCTGCGCACCGAACGCAAGGGGCTCATCCTGGCGGTCAAGGATCTGCCCACCCTGCCCAAGGTCCTGGACGAGGTGGCCCGGCTGGTTGAGCGTTCCGACTCCTCCACGGAAGAGGTGGCCAAGCTCATCTCCATGGACCAGGTGCTGTCGGCCAAGGTCCTAAAGATGGTCAACTCGCCCATCTACGGCTTCCCCGGCCGCATCAGCTCCATCCAGCACGCCCTGGTGCTGCTCGGTTTCAACGTGCTGCGCGGCATCATCGTGTCCACGTCGGTGTTCGAGATCATGAGCGAGAACATGGTGGGGCTTTGGGAGCACAGTCTGGGCGTGGCCCTGGCCAGCTCCACCGTGGCCCGGGCGGCGGGGCTCCGCGACCCCGAGGAATATTCCGTGGCCGGGCTTTTGCACGACCTGGGCAAGGTGGTGGCCACGGTGCAGCTCCCCGAGCTCAAGGGCGAGATCGAGCAGGCCGTCAAGACCAAGGATCTCATGTACATCGAGGCCGAAAAAGAGGTCCTGGGCTTTGGCCACGACCGCATCAACGCCTGGCTGGCCGACCACTGGAAGCTGCCGCCCAACATCAAGGAAGGCCTGTCCTACCACCACAAGCCGCATCTGGCCCAGCTCTATCCGGACATGGCCTGCGCCGTGCACATCGGCGACTTCATGGCCCGGGTCTTCGAATACGGCTTCGGCGGCGACGACAACGCGACCTACCTGCGGCCCGAGGCCTTAAAGCGCCTGAAGCTCAAACCCGCCGACGTGGAACGCATCCTGGATCATTTGTGCGAGCAGTTCCTGGAAATCGCCGACCTTTCCTTCTCGTGAGCGCGCCATGACCCAGGATACGGATTCCGGCGCCGCCGGAGGCGGGTTCGCCCGGCCCCAGATCGTCACGCTTCTGACCCCGGACGCGGAGTTCGCGGCGCTCATGCAGGGGCTTTGGCCCACGTCCGTCATGCAGATCACCCATTTCGCCCGGGGCCGCCGGGCCATCGAGAACCTGTTCAACGACCCGCCGGATCTGCTCATCGTGGACGAGGATCTGGCGGACATGCCCGGCCTCGACGTGGTGGCCCTGGTCAAAAGCGAAAACGTCTACCGCCAGCTCCCGGTCATCTACGTCATCTCGCAGGAGGCCCTGGCCTCGGGCCGGGACTGGCTGGCCGCCGAGATCGACGATTTCGTGGCCCGTCCGCTGCGTCCGGCCGAGGTGCGGGCCCGGGTGCTTTTGACCCTGGCCCGGGCCTCGCGGTCCTTTGACGCCAACCCCCTGACCAGGCTTCCGGGCAACACCTCCATCATCCACCGCATCCAGGAACTCATCGACCGCCGCGAGGATTTCGCCCTGGTCTACGCCGACCTGGACCATTTCAAGTCCTTCAACGACAAATACGGCTTTTCCCGGGGCGACGAGGTGCTCATGATGACCGCCCGGGTCATCGTCAACACCATCCGCAGCCTGCCCGGCATCCGGTCCTTCGTGGGCCATGTGGGCGGCGACGACTTCGTGTTCATCGTGCCGCCGGAGGTGGCCGAGGACGCCTGCCGCCGTCTGGTGGCCACCTTCGACGGCATCGTGCCCAGCTTCTACGACCCCGAGGACCGGGAGCGCGGCAGCATCCAGTCCACGGACCGGGAGGGCCGCCTGCGCATCTTTCCGCTCATGGCCATCTCCCTGGCCGTGGTCTTTAACCGTGACGGGCGCCTCAAACACTACGGCGAGGCCTCCCAGATCGCCATGTCGCTGAAGAAAAAGGCCAAGGAAAACCCCAAAAGCTGCTATGTCCTGGACCAAAGACGCGGGGACCCCCCGCCATTCGCGCCGGACTTCCCCGACTGAGGCCGGAGACGTCCCCGCCCCGTTGCCCGAGTCCGTGCGCGGCTTCGTGGACTATCTGGCCGGGCAGAAGGGCTATTCGGCGGCCACGGTGGCGGCCTACGCCGGGGACGCGGCCCAGTTCGAGGCCTATCTCGGCCGCCGGGGCCTGACCCTGGCCGAGCCGGGTCTGGTGACCCGGGACCACGTGCGCGGCTTTCTGGCCGAACTGCACCGCATCCGACTGTCCAAGACCTCCATGGGCCGCAAGCTCTCCAGCCTGCGCGGCCTGTTCCGCTTTTTTCTGCGGCGGCGGCTGGTGGCGGCAAGCCCCCTGGCCGGGATGAAAAATCCCAAAAGCGAGAAGCGCCACCCCGGGGTCCTCAACGCCGACCAGGCCAAGGCCCTGGTGGAGTCCGGCGATCCCCTGGACCCCCGCCGCCTGCGCGACATGGCCCTGGCGGAGCTTTTGTACGGGGCGGGGCTGCGCATAAGCGAAGCCGTGTCCCTCGATATGTTCGACGTGGATTTGTCCCGGGGGCTGGCCCGGGTTCTGGGCAAGGGCGGCAAGGAGCGGCTGGCCCCGGTGGGCGAGGCGGCCAGACGGCGCATGCTGGAGTACCTCCAGGTACGCGGGGCCTTCACCCCGGCTGCGGGCGAGAAGGCGCTTTTTCTGGGTTCGCGCGGGGCCAGGCTCGGCAGGCGGCAGGCGGCCCGCATCCTTGAGGACATGGCCGCCCTGGCCGGGCTGCCCCAGCACGTACACCCGCACATGCTGCGCCACAGCTTCGCCACCCACATGCTCCAGGCCGGGGCCGACCTGCGCAGCGTACAGGAGCTGCTGGGGCATTCGCGGCTGGCCACCACCCAGCGCTATACCCATCTGGACCTGACCCGCATCATGCAGACCTACGACGCCGCCCACCCCTTGGCTACGGCCGGTCCCGGACATGCGGCGGCGCCGGATGAGGCGGGGGGCGACGCTGCGGCCAAGCCGGGCAGGAGGCGGCGGAAATGAACCGTGAGGACGACCGCCCGCAGGGACATTTTCTGGGCCGTCGGCCGCGCCGTCCCATGCCGCCGGGGCGGCTGGCGGCGATGTTCGCCTTGTTCGTGGCCCTTTTGATCTACCAGCGCCAGTACGTCATGCTGGCCCTGGCCGGGGTGGGGCTGATCCTCTACGGCTATCTGACCCGCGGCCAGGATTGAGGCCGGGGACGCAGACTTGAGGTGCGTGGCGGGCGACGGGCGCAAAAAAAGCGGCCGTATCGCCGCTTTGCAGGGGGCACGCAACCCCCGGCCCTTTCGGGTCGTTTGGAAAAGCCGGTCGCCGGACGGCCGCTAGAAGCGCGCCGGGTCGGCCCTATGGTCCAGGGCGGACCGTTCCGCCCGTTTGGGCAGGGGAAGCCGTGACGTCAGATCCGGCACGGGGCTTATCCCTCGGAATTCCTCTTCGCGCGGCTTCAAGGGCTTGGGGTCGAAGGTCTGGGAGGCATGGGCCGAATCGCCGCCCATCAGTTCCCGCACCACCGATCCTCCGGCGGCGCTCCATTCCCCGCCCTTGACGCACAGGGCTGCAAAAAGACCCGCGAAAAGGAAGAATTTCAGGGAGTAACTCATCCTGCTTCTCCTCGCTGTGAGACGTAAGACTGCGGGCGCCAGTTGTTCCAGCACGCCAGGGACAGCCTTGAGAAGGCCTCTCCCCACATGTGACTTCAGGGCGTAAACGGATTTTCCCGTGTTGGCAACCCCGGACGTGTGAATTTTTGTTCATGGTCAAAGGCGGACGCGGCCGCCCCGTCGCCCCTGCCCGTTTCCGGCCGGAGGCTTACTTGTACACGTCGCCGCGCGGCCCAAGGCCTGCAATGACCACGGCCTTGTTTTCCCGGTCCGCCACGAACAGAATCCGCCACCGGCCGACGCGAAGCCGCCAGCCGTCATGGTCGCCTTTGAGTCTGGCCACGTCCCCGGCGAAGGGGTCCGTCTTCAAGGCCGACATGGCGTCAAGAAGCCTTTCCCTTTCCTTTCGCGGCAACCTGGACAGATATCGTTTTTCTTTCTCCAGGATGATGACCGACCAGGGGGCAGGGCTGTCAGCCATCGCAATCGTCCAGGAGCTCCCGCCGCACATCGTCCAACGATTCCCCCTGCCCGGCCCGGTACTCGGCCAGGGCCTCGGCCATTCGCTTTTCTTCCAGGGGCGACAGACCGTCCTCGGGATTTATTTTGAGCCATTCCGAGTTCACGGCATCCATGACGATCTCGCGGACCTTGCGGCGGGTTTCCAGTTTGAGCAGCACAACCCGCTTGTACTCTTCCGGGGTCACGCGGACGGTTATGGTCCTGGTCCTGGGTTCGACGGTCTCGCGCATGGTTCGCCTCCTCCCTCACGGCGCCTCGACGACTGCCGGATGTATAAAAGCAGTCTTTTTATCGACGCGACTGTTTAAAAAGTCAATGGGGAGTCCGAGTCCAGGGCAGGGGGAACACGCACAGCGCCCGCCCCGTCTCCGGAGAGAGGGGGCGGGCGCTGCGAGCATTTCTCGGCGGCGTCTTCAAAGACGCGCCGCATGTTTTGAGGCGGGCGCCTTAGCGCAGATACTTGAGAAACTCCCCCGAGGGGGTCATGATCATCCTGGTGTTCTCCTGGGTGGCGGCCTTGTAGGCGTCCATGCTGCGCACGAAGGCGTAAAAATCCGGGGCGCGCTTCAGGGATTCGGCGAAGATGCCGGCGGCCTCGGCGTCGCCGTCGCCGCGCAGGACGTCCGCCTTGCGCTGGGCCTCGGCCACGATCACCGTGCGTTCCCGGTCGGCGGCGGACTTGATCTTGTCCATCTCCTCCTGGCCCTCGGAACGGTACAGCTTGGCCTCCCGGATGCGCTCCGAGCGCATGCGGTTGAAGATGGCCTGTTCGTTCTGGGGCGGCAGGTCGGTGCGCTTGATGCGCACGTCCACCACCTCGAGGCCGTAGGGGGAGAGCAGTTCGTTGGTCTTGGCCGTCACCAGGGACATGATCTCGGGGCGTTTTTCCGAGACCAGCTCGTGCAGGGTGAATCGCCCGAGCACCACGCGCAGCTCCGCGTAGATGATGTCCTCAAGCCGGGCCTGGGCCCGCTGCTGGGTGCGCAGGGTGCGGTAGAACTGGAGCGGGTCGGTGATGCGCCAGCGGGAATAGTTGTCCACGACCATGGTCTTTTTGTCCCGGGTCAGGATCTCGGCGGCCTTGGTGCCGTAGTCCAGGATGCGGGAATCGAGAAAGATGACGTTTTGCACGAAGGGCAGCTTGAAATGCAGCCCCGGCTCCTTGGTGTCGCTCACGGGCTTGCCCAGTTGCAGGACGATGGCCCGCTCGGTCTCGTCCACCATGAACACGCTCTGGCTGACGCCCACCACGGCGATCACGGCGATCACGGCCAGGATGATGGAGACTTTCGACATGGCTAGTTCCCCCCTTCCGGCCGGGCGGGTTTGGCCGCCTCGGCCTCGGAACGCGGCGCGCGGCGCGCCCCTGGCTCCAGGGGCAGATACGGCACGGCTTGGCGCAGGGCCTCGTCGGAGAGGATGATCTTGTCCAGGGCCGGGTTTCTCAGGATGGTCTCCATGTTCTCCAGGTACAGGCGCTGCCGGGTGACCTCCGGGGCCTTGGCGTATTCGTTGGCCAGGGCGGTGAAGCGGGCGGCCTCGCCCTGGGCCTTGCGCACGGACTGGTCCTTGTAGGCCAGGGCCTGGTTCTCCATGGAGGCGGCCAGCCCCCGGGCCTTGGGCAGGATGTCGTTGCGGTAGGCCTCGGCCTCGTTGACCAGGCGCACCCGGTCCTCACGGGCGCTGGCCACGTCCTTGAAGGCGTCGATGACCTCGCGCGGGGGATGCACGTCCTGGAGCTGCACGGCCACCACGTCGATGCCGCTTTCGTATTTGTCCATCATGCGCTGCAGCAGGGCCAGGGTGGCGGTCTGGATGGCCACCTTGCCGTCGGTCAGGGCGGAATCGATCTTGTCGTTGCCGATGACCTCGCGCATGGCGGCCTCGGCGGCGTTTTTCAGGGTCTCGTCCGGGCGGTCGAGGCGGAAGAGATATTTCACCGGGTCGCTAATCTGGTACTGGACGATGAACTGCACATCCACGATGTTCTCGTCGCCCGTGAGCATGAGCGACTCCTCGGGCACGTCACGGTACTGCTGGCCCTGTCCCTCGCGGCTGCCCAGCGTCCGAAAGCCCACCTCGATTCGCCGCACCTGGGAGACCTTGGGCGTCTGGACGGTCTCTATGGGGTAGGGTAAATGATAGTGCGGCCCTGGCCCCGTGACGTAGGAATAGGCCCCGAACCGCTGCACCACGCCGGTTTCGTCCGGCTCTACGATGTAGATGCCGCTTAGGAGCCAGACGACGGCCACCGCCAGGATGGCCAGCTTCGGGCCTCCGGGGATGCGGTTTTTCAAATCCGCGAGCCGTTTGAACTCGTCGCCGATGCGTCCGAAATCCGGAGGCGGGGGCCCTTGCCGACGTTTTTGCTCCTGGAGCTTTTCCCAATCCCAGTTCATGATACCTTGGATAGGGAAGATTGCGGCAGAGGTCAAGGAAGGGCGATCATATTTTATTTCAGCGAATTAACGAACGCAAAGCCGGGAGAGGTCTGGTGAAGGACATCCACGCGGAGATATTTCGCGCCTACGACATTCGCGGCGTGGTGGACAAGGATTTGGATCCGCAGCGGGTCTTTTGCCTGGGGCAGGCCATCGGCACGTTTTTTCGCCGCCAGGGCCGCGACTGCGCCGTGGTGGGCCGCGATTGCCGGGAAAGCTCGCCGGAATACATGGCGCGGCTTGCCGCCGGGCTGTGCTCCTGCGGCGTGGACGTCATCGCCGTGCACATGGTCCCCACCCCGGCCTTTTATTTCGCGGTCAGACACCTGGGAAAATCCGCCGGGGTCATGGTCACGGCCAGCCACAACCCTCCGGAATACAACGGCTTCAAGATATGGGCCGGGGAAGGGGCCATCCACACCACGGACATCGCGGCCGTGTACGGGATCATGCAGGCCGGGGAGTTCGCCACCGGCCGGGGGCTGGTCTCGGAGCACGACATCACCCCCTCCTATCTGGAGGCCGTGACACAGGGCATGACCCTGTCCCGGCCGGTGTCCGTGGTGGTGGACGGCGGCAACGGCGCGGCCGGGCTTTTGGCCGTCTGCGCCCTGCGCCGGGCAGGGGCCGTGGTCACGCCGCTTTTTTGCGAGCCTGACGGCCGTTTTCCCAACCACCATCCGGACCCGGTCGTGGAAAAAAACGTCCGGCAGTTGGCGGCTGCGGTGCGCGAGACGGGCGCGGACTTCGGCGTGGGCCTGGATGGCGACGGCGACCGGCTGGGGGTGGTGGACGAGAAGGGGGACATGGTCTTCGGGGACCGGCTGCTGGCGGTCTTCGCCCGGGAGGTGCTGGCCGAACGTCCCGGGGCCACAGTCATCGGCGAGGTCAAGTGCAGCCATCTCCTGTTTCGTGATATCGAGGCCCACGGCGGCCACGCGATCATGGGCGCGGCCGGACATTCGCTCATGAAGGACGCCATGCGCCGCACCGGGGCGCTTTTGGCCGGGGAGATGAGCGGGCACATGTTTTTTGCGGACCGCTACTTCGGCTTTGACGACGCCACCTACGCGGCCCTGCGTCTGGCCGGGATCGTCAGCCGCTCTCCTGGGCCGGTGTCCGGGCTTCTGGCCGACTGGCCGCAGACGGCGAGCACCCCGGAGCTTCGCGTGGACTGCCCGGACGCGGTGAAATTCGCCGTGGTGGACCGGGCCATGGCCCATTTCCGGGGTACGGCCGAGATCATCGACGTGGACGGACTGCGGCTGGTCTTCCCAGACGGCTGGGCGCTTGTGCGGGCCTCCAACACCCAGCCCGCCCTGGTCCTTCGTTTCGAGGCCGACACCCCGCAGCGCCTGGCCGAGATCCGGCGCATGGTGGAGGAACCCCTGGCCGACTGGATACGCCAGGCCAGCGCCTAGCCCTCCCTTTACATCCGGGACAAATCATCGCATTCTCGCCCCATACCGCCGTACCCCACACAAAGCCAACTAAGCGCGTCCGGGCCGTTCTCCCGCGCTCACGTAACTACGGATCGCTCCATGCGCAGCAAAAAATTCTGGATCATCGTCGTCCTGTGTCTGGCGGCCGCTTTTGCGGCCTTCAAATATTTCAGCGGCCAGGACAAGGCCCCCAAGGTCCTGGCCGAGTCCGAGGTCCGCACCGGATCGGTGCGCAAGGTCCTGGAGGCCACGGGCATCATCAAGGCCCAGGTGGGGGCCATCGTCAAGATCGGGGCCAGGGCCACGGGGACCATCGAGGACATGCGGGTCAAGGTGGGCGACACGGTGAGCGCCGGGCAGGTCATCGCCCTGGTGGACTCCCGGGAGGACCGTTCGCGCCAAAACGAGGCCACGGCCCGGCTGGCCCGCACCGAGGCGGAACTGCGCCAGGTGCTGGAAGTCTCTCCCAAGCTCATCGCCGAGGCCGAGGCCGAGCTGGCCCTGTCCCAGGCCAAACACGACTACGCCGCCACCAACCTCACGCGCCAGCAGCAGCTTTTCACCCAGGCCCTGGTGTCGCGCGACGTCCTGGATCAGGCTAGGCGCGACGCCCTGGTGGCCAAAAACGAGCTGGCCGCCCGCGAGGTCACCCTGTCCCGCACCAAGACGGAATTCGAAAAGGAGCGCATCAAGGCCGAACGCTCCATGGAGGAGGCCCAGGCCGCCCTGGTCACGGCCGAGACCAAGCTCACCTATTCCCGGGTCATAAGCCCCATCGACGGCGTGGTGGCCAGCGTCACCGTGCAGCAGGGCGAGACCGTGGTGGCCGGGCTTCAGGTGGCCAACCTGATCACCGTGCTCGACCCCACCCGCCTGGAGATGTGGGTCTACGTGGACGAGACGGACGTTGGGCAGGTGACCCCGGGCATGCGTGTGGAGTTTCGCGTGGATTCCCTGCCCGGCGAGGTCTTTTCCGGAGCTGTGGACCAGATCTATCCCCAGCCCGAGATCCGCGACAACATCGTCTATTATCAGGCCCTGGTGCGCCTGGACCCGGTGCAGTCCCGCGCGCTTAGGCCGGAGATGACCACCCACTGCCAGATCGTGGTCCAGGAAAAAAAGGACGTGCTGGTCATCCCCAACGCGGCGCTCAAGTGGGTGGGCAGCTCCCAGGTGGTCTTCGTGGTCGGGGACGGCGGCGCGGTGCGCGAGACGCATCCCGAACTGGGGCTGGCGGGCTTAAACGAGACCGAGGTGCTCTCGGGCCTGTCCGCCGGGGACAAGGTGGCGGTGCAGATCGTATTGCCGGGCGCCCCGCGCCCGGCGGCGGCCTCCGGGCAAGCCCCTTCGGGCGGCCAGGGCGGCCAGGGCGGACCAGGAGTCGGCAGGGGCGCAGGCGGCGGCTCCCCCGGCCGCTAGGCCCCAAGGCGCACCCATGAACGCATCCCCTTTAAACATGGCCGCGTCCTCAGTCCCGCCCGGCACGCCCGTGGTGCGCCTGGAGGACATCTGCAAGAGCTACCAGCTCGGCGAGACCCGTTCGCATGTCCTGCGCGACGTGTCGTTTTCCATCGAGGTCGGCGAGTTCACCGCCATGCAGGGGCCGTCGGGCTCCGGCAAATCCACGCTTTTGCACATCCTGGGGCTTCTCGACCGGCCCACCTCGGGCCGCTATTTCCTGTGCGGCGAGGACGTGGCGGGGCTTGACGACGACGCCTTGTCCGCGCGGCGAAACGCCACCATCGGCTTCGTGTTCCAGAGCTTCTACCTCATCCCCTACGCCACGGCCCTGGACAACGTGCTTTTGCCCGGCATGTACGCCGCCACCCCCAAGCACGCCCTGCGCGAACGCGGCCTGGCCCTGCTCGAACAGGTGGGGCTGGCCGACCGGGCCGGGCACAAGCCCTCCCAGCTCTCGGGCGGCCAGCAACAGCGCGTGGCCCTGGCCCGGGCGCTCATCAACAACCCCGACCTGATCCTGGCCGACGAGCCCACCGGCCAGCTCGACTCCAAGACCGGCGAGGAGATCATGTCGCTTTTGGCCGAAATCAACGCCCGGGCCCAGAAGACCGTGGTGGTGGTCACCCACGACGACGCCACGGCGGCCTACGCCCGGCGCAGGATACTGGTTCATGACGGCCGGGTGGTCTGACGTCGCGCACACGGCGCGCCTTTTTGCCCGTGTTTTCGGCATGGCCGTCATGTCCATCCGGGCCCAGAGGCTGCGCGGGGCGTTCGTGGCCGGGGCCGTGGCCCTGGGGATCGCGGCGCTCACGGTCATCGTGGCCTCGGTGGACGGGGCGCGGCAAAAGGCCATGGAGATTGTGGAGTGGTTCGGCCCAAGCGCGGTGATGATCCTTGGCGGCGACATCGAGAACCGGCCCGTGGGGCAGCGGGTCCTGACCCTGACCTGGGACGACGCCCGGACCATCAGCCGGTCCCTGCCCGGGGTGTCGGCCGTGGTTCCCATGCGGTCCAGGTCCTCGACCATGCTCCGCTACGAGGCCAAAAACGTGGTGGTTTCGGTGGTGGTGGGGGCCACGCAGGACTATGCCGGGACCTGGGACTGGCCCCTGGACGAGGGCCGCGACCTGACCCTTGAGGACATCGAGCGTTCGGCCAAGGTCTGCCTCATCGGCGACGCCCCGGCCAAGGCCCTTTTCGGCGACGCCTCCCCCTTGGGCAAGACCATCCTGGTCCAGGACCTGCCGGTGCAGGTGGTGGGGCGCCTAGCCTACCGGGGGTTCACCGGCGGCGGCGGGGACACCTCGGTGGACGACCGGATCATCCTGCCCATCACCACCCTGACCCAGCGTTTCAACATGGACCGCAAGTATTTCCGGGGTCTTCGGGTCAAGTTTCATGACCCGGAGCTCATGGACGCCCACCTGGAGAACCTGAAATCCCTGCTGCGGCGCCAGCATGACATCGCCCCGGGCCAGCCCGACGACTTTTCGCTCTTGTCGGCGGCGGACATCCTGAAGTTTTTGTCGGCCGTGACCGGCGGCATGACCGTTTTTTTGGGCATCACGGCCGGGGTGGCGATTTTAGTGGGCGGGTTCGTGCTGGCCAATCTCATGTATCTCAGCGTCAGCGAACGGCGCGAGGAGATCGGGCTGCGCAAGGCGCTGGGGGCGCCGGGGTGGGCGGTGACGGTGCAGTTTTTGTGCGAGGCGTGCCTTTTGACCATGCTCGGGGCGGTGTTCGGCATCGGGCTTGGCGTGGCCATCGGCGAGGTGCTGTCCGGGCTTGGGATGCTAAAGCTCGTGCTGACGCCGAAAATCCCCATCCTGTCGTTTGCGGCGGCCATCGCCATCGCCCTGGTCTTCGGACTCAAGCCCGCCCGCAAGGCCGCCGCGCTCGATCCCATCGAGGCCCTGCGCGGAGGCGGCGACGACGGCTGACCTTCCGGGTCAGCCCATGGCCCGCACCTGCTCCAGCATGAGCGGCGACGGCCGGATCCCCCGGTAGGGCGACGGATCGTCCGTAGCCGCGCAAATCTCGTCGAACGCCCGCCGCGCCCCGGCATCGTCTCCGGCCGCCCGCCGGGCCATGCCGCCCTCAAGGCGCATCTTCCACAGCAGGTGGGCCGCCTCGGGAAAATTCTCCATGGAGATGTCCAGGAAGCGCAGACAGGCCGTAAATCCCAGATCGAAAAAGCCTATGGCCCGGGCGAAGTTTTTTTCTTCGTGCCGCGCCGCAAGCCCCAGGCCGTAGCAGATGCCGAACAGGCAGTAGGGCAGCCTCCCCCCCAGGTCCTCGAAGTCCGTCGCCGCCTCAAGCCGTGCCGCCACAGCCTCCAGGTCATCCAGGTCCAGGCCGTAGGCGGCCGCCACGGCCCGGCGCAGGCTTGGTGCGATGCTGGCGCAAAGGGGGAGAAGCCCCAGGTGCGTCGCGTCGCTCATGGCCCGGTACAAAAAGCCGATCATCACGGACCCCTGCCCGGTCATGCGTCCGGCGGCGTCCAGCATGTACTTCAGGATGGCCGCCGGATCGCGGTGCGGGTCCGGTCTAAGCCGCAAGGGCTGGCGCGAGGCGTGGGCGATGAGCTGGTGCCCCGACTTCCCCACATGGACGTGCGCAAAGTCGAATCGGTCAAGAAGCCGCCGCAGGCCCTGCTCCGAAAAAAGGACGGTGTGGAAATGCGGGGACAAGACCCCCAAAAGCGTGGCCGGGTCTGTGTCCGGATCGATCATCTCGGCGTTGGGCGTCCCCAGGATGAGCACCCCGTCCGGGGTCAGCCGGGAGAGCAGCATGGCTGCGAAGGCCTCCGGATCTCCAACATGCTCCAACACCTCGGAACTGTAGACCACATCGAAGCGGGCAGCCTTTAGGGCCCGGACGTTATCCAGGTAGTCGTTGTAGATGCTCGCCCCAAGGGCGGCCTTCCCGGCCGCGCCCATGCGGGAGGGCTCGACGCCCACGGCCTTCCAGCCCAGGGCATGCGTGGCGAAATCCAACGACAGGCCGAAACCGCAGCCCACGTCCAGAAGACGCCGGGGGCCCGGCCCGAGACGCAGGGAGAGCAGGGGCTGCACGATGCTGCCGATGCCCGCGCCGACCTCCATGTAATACTGGATATGCCGGTCGGTATAGAGCCTGTCGCTGTCGAGCGGGACGAAGGGATCGTAGAAATGGCCGCCGCATTCCGAGCAGGCGTACAGGGAGAGGGTTTCGCCCGTAAGCGGGCTGGTCACCCGCAGGCGCAGGGTCTGGTTTTCGCGCCCGGCGCACATGGGGCAGCGGGCCGTGCGGCCGGGTTCGTTATGCCAGGCGATCATGGGGGCGCCTCGGTCACGGGGTCTTTTCCCGGCGTTGTCCCGGGGGATATGCAGGCAGGCAGGCGGCCGTCTCCGCCTGTCGGACGCGCCGCCTCACACCGGCAGCCGCACCGTGAACGTGGTCCCCTTGCCCGGCGAGGAGGCGTAGGCGATCTCGCCCTTGTGGTCCTCCACGATGCGCTGGCACACGGCCAGCCCCAGGCCGGTGCCGCTCTCCTTGGTGGTGCAGAAGGGCTCGAAGATGCGTCCGGCCACGTCCGGCGGGATGCCGCCCCCGGTGTCCGCCACGCGAAGCTCGGCATACCCGTCGACGAAATCCGTCGCGACCCGTATCTCGCCGCCGCCCGGCATGGCCTCGGCCGCGTTTTTCATCAGGTTGATGAGCACCTGGCGCACCCGGTTGGCGTCATGCGGCACCGGCGGAATGCCCTGGGCCGTCTCCACCTGCACCGTGATTCCCCGGGTCTTGAGCCCTTCGGCCATCATCTTCGCCGTGTCCTCCACCGTGACGCCGATGTCGGAGGCCTCGATATGCGGCGGAGTCGGGCGGCTGAAATCGCGCACCTCGCCCAAAAGGTTCTCCAGGCGTCCGGCCTCCTGCTCGATGATTTTCAGCTTCTCCACGTCCGTATCGCCCTCGGGCAGGTGTTTGCGGACCTGCCTGGCGAATCCGGCCATGAGCATGAGCGGATTTTTGATCTCGTGGGAGATGTGCGCCGCCGCCTGGCCGATGGCCGCGAAGCGCTCCGAGCGGATGAGCTTCTCCTGGGCCCTGACCAGCTCCTCCTTTTTGCGCGTCACCTCCGTGCCGAGCATCCGGGAAAAGCGCAGGGAATAAAACATGGCCACCACAAACCCGCAAAAGACCACGGCCTCGAAAAGCCCGACCAGCAGCCATTCCCGCACCACCAGCCGCCCGATGAGCCCCTGCACCTCGGTCTCCGGCGCGGCCAGACACACCCCCCAGATGTTTCCCGCGTCGTCCGTGTCGGACGGACGGGCCGGGGAAAAGGCCGCCAGTTTTTTCATCTCGGAGATAAGCCCCCGGTGCCAGCCGGAGACGTACCAGTCCGTGCCGGTCTGGCCGGTGAGAATGCGGTCGCGAAGCAGGCTTTCGATGCGCGACCAGTCGAGTTCGGGGTTGCGTTCGCGCCGGGTCTCGATGGAATGCTGTCCCAGAAAACGGTCCTCGTAGTGGTCCAGGAAAAATCCCTTGTCGTCCACCACCCAGGCGTATCCCGTGGCCCCGGAACGCACGCCGTGGGCGTATTCCCGGGCGATGGCCATGGCGTCCAGGATAAGGAGGATGGTCCCTTCGGCCGCAGCGTCGCCCTCTTCGTCCGGAACCAGCACGGCCATGACCACCAGCCGCTTCCCGGCGAACGGCCCGGCCGCAGGCACGATCACCCGGCTGACGAAGACCCGGCCCGGGGCCTGCTCCCGCACGAATGCCAGGGCCGGGGCCGCATCGACGCCCGCGTCGCCCTCGATGCGCCCGGCGTCGTCAAACCAGTCCGGCTGTCCGCCGGGGCCCTTGGAAAAGCCCATGGCCAGCACCTTCCAATGCTTGAGCATTTGAAAATACGGGGGAACGGCGGCGTCAGGGCGAAAGACCTCGGCGGGCGTCCGGCCCCAGACCGTGGCCAGGCTTTGCAGGCTGGTCTTGAGAAAGACGAAGTGTTCGTCGATGTCGTCGGCGATTTTCTGGGCCAGGAGCAATTGCTGGCTGTTGAACTGGTCGGTGGCGACCTGTTCGATCTCGTTTTTGGCCCGCCAGCCCATGAAGGCGACTACCGACGTCAGGATGAGGAAAAGTCCCACGGCGGCGGCCAGGAATTTTCGGGTCATGGTCCCCCTGCCGAGCGTGTTTCGGATGCTCCCCAACTATCTGGAATCTCCCACGGATGCAACTCGTCAGACGCCGAAGCGGCCATCCGTCCGTGCGCCGCCCCGCGCTTTTGCTTGCCAAGGCCGCCCGGCCCGGATACCCCCCGGGTCAGGGGGACGATACGCATGCACATGGAAAAGGGAAGCAGTATCGAGATCGAGGTGGAGAAGCTGGCCTTCGGCGGCAAGGGGCTGGCCCGGGTGGACGGATTCGTGGTTTTTTGCGACCGGGCCTTGCCGGGACAGCGGGTGCGGGCCGAGGTGACCAAGATGCACAAGGGCTTTGCCGAGGCCAGGCTCCTGGAGGTGCTGACCCCCTCGCCGCATCAGGTCAAGCCGTTTTGTCCGCATTTCGGGGTGTGCGGCGGCTGTTCGTGGCAGGACCTGGACTACGCCGAACAACTGCGCTGGAAGCGTGAGCAGGTGGTCGAGAGCCTGCGCCATCTGGCCGGCATCGACGCCGTGGCCGTGGCCGACACCGTGCCCTCGCCCCAGATCCGGCGCTACCGCAACAAGATGGAGTTCGCCTTCGCCGGCAACCTGCACCTGGGCCTGTACGAACGCAACGCCCCGGGCCGGGTATGCGACGTCTCCTCCTGCGGCCTTATGCCCGAAAAGGGGCTGGCCCTGCTCAACGCCGCCCGGGACTTCTGCCGCGGCTTCGGCCAGGGCGCCTATGACTCGCGCACCGGCAAAGGCCTGTGGCGGCACCTCATCATCCGCGCGGCCCAGGCCACGGGCCAGACCATGGTCCACCTGATCACCGCCCCCCGGGGCGACGCCGCCAAGGCCGCCAAGGGCCTCTCCGATCATCTGGCGGCGGCCTTCCCGGACCTGACCACCTTCGTGCACTCCACGCGCCAGACCAAGGCCCCGGTGGCCGCCGGGGAGCGCATCGAGTCCGCCAGCGGCCAGGGGTTCATCGAGGATCGCCTGGGAAAAATCGCCTTCCGCATCTCCCCGGATTCCTTCTTCCAGACCAACACCCTGGGCGCGCAAAAGCTCTACGACGCGGCCATGGCCGCCGCCGGGCTTTCGGGAACCCAGACCGTGTGGGACCTGTACTGCGGTTCGGGGGGCATCGCCCTGTATGCGTCGGCCAAGGCCAAACAGGTCATCGGCGTGGACGCCTCGGTCATGAGCATCCGCGACGCCAAGGCCTCGGCCGGAGACAACGGGCTGGTCAACTGCGAATTCGTCAAGGGCGACGTGCGCGAAAGCCTGGAGTCCCTGCGGGTGAAAAAGCCCGATGTGGTCTTTCTCGATCCGCCCCGGGCCGGGACCCACCCCGAGGTCCTGGCGGCGTTGCGGCTCCTTCGGCCCGGCCGGGTGGTCTACGTATCCTGCAATCCGGCCACCCTGGCCCGGGATGCGGCGGCGCTTCTGGGCGACTACCGGGTGGCCGGCGTCACCCCGGTGGACATGTTTCCGCATGGTCCGCACATTGAATGCGTTCTGGGACTGGTGCGCACGGACAAATAGCGCCCGGGCAGGGTTTTGGCCCAGCGGCGGGGACGGGCGGGGTACGATTTCCGCCTCGCCGCTTGCCCGGTATGCGGCGATGCCGTAGTGTGCGTCCACATGGCGGTTTGCCCATGCGGGAGACGGCCCTGGCGACGCCCGGCAGTGTCGGACGGGCGCAAAACGTCTTGCGGAGGATGCATGTCCCCTGACACGCCGTCCCCTGAGTCGCCGTCCCCCGGCTCGCCGTCCCCTGTTGCGGACGACCGCGTCGCCGTGCCGCGACAGCGCGTCGCAACGCGTAAATCGCGCCTGACCCCGGCCCCCCTTTCCCTGCCAGACGCGCCAGACGCGCCGGACTCCACAGGCCCCGCGGACGTCCCGAAACCGTCCGGCGCGGCGCCCCCAAGGCGCGTGCGCATCCTGGTGGCCGAGGACGACGAGGTCAACATGCGCGCCCTGGTGGGCATTCTGGAAAAATGGGGACATGCCGCGACCGGGGCCGAAAACGGTCTGGAGGCGTTGGGCCATGCGGCCCGGTCGCCGTTTGACCTCATCCTCATGGACGTGCAGATGCCGGTCATGGACGGGGTGGAGGCCACCCGGCGCATCCGTAGCGGCGAGGCGGGCGGCGTCGATCCGCACATTCCCATCGTGGCCATGACCGCCTACGCCATGTCCGGGGACCGGGAGGCCTTCCTGGCCGCCGGGATGGATGACTACCTGGCCAAACCCATGGACGTCTCCAGCCTGCGCCGGGTCATTTCCAGGGCGCTTGGCCGGGACGACATCTGTCCGGGTTCGGCCCGGTCCGACTGCGCACGCGTCGAGTAAGGAGCCACATCCCCATGCACCATGCCGACCTTATCGCCGACATCGGGTTGTCCATCGTGGCCGCCACCGGGCTTGGCGTCCTGGCCAAGGCGTTGCGCCAGCCGCTGCTTCTGGCCTATCTGGCGGCGGGCATCCTGCTCGGACCCAAAATGGGCTTTTCCCTGGTGGCCGACGAGGCCACCATCAGCCTTATCGCCGAGATCGGCCTGATCCTTCTGCTGTTCATCATCGGGCTTGAGATCGATTTGAAAAAGCTGGCCGCCTCGGGCCGCACCCTGGTGGTCACGGGGCTTGCCCAATTTCCCCTTGGCGTGGCCCTGGGCCTGGCGTTTTTTACGGCCATGGGGTTCTCCCTGGGGGAGGGCCGTTTCGACGCCCTGTATCTGGCCGTGGCCCTGGGACTTAGCAGCACCATGATCGTGGTCAAGCTCCTCTACGACAAGTTCGAGCTGACCACGCTGCCCGGGCGCATCACCCTGGGGGTTTTGGTCTTCCAGGACGTGTGGGCCATCCTTTTTCTGGCCGTGCAGCCCAATCTGGCCGATCCGGCCGTGGGCACGATCCTGGCCTCCTTCGCCAAGGGCGGGCTTTTGGTCCTGGCCGCCCTGGCCATGAGCCGTTTCGTGATGCCCCGGCTTTTCGCGTTCATCGCCAAGGTGCCGGAGCTGCTTTTGGTCACGGCCGTGTCCTGGTGTTTTCTGGTCAGCGGCGCGGCCGGGGCCGTGGGCCTGTCGCGCGAGATGGGGGCCTTGGTGGCGGGCGTGTCCCTGTCCACCTTCCCCTACAACGTGGACGTCATCGCCAAGGTCATAAACATCCGCGATTTTTTCGTGACGCTTTTTTTCGTGGGCCTGGGGATGCAGATTCCCGTGCCCACGGGCGAGCTTTTGGGCTATGCGGCCATAGCCTCCCTGTTTTTGGCGGCGTCGCGTTTCGCCTCGGTCTTTCCGGTCCTCTACGGCCTGAAAAACGGCCTGCGCCCGAGCCTTCTGTGTTCCATCAACCTGGCCCAGATGAGCGAATTCTCCCTGGTCATCGCCGCCCTGGGCATGCAGATGGGGCATATCTCGGACCAGACCGTGGGCATCTTGACCTTCGTCTTCGCCGCAACCTCCGTGGCCTCGACGTACATGATCCAGTACAACCACCAGATCCAGAAGGCCCTGGCCAGGGGCCTGCGCCGCCTGGGGTTTCGCGACGTGCCTGGGGCCGGGGAGGCGCCCGAGGCCCACGCCGATCCGGACATCGTGTTCCTGGGATTTTTCCGAGAGGCCAGCTCCATCCTCCATGAGATCGGCGACCTGCGGCCGGAGGCCCTTGCCGGCATCCTGGTGGTGGATTTCAATCCCGTGGTCATCGCCGAGCTGGGGCGTCGGGGCGTGCCCTGCACCTACGGCGACATCGCCAACCTGGACACCCTGGTCCACACCCACATCGGCGCGGCCAAGGCGGTGGTCAGCTCCATCCCCAACTCCATCCTGCGCGGGACCACCAACCAGCGCCTGTTGCGCATGATCAGGCGTCTGTGCCCCACGGCAAAGGCGGTGGTCACGGCCAACACCCTGGGCGGGGCCAAAAGCCTCTATGACGACGGCGCGGATTTCGTGTTCGTGCCCCGCATCCATTCGGCCCGGCACGCGGCCCGGATCATTCTGGAGTATTGCGACGGGGCGGTCGATGGCGTGCGCCAGACCGAATGCGAGGCCCTTGCGGCCAGAAACGAGGTCTTGGGCTAGACGCCCCGGCCATGGGCAAATTCAAGGAATACCGCCTGAACCTGGAGGAGATCCGGGCCTCGCTTCGTGGGGTGCAACGCGATTTCGCGCGCATCAGCGAGGCGATGCTCATGCGCCGGGAACCCCTGGACGACCGCATCATCGAAAATCTCCTGGCCGGATACGCCTATGTGGACCAGCTTCTGGAGGACGGGGTGGACATGTTCAGCCTCAAGGGCTCGGACCACATCCTCGAACTCAACCACATCGTGCTGTGCGGCGTTGACGCCCGGGTGCGCCTGGAGTACGGCCCGCACATCCTGGAGACGCGCAGGCGGTTCAGCCAGGGCATCGGCCAGATCCTGGACTGGTACGCGGGCAAAAAATCCAAATCCGCCTGCAAACGGGCGGCCGGCGTCTATGTCCTGGGCGTCAGCCAGCCCCAGCTCTTTCTGGAGGGCAACCACCGCACCGGCGCCCTTTTGGCCAGCTACATCCTGGTCAAAGACGGCAAGCCGCCCTTTGTACTGACCCGGGAAAACGCCCTGGCCTACTTCAATCCCTCCACGCTGATCAAATACAAGCACAAGAAGAAATTCCTGGACATGCAGTACTTCCTGAAAAAATATATGAAGTACTTTGCCGAGTTTATGGATGAAACCCTGGACAAACGGTACCGGAGGAAGGTCATTCTTCCGGATGAGAAAAAGACGGCATGAGTCAGGGGAATTTCTGGACAGCGCGCCACGGTTTCGAGTATCTTTTCTGGTAATTGTGGCCAGTTACCCCTGTTGACAGGACGCCGTCGGCCTTGCCCGTCCGGGATGAGTCCGAAAACGCGCCGTGGACGAGGGGGTGCGACCTGGAGACCGCCATGTCCAGGAAAAAATGCATACGTGTTGCGTGCCTCGCCGTATTTATGGCTGCGGCCGCCTTTCGCGTGGCCCAGGCCCTGCCCCGGGACACCTCCCAGGGCGCCGTAAGCGGCAACGTGCTGGTGGTGCAAAGCTACAATCCGGAATACGTCTGGTGCCAGGAGATTGAGCAGGGCATTCGCCAGGTCCTGGCGGACACCGGCGTACACCTCGAAATCCTCTACCTCGACGCCAAGCGCCATCCCGATCCGGCCGCGATCAAGGCCGCCGCGACCACCGCCCTGGAACGCATCCGGGCGGACGCCCCGGCTGTGGTCATTACCGTGGACGATGCGGCCCAGGCCTATCTGACCGTCCCCCATCTGCGGGGGCAGGGCGCGCCCCAGGTGGTCTTTTGCGGGGTCAACGCGCCGCTTGAGGCCTACGGGTTTCCGGCCGCCAACGTCACCGGGGTGCGGGAGCGCTACCACTTCCGCGAGGGGTTCGACCTTATGCGGCGCATCGCGCCGTCAGCCGGGCGGGTGGTTTTTTTGGGGGAGGACTCCGAGTCCATGCGCTACGTGGCCGAGGATCTGCGCCGGACCGAGGCGGAAACGGGGCCGTACGCCCTAAGCGTCGTCGGCGTGGAGCGGTGCAGGACCTTTCAGGAGTGGAAGCAAAAGGTTTTGGCTTATCAGTCCCTGACCGACGTCTTTTCCTTCGGCCCTTACAACGCCCTGACCGACGCGGCCACCGGCAAAAACGTCTCCCCGGACGAGGTCATGGCCTGGACCATGGCCGCCGTCTCCAAACCCACCCTGGGCTTTTCCGACATCGCCAAAAGCCACGGCATGCTGTGCGGCATTTTGGAGTCAGGCCGCGAGCAGGGCCGTCTGGCCGGGGAGATGGCCCGCCAGATACTGTCCACAGGGACCATGGCCGGGAAGATCCCCCCCCGGATCAACGTCACGGGCGTGGTCATGGTCAACCTGGGGACCGCCGAACGCCTGGGCGTGAAGATTCCCTTCGAAATCATTGAGGCCGCCGGGATCGTGCTGCCATGAGGGGCGCGGCGGACAGACTGAGGCGGCTGCCCCTGGAGCGGCATCTGGCCCCGGTGTTGACCGTGGTTTTCGTCGGGGTGCTCCTGAGCACCCTGGCGGCGTATTTCTTTACCCGCGACACCGTGGAGGGCATGGCCTTAAGCCAGACCCATGAGACCCTGGGATTCCTCGACCGGGAGATCGCCTCCCGGGTCATGGAGATGACCATCCGCCTGGAGCAATGGACCAAGGAGGACATGCTTCGCCTGGCCCTGGAGACCTCCTATCTGGGGGATTCCGCCCGGGAGGCCGCCAAGCGCCGCATGGCGACCCAGGCCGGGAACGGCTCTTTCGACCGGGTGTTTCTCATCCGCCCGGACGGCAGCATTGCGGAGGCCTCCAGTTCGGACATGGCAGGGCGTTTCACCGTGGGCGACCGGCGCTATTTCCGGCAGGCCATGGAGGGCGAGATCTCCCTGGAGACCCTGACCGCCGGGCGGCACTCCAACCGGCCCATGCTGGTGGCGGCGGCCCCTGTCCGAAACGGGGAGGGCGGGGTGGTCGGCGTCATGGCCGTGGCCATCGACACCGAGCGGTTCGCCCAGGAACTGCTGGGCGGGGTGCGCATCGGCCGCAACGGTCTCGGGTACATCCTGAGCGAGGCGGGGCAGGTGCTGGCCATTCCCAGGGAAAGCGGGCCGGGGCAGCCCTGGTCGCAGTGGCGCATGGACAAGGTGCGCCAGTCCGTGCGCAGCGCCAACCCCGTGGCCTTTGAGGAAGATGGGATATGGCGGCTGCTTGTGGCCGGAACCAACGCCGCCACAGGCTGGTATCTGGTCCTGGAGGCCGACGAGTCCGATATCCTGCGCCCGGCGGTGCGTATCGCCTGGATAACCGGGGGCGTGTCCCTGGCCACCCTGGCCCTGGCCGCCCTGGCCCTGGCCGCCCTGGGGCGGGCCATGACCGGAATGCGGCAATCCGAGGAGAAGTTCTCCCGGGTCTTTATGTTCGCGCCGGACGTCATCCTCCTGGCGGACATGGAGACCGGGAAGGTCGTTGACGCCAACCAGGCCTTCACCACGCGCACGGGATATCTCCGGGAAGAGATACTGGGCAAGACCTCGGCCGAAATCCCGCTGTACGCCAATCCGGCGGACCGGGAGGCCTTCCACAGCCAGTTGCTCCGGGACGGGCATGTGAACCAGTTCGAGTGCGAATCCCGGTACAAGGACGGCTCGCTGGCCGTGTGCTCCCTGTCCGGACAGATCGTGACCATCGGCGCCCGGCGCTACCTCATGACCATCGTGCGTGACGTGACCGAGATCAAACGCATGCAGGAAATGATGGTCCAGACGGAAAAGATGATTTCCGTGGGCGGCATCGCCGCAGGCATCGCCCACGAGATCAACAATCCCCTGGGGATCGTGCTCCAGGCCGCCCAGAACCTCACCCAGCGCACCCGGCCGGATTTCCGCAAGAACGTGGAGGCGGCCAAGGCCGTCGGCCTGGATATGCAGCAGCTCGACGCCTACATGAAGGCCCGCAAGCTCGACGTGTTTATCGCCGACATCCAGTCCGCCGCCTCCCGGGCCTCGGCCATCATCCGGCACATGCTGGATTTCAGCCGTCGCAGCGAATCCCGGCGGGCCGTAAGCGATCTGCGCACCATCGCCGACAACGCCATAAATCTGGCCTCCAACGATTACGACTTGAAAAAGAGCTACGATTTCAAGAAAATCGATATCAAACGCGACTATCCGGCCGAACTGACGGGCATCGGCTGCACGGCCACGGAGATCGAGCAGGTGCTGCTCAACGTGTTGCGCAACGCCGCCCAGGCCCTGGCCGCCGCCGACCCGCCCGTGGCTGCGCCGTGCATCGCCGTGCGCATCACGGAGCGTGTCGACCGGGTGCGCATCGTGATCGAGGACAACGGCCCCGGCGTGCCCGAGCATGTCAAAGGCCGCATCTTCGAGCCGTTTTACACCACCAAGCAGCCCGGGGTGGGAACCGGGCTTGGGTTGTCCGTATCCTATTTCATCGTCACCAAGGGACACGGCGGCGTCATGTCGCTGGCCCAAAGCCCGCTGGGCGGGGCCGCGTTCGTCATCGACCTGCCCATGGAAGGGGGGCTGACGGCCTGACATGCTTCCACATATCCTGATTCTTGACGACGAGGAGCGCATCCGCGACCTTCTGGCCCAGTATCTTGACGACTTCGACGAGTTCGTGGTGCGGGGGGCCGAATCCGGGGAGCAGGCCCTTGGCATGCTGCGCGAGCAACCGGCGGACGTGGCCGTGGTGGACATGCGCCTGCCGGGCATGAGCGGCGCGCAGTTCATCCGGAAGGCCCGCTCCCTGGGGCTGTGCCGCCGCTTCCTGGTGCACACCGGCTCTGTGGACATGGTGCTTAGCGACGAACTTAAGGAACTGGGGCTCGTCCGGCGCGACCTGTTTTTCAAACCCGCCGGGGCGGACGACATATTGGCCCGCATCCGCGAACTGCTTCCCGAGGCAGGCGTCTGACATGACCATTCTCATCATCGACGACGAGGCCGGACTGCGCCGCTCCCTGGCCGCCCACCTGGAGGACATGGACTTCGACGTGCTCGACGCCGCCAACGGCCGCGAGGGACTGGCTATTCTCGAGGCCGACCCCGGCGCGGTGCAGGCCGTGGTGGTGGACCTGAACATGCCGGTCATGGACGGCTATTCGTTTATTCAGGCCGCCGTGGCCGTGGCCCCGGAGCTTCCTGTGGTGGTCTTGTCCGGGGTGGGGGTGGTGGAGGACGCGCTGCGGGCCATGCGCCTGGGGGCCTGGGATTTCGTCACTAAGCCCCTGTCCAACATGGCCGTTTTGGACCATGTCCTGGAAAAGGCCCTGGAACGGGCCAGGCTTGTGCGCGACAACAGGCTCTACCAGGAGAACCTGGAGCGGCTGGTGCGCGAGCGCACCGCCGAGCTGGAGCTGACCCGGCGGCAGATCATGCAGCGCTTAAGCCGGGCCGCCGAATACAAGGACGACGAGACCGGGCATCATGTGGTGCGGGTGGGGGAGATAAGCGCCGTGCTCGGCCGGGCCATGGGGCTGTCCCCGGAGCGCTGCGACATGCTTCGGGAATGCGCCCCGCTGCATGACGTGGGCAAGATCGGCATTCCCGACGCGGTGCTGCTCAAACCCGGACCGCTTGACCCGGACGAATGGGAGATCATGCGCCGCCACTGTCTTTTCGGCTGCGAGATACTGGGGCCGCTTGGCGGCAAGGAGGACGCCTTGCGCGCCTGCGGTTTTTTGCTTGGTCCCTTGGAGCCTGGGGACAACGAGCTTTTGCGGCTGGCCCGCATCCTGGCCCTGCACCACCACGAACGTTTCGACGGCACGGGCTATCCCCTGGGTCTGGCCGGCCAGTCCATCCCCCTGGAGGCCCGCATCGTGAGCGTGGTGGACGTCTACGACGCCCTGCGCAGCGACCGGCCCTACAAAAAGGCCTTCCCGTTGGAAAAGTGCCTGAACATCATGCGCCGGGGCGCGGGCAGCCAGTTCGATCCCGACGTGATCGACGCCTTTTTCCGCGAACTTGACGCCATCCGGGCCATCCGCCAGAAGTGGCGGGACTAGGCCGCGTCTCCCGCCCGCCCGTCGCCCCCCCCGACGCCTTTTTTGCGGCGGCCGGGTCGCCCTGCCGGGGCCCTTGCCCGACAAAACCTGCTGCGAAGGGAGGGGGGGCAGGCAATCTCCAACTTCTGGAGCGTCCATGGACCTCATGCCGCAACTCGATCTCTGGGCCATGATCCGGGAGGCCACCCCCACGGTCAAGGCCGTCATGGGCCTTCTGGCCGTCATGTCCGTGGCCTCCTGGGCCGTCATCCTGCATAAGCTGTGCACCCTGTGGCCCGCCGCCCGGGCCTCGCGCGCGGCCCGTGGCCGCCTTCTGGCCGCCCTGGACCGGGGGGAGTCCCTCCCGGCCGCCCTGTCCGGCATGGCCGCCCGCCCGGGCGCGCCCCTGGCCCTGGCCGCCGCCGCCGCCAGACATGTCCTGGGCGCGACGGACGGACCGGCCGGGGCGTGCTCCCGGGCAGCGGCCCGGGCCGCCTCCCTGGCCGGGACCCAGGCCCTGCGCGACCACGAGAGCGGCATCGGACTGTTGGCCGCCTGTTCCGGGGCCGCCCCGTTTATCGGGCTTTTCGGCACGGTGTGGGGGGTCATGCACGCCTTCGCCGCCCTGGGCCGGGTGCAGTCCGCCGCGCTCACCCTGGTGGCCCCGGGCATCGCCGAGGCCCTGGTGGCCACGGCCCTGGGGCTGGCCGTGGCCATCCCCGCCAGCGTGGCCTTTAACCTCTGCGTGGGGCTCGTGGACGGCCTGGAGGGCGATCTGGAGATGCTCGGCCAGGCCCTGGCGGCGCCGGAAGGCCCATCAAAGACCCAGGGGGAGGGCTAGGCCCGTGCCCCGCCGCGCCAGCGCCCGGCATCGCCTGCAGGCCGCCATCAACGTCCTGCCCTTCGTGGACGTCATGCTGGTGCTCCTGGTCATCTTTCTGGCGGCCATCCCGCCGCTTGTCCAGGGACTGGCCGTGGGGCTGCCCAGGACGCTCACCGTGGAGGCCGTGGACGAGGGCGCCGACCACATCGTCATCACCGTGAAAAAGGACGGAACGCTTTTCGTGGAGGATTTCGCGGCCCTTTTGCCGGACATGGAGAAGCATGTGCGGGTTTTGGCCGTCGAGCGCGGCCGAAAGGTCTACCTGCGGGCGGACAGGGAAACCTCCCACGGCCGGGTGGTGGAGGTCCTGGACGCGGCCAAGCGGGCCGGGGCCACGGAGGTCTTTGTGGTCACGGAGCCGTATCCGGCGGACGGCGGCGGCGCGGACGCGGCCGGAAACAGGCCATGATCCGGCCGATCTGGCTGGTATTGTCCCTGGCGCTGCACGCCGGGTTTATTTTCCTTGTCGCTTTCGGTCCGGGAACCCCGCCCCCCCCGCCCCCGGAAATAGGCGCGCCGCCGCAGGCCATGCCGGCGGTCCCGCTGTCGCCGCGAGGCGACGCGCCGTCGCCCGAGGAGG
>Ga0209800_10000681_pt1 | contig 46570 bp, 60 predicted proteins | sample Higcelweek8metaG_FD_187174 | JGI IMG/M metagenome (GOLD analysis project Ga0209800, IMG submission 187174) | Freshwater pond sediment microbial communities from the University of Edinburgh, under environmental carbon perturbations - High... | ecosystem: Environmental > Aquatic > Freshwater >...
ATTATGATAGTGCCGGTAATCCAATACAATTTAATAGAGGTCGTATTTGGATTGCAATGATTCCCCACCCAGACGGTAAATTTGATATAATTGAGCAATAATATTAAGCAGGTTGGGGAACTATGCTAAAAAAACTTTTCATTTCAAAAGTGAGGATACGAATACTTGAGCAGTATATGCTTGACCTTAATACTTCTTTTCATGTACGAGGTCTTGTGCGATTGCTTGATGAGGAAATCAATGCAGTAAGAAGAGAGTTACTGAACTTACAAGATGCAGGTATATTGAAATCACAAAAAGATGGAAACAAATTAGTATACAGAATAGACAAAAGATGCCATATTCTTCAAGAGTTGAGATCTATGTTTTTCAAAGAGTCAGAGATCGGTACCAGTATAATGGAAGCAATTGATTCTGTAGATGGAATTTCATTAGTTGTATTAACTGAGAGTTTTTTGAAGAAAAGGTATGAGAACAAAACGGATGTAGATTTCTTGTTCATTGGAAATATGAAAGTTAGAGATTTAACAACAGCTATGAGTTCTGTGGAAAAAAACTTTGGTAAAGAGCTTCGATTTAGTGCAATAACAAAGGAAGATTTCAATTTCGCAAGAAAAAAACAGGAACCCTTCTTGATGAATGTTTTAGAAAAGGATAAGATAATCATGTTTGGACAATTATCTGACCTACTCTAACATGAAGTTACAATTCAAATTCGACATTAAGAAGACATTAGGATATTTAGTATTAACAATCATCACTTCAATTTTGATTACTGCAACATTAGTTGCACTTCCCCTAACAGAGAAAATTTCATCTAAAACAAATTTCAATCTCAATATAAAAGACAGAAATTATTGGTCAAAAGAGTATATTGTTAAATTAGAAACTAGTGATGCAAAAAAAGTTGAGAAAGCAAAAGACATTATTTACAAAAGATTAGATTCATTTGGTGTAGAAGATATTTCAATGTACAAAGTCAGCTCTTCAGATGACAGTACATTAATTAAAATTGTCATCAACAGTACAAAGAATGAAGAATTAGTTTCTCAACTGCTTAAGAATAGATTTCAGATAGCAATACTTACAAAGAAAGAGGAAGTAGACTTCGAGAATGAAGAAGATCCATATGCATATTTGATGCCTTCCAGTTACAATGAAACCGGTTGGGAAGCAAATGATTTTAGAAATATTTACATTACACAACTCAAAACAAGTAATGGAGATAATGCTTATTTTGCAATCTTTAAACTATGGCCATGGAAAGAAAACTCATTTAAGGATTTTTTGAAAAGCAACAGTGGAAAATATATTGGAGTATATACAGACGGATATGTCTCTCCATATTTTGTTCCTTCTGATGATAGTAGTAATCAAATGCTAGCAGTTCCTGTAAATACAGAAGAAAAAGAACAAATAAAAGCGATTAGCTTGCTTTACAATGCTGGTGAAATTCCTGTAGATATTTCTTTGGAAGAGTCCAATAACTTAACTCCTCAAATAATATTCTTAGATCATATTAAGGTTAGTATTGGTTTGGCTATTTCTCTTGTAGTAGTTTATCTTTATCTAGCAATCTTTAAACATTCACCAAAAGATATACTTCTTAAATCCTTCTTTGCAACAGTACTTACAATGTCTTTCTATTTAGCAGGATTAAAACTTCTCTCAATACCTGTAGATACCTTTATTCTTCCAATCGTAGCTATTCTTACAATGATATTGATTAGAGTTCTTTCTGAAAATGAAGATTCACAAATAAATATAGAAGTTGCGCTATTCTTCATTTTGCTTTTAATCTCAATAATTGGATATGGCTATTTACCTGTCATGGCAAATCATTTAATTGTATTAGTTGTGCTTTCAAAACTAATGATTATCTTTTCTAATTGGTACATATATAAAGTAAAGAATATATAGTTATGGAAATATTTTTAAGCGTTTGGAACAATTGGGCTACATATGAGAAGATATCAATATCAACAATATTGATCGTTTCTCTCCTGTTTATACTTCTTTCGGTATTCCTAATTACAAAGAATAAGAAATTGACATTGTGGGTAGCACTTTCCCTTCTTGCATCTGCAATATTAACAGTATTAGTTTTGTGGTTTTTAAATACTATATTTGATTTTACAATTTTAAATATATTCATATTCACTCCATTGATTGTTCTTTTCATAAACATATTAAGCTTGGGTACATCAATTGGCTACTTTATGGATAATATGAAAAGCAAAAGCTTTGATATATCAATTTTGGAAAAAGAATTCTTAAGAGATTCTTTTCAATTGAGTATATTCATATTTTTAATGTTCTCCTCTCTTTCTGTCTTCTTAAGTTCTACATATTTAGTATTCATAATTGTTTCAGGTATCATATCGCTTACAATGATATGGATTAACTATGCTTTAATGTATAGATTTGTAAAATGAATCCTCAGATTTCAAGACCAATAGTTGTAATAGCTGGACCTACCTGCAGTGGTAAATCTAGCATAGCTCTTAAATTAGCAAAGGATCTTAATGGAGTTATAATAAATGGTGATTCTAGACAAATATATGAAGAGCTTAATATAGGTACAGCAAAACCATCCGAGAAAGAAATGGACCGAATCGACCACTACTTGTATGGTCATATTTCCGTTAAAGATCATTACGATATATTTAGATATCAGAATGATGTATCAAAAGTTCTAGATTCTTTACCAGAAGATAAGCTAGCTATTATAGTTGGTGGTACTGGTTTGTATATTGATAGTGTGGTTTTCAATTACAAACTTTCAGAAATTAAAGAGAATGTATCTGTAGAAAATTTAAGTACTAATATCGAAGAATTAGAGAAACTAATTCCAGTAGATATATTAAACAATTTAAATGAAAGTGATAGGAAAAATCCTGTAAGACTACAAAGAATTATTAGAAAAGGAGAGATAAAAAAAGAAAATGGAGAACCTCTAAAGCATATTTACTTTGTAATCGACATACCAAAAGAGAAATTAATATCCAAGATTACTAAGAGAGTAGACAGTATGCTCGATAATGGCTTGATCGATGAGAACAGATCGTTGAGAGAAAAAGGTTTAGATAAATATCCAGCTTTTAATTCAATTGGATACCAAGAATTTGATGGCTATTTTAATGAAGAGAAAAGTATCGAAGAAGTAAGAGAAGAGATTATTAATCATACAAATCAGTATGCAAAAAGACAGAGAACTTGGTTCAGAAGAAACAAGAGTGCTATTTGGACAGAAAGCTATGATTTGGTATTAGCAACCTCATTGAGATTCATCAATACTTTGTAGCTATGATCATCGTTTTTTACTAATTCTAAGTTTGAGACATAGAATTCAATTCCTTTGATATTAATACTTTGACCAACCCTACTTAGATCTTTGCAAACATTTGAATATTCTTGATTTGTAAGATCTTTGCTTACTCTTCCCAAAGTTAAATGTGGTACAAAATTACTTTCTGATTTGAGATTGAATATTTTTCTTAATTCCATAAATGTTTTTCTCATCTCATCACCACCCTCAAGAAGATCTAAATATATCAGTTCTTTGTATTTCCTGGAGATACCTAACTTAACATTATTAAATCTTACTTTGAACCTTCTAAGGTAGAATGGTTTTAGTTTGTATTTGTAGTAAAGCAATTTGTAAAAAGGCATACTACTACCTAAATTTAAGAGTGTCATCTGATACATTTCTGGTTCTATCCATCTTACTGGTATACCAAAACCATCAAAACATTTTCCTACCTCTCTTACAGTTTTTTTGATACTGTCTCTGGCTTCATCACTTGGAAAGAAACCAAGAAAATAGTTCATACTATTTAGATTCAATTTTATCTACTCCACCCATAAATGGTCTAAGAGCTTCAGGAATAATGATAGATCCATCTTTTTGTTGATAGCTTTCAATAATACCTACCATCAATCTACTTGTAGCCAATCCAGATCCGTTTAATGTATGCATGTACTTCAGCTTTCCTCCATCACTTGGTTTGTACCTCATATTTCCTCTTCTACTCTGGTACTCTCTTACATTAGACACAGAACTTACTTCATAGTATTGATCAATTGATGGTAAATATATCTCAACATCTACAGTTCTAGCAGCACCCGCTGAACAATCACCTGCTGCAAGCTTAACTAATCTGTAATGAAGACCTAAACCTGCAACCAACTCTTCTGCTCTGCTTACAAGTTCATCAAATGCACTTGGAGATTGCTCTTCTGATACAAATTGATACATCTCAACCTTGTTAAATTGATGCATTCTAATCAATCCCTTTTCATTTGCTCTGTAACTTCCAGCTTCTCTTCTGTAACAAGGAGTATATGCAAAGAATTTCTTAGGCAAATCTTTCTCTTCTAAAACTTCATCCTTGTATATATTTGTTAATACAGTTTCAGCAGTTGGAACCAAACACAATCCATCCTGTATCCAATATACATCCTCTTCGAACTTTGGTAATTGACCTGCAGTATATGCAGAATCTCTTGTCACTAAATTAGGAGGAATTATCATCTCATACCCTGCTTCAATATGCTTTGATATGAAATAGTTAATTAAAGCCCATTCCAATCTAGCACCCAAACCTTTGTACATACTGAAATTATTTCCAGATATTTTTGTTGCTCTCTCAAAATCGAAAATATCATGTTCTTTACCCAACTCAACATGATCCTTAATCTCAAAATCAAAAACTGGCTTTTCACCAACCAACTTCACAACCTCATTAGCTTCCTTTCCACCTGCAACAACATCCTCATCAGGAATATTTGGTAAAACTTCTAATTTGCTTCCTAACTGTTTTTCTAATTCCTTTAATTTCTCTTCAGCACCTTTAACTTCCTTTGCCTTCTCCTTCAACTCTTCAAGAAGCGTCTTAAAATTTTCACTTCCTTTATCTTCCTTAGCCATTTTGTCATTATATTGATTCTGTTGAGCCCTCTTAGTATCAAAATCCAACTGAACTTTCTTCTTCTCTTCGTAGATAGATACTATTTCATCAAGATTCAAATCTTCCTTACTAATCCTTTTCAAAAGACCCTTTTCAACCTCTTCTCTAGAATCTAATATCCTTCGAATATCTATCATTTTATTATTTAGTTAAATTATTCAATCATTGTATTATATTCTGCCTATCTGGTATTATCAAGAATATGGACAATAAAAGGAAAGATTTACAAAACTTAATACAAAATTCCAACTCAATACTGATCATCACACACAAGGGTCCCGATATTGATGCATTTTGTAGTATGTTACTTCTTTCAAAAATATTAAAGACTTACTATCCAGAGAAAAAGGTGACAATGGTTGCTAGACAGCAAGCACAGATGAACTTACCTGGAATGCAAGAGATTCAAATTTTAAAAGCAATTCAGAGTCAAGGGTATGATTTGGTATTAGTAACTGATTCTGCTAATTTCAATATGTGTTTAGAAGAAGGTGTAGATGAATTAAATAGCTCCGCTCTTCCTTTTGTATTCATTGATCATCATGATTCAGAATCGGACCATAGTGGCAATTCATTGCTCATAAATAACAATGCAAGTTCAGCAACTGAGGAGGTATCTTCTACTTTCAAAGAAATACTAGGAGAGAAATTTGTGTTAGATAACGATATGGCGATATTAATTCAATACGGTATTGTAGCAGATACTGGTAGATTCCTTTTTGAAAATACTACACCTACTACATTAAGAATATTTGCAGAGGCAAAAGAAAAGAACCCTGTTGATCTTGAAGAATATGAGTACAAGACAAAGAAATTTCCAATTGATATTACACCAGCAATACAGGAGTATCTTAAATCACTTACAGTTGAAGGCGATATGGCATATGTACAAATACCTAGAGAAGCAATTAACAGGTTGGGTTTAACAAAACAAGGAGTAAATGAAGCTCAAACCTTTATGAGGGATAGCTATATCAGATATATACAAGGTGTACATTGGGGTTTCGTTATTAAGCCTGATTATGAATCAGAAAATAATTGGTTTGTTTCATTCAGAAGTACAAAAGGATATCAAGAAGTAAACAAGATGGCAGAGGAACTTGGAGGAGGAGGGCATATCTATGCTGCAGCGGTATTAATGAAAGGACAAAGTGATGAAGAGATTTTAGAGAGAGTTTTACTAGCAGTAAAAAACAACACCTAACTACTTGCACTTGTATATCCTTTTACATTCTTTTTCCAGAAAAATTCAGCTACAAACAAAAGTATCAAAGATATTACCAATGAAATTAAAAGATACATATAATCCATTCTTCCAATTACGATATTTGCAGGAACAGTCGTGATGAAAGCTATCGGTATTGCAGTATAGAAAATCATTTTGAATGTATCTCCAAAAATATCTATAGGATACCTCGTTATACCAAGTAATTCCTTTGCAACAGCAAGAAACCCATTTCTTGGTTTTGATATTGTAAATGTAGCAAAAAAAAGAAATATGCTATACCAAAATACAAACCCAATACATAATCCAACAAAACCAAGAAGTATATTTGTAATTGTTAAATTTTGCCATTCTAAAAACAGATAATAGCCTACTAACAGTATTCCCGAAAATGCTGTTACAAAGTTATGCAGAAAGAAATCACAGAAAGAAGATAGCCATGAAGAAGATATTGGTTTTAGAAGAATATAGTCAAATTGCCCATCTAAAACCTTGTTCTCAAGATACATAAGGTTAACTCCAAAGAAAGACCAAGAAAAATAGTTCAGAATATTCCATAGTCCCATAACCAAATATGCCTCTGACTTACTCCATCCAACATAAACATCACTTTCCCCAAATACAGCATTTAAAATTAGTAATTGAACACCAAGAACAAAAAGAGAACGAAAGAATCTTAGGAACACATCAGCCTTGTATCTGTAGCTTCTATTGAAACCAGCTTTTAATATACACATCCAAACTTTCATATAATATATAGCTGTTTTTCTATATTCCTTCTGCTTCATATTTCTTTTTTGATAGTGAATAAATAGTTTTGTATAAGAAAAAACTCATTATTAGCCACAGGATTGATATAACAAAACCTGTTCGTAATTCATAATCATTGATATTTCCAAGTATTATTTCAACTGGGAAAGAGAGAGTATATCTGAAAGGAAGTAAGTGTAGAACAAAGGCACCCCACATTGGGAGGAATACTATTGGGATAAATTCACCAGAAAGAAGAGATGCAATATTGTAATAGAATGTCCTTATTGAATCCATTTCTTTAATTGAAATAGCTATCAATGTTACAGCATTACCTAGTAAGAAGCTTATGAAAAAACCAATGCAAATTGCAATCATACCAAGGAAAATATTGTATGGGTTGAAATCTACAATCCAAAATCCATACTTATTTGCATAATATACACCTAGTATAAATCCTGGAATAAAAATTATGAATCTTAAAATATTTCCACCAATATTAGTTCCTAGATATTCAATGAGATAATTGTATGGCTTTATCAATAGGTTGGAGAATCTTCCATAAATTATATCTCTAACACCAAATTCCAATGTGTAATCTGTTGTAAATTTACTAACAAGCATAATAAGCAAATAGTAAGAAACTACATATTCTTGAGACACAGAGTCATTAAGGTTAGAAGATGCTACCCATACAAAACACAATCCAACGATTTTAATAATATCAGCTATTATCCAAACTAAAAGCTGTTCCTTGTATACCAACTCCTTTGCAAAATACATTGAAAGTATTCTATTTAGTATTCTGTTGTTTTTTTTCTTTGTATTCATTTTCGAGCTGTTTAACTTTCCACATAAATATTCTAATCTTATCTTTCGCATTAGGATAGTCTGAAGTAAAGCTAAGGGCTTGTTCAAGTATAGCTCTAGGTTTTTCCTTTGCCCATTTGATATACATAGTCATTCTTTGTTTATCTCCAAGCTTACCAGCCAATCTAAGACCATATGCTTGATATTCTTGAGATACATATTTATGTTTATCACCGAAGAGTTTCTTAGGATTTGTTTTTAATTTATCTGTATCAAAAAGCTTTGATTGTTGATCATTCTCATTCTTTTTAGAAGATTGTTCTTCTTGTATTTGGAAAAGTATATCTTTGATAGAATCCATATATTTAGTATTGTAACAAAAAGAAGATTAGAGTGTTACACCAAGAATCTTAAGATTTCCCTTAAATTCATCCATAGAAATTCCAAGCTCATCAACGGATCGTTCAATAGCTTCCGAGAACTCTGCTTTTGATGGTTCGTCTAACAATGAGACAGCTCTTATCATTCTTACAAACCAACCGGAAGCAGTTCTACCCTCTTTGGATGCTTTATCATTTATAGCTATTCTATATCCATTCTTTTTTAACTGTGTCCACACTTCACCAGAAAAAAGTGGTTCTGTATATGCTTTAGATTCTTTAATTCTTTTATCCAAATATCTCTTAGCCTCTTCTTTGTTGTATCCTTGGGATATTAAAAAGACAGCCATCCTAACTTGCTCAGAGTAGAAATCACTATCTTTATCTGAGTTGTTTAGTCTTGTTAACAACAATGCTGTAGAGTAATGCAGTACTCCTTTGTTTACCATTTCCTGAATTTTTGGAGAAAGACCTTCAACAAATTTAATTGCTTCACTAACCTTTTGTGTAGATCTACCTAACTTCCTAGAAAGATATTTTAGAGTAACAATTTCTTCTCCATACAGTTGACAACACTTTACCCAGAAAGAGTGAATAACTTTAGCATCCTGTTCTGCAGTCATTTTGTTTTGCAAATTCTCGGACATTTGAATTGAAAGAATTTCTTCATCGTTCAGAGTTCTATTTGCAATTCTAGCTAGCAAAGGAATATCTTCACCTCTTTGATGAAGAAGATTAATGGCATGGAATCTATGTTGTCCTGCAATTATCCTTACAATTTGACCATCTTCCGTAGCTAGAGTATCACCAATACAAGGACTAAGTTGTCCAATCTCACTTATGCTATTGGCTAAATCTTCAACCACAAATTGATCTATTGGTCGGATATTATCTACAAGGACTGAATTCTCTATCTCTATTTCATACAATTTCCAAAAAATCTTTTCTCGTTTTTCTGTTTCTTTTTCAGGAGTAACTTGTTGCTCAATATCTGCCATAAGATGACTTTTAGATCATAAATTAAATTCTTGGGCAGAAAATAACTATTACTTTTTCTTAACTTCTGTAAACTTTATCTTCTCTTTGTAAATTTCTTTTGTAGATTTTTCTATTTCATTTCTCAACTGTGGGAAGAATGTTCCCTCTCTTGCTGTAACATCCTCTAAGAACCAAAATATTCTTTCACTTTGGCCATATCCACTTGTAGGTGGCATACCGTATTCCAACATTTCTACAAAATCAATATCCAACATCTGAGCTTCATCATCACCACTTTCTCTAAGATTCTGTTGCTCAAGAAATCTATCTAATTGATCCTGAGGATCGTTTATCTCTGAATATCCATTTCCCAATTCACTACCAGCAATAACTACTTGGAATCTTTCAGTTAACTCTTCCTTGTTCTCATATGATTTAGCTAAAGGAGAAATGAATTTAGGTTGATTAATTAAGAATGCAGGACCGGATATCTTCGCCCTTATTGCTTTCCAAAGAGTATCAATCATTCTGTTTCTGTTAACTTCACCACCCATTTCAATATTATTCTCTTTGATTACTTTGAGGATCTTCTCATCAGAGTCTGTAAAGATATCTACATCAAAATGCTTCTTAATTGTTTCGGTATAGTCTAACTCTTCCCATTCATTAGCTAAATCAAATGTATGACCTCTTGTTGTAAATTCAGTCTTTCCATATACATCCTTTGCTACTTTTCTGAAGAGCTCTTTTACTAATTCCATATTATCTCTGAAATTTGCATATGCCCAATACCATTCAATATCGTAGAATTCTTGAAGATGTTCATCATCCATACCTTCATTTCTAAAGTTTGGACCAAATGTATATATTTTTTCAAAACCTGCACCTATCAATCTCTTTTGATACAATTCAGTAGAAATTCTAAGATAGAAATCCTGATCTAAAGCATTATGATGTGTAATGAATGGAGATGCATCTGCACCACCAGTTATAGATTCTAGTATAGGGACTTCAACTTCAATGAATCCATTTGATTTAAGAAAATCTCTCTGTACTTGCCAGAATTTTGCTTTTCTTTCAAACATCTTTACTCTGTCAGGATTAATAACTAGGTCCAGATATCTTCTTCTAAACATCTGTTCTTTGTTCTTCAACTTTCTAGGAATTGGTCTAAGAGACTTAGTTAACAATCTAATACTAGAGACCATGATAGATATTTGGCCAGTTTTTGTTTTACCAATGGCACCAAAAACTTCTACAAAATCAGCTAAATCTAACAACTGTAAGTTCTCCCAACCAATATGTCCCTTTGCTAAGTCTTCTGTTAAGCTATCTTTTCTAATCATAATCTGGATAGTCCCAGACTGATCCATAATATCTCCAAAAACTAATTTCCCATGCTCTCTCCATGCAGTTATTCTTCCTGCCAATGTAACTTCTTTACCATCAAATTCTTCAAACTTTGATATGACTTCACCATTTAAATACTCTTTGTTTGCTTTTGCAGGATATGGATTAATACCTAATTCTTTGATTTGTTTCAACTTTTCTAATCTAATTTCTCTCTGTCCTATTAGATTACTTTTCAAGTTTTCTTCCATTCAGGTATTCATTAATCTTAAATTCTCCCAATTATATCACAAGTATCTTCATACTCTTTTGATGTCCCATATTGATATTAACAAACAACAAAAAACCAAGATAGTTGTTGGAACAAAGGGATTCTTTGCTAAGCTTAAGCGTTAAGAAATGGTTGTGATATAATTTGAGAATGTCGGAGGTAACACTAGAAAAAATCACATCATTATGTAAAAGAAGAGGAATTATATTCCCTAATTCAGAGATTTACGGAGGTATTGGTGGCTTCTATGACTATGGTCCAGTAGGAGTTGAGATGAAGAATAACTACAAAAAGTATTGGTGGAAGTTCATGGTAGACAAGAGAGAGAATGTCGTTGGTATTGATGGGACAATAATTACACATCCAAAAGTTTGGGAAGCATCTGGTCATGTTAAGGGTTTTGGTGATGAGGCTGTTGAGTGTAAAAAGTGTCATTCCAGATTTAGACCTGAAGATATCGAGGGGAAATGTCCAAAGTGTGGAGGTGCAGAGTTTACTGAAGCTAAGAAATACAATCTTCTTTTCAATACAGAAATTGGTGTCATTGAAGGAGAGAAATTACCAGCATATTTGAGAGGTGAGGCATGTCAGACAATATATCTTGATTTCAAAAATGTAGTAGATTCTACAAGGCAACAGATTCCTTTTGGTATAGCACAGATTGGTAAAGCATTTAGAAATGAGATTACTCCAAATAAATTCACATTTAGAACTAGAGAGTTTGAGCAATGGGATCTACAGTATTTTGTAAAACCAGAGGATATGCAAGAAGCATTTGAATATTGGAAGGAAGAAAGGATGAAGTTCTACAAGGGGTTATTTAGGAATCCTGATAGTTTAAGATTCTTTCAACATCCAAAAGACAAATTGGTCTTCTATGCTAAGGATGCATATGATATTGAATATTTAGCTCCATGGGGATGGGCAGAAGCAGAGGGTATTCACTGGAGAGGTGATTATGATTTAACTCAGCATAGTAAATTCTCTGGTAAAGATCTTTCATATACCGACCCTATGACTGGTGAGAAATATATTCCAAATATTGTAGAGACATCTGGTGGTGTAGATAGGACATTCTTGTTCTTACTGCTTGATGCATATGATGAGGAGCAATTGGATAATGGAGAGATTAGAACTGTGTTGAAGATTCACAAAGATATTGCTGCATACAGAGCTGCAGTATTTCCTCTTGTTTCAAACAAAGAAGAGATTGTTAAGAAGGCTAGAGATGTGTTTGGAATGTTAAGTGATGACCACAAGGTGCTGTGGGACTCTAGAGGCAACATTGGAAAGAGATATAGGTATCAAGATGAGATAGGTACACCATACTGTATTACAATCGACTATGACACATTGGAGAATGATACTGTAACAGTAAGAGATAGAGATACAATGAAACAAGAAAGAGTCAAGATAGAGGATTTAATAGAAGCAATAGCTTAACAAATCTCAATTACTTTATATTCCATTTCTCTTCCATCTATTTGGAATTTAACAACATCTCCCTGCTTTGATTTTAACAAGGCTTTTCCTAAAGGAGAGTTATTGGATATTTTATTTGCTGATGGATCGGATTCAACTTCTGAAACAATATTGAAAACAGTTGTCTTACTTCCAACTTTTACTTTTACTTCAGAACCTACCTGAACTTTATTTACAGAACAACCTTTTTTGTTAAGAACCTCAGCATTATCAAGGATATTCTTTATCTCAGATATTCTTAGGTCAACCTTCTCAATATCACCCATAACTGCGATAACAGCATCTGTATCTTCGCTTACATCACTTAATCTAGCCTGCTCTAAAGTCTTACCAAGCTCTTTTTTCTTTTTACCTTGTAAGATTTTTAACTCCTTTTCTAATTCTTCTATTTTTCCTTTAGTTAATACAATTTTATCTTTCATTTTTTATATTTATTAATTAAAACAGGAAGTAATTATTTGGGGCTTTTTTATCTTAATATAGCAAACGATTATACACTTTTTTTGCCTTGTTGTCTGTACATTGAAATCTCCTTATGATTGCCCGAAAGAAGGACATCAGGAACCTTCCAGCCATTGAATTCTTCTGGTTTAGTATATTGTGGATATTCCAAGCTATCATCATTAAAGCTCTCCTCCTCCAAAGATTTTTCATTGCCTAAGACACCAGGAAGAAGTCTAGTTATTCCATCAACTAGTGCTAGAGCAGGTAACTCACCACCAGAGAGTACATAGTCTCCTATTGAAAATTCATAGTCTACAAGATTGTCATGTATTCTTTGATCGAATCCTTCATATCTTCCACAAAGGATAATCATGTGAAGGTCTTCCTTTATAGAGAATTCTTTCAATTTACTTTGAACTATCTTTTCTCCTTTTGGTGTAGTTATTGCAACTATTGTTTTGTCTTCTTTTAGTTCTTGTATAGCTTTGAATACTGGTTCTACTTTCATTATCATTCCTGGACCACCACCGTATGGTGTGTCATCTACTGTTTTGTGATTATCTGTAGTCCATTTTCTCAGGTCATGTACATTTATTTCAACAATACCTTTTTTAACAGCATTGCTTACAATACCAGTATTAATATACTCTGTTACTATGTTTGGGAATATTGTAATGATATCGAATTTCATATTGATTGGTATAAAAATGGTACCGCTACGGGGAATCGGACCCCGATTGCAGGATTGAGAATCCTGTGTCCTAACCGTTAGACGATAGCGGCATATCTAGAAAGAGATTTTATCATATTATATGGCTATTTAGAACAGTTACTACAGGTCCCAATATATTTGACATTCTTTACCACAGAATATATTATCTCTCGCATTAAAATTATTAGGTTTGGAAATATGGATGAGAATAATAAGTACCAAACCACTGCCTCCGGATTAGAGAAATTAAAGGGAGAATTGAAAGATAGAGAAGAGAATCAGAGGAGCAAGATTGCTAACACATTGAATGAAATGAGAAATCAAGGAGACCTTAGAGAGAATGATGGATACACAATGGCTATCGAAGAACAGAATATCAACGAAGAGAGAATACTAGAGTTAAAGGATAAAGTCAGAAATGCTGTAATCATTAAGGATAGAAGCAAGAGCAAGGTAGGAATAGGAGATACAGTTTTGTTAAATGGTGTAAAAGATTTGGAATATGAAGTCGTAAGTGAGGAGGAAGCAAATCCATTAGAAGGAAAGATATCTCATTTATCACCAATTGGAAAAGCAGTGCTCAACAAAAAAGTTGGAGACAAAGTTACAATAGCTACACCAAAAGGAGATATTACATATACTCTCAAGAAAATTAGTTAAGGGTGTATATATGTTCCATCAGTTAGGATATCTTTTATGCTTTCTTTTGTGTACATAGTTTCGCCACCAGTTACAAAGAACGATATCTCTTTGTTTTTACAGAATTGTGCACAACCAACATCTATTGGTATTTTTCCATTTGCCTGATGCACAGATCCTTCGGAGATATTAAACATTGAGAAGTAATCTTCCCAAGTTATATCTTTTAAAGGTTTTGCATCCTCATATGCTTTTGGATCTTTATCGTATACATAGTTAATGTCAGAGAGCTTAACAACTCTATCTACAGAAATTATATCTGCAAATACTGCGGCATCCATATCTGTACTCCAACCAGATTTTAGACCTCCACTTAGTACAACTTGTCTTCCGTCTTCAACAAGATATTCAAAAGCATCTCCTAGTTTGCTTGGAACATATACATCTGGATCATTGAGAAATCCTTGTAGCAAGGCTGCATTTGTTTGTGTTACTGTCATTCCAATATTATGAAGATATTCTTGGTCCATCTCTTCCTTTATCCTACTTTGCAAATCTCTAGAGAGAGCTCCTCCTCCAATTATAATGACTATCTTCTCATACTCTGATTTTGATTCTTTGTACCAATTACGAACTTTATCTAACAGTTCGTAGTTAATATTCAAGAACTTGTCATACAAAATCGATCCCCCTATTTTAAGAACAATTCTTTTTCCCATACTTAGAGTGTAAAGATTAAAATAATAGATATTAAGACATACAAGAATGGTACTATGTAATCGAAGAATTTAGTTCTTCCACTGAATCTAACATTCCATAAAGAAATTATTAAGTAAAAGAGGAGAGCACCAATAGCAGGAATGACAAATACATTTGTATTCCAGAATAGGTACATTAAGACTGTAATGCTGACTGAACTTACCAAAGAAACAAATAACTCTGTTATTCCTACTCTGTCATGTATCTTAAGAACAAAAACAAACAATGCAAGAGAAGATATTATGCTCAACAAAGAGTATTCCCATATTGAGACTCCAAATCTTAAAAATGAGTTAAGAAGAAGATAGAAAATAGTTATACAAATGAAATCGAATATAGCTTTTGTAGCAACTTCCAATGAGTAATATTTGTTAAGAGAGCTTTTTACATTTAGAAAAAGAACAAGAAACAATACCATACATATTCCTAAGACTGTTTGACCAAGGGTTTCATTTCTTGTAAAGAAAAGAAATACCAAGAGAGAGATGTAAAAGATAGCTGGTAATATGAAGTATGCAAAGAATCGATCCTTTAATGATATTCTAGCAATTACTTCGCTATACTGTGATATTTTCTTGCCGGAGTACATTGTAAATATTCTAATAAACCATGTTTCCAAGAGTAAGAATCCTAAGCCACCCATAAGAAAGAGAATATTTGTAGAAGTACGAAGAACAGAGAAATAAAAAATCTCAGTTACAAGAAGTAAAAGAAATAGGTAGAGTATATCGTTTTTTACTTTCAACCTATATTGCTTCACAAGGCAGTAATAATTATTTTAAGTTATTGAGCCATCAAATCCATTAAAGATAGCAATTGTTAATACAAACCACCATAGTCCAATAGTGAAAAGGTCTCCAACTGCATCTTTTAATTTGCCTTTTCTCCAATATACAAATATCTCTATGCAAAGTAAGAGAAATACAAAGGAAACGATACCTATACTTATCTTGTCACAAAGATTAAGGCTTAAGATTGGGAATATTGTAGTATCTTCTTTTACATCCTCTTCTTCAACAAAATATTCAGATATATCCAATTGAGAAGTATTACCATATTCATCAGCCAAAACTAGAGATACAGCACCTTTTACCTGCTCACTACTTAATTCAATTGTTAGAATTCCCGTTTCTTCATTTAATTCATGCTCTACATCAACTATTTCAGAGCCAGCGACAACACTAACCTTGTTCCATTCACCATCAACAGAAAAAGAAATGACATACTTTGGATCCTCTTTTGAAACTAAGATACTTTCTTTCACTACTACTGGAGCTTTGGAATCTAATGTAAATGTCACCTTATCTGAAATTACAGAGGTACCTTTCAAACTGGCTTTTATTTTGTGAGAACCCTCACTCCAATCGGAATCTTTCTTGATCTCCCATGAATCCTTATTTGTTGTAGTACTCCCAACTACTTCGCCTCCCTCTATGACATCTACAGAGTATTCTCCTTCAACATTGCCTACTTCTCCTTTTACGGTAGAAGAAGGGTCTGAGATGACTGTACCGCCTCGTGGAGAGGTTATTCTGATACTCCTTATCTCTCCTTGCTCTTCCTTTTGAACAACTTTCTCAGAAGAACTCTCAGTCGTTGATTGTTTTACATCTTCATTGTTTGTTACGGATGTAGATGCCTTGTATACATCACTTGTTAAATTGCCAAACATCTGGACTACAAGTATAGTTTGTTTGCCTAAAAGAACTCCCTCTACTACAGCCACTCCAATATCTTTGTAATTAGCACTAATCAAATTAGCCTTATGCGTAGGACTTGCCATCCAAGCTTCATGTACACCCTCAGATGTTTGAAAACCTTTCGCCAAATTTTCACCAGCATATACATAGTTGTAACCAGCTGCCCTTATGAATTGCCAAGGTGTTTCCCCATTAGGACCAAAATGATCCCAATACTGTTTTTCAAACATATCATTTGCTTTAGCTAATGCCGCAGCAGATAGCTGAGAACTTGTATTAAGAGTATTTAACCCTAAGGAGCTTCTTTCTTGATTAGTTAATGCAATAATGTTGGCAGATGTGATCGAACTAGCCCTTGCTTGATCTATACCTAAAATACCTCCGAAGCTATTAACAAAAACCAAGATAAGAGAATAGCAAAGTATAGCAATCTTCCTTAGTAAGTACGGCTTGAATTTATTTCTTTTGTTAGGGATTAAGCAGTTTTTTATCATTTGGTTTGTATAGTTTAGAATATTTCTTTGTATTAGTAAACAGAAAAGGACCATTATGGTCCTTTTCTTTGCTTATTTCTTTTCTACAAAGAAATACTGGCAGCTAATTACTTAACAACAGCTTTCAAAGCTTTTCCTGGTTTGAATGCAGGTACTTTTGTTGCTGGTAACTTTATCTTAGCAAGAGTTTTAGGATTGATTCCTGTTCTTGCTGCTCTTGTTCTTACTTCAAATTTACCAAAACCTGTTAACAATACAGGCTCACCGCTTTTCAAAGAATCAGAAACTGCTTCTAAAACAGCCTCCAATGCTTCTCCAGCTTGCTTCTTAGTAAGACCAACTGCTGCAATCTTGTCGATTAAATCTTTCTTTAACATTGTGTGTAACCTCCTTTCTTAAAGTGATATATACTCAAATATCTTTCTATACAAAAGAAATTTGTGTATATCCACTCTTAAAATATGGGATATTGAAGAAATCGTCAAGAGGACTATTTATTATAGGACAGAAGCAGAAGTGTTCAAAAAGTTTGTTATCTCAACATATCTTACTGTATTCAAAATGTAGACATTAAGAAAACTATTTACAACACCATATCACACAAGTAGAGATGAAATGCCGTTATAACAACATTTTCGACAAACAGTGCGATTCTTCTACTCCCAAAGGTTTTTTTACAAAATTTGAACACAGAATCAAAAGGGGAGCTTCCAAAAAGAAAACTCCCCCATAGCAATAATTACTAGAAGACAAAGAGTTATTGTTACTTTGCGACCTCTATTGCTCTTGTTTCTCTAATAACTGTGACCTCAACATTGCCCGGATAGTTCTGTTTCTTCTCTATCTCCTGAGCAATATCCTTTGCCATAATCTTTGCTTCATCATCAGAAACCATAGTTGGTTTAACTATAATTCTAACTTCTCTACCTGCTTTTATAGCAAATACTTCATCTACCTTATCTCCACCAATCTCTTTTGCTGCACCCTCAATTCCTTCTATTCTTTGAATATATTGCTCGTAACTATCTTTTCTAGCACCAGGTCTAGAACCAGATATTGCATCTGCAAGATATACAACAACTGCCTCAGAACTTTGTGGATCAATATCTAAGTGATGAGCCTCAATTGCATTTACAAGCTTGTCATCAAGCATATACTTTCTAGCTATCTGACCGGAGATATGATGGTGAGGACTATCAACCTTATGTGAAAGAACTTTACCTACATCGTGCAACAATGCTGCTCTCTTAGCTAATTGAACATCTGCACCTATCTCTGTAGCTAAAACTTCTGCTAACCTAATAACTTCAATCGTATGAGACATAAGAGATTGACCATAACTGGTCCTGTATTTCATTTTACCAACCAACTTCATCAAACCAATATCAAGATCTGGCCATCCTGCTTCATCTGCAAGTATTTGACCATTCTTCTTTATCTCTTGAGAAATTTCATTCTTAGCTTTTCTTACAGATTCCTCGATAGAACCTGGATGAATACGACCATCAGCAATTAATTTTGTCATTGCAACAAATGCAATCTCTCTTCTTAAAGGATCAAACGATGACAATGCAATTGCATCTGGAGACTCATCTACAATAACATCAACACCTGTTATCTGTTCAAATGCTCTGATATTTCTTCCCTCTCTACCAATCACTCTTCCTTTTACCTTGTCATCTTCAACCTTGATCACCTTAGTTGTAGTTTCTCCTACATAATCAGTTGCAACTCTTTGCATAGATTCAACCAAGATCTTCTGAGCTTTCTCATCGGCAGTAGCTTCGATATTCTTCTCAGCTTCTCTAATCTTCTTAGCTTCATACTCTCTTAAGTCCTGATCTATTTCTTTCATTAACTTGTCCTTCGCTTCATCTCTAGACAAACCAGAAATCTTTTCTAAAGCTTTTTTCAATTCAGATCTTTCAATCTCTAATCTTTTGATTCCTTCTTTTAACTGATTATCTTGTGAATCAAGCTCCTCACTCTTTTCATCTAAAATCTTAGATCTTTTATTTAATTTCCTTTCTCTTTCAATGAGAATTTCCTCATGCTCCGTACTCTCTCTTCTCATCTCTTTCAATCTTTTCTCTTCTCTCTCCTTTAATTCAAAAACTTCTTGTTCTGCTTTATCAAAATTGTCCCTCATCATTTTCTTAGCAGCATCCTCTATCTCCTTTGCTGGAATGTCCTTAACATTTACCCAATGAAAAACAAACTTCAAAACAAAGAAAACAACCAATGCAGTCAAAACGACTGATATAAGGATCACAATTAGTGTATCCATACCTATCTATATAATAATTTAAGTTGTCCCTGTTTAAACCTTTTTTTGGAAATTCACAGCCGTAGGGCTGCTATTTAACAAATAATTTTCTTTTTTACTTAAATATACTTTCATATATATTAAATTTTTCTAAAACAATACTTCTTTATTTAAAAGTGTTTAATACTAGGACTTTTCAATGATATCATTTTTTGTTTAAATCCTCAATCAACAACTCCAGGTCTGTCCTAGATCTGACCCTTCATCCCAATTTAACATCCAGCTGATATAACCTATTTATGTCGAGACAAAGCAGAAACTTTATTCAAAATTCCTACTACCATGTCTTCAACCGTTGTAATAACAAAGAAGCGATTTTAAAAAACTCTGCAGATAAGAATCTTTTCAAACATTTACTCTATGAATACATAAAAGACACAGAACTTCGATTAATCGCATTTTGTATAATGGACAACCATTTTCACTTAATTTTAAAGACTGGAAAGAAACCAAAAGATATTTCTAAATATATGCAAAAAGTTGCAACAAGTTTCGCAATGCAAATAAATCGCAAACATCAAAGGGTTGGGCATATATTTCAAGGTCGTTACAATGCAAATCTGTTATATTGGAAGAAGGATCTATTAAGAGCAAGAGAATATATCAAACAGAATCCGGTTGTAGATGGCTTAGTCAAAAAGCCTTCGGAATATCCATGGAGTAAGTACTAGGGACAGACCTAGGACAGATCTTGTACAAGCTTTTGGTAATATCTCAGGTTATGAATAGTTGCAAGGGTCATTCCTGTAGCTTCGCCTGCTTTTAGCATGTGGTGAACATATGCTCTGCTGTGATTTTTACATGTATAGCAATCACAGTTCGAATCGATAGGTTTTTGATCGGACGAATACTCCGAATTACCAATTCTCAAGACTTCATCTTCAATGTCAGAAGAGTACAACGTTCCATGTCTTGCATTCCTTGTTACCAAGACAGTATCAAATACCTTGTAACCAATCTCAGCAGCCCTTCTTATATCTTCAGGTTTTCCAACTCCCATTGCATATTTAAATTTATCCTCAGGTGTATTCTCAATAACTGCCCTCATTTCATCTAAGACTAACTCTCCTTCCTCATCTACAACAAAGCCACCAAAATTGTATCCATCAAACCCTATATCAACCAAAGCCTTAGCACACTCCTTCCTTAACTCTGGATAGTTTGCTCCTTGTACCACACAGCTAAGTAATTTTCCGGTTTCTCCTGTTCCACCATATTCATTCTCAAAACGATCTTTACACCTTCTTGCCCATGCTATCGTTCTCTCTACAGACTCTTTAGCTTCCGATTCTGTCAAATCAGTTTTCCTACAATCATCTAATGTAACCAAAATATCAGAACCTATACTCATCTGAATATCTATTGAACTCTCAGGTGTAAGTGTATATATATTCCCTTCTCTTGGGGACTTAAATGTAGCACCATTTTCATCAACTTTTCCTTCCCATTTCTTTGAATGAATTAATGAAAACACCTGAAAACCGCCAGAATCTGTCAAAACTATTCCATTCCAATTCATCAATTTCTTAATACCTCCCAATTCTTTGATTTTTTCAGCTCCAGGAGAAATCATTAAATGAAGAGTATTTGTTACCAAGGCTTCAGTACCAGTATCTTTGAGTTGATCAGTAGTAAGAAATCTTACAGCTCCTCTCGTAGCATCTGGCATGAATATATGTTTTTTACCAAAATCTTTTAATTCCATATTAAATCTTACTAAATTATGAGCATGCTGTCTCCATAGCTAAGAAATTTGTAATCATTATTCAAAGCTTCATTATATGCTTTCTTTATTAGTTCTTTACCAGCAAATGATGATACCAAAAGTATTAAGCTAGAATCAGGCATATGGAAATTAGTAACCAGGTGATCAACCACTTTCCATTCATATCCAGGATATATGTAAAGAGATGTATCTCCATGATATTCATTCACATTTCCACTTTCATCCGTACAACTTTCCAATGTTCTAGCTACTGTTGTACCAATTGCCCATATCTCTTTTCCATCCTTTTTTGCAGTATTGATAATCTCTGCAGCTTCTTTTGATACAGTGATCTCTTCTGTGTGTATCTTATGCTCTTCTATGTTCTCTTCTCTAACTGGAGCAAATGTTCCCCATCCAACTTTTAATTCGACCTTTACAATATGTACACCCTTCTTTTCCATCTCTTTTAGCATACTCTCCGTCATGTTTAGACTAGCCGTAGGAGAGGCTACAGAGCCTTCTAAACGACCGAAAACCGTATTGTACCGTAAATAGTCGTCCTTAGTATCATCTCTCTTCATATACGGTGGAATTGGAGTATGTCCAATCTTCTCAAATATCTCCTCTCCTTCAATTGGCGAACTTACTAAGAATCCATCTCCACTTCTTTCGCTTACCTCTATTTTGATATTTTCATCTTCTTCTGAAATCAAAGTATCGCTTTGTTTTACATATTTAGCACCTTTAATTAATACATACCATCTTCCATCGCCAATACGATTCAAGAAAAGCACCTCTACTTTTCTTCCTTTGCTTGTTAGAAAGTATGTTCTTCTTCGTTCAACTTTTGTTTCATTGAGTACTACTACATCTCCTGGTTTTACATATTCCAATATATCTGAGTATTTCCTGTGAGTAATCTTTTCTTTCAGCCTATCTAAAACAAGAAGTTTTGTAGTGCCTCTTTCTTTAGGAGGATGTTTTGCAATCTTTTCCTCTGGTAAATTGTATTGGTATTCTGTCATTTTCATATCAGAGAGTATTATATAGCAATTAGGAGGATATTACAGTAAAATTAGGTATGAGAGATTTAAAGAAAGAACCAGTTAAAACAGTTTTCTTAGGTACAGGTTGGGAATCTGTTGAATCTTTGAAGGTTTTACATGAGAGTGAGTTTTTTGATGTTGTATGTGCAGTTACTACACCTGACAAACCTGTTGGTAGAAAGCAGTTAATGACCCATTCAGAAGTAAAAGAGTATGCATTAAAGAACGGTATTTCTGTTTTCCATACTGAAAGTAAGAAAGAAAACTACGAGAAAGTATTAGAAAAGTACGAACCAGAATTAGTTGTATGCAAGGCTTTTGGCGAGATAGTGCCTAATGTTTTCCTTGAGTATCCAAAGTTTAAGTGTATTAATATTCACTTTTCTCTTCTACCTAAGTACAGAGGTGCAGTTCCAATACAGAAAGCTATATTAGATGGAGAAAAAGAAACTGGTATTTCCATAATTGTTATGAGTGATGGTTTGGATGAGGGTGATGTATTAGAAATGTACAGAGAAGAGATTAAGGATGATGATACTAATCTTTCCTTGAGGAAAAGGCTAGTAGAAAAGAGTTCTAAGATATTAGTTCCGGTGTTGCTTAGATGGGTTAATGGAGAAATACAAGTAACAGCTCAAAGGCATGAAGATGCTACATCCTGTTGGCAAAAAGATATTTCAAAAGAGAAGGCGGAGATATTGTGGGACAAGTATAGTCCTGAGAACGTTGAAAGAATGGTAAGAGCATTTATTCCTTGGCCAATTGCTTGGTGTAAATTAGATGAAAAATTAGAAAGTAAGAACTTAGCTGGAAAAAGTATGAAGATATTTAGATGTGCATTAGTAGAATGTCATTCAGAGAAAGATACAGGCAGTATGTTTCAGAAAGATGGAATGTTGTTGTTTGCTACAAAAGATCCCCATAGGTGTATCAGAGTTATGGAGTTGCAAATAGAGGGTAGAAACAAAATGAGTGAGAAAGAGTTTTTGAATGGTATTGGAAGAGGATTACTTTTGCAAGCCTAATCTTTCATACATATTGTTCGTTTTGATTTCTATTTTCCCATTGTCTTGCCCTAAGTATCTTGGCAAAAAGAATGAGAATGTACTTCCTTCACCTAGCTTACTTTTTACTATTATTTTTCCACCCATCCTTTCAACAAGACTAAAAGTAACATACAATCCTAGTCCAGTACCTCCAGGTCTAACAACATCAGGTCTGCCTTCACCATTATTAAGATAGTTACCAACCCTGAAGAATTTTTTTCCTAGGTTAGCAATATCTTCTTCACCTATTCCTCTACCTGTATCTGTAACACTAATACTGACAAAGTTCTCATCAAATGATGATTCTAATTTTACAGAACCTTTCTCAGTATATTTAATAGCATTGTCTACTAAATTATTTAGGACTTCTATTACACGAGCATGATCCGCATATATTGCTGGTGTCTCCGGAGAAACAAGGTTTACAATTTCCAATTCCTTTTGAGATGCTTTTGTCTCATGGCCAGTTATTGTCGTTTCAACTTCTTTAACAATATCTATTAGTTCTGGTTTAAGTTCTATTTTATTTCCTTCTAATTTAGCACTGCTAAGCAAAGTATTGATTAGCTTAATTTCATTCTCAACAGCAGTCCTTATTCTAGATACATATGTTTTGAACTTTTCTCGATTATTTAAAATATCACCTGAAAAACCTTCTAAAAGTTCTGCATTTATTTTAACAACAGTTGCAGGTGTCCTTAATTCATGCCCCATGATATCAATCATATCCCTTTCTTTCTCCCTTGATTCTTGTAGCAATTTCACCTTGACCTGAAGCTCTTTTGTTTGTTCTTCAACTTTCCCCTGCAAGGTAATATTAAATTCTTTTACTTCTTGATATAAAATTGCTCTTCCTATAGCGACAGAGGTGTTCATCACAATATTTTCTAAAAATTGGATTTCTTCTGCTGTAAAATTTTTCTTATCTTCTCTTTTCCCAAAAAAGATCAGACCATTTAAGCTAACTCTTTTATTTAAAGGAAGAATCATTTCTAGACCAAATTGCTTCATATTCTTGTATATCTCCTGCAATTCCAAGTTTGAATTGTTTTGTATAGAGATCTCCTCTCGTAATATCGGAACATTCTCTTCAATAGTATCCCAGTATTTGGTAACACCAATTAAGCTACTAAATAAAGATGGATCCTCTTCATATCCCCATAACTTTCTGAATACAATGTTTTCGCTCTCACCTTTAAAAACAATCATTCCAATACTATTTATATTGAAGATATCTTTTATCAATGTCATGACACTATTTGAAAGTCTGTCCATATCTAGTTCTGTACTAATATCCTTCAAATATTTAGTCACTAGCTCATTAGGATCAAATCCTCTATATGCAAATTTCCCTAAGAGAAGTTTCTGGAATTTATCTTTTATATATGAATATAAATAGGAAAAAAGTAATGCAAAAACAATACCAAGAATTATCGATACTGTAGAGAAAACACCACCTGTCAAATTTGTAAATACATAGTAAACAAGCAAGAAAGCTAAATAGGGAATACTTGTAGCAAGAAGAGTGTTAACTATCTGTGCAAACAAGAACCTTATACCAAAAAGCCTAAATCTGACTATTGATATTGTAGTAAAGATTATGAAGAAAAGAAGAAATAGTGGTCCAATATTTGAAAGTTCAAAATTAGAGAAAAAGATTGGAAGTACTAAATTTGTTATGCATGTACCAAGAAGAGAAAGAAAGACACCAAGAAAAAGGTATTGAATTTTTACTTTTTCGACTCCCTCAGAAATCTTGTAGCTTAGTACTATATTACGGATAAAGAGAATTGCAAAGAGAATAAATTGTAATAGATAAATGATTATTCCAAAACCAAATATAATCTCAGAATGATTTGCCTCTATTGAGATTTCTTTTACTAAATATGGAGATAATGAAATAGCAGCTGTTAGTAATGTAAGAAGAAATGCTGCAATTTTGAAATATTTGGATGTTTCATTTTTCGAATTTGGATATACAGTTGAAAAAAGATATAGGAAATAGACTAAGAAAGAGGTATTAAAGAAAATCATCTTATTGTAAAGAAGAACTTCGTCAGGTTCTGTCCTAATATTTGAGAAGTAGTTCGATAGGATCCACAATGAGGCAAATAATGTTAGAAGGAAGAAGTATCTATTTTGTTTCTCTTTTATATTTGTAAATAATGTCAGAAGCCCTAAAGCAACTAGAGCTATACATATTATAGAGAGTAAGACCGTTTCCATTGTTATTTATATACTGTTATTTACCAGAATACCATTCAAAACCTTCTACTTCCTCTCCTCTTATAAACTTTGCGATATTCTTACTGTTTTCATGTTTCTCGGCATTTTCCAATGCTTTTTCAAAATTTACTAAAACAGGGATAGAGAGAGAACCAAGGTATAAGACACCAGGACCTATTTGTGGAAGTTCAAAATGAAAGAAATTACTGTTTAGTAATCTAACAACTCTATCATCAATAGTTGCAATCCAATCAGGAATTTTTAATACATCTCTACTGTATATGTGTGCAGATCTAAGCAAACCTATCGAAACTCCTGCTGGAGAACCTTTTTTTACAGCAAACTGAGAAAATTCAACTTTACAATCTTTAATCTTATCCTTCCAAGAATCCTCTATGTTAATACTAGGATCAGATAAAGTTGGAAGACTATAACCATTGCGAATAATCATCCTAGCAGAACCAACATATTCACCATTCTGCTTTGCAACAAAGGGAACAGAATTCCACGAGTATTTATCAAAATAAAATTGTTCACCTGATTGATCTTTAATCAACATACCATGCTCTAAGAATTCTTCTAACTGATCTTCCTTTAATTCTTCTTTTAAAAGTGAAAGACCATTCTTACTAAGTAAATCAATCATCTTTGAAGGTGATTCATGTTGTTTAATATCATCCAGATAACCCTCTCTACCATATCTTTCAGTTACTACCTTTAATCTCCCCAATTGATCTTCTTCTGTTTCTGCAACTCCAAATGATATTTTCTGAGGTTCTAACTCTGTACTTGGAGTCTCTTTGTTCTCATCCATAATGGTTTATATCAAGTTATTTATCATATTTCGAACTTCTTTTCCTCTGTTTTTAACTACCTTCAAAGCTTTCAGCATCAATCCTGCTTTTGTAAGAACTGTTGGATTAAATCTTCTAACAGATGATGGTAAATCTAAAGTTACAATTTTCTTTACTTCTTCTCCTGCATAAATTTTCCTCATAGCTTCTATAGTCAAAGCACTAAGTAAACGAGAGGTAGTACCATCTTGATATGTACGAGTATCATTACTATTTCTAGATATCAATTCTTCAAATTGTTCTACAGGGACTTTCAAAGGGTTAATTGGACCTGTTAAAGTATCATATACATAATTTAAGAATTCAGATTCTTTTATCCTTCCTTCTTTATATGCTGACTTAACTTTCTTAAACTCTTCAATCGTTTCTTCTGATATTTCACCATTGAGAGTTTTGTTAACATCTTTGTCATATCTATATACTGCAATCATCGCAGTACCAGCCATATCATAACCAACAATAACGGGTTTCTTGTACTGGCATGCATATTTATGCAATTCCCAAGTCATATCTGTGGCTCTTATATCAACCCCATCAATAATTATTTCTGCATTCTTTACTAATTCTTCTACATTTTCTTTTGTTATTCCTTCTGGAATACTTTTTAGTTTATCTTTTGCATATGGATTTATTTTCGACATATTCTCAACCGTCATTTCCGCTTTATTGTGACCAACTTGGTTCTTCTCATACTCTTGTCTTGCAAGGTTTGAATCTTCAACAACATCTGGATCTGCTATTGTTACATTTTCAGCTCCAGACCTAATAGCCATCATAGCAATTGGATTACCAATACTCCCTGCACCTCCTATTAAGATATTTGATTTTCGGAACTTTTCTTGAACTTCTTTTTCTACAAATTTGGAAGCAGATGCTGTAAATGCTTTATAGAAATCCTCGGAAGAGAGTATAGATACTTTTTCTTCCTTCTGTACCTGTGTTGGCTCTGCACTTTTTACTTTTTCTCTAATCTCTTTTAGTAAATCATCTACATTCTTAATGCCTTGAAGTTGACCAAATGAATTAAGATACCTGGCTGATTCATTAGCTTCCATTAATTCACACAATGAAGATACTGGATTTTGTAAATCCTCTTGCAAACTCTCACTACTCTCTATGTCCTTTTCCATATTTTAGATGATACAGATTATTATGTTAAATTATAACATAACGGCACTTTACGGAAAGAGAAGAGATGTGCAAGTACACAATAAGCCGGATTCTGTATAACGATGATTATCTATCTATGCGGTTAAACCTTGCTCCAAGTGGGGGTTACCTCGCAATATTGTATTACTACAATACCCGGTAGTCTCTTACACTACCATTTCACCCTTACCTAATAAATTAGGCGGTATAACTTTCTGTTGCCCTTTTCTCCAAAAGATCACTCCCTTCCAACTCGCATTGGCACCTATCTAGATATGTTCTAGACTGACATGGAGTCCGGACTTTCCTCATTTACTAAAAGTAAATGCAATCATCCTGTAATACTTGCACAGCTAATTATACTATTTTCTAGCTCTTTTTTGTATTATCACAACAGGGACAACTACTAAAGCTATTACTGGGATAAATACTACTAACCATATCAAAGAAGAAACAAAGAACTTGGCAAAACTTACTAAGGCTCTACTAGCTTCTTTCAACACACCCAATGGCCTCCATTCATTATCAGCAAGCTCTGCTCCTGTAGTACTTTGCTGAATATATACATTTATGTATGAATAATCTGTTCTAGAATCAATATTTTTTAATTCACTTTCTATACTCTCTATGTTTATTCTTACTTCATTCAGTTCTTTATAAACTGCAATTGTGTCAGATACTGAATCTGCATCATCCAATATATCCAATAATTGTTCTTCAACGCTTTTGTAATTCTTCAACCTTGATTCTAAATCTTTAACCGTTTCTGTAACATCACTTTCACCAACAGAAGTACTCTCTATTTCAACATCAAGATCTTTTAACTTTTCATACATATCTTCAAACTTAGATTCGTCAACCTTTATAGTTAGACTTACACCTCTGTTTATTCCCTTGCCACTATCATTCAAAGAAACATATGTAGCATCAAACTCATCTCGAATACTAAGAATTTCTTCCAAGCTAACATTGATATCATCTACAAATATGTTTAGGTATGCATTTCTCATAATGCTAGAGGTCGTTAGTTCCTCCGATGATGTGAAATTAGGCTCAATACTGTCTATAGATATTTCATTTTCTCTACTCAAAGATCCATCAGATGAAACTGTGCTTCCTTGTGACACTTCACCTGTCTTGTAAGAGGAATATATCCATGTTCCAACAGTTCCTAAGACAAATATTGTGAATAGCAAACAAAAGGATATGAGAACAACCTTTAGAACAGTTTTATTTTCCATAGAGAGATATAGATAATATTATCTATATAGATGATATGGAATAACTGAAATGACTGCAATAGAGGACTATCTCTTTGAGAACTGAGGTTTCTTTCTTGCTTTGAGATGATTGTATTTCTTTCTCTCTACTTCTCTTGGATCTCTTGATACTAATTTTTCTTTTCTTAATGTAGTTTTTAGCTCTGGATTCATTAGGTACAATGCTCTTGCAATACCTAATCTGATAGCTTCAACTTGACCTGTAATACCACCACCAGAAACTGTTGCAGTAAAATAGAATTTCTTTTCTAAACCAACAACTATGAATGGTCTATTTAAAAGAATTTCAGTATCTTTACCGTTATCAAAATACAAATTTATAGCCTTACCATTTATAGTAGATGCTTTATCTCCTTCATAGATTCTTACTCTTGATGTTGATCTTTTTCTTCTTCCTATTCCTTCAAAATATTTCTTCTCCACTATTTATATAAGATTATAATTTAATAACTACTGGATTCTGTGCAGTATTTTTGTGATTAGAGTCTTTGTAAACAACTAATCTTGCAATTCTTTTATCCGTTAGCTTATTCTGAGGTAACATTCTCTTAACAGCATCTATGATTATTTTTGTAGAATCATGCTCTAACTGTTCATCGAATCTTGTTTCCTTGAAACCTCCAGGATATCCAGAGTGCCTGTAATACATCTTCTTTAATTCTTTACCTCTTGTAAGCTTTATATCATCACTATTTAAAACAATTACATAGTCACCACAATCAACATTAGGAACTATCTCTGGTTTCTCTTTTCCAATTAGCAATGAAGATATCTTTGTAGCAACTCTACCTAATATCTGGTCTTTTACATCAATGATGTACCATTTTCTCTCAATATCTTCTTTTTTTGTCCAAGTAGTTTTATATTTCATATTTAAATTGCTTAATTAAAGTCCAGATCTAGATTTAGCTCTTTCTGTTCTACGAATGACTGCTGAAGTATCCACTTTCTTACCTTTATCAATATTTACTTTTTTCTTCTCTTCTGTTGTTACTTTCTTAACTTCTTTCTCATCTTCTTTCTTCTCAACTTTTCTCTTTTTCTCAGTTCCAAGAAGATACACTCTTGATTGCTCTGCATTATCTCCTGCTCTAAAACCAACTTTTACGATTCCAATTCCTGTTTTATCTTTTGAGGTATATTCTTTTAATTTTTTTACCAATTCGTCATTACCCAAGATATCTTGTAATTCTCTTCTAAAAAGTAAATCATCTTTCTTTGTAATACTTTTAGATATCAAAGATGATGCTTTCTGCTTTAATGCTTTTGCTTTTGTAGAAGTAGTCACAACAAAATTGTTTTCAAACAATGACCTCAAGAGATTGTGAATCAAACTCTTTCTGTGTGCAGTCTTTCTTCCAAGTTTTAATTTCTTGATTCTTTTATACATTCTATATACCTTTTATATTAATATCGTATTGGTTTAAAAGTTCTATAATTTCATTAAGAGACTTATTACCAAAGCCAGGAAGATTCAAAAGTTCTGTAGCTGTAGTATTTCTTAAATCAGCAACATTCTTAAAACCACCAGCTAACAATCCTGTTTTTGATCTTTTTGATATTGGTAAGTCTTCTATCTTCCAACTACCAATCTCATCAACTTCTTCTGCAGAACCAGCCTCAGGAACCTCTACTGTGTTAATTTCTTCAGCAATAGCTTCTACTTCTTTCTCTGCCATACCCATAGCGATCATAACTTTACCTGCAAATTCTTGCAATATTTTTGCAGACTCTAAAAGTGCATCTTTAGGTTCGATACTTCCATCTGTTAAAACACCAATAACTACAGCATCTAAATCTGTTTCCTGTCCTTTTCTAGCTTGCTCAACACTCATACTTACTCTTTCAATTGGAGTAAAATCACAATCCAAAGGAATTAATCCAACTTCTTTTCTCTCATTTGCATTTACTTTTCTGTATCCAACTCCTGATTCTACAGTTAAAGTCATATTTATTTCTGAAGAAGCATCTGTCAAATCCATTATGTGCAAGTCTTTGTTTACAACTTCTAAATCTCCCATTACTTCAATATCTCCAGCTGTAATACTCTTTTTACCTTTTACATTTAGCTTACATGTAAAGACTTCATTCATATTTGTCTTAAACTTAACCTGTTTAAGATTTAAAATGATATCTACAACATTTTCTTTAACACCTTCAATTGCACTATATTCATGGTCTACACCTTTGATGTTTACTGCTGTAATTCCAGCACCCTTAAGGCTAGAATACAATATTCTTCTCAAAGCATTTCCTAAGGTATTACCATAACCTCTTGGCAATGGTGATATCTCAAATAGGCCATAATTATCTTTTTCTTCTTTGACTGTAACTTTAATATCTTTAAAAGCTTCCATTTATATTTAAAATAAAATTATCTAGAGTAGAACTCTATTATCAAATTCTCCTTAAGTCCTTCATCAATATCATCCCTTATTGGTAATCTTGATACTTTTCCTGTAAGGTCCTTACTTTCAATCCAATCAGGTGTTGCAAAAAGCTTCTCTGAAGGGATCAATTTAGCTTTCTTAATTTCTACAGAATCACCCTCTTTCAATTCTAAAGATGGGATTGTTAATTTCTTACCATTCAACATAACATGACCATGTGTTACATACTGTCTTGCTGCAGATCTAGAAGGTGCTAAGCCTGCTAGGTATACAACATTATCTAACCTCAATTCCAATAGTCTTAAGAATTCCAATCCTTTATCTGTCTTGTAAAGCTTTGATCTTCTGTTTGACTCATCATATACAGATCTCATTTTAGCTTCTCTTAAACCGTAAATTCTTTTAACTTTCTGTTTCTCTCTTAATTGGATTCCGTAGTTAGACAATCTTGCTCTTCTTTTATTTCCATGTTGTCCAGGAGCAAAAGGCCTTCTTTCCATTCCATTCTTTTCTGAAAAAGATCTAGCACCTTTTAAATGAAGGTTTACTCCTTCTCTTCTACTTAACTTTTCTTTTGGTCCTGTATATCTACCCATTTATATTAATACTATTTTTATATTATCTATTTTCTAGGAGCTTTCCTTGGTCTACAACCATTATGAGGAATAGGGGTCCTATCTGTTAACATTGTAATCTTTAAACCACATGCATCCAAACCTTTTACAGCTGCATTTCTACCTGCTCCAGGTCCTTTTATGAAAACCTTAACTTCTTTCAATCCATATTTCTTGATAACTCTCTCAGCAACCTCTGTAGCTGCTCTTGTAGCTGCATATGCAGTACTTCTCTTAGCTCCTTTGTATCCAACTCTTGCAGGACTTCCTTGTCCTAAAACCTCACCCTGCTCATCAGTCAAACTAATGATTGTATTATTGAAAGTGGATTGAATTGTAGCAATTCCACTCTGTACACTCTTCTTAGTTTTTGATTTTGTTGTTTTATTCTCTGCCATATTATTTTTATGTTTTTTCTAAAGTACGCTTCAAACCACCAACTGGTCTGCTCTTTCCTTTTCTAGTTCTAGCATTATGTCTAGTTCTTTGACCTCTAACTGGAAGACCGAGTTTATGTCTAATTCCTCTGTAACATCTAATATCTTTCAATCTTTTAATTTCTCTGAAGATACTCTGTCTTAGTTCACCTTCTACTTTAATATGTTCTTCAACATATTTTCTAATTAAATCCAAATCATTCTCTGTTAAATTCTTAACCAATATATTAGGATCTAAATTTGTCTTCTCACAAATTTCTTTAGACTTAACTTCTCCTACACCATAAACACCTAAGAGAGAGACCCAAAGTCTCTTTTCATTCGATATTTCTATTCCTGCTACTCTAGCCATTTAAATTACAATATATTAATTAAAATTACCCTTGCCTCTGCTTATGCTTAGGGTTTTTCTTACAGTACACATATATCCTAGACTTCCTTTTCACTACATAACAATCTGGACACCTTTTTTTTACAGAAGCTCTAACTTTCATAATTAATTCATAAATCTATATGTTATACGACCCTTCTCTTTATCATAGGGAGTCATTTCAATTCTAACTTTATCTCCCTCAAGTATTCTAATATAGTGCATCCTCATTTTCCCAGATAGATATCCTATCACCTGATGCTTTGTTCCTTCCACATCTATGTCAACAACGAACTGAGTGTTTGGTAAACATTCTTTTACCACTCCTTCAAATTCAAATACTTTTTTACTGTCGTTCATAGTATATTCCTTTACGGATTACAATAAATGGAATCCTCAGAATTATATCAAAGGAAGACCCTTAATTCAACAAAAAGTATAAAAACTCTTGGTTATGCACTCCGTCAGAAAGGGACAGAGTAAGAATAACAAAAAAACGAGACATTTACAAGCTTAATGCTTCAACTAAATTCTTATGTATCTCCTCTATACCAGGGTTTGCATCTATCTCCACCAGAATATTTCTTGCTTTGTATTCTTCCAATATTGGAGCAATCGTACGATTATACTCCTCCAACCTTTTCTTTATTCTGTCAGGCTGATCATCTTCTCTTTGAGAAAGTATCGTTCCACACTTATCACAAAAGCCTTTTACCTTCTCCGGCTTATACTTTTGATGATACGTATTACCACAATTTGTGCAAACTAATCTCAACGACATCCTTTCAATTGCCGACTCTTCCGTCAGTTTAAAATGAACGAATTTGTCTAAAACACGACCCTCATCACTAAGCAATTTATCAAACATAGGTACCTGACCAATATCTCTTACTACAGAAACAAATGCCCAGTTCTTATCTTTTTCAAAACTTTTCACCCATTTGCCCAACATTGTATATACAATATCATTTGGAACAAAAAGTCCCTTTGACCAATATTGGTGAGCTTTTATAGCTTCCAAATCACCGTTGGCATACATTTTCCTAAACATTTCTCCTGTGCCAATATTCTCAAAACTATATTTCTGAACAAGAAGTTCTACTTGCGTATCTTTGCCACATCCTGAAGGTCCATGAAAAAGAATTGTCATACTCAAATACGGTTAAGGTTAACTACCTTTATTTTATCACAAATGACTATATGAGAAAATCAACAGATTTCGCTTTTACTACAGGGCATATCTTTAACTGTTTTTTAATATTTGCTCTGTATATTTTCCGATATGAGAGAGAAACAAAAGAAATTTATACTTTACCATCTCTACAACAGAGGAAACAGAAAAAAACGAATCTGTTCGGATTCTGGGGATTTTAACTATCTGCTAAACTTAATAAAAGCCACTATTACAAATAAACATTACGATTTGCTTAGTATTTGCATAATGCCAAACCACTACCATATATTAATTGCACAAACAGGATCCAAGAGTATTGGCTCTGCAATGGCATCTATTTGTTGCAAATATACCCATTACTTCAACAAAAAATACAACTATGTTGGGCATCTTTTTCAAGGAGCATACAAATACAAGGCTGTCAGTAGATTCAATTATTTCAATTGGTTAGTTAGATATATCAGAAATAACAATTTACAAATCAATGAAGATTGTAGAGATTCATCATCAAAATATTACGAAAACAAAAAGCTAGTCAATATTTACGAATTTTTCCTAAGAACTGCCCTATAGAAATATAAGAATTTGGGGGAAATACAATATAGTCAGCTCTAAGACAAGAGAAATTGAGGACCTAAAGGTATTTATCGTAGCTTCTTACTGTCATCATGGACTCTACTTGTCTTTTAATTTCTAAGACTACACCTATCATGATTAGTAATCCAGTACCCGAGAAAACTACTGCTGTTATAATTCCTGTGTTAACAAAAATGTCTGGTAATATAGAAAGTAATGCTAAGAATATTGCACCTACTGCTGTCAATCTAAAACTTACTTTTCGAAGATATTCAGAAGTATGATCTCCCGGCCTTATTCCCTGTATAAATGCTCCTTGTTTTTGTAGATTTTCTGCAAGTTCGTCTGTTTTAAATACTACGGTAAGGTAAACAAATGAGAACAAGACAACTAAGACAAATGTAATAGAGTTGTATATATATGGATTAGAGAGGTTATCTATGATTTTTTGTGTAATATCTGTGACTGTTGGGTTGATGTCTTTACTTATCAGGAATTTACCAATCAGTTGTGGGAATGAGAGGAATGCCATTGCAAAGATTACAGGCATAACTCCTGATTGAGTTAGTTTTATTGGTATGTAACTTTCCATCGCACCGCCTGCTCTTACTCTTCTTGAATATTGTATTTTAACTCTTCGTTCAGCTTGAGTAACTACTACAACAGCGATAATTAGAACCAAGGAGAATACGATGAATATTATTTTTTGAAGTTCATCCATAGTAACAAAGTTAGACCTAATCGTACCAGGTATTCCAGAAAGGATTCCAAGCATAATTAGGTACGATGTACCGCCACCTAATCCATCTTCAGATATCAATTCTCCAAACCACATCATAACTAGTGCTCCACCTGTTAAAGTTGCAGACATAGCAGCTAGTTCAAGTGGTTCTAATTGTGTAATTAGTCCAAAGCCTAAGAGGGTTGAGTAGATTACAAATGATTGAAGTATTGCAAGAGGTACTGTTGCAATTCTTGTGTACATAGAGATCTTCCTTCTACCTTCAGGTCCTTCTTTCCTCAATTCTTCCAGTTTAGGGATTACTGTTCCTAGTAATTGGAAAATGATGGAGGAGTTAATATATGGAGTCAAACCAATGGCTACGATAGATGCTGTTTCTAGAACACCACCAGAGACTGTAGAGAGTATTTCTCCCAAGCCTGTTCCTTCGAATAGTTTAACGATAGCTTCAGCTGGGATTCCTGCAACTGGTATAGCAGATAATATTCTGTATATTACAAGAATAAGAAGAGAGAAAAGAACTTTCTTTCTTATCTCTTTTGTTTTGAATATGGATTTAATTTTCTCGACTATATTTGTCATTGGTTAAGAGACTAGATTATAGTCCCACCTGCTTGTTCTATTTTTTCTCTAGCAGAAGGGGACATGTTGATACCTTCTATGTTGAGTTTCTTTTTTAATTCACCTTTAGCTAGTATTTTTACATTTTTAGTGTTTTTCTTTACTAAGCCCTTTTCTTTTAATAATTCGACATTTACTGTCTCTCCTACTTCAAAGCTTCTGTCTAGAACTTCTGTATTTACAACTTGTGTTTCTATCTTGAACTTGTTGTTAAATCCCTTATATTTAGGCATTCTTCTGAAAAATGGAACATTTCCACCTTCAAAACTTTCCAAAGATTTGTGACCAGATCTTGATTTCTGTCCTTTTGAACCTCTTCCAACTGTGTGACCACCAACTCCAGAGCCGTAACCTCTTCCAATTCTCTTACCTTTCATTATTCTATTTTTTCTCTTTGGTATGTTTTCTAAATACATTATTTTTTATCTATAACTTTATTATTTTGTTTTCTATCTCTTTTTTGGAATTTGTTCTGTCTTGGATCATTTCCTCTTTTCTTTGACTCTTTTCTTCTCTTCTCTTCTTTTATCTTTTTCTCTCTGTCTGATTCTTCTTTTATTTGAATTCTTTCTCTCATTTTTGTCATTCTTTCTAATACTCTGTCTTTTCTCAATAATTTCAATGCTCTAAATGTACAATATGCATTAGCATTTGATTCTGGGCTTCCTAATATTTTTCCATATACATTGTCTATTCCTGCCATTTCAAGAACCAATCTGACTGAAGATCCTGCAATTACACCTGTACCAGGTCTTGCTGGTCTTAAAAGTACTATTGCTGCTCCATATTTATGAGTTATTTCGTGAGGAATAGTATCTCCAATTAGTTCTATTTTCTTCATTACTTTAACTGCTAATCTTTCACCTTGTTCTACAGCACTTTTAACATCAGCACCTCTTCCTAATGCAACACCAACACTTCCTGCTCTATCTCCAACAACCACAACAGTACTAAATCTAAGTCTTTTTCCACCTTTAGTGACTTTTGCAACTCTTCTTATTGGGAGAGTTCTTTTGTCATATGATTTTCTTTCTGTTCTGTTTTTATTGAATCTATCTTCCATAATAATTTTCTAAATTTTAACTCCTTTATTTCTTAATTCTTCAGCAAATGTTTTAACCAATCCATGATATCTGTAGCCACTTCTATCAAAAACTAGTGTCTCATATTTAGAAGCTACTTTTGCAAATGCTCCTGCCATGGTGATTATATCATTACTATTCTTTTTTGACATCAAAGATTTTATAACTTTGCTACTGTCATCATCTGCAATTCCAGCATAGAAATATCTGTTGCTTTTGAAGACAAATATTCTTGGTTTTGTGCTAGTACCATTAACATTCTTTCGGATATGTAATTTTCTTCTTATTCTTCTTTGTTTTCTATCTTTCTTAACCATATATCTTGTTTTATATCTTATATTTAAGCTACGCTAGATTTAGAGCTTTTTCTCTTAATGTACTCACCTTCATATCTTATACCTTTGCCTTTGTAAGGTTCTGGTTTTCTTATTTCTCTAATTCTTGCTGCAAACAATCCTACTTTTTGTTTATCATGTCCTTTTATTACAATCTTTGTCTCTTCTGGTACTTCTATTTTGATTCCTTCTTCTGGTTGTACTGTTATTGGATGATTCCAACCTAAGCTCATCATTAACTTGTCTCCATCCATTCTTGCTCTGTATCCAACACCTACTAATTCCAATGTTTTACTGAATCCATTTTTAACTCCATTAATTGCGTTTGCAATTATTCTTGCATATGTTCCATGGTCAGATTTACTCTGTTTCAAATCATCTTTCCTTGTAACCAATACATATCCTTCTTCTATCTTTGCTTCAAGTTCCTCAGGCAATCCAATTTTTATTTCACCTAAAGATCCTTTAACAAGAACCTCTTTATCCGTAATTGTGACTTCTACTGCTTCTTCTATTTTTATTGGTTCTTTTCCTATTCTAGACATTTTATTACCAGATTTTACATATTAATTCTCCACCAAGATCTTTACTCTTTGCTCTTGCACCAGAAAGTAAACCTTTTGAGGTACTTATTATTGAGATTCCTCTTCCATTCATTATTGGCTTTATCTCTTTCTTTGTCATGTATATTCTTTGTCCAAGTTTGCTTACTCTTTCCAAATGAGTTATTACTGGTTCATTATCATCATACAAAGGCTTTACTTCAATATATCTACCATTATCAGTATATCCTTCTATCATTTTCTCTTCTTCCAAAACTCTTAAGATTTCTTTGTTAATCTTTGTATTAAGAACATCTACTGTTTCTTTTTTTCTCATTATTGCATTTTGTATTCTTGCAAGCATATCTGCTATTAAATCGTTCATGTTTATTTTTTATTAAATTACCATATAGCTTTTTTAACTCCAGCTATTTTTCCGTTACTAGCTAGTTTTCTAAAACAAATTCTACAAACTCCATAATGTCTCATATATCCTCTTGCTCTACCACATGTTTCGCATCTATTATATACCCTAGAGGAAAACTTAGATTTTACCTTTAATTCTTTTGCTTTATTCTCTTTAGCTCTTGTTGACATCTTTCTTAAATGGGAATCCAAATTTATCTAAAAGTAACTTACCTTCTTTATCATTCTTAGCATCAGTAACAATTGTAATTTCAAGACTTCTTATCTTAGTAACATTATTTGAATCAATTTCTACAAAAACTGTATGATCTTCAATACCTAAAGAATAGTTTCCTGCTCCATCAAAAGATTTAGGACTCATTCCTCTGAAATCTTTAGTTCTTGGTAAAACAATATTGACCAATTTATCAAAAAAGTGCCACATCCTCTCTCCTCTTAGTGTTACAGAAACACCGATTTCTAATCCTTTTCTAATTTTGAATGAAGAGATAGCTTTTCTTGCTCTATTAACAATTGGTTTTTGACCTGTTATCAATGTAAGCATTTGAACTGTTTCCTCAATTGCAGAACTATTAGTTACACTCTCTCCGGCACCAACATTTACAACTATCTTTTTCAAGATAGGTACTTCCATAGGATTTGTATAACCCAACTCTTCCATTATTTCTTTCTTTATTCTGTTGTTATATTCTTCTAAGAGTCTATTCATTATTTAGTTTCCTTCTTCTTTGATTTAGTTTCTTTTTTCTCCTTTTTCTCTACTTTCTTTTCTTCTTTAACTATTTTCTCTATTGCTTTCCCACATTTCTTACAAACTCTAGTTATCTTGTCTCCTTCTTTCTTTACACCAATTCTTGTACTTTTATCACATGATGGACATATCAACATTGTCTTTGAAGCAGGGAATGGTTTCTCAACCAAAATTATTTCAGATGTTCTTGTTTTACCATCACCTTTTAAATGTCTTTTAGAAAGATTCAATCCTTCTACAACTAATTTATCATTCTTAAGATCAACAGCAACTACAACTCCTCTTTTTCCTGAGTCTTTTCCGTATAATATTTTTACTGTATCTCCTTTTTTAATCTTCATTTCTATATATTTACTAAAGTACTTCTGGTGCTAAGGAAAGAATTTTATCAAATCCTTTTTCTTTTAACTCTCTTGCTACAGGTCCAAAGATTCTTGTTCCTTTTGGAGCTTTATTCTTTGGCTCTATAATAACAGCTGCATTATCATCGAATCTAACATATGTTCCATCTTTTCTCTTGTATTCTTTGCTTGTTCTTACGATTACTGCTTTCATAACTTCATGTCTTTTTATTGCTGTATTAGGAAGAGATTTTTGTACAGCTACTGTCACAATATCTCCTACCAATGCATATCTTCTTCTAGAATAACCAGGCATACCAAGAAGTTTTACTATCTTAGCTCCACTGTTATCTGCGACTGTTAAGTTTGATCCTGCTTGTACCATAATAGTTATTTTTTATTTATTACTGTCCATCTTACTTTCTTAGATATAGGTCTTGATTCTTTTATTACTACTTCATCACCTATTTGTAATTCTTCATTTGTATGAGCAAAAAATACTTTTTTCTTCTTTATTATTTTAGAATATTGTGGATGTCTTTCAGATGATGCAACTTCAACCTTTACAGTCTTTTCCATCTTGTTACTTGTAACAATTCCTTTTACTTGTCTTTTGTTATCTGTTTTTTTAATTTCTTTTTCCATAATATTTCTAATTAAATAACGGCTTGTATTCTACCAATTATTAAAGCTTTACTCAAGCTATATTTCTTTTCTTGTAACAAATTTAGTTTTTACTGAAAATTTGTGTGCAGCAAGTCTCAAAGCTTCTTTTGCAATCTTCTCATCTACACCACCAATCTCAACCAATATTGTTCCAGGAGATACAACAGCGACATAACCTTCTACTGCACCTTTTCCTCCAAGCATTTTACTGTTTGTTGATTTCTGTGTATATGGCTTCTGTGGGAATATTTTCAACCAAACTTTACCTTTTCTTTTTGTAAAACCTGTCATTGCTCTTCTTGCAGCTTCTATTTCTCTAGCATTAATCCAACCATTAACCATAGTTTTTAATCCATATTCTCCAAAGGTGATTTTGTTGTTAGCAGTAGCAACTCCACCCATTTTTCCTCTAAATTCTTTTGCATATTTTCTTTTCTTAGGTTGTAACATATCTTTTACTGTTTAATATATATTATTCTTCTCTATCAATATCGTTTTTCTCACCCTTGTATATCCAAACCTTTATTCCCATCAAACCTGCATCCATTGTTTTAGCTACTTCATTTGCATAGTCTACATCTGCTCTTAATGTCTGTGCTGGTACTGATCCTGCTGTTGCTTTTACTGTTCTAGCCTGACTTGCATTATTTATTCTTCCAGATACCCAGATTCTCAAACCTTTTGCACCAGACATCATTATTTTTTCTTTTGCACTCTCAACAAGTAGTTTAGATGGTTGTCTTCTTTCGATACCATCAGCTATTGTTCTTGCAACTATTCTTGCAGAAAGATCAGCTTTTTTAACTTCCCTTACCTTTAATTCTACTTCCTGTTTCAATACTTTCTTTAATTCTTTTTGTAATAGATCTATTCCTTCTCCACCTCTTCCAATTGCAACTCCTGGTCTTGCTACATATACCAATACTTCTGTTTTATTTACTGTTCTATTGATATTAACACTACCGATACCAGCATCTTTCATAGCTTCTACCACTTTCTTCTCTATGAGAAGATCTTGTGCAAGCATCTTAGGATATGCCTTTTTATTTGCATACCATACTGATTCCCATGTTTTGTTTATACCCATTCTTATTGCTATTGGATTTACTTTTCTTCCCATAATTACTTAACTTTTAATTCTAAATTAAGATTAGATCTTCTTTTATCTATTCTAGATACTCTTCCTCTTGAATTGAACATTGTTCTTTTCAATGTTGGTGATGCATCTACAAATATACTTTTAACTATCAAATCTTCCTTATCAACACTAAATAGGTCTCTTGCATTTGCAACTCCTGAAAGTAAAGCTTTTTTAACAATAGGAGCTCCTTTCTTATTTGTTAATTGCAAAAGATCTAATGCTTCCTCTACTTTCTTTTCTCTAACAAGGTCAGCAACTAATCTCAATTTGAGAGGAGATTCTGCAATATTCTTTACTTTTACTTTTACTATTTTTTCTTCCATGTCTGTTTTAATTAATTATTATTCTTCAAATCTACCGCTACTACCATATACCTTAGAAAGTTTACCCTTCTTAGCATGACCTTTAAATTTCCTAGTTGGAGAGAATTCTCCTAATTTATGTCCTATCATTGATTCAATTACTAATACTTCTTCATGTTTTTTACCATTGTGTACTAAAAATTTCATTCCAACCATTTCAGGTGTAATGGTAGAAGATCTTGCCCATGTTTTAATAGGGGACATTTTACCTTCTGCCTTAGCTTTATGCACTTTCTCCATCAATTTTTCATCTGTATATGGTCCTTTTTTTAGTGATCTCGACATACTAATTAATCAATAATTTATTTTTTAGCAAATTGCCTATTTTTAGTTCTTCTTCTCTTTATTATCATATTTTCGGTTCTTCTGTTCTTTCTTGTTCTTACACCAACTCTATTTCCCCAAATATCCTTAGCTGGTCCACCAATGACACCCTTACCTTCACCACCACCATGTGGATGCTCTACAGCATGCATTGCCATACCTCTAACTACTGGTCTCCATCCTAAGTTCCTCTTTCTTCCTGCTTTTCCTAACTTAACATTCAATCTATCTTCATTTCCAACTTGACCAACAGTAGCTAAACTATCTCCAAATACCAATCTAATTTCACCAGAAGGCATCTTTAACTGTATATATTTACCTGTTGGGTCAACTCCTTGTACAACTATTCCTTGTCCTGCAGATCTTGCATATTTTGCTCCTTTTCCAGGATCATTTTCTACACAATGTACTACAGTTCCAGAAGGAATATTTTTAATTTTCATAGCATTTCCAACAAGAACATCTACTTTCTCTCCTGATACAATCTCTTTTCCTACTTCCAAATCTCTAGGTGCAATGATATATCTTTTTTCACCATCTGCATATTGTAGTAATGCTAAATTAGCACTTCTGTTAGGATCAAAGAAGAAACCAACTACTTTAGCTGTTATTCCAAATTTCTCTCTCTTGAAATCAACAATTCTTATTCTTCTCTTAAAACCACCACCTCTATGTCTTATTGTTATCTTTCCCTGATTATTTCTTCCAGAAATCTGAGTTTTCTTTATACTTAAACTCTTTGGTCCACTCACTTTACTTAGAGCGGATCTGTCCTCAAGTCTTGTTTTTCTTCTTGTAGAAGTTGTAGGTTTAAATTTCCTTATTGCCATATTAGTTCTTTAAAAATTCATCAATTTTATCACCCTTTTTAAGAGTAAATATCATTTTTACCATATCTGATTTTCTTGTAGTTCTATTTGTCTTCCAATTCTTTTTAATTTTTCCTGGTTTTATTATTGAGTTGCTACTTACTACTTTTACTTTGTACTTAGTTTGAATTGCTTTCTTAACTTCTATTTTGTTTGTTCCCTTACTTACCAAGAATGTATATTTATTCAAAGCATTTGCTACTGCATATGACTTTTCAGATATCACTGGTTGTATTTTTATTTCTTTATTTTCCATTTGTTAATCTTTCTTCAATAACTTTAACATTATCTTTATCAACAATTATATTTCTGTGCCCAATTAAATGCTTTGCATTCAATTTCAAAGGATCTACAATATATACTTTTTCAACATTTCCCAAGAATTTGTTAACATCTTGATTGTTTGAAACAAAAAGGAATTTCTTTCTAGAATCCTTTACAATTTCGTCTCTGTATTTCTTCCAATCTTCAGAAGAGACTGTAGAGAATTCTAATTCTTTGTTCTTCAATCTTAGAGAAAGCATCATACAAGTAGCTTTTTTTGCAACTTTCTTATTTATTCTCTTAGCATAGTTTCTATCATTTGATGCGAATGCAACACCACCACCTACCCATATTGGGGATCTTGTTGAACCTTGTCTTGCTCTTCCTGTACCTTTTTGCTTCCATGGTTTTCTTCCACCTCCAGAAACATCTCCTCTAGATTTAACATTAGCAGAACCTTTTCTTTCATTACTGTTATAAACATACAATACTTGAGCTATTAAATCCTCGTTATATACTACTTCCCAAACTGATGGATTAAGATCCAAAGCTGTTTTTTTCTCTACTACTTCTTTTGTTTTCTTTTTAGATACTTTTTCCATCTTATTCTGTATATATTCTAATTAAATCTCCCTTAGATCCAGGAACTGGTCCAAGAATGAGTAAATGGTTATCTTTAATATCAACAATTTCTCTATTATTTAGTGTTACAGTATCTTGACCCATTCTTCCTCCCATTTTCTTTCCTTTAACAACTCTACCAGGATCTGTTCCTGCTCCAATTGAACCAGGAGCTCTTAGTCTATCAGACTGACCGTGGGTTTTTGGTCCACCATGAAAACCCCATCTCTTAACTACTCCTGCAAATCCCTTACCTTTTGAAACACCAGTTACTATAACTTTATCTCCAACGTTAAAGGTATCTGCATTTACACTATCACCAATATTCTTTTCTTCTAAAGATCCTTTAAAATATTCTCTCTTTGCTGGTACCATTTTCAATGCTTCATACTTACCTGTAATAGCTTTGTTTTTGTTTCTTGCTTCTCCAATTCCTAATTCAAAACCTTCTTTCTCCAAATATGAAAGAACACATCCTGATATATCAATGACAGATACAGGTAAGACCTTGTCTCCCTTAAAAACTCTTGTCATTCCTTTTTTTATTCCTATTAATGCTTTCATATTTATATATTTATTATTGTATTCCGATATCTACTCCCGCTGGCATTTGTAAATGCTGTAAAGCATCTATTGTCTTAGGGGTAGGATCTATTATATCTATTATCCTTTTATGAGTGTTTATCTCAAAATGTTCCATTGAACTCTTGTAAATAAATGGAGATCTGTTAACTGCAACTTTTCTTCTCTTAGTTGGCAAAGGTATAGGGCCAGCAACCTTAGCACCTGTACTAATAGCAGTCTCTATTATGCTTTTAGCAGAATTATCAACAACTACAGAATCATAACCTTTAAGTTTTACTCTAATTTTTGCTGTCTGACTTGCCATTTATTTAAAAGAGCTAAATTAAACTAAATATCTCGAGGGTAGTTTCCTACCCTCGAGTATTAACATCTTACTTAATAATCTCTGTTACAACACCTTGTCCTACTGTTTGACCACCTTCTCTAATTGCAAAGGATACTCCTTTTTCAATAGCGACTGGTGATACCAACTTTACTACGAACTCGGTATTATCTCCAGGAGCGACCATTTCAACACCCTCTGGTAAAACAACCTCACCTGTAACATCTGCAGTTCTTACATAGAACTGTGGTTTGTAACCCGTTACAAATGGTGTGTGTCTTCCACCTTCTTCTTTACTCAAAACATAGATCTGAGCTTTGAATTCAGTGTGTGTATTAATGGAACCTGGTATTGCCAAAACCTGACCTCTTTCAACATCTTCTCTCTTAAGACCTCTTAGAAGAATACCTACATTATCTCCAGCTTGACCCTCATTAAGAGTCTTGTTGAACATTTCAATACCTGTTACAGCTGTCTTTTGTGGCTTTCTTCCCATACCTAATACTTCAACATCTGTTCCAACTTTAATGAGACCTCTATCGATTCTTCCAGTTACAACTGTACCTCTACCCTCAATTGAAAACACATCTTCAATAGGCATAAGGAATGGCTTCTCAGTATCTCTCTCTGGTAAATCAATATATTCATCAACTGCTTTTAACAATTCTCTAGCTGAAGCCAATCCTGCTTCCTCACCTTTTTGAGCTTTCAATGCATCTCCAACAATTATTGGACAATTAGCATCATAGCCATACTTAGTAAGTAAATCTTGTACATCAGCTTTGATTAATTCCAAAATCTCTTCATCAGGTTCACCAAATGTATTGATGAATACAAGGATCTTAGGAACACCAACTTGCTTTGCTAACAAAAGATGCTCTTTTGTCTGAGGCATAGCACCATCACTAGATGAGATGACTAATATCGCACCATCCATCTGTGCAGCACCTGTGATCATATTCTTGATATAGTCTTTGTGACCTGGGCAATCTACCAATGCATAGTGTCTTGTTTCTGTTTCAAATTCAACATGTGCAACTGCAACTGTAATTGATTTTGCTCTAGACTCTGGATCTTTATCTAATTTGTCAATCATTTTTGCCTTTTCATCATCAGATGAAAAAGTTCCAGTATGTGCATTAAGAATACCTCTTACCAATGTAGTCTTACCGTGATCGATATGACCCAAGGTTCCGATATTCATGTGTGGCTTTGTTCTATTAAAATCTGCCATGAATATATTGTTAATAAATTAAATATAATATATTTCTTACAAAGTTCTTCTAATTTAAGAACCAGCGTTGAATATTATCAAAAAGTCATCATAGTTGCAAGTGGTAAATGCAATATTTATCACTTCCCCTATACTTTCTTTCCTGCAACTTCTTCAGCAACGCTTCTTGGAACTTCTGCATAATGAGAAGGTTCCATACTTGCGCTACCTCTTCCACTAGTAATTGATCTTAATTCACTTGTATATCCAAATAGCTCTGCTAAAGGTACATGTGCTGTGATTCTACTTACTCCTGCACCCAAACTTTCTGTCCCTTGAATCTGACCTCTCTTGCTACTCAATGATCCAGTAACATCTCCCATATGAGAATCTGGTGTTTCAACATCAACTTTCATAACTGGTTCCAAGAGTATTGGGTCTCCCATTCTACAACCATCTTTGAATGCCATTGATCCTGCGACCTTAAATGCTGCCTCAGAAGAGTCAACCTCATGGTATGAACCATCATATACTGTTACTTTAATATCAACTACTGGATACCCTGCAACGACACCATTCTTCATTGCTTCTTCAACACCTTTTTGAATAGGAGCGATGAATTCCTTAGGAATTGATCCACCCTTAATAGCATTGATAAATTCAAATCCTTTTCCTTTTTCATTAGGTTCTAACTTCAACCAACAATGTCCATACTGTCCCTTACCACCTGACTGTTTTATATACTTTCCTTCTGCCTCTTCAACAACTCTCTTTATTGTTTCTCTGTATGCTACTTGTGGCTTTCCAACATTTGCAGACACATTAAATTCTCTCTTCAATCTGTCAACAATGATTTCTAAATGCAACTCACCCATTCCTGAAATAATGGTCTGACCTGTTTCAACATTTGAAGATACTCTAAATGTAGGATCTTCTTTTGTTAATCTTCCCAAAGCTTCAGACATTTTTTCTTCATCAGATTTTGTAGCTGGTTCTATAGCCTCAGAAACAACAGGTTCTGCAAATTCAATTTTCTCAAGAATAATAGGATTACTTTCGTCACATAGTGTATCACCAGTTATAGAATCTTTAAGACCAACAATTGCACCTATATTACCAACAGCAAGAGAATCAACCTCTTCTCTGTCATCTGCATGCATAAGGATCAATCTACTTACTCTTTCCTTGATACCTTTTTTGAGT
>Ga0209800_10000682_pt1 | contig 46538 bp, 53 predicted proteins | sample Higcelweek8metaG_FD_187174 | JGI IMG/M metagenome (GOLD analysis project Ga0209800, IMG submission 187174) | Freshwater pond sediment microbial communities from the University of Edinburgh, under environmental carbon perturbations - High... | ecosystem: Environmental > Aquatic > Freshwater >...
CCCAGTTCTTCTCCTGCCGGGCACGAACGCGCTCTTCGGCAAGCTGCACGACCTCCTGCGGCACATCCTCTTTGCCCGCTTTTGCCTCACAATAGGCGATGAACTCTTCAGGTTTTTTGGTGAATATCCCCAGCAGAGAATATGTTTTTATTATCTGCGCCGCATCAGCGGCGGCCGAGGTGTCATGATCTTTGATTTTTTTTCTGATTGTCTTGAAATAACCGAAGAGATTGGCGATCGCAAGTGCAGTATTGAAATCATCGTCCATGCTGCTGTTGAACTCGCGGTCAATAAACGCGGTAGTCTCATCCGCCTCACCGATGCCGGCATCACGAATAAGCGTATAAAAGCCATAGAGGTGCTTCTCTGCGTCAGAGAAAAGATTCGGGGTGATATTGATGTCGCTGCGGTAGTTCGTCTGCAGCAATGCAAATTTGACAGCTTCATTCGAGTACTGATTCAGCAGATCTTCGAGATAAAGGCTGTTGCCGAGCGATTTGCTCATCTTCTGTCCGTTCACCTTGATCAGCCCGTTATGAGTCCAGTATTTCGCGAAGGGCTTTCCGGTGAGGGCCTCGGTCTGCGCGATCTCGTTCTCATGGTGGGGAAATATCAGATCGCGCCCGCCGCCGTGTATGTCAATCTGCTCGCCGAAGGCGGCGATATTCATCGCCGAGCACTCGATGTGCCAGCCGGGACGTCCCTCGCCCCAGGGCGAGTGCCAGAATATCTCACCGGGCTTCGCCGATTTCCACAGGGCGAAATCGAGGGGATTGGACTTCTGTTCATTATTCTCGATTCGCACGCCGTCGCGCTCCTCGTCGAGATTGCGGTTCGAAAGCTTTCCGTACCCCTGAAAGCGCTCGACAGAAAAATAGACATCACCGCCGGGCGTCGTGTATGCGTAGCCCGTATCGATCAGACGCGTTACCATAGATATAATGTTGTCGATATTCTGCGTCGCCTTGAGCCACAGCGTCGGCTCACCGACCTCGAGACGCCGCATCAGGCCGTCGATCTTTTCAATCATCATCTCCGCATAACGGTCAGCCGGGATGCCGGTCTCGTTCGCCTTCGCGATAATCTTGTCGTCCACATCGGTGTAGTTGCGCGCGTAGTTCACCTGATAACCGCATTTCTCGAGATATTTGCGCATGATATCATAAATAAGCGCCTGAAAGGCATGGCCGATATGGGCATCCCCCGAGACCGTAATGCCGCAGGCGTACATTTTAACCCCGGGCGCCTCGAGCGGCGCAAAAGGCTCTTTGCTTCTGGTAAGTGTGTTATATATGTTCATACTCCTCCGTAGCTTGCAATACCTCTCATACGGCAGTGCGCCGCGATGTCAAGTATGGATTACACTCCCTCGACAAGGTTCCCGATCACTGATTTCCCCTTCCATCGCCCCGACAGCCAGCGCCACAGGTTTATCGCGGCCCGAATAGTCTCATCGGCGAGCAGTATGACCCAGATACCGATTATGCCCAGTCCCAGATGTTTCATGAGGATGATGAGGGGGATGATGCCCCACATGAAGATAAGCCCCATGATGACCGAAAATCGTCCGTCGCCGACTGTCTTAAGCGCGACACCGCCGAGAATATTTATGGAACGGATCGGTTCCATAAACAGGGCGATGAGAAGCAGCCAGAAGGCGGTATCGAGAATGGCAGGATCATTGGTGAAAACGCCCAATACAAATTTATTGAACAGCAGATAGAGCAGAAAATTGAAAAATGCGAACAGCACGATGATGCGGGCTATGCGCAGATAGGTCCGGTTGACAAGATCGCTGCGCCCCGCTCCAAGATGATAACTCATCAGAATCTGCCCCCCCATGGTGAGCACCCATGAGACGGTCATGTCGGTGAAATTAAGCCTGTTCACATAGGTATTGGCGCCCATTGCCGTAAGGCCGAGGCCTACGATCAGATAGGATACCACAAAACTCTGCACAGTATAACTGAAGGGCTCGAGCGCCGAAGGGATGCCGATTCTGAGAATCGGCATCACGACTTCTCTGATGCGCTTAACGGGATCTTTGATACAAAATGAAATCTTCAGCCTGAAGTGCACCATAAAGAAGAGGATCAGAAATCCCGCGATAAAAGAGATGACAGTGGCAAGGGCGATCCCCCGCACACCCATCTCGGGAAAAATCCAGAAGCCGGTCATGAGCGCCCAGTTGAGGGGGATATTCAGAAGATTGGTGACAACCGATGCGACCATCGTCCAGCGCGTGAGGGTCTTTGACGCAAGTATGGATGCGTACGAGAAGCGGATACCCACGATGATAAAGTTGAAGGCGGTTATTGAAAGGTACTGCATGGTGTAAGAATTCATTGTGTCATCCATACCGAACCACGAACCGATGCTGCCTGAGGTGAAATAGACGGCAAGCGCGAGGATGAGACCTATTGCGGTACTGATGATGATATTGGCCATCCACGTGGGAACGACCTTATCCTCCTGCCTGGCGCCGAAATACTGCGAAGCGACGCTTGTTCCCGCAGAGGTGAACTGGGGAAGAATGAAAAATCCCAGCATCATGACCGGTCCGAGCATCCCGACAGAGGCTGCAGCACCGTCAGAGATCATGCTCAGGAAAAGAGTATCGGTAAAGGCGCAGAAACCGCCGGTGAGCTCTTCGATAAACATGGGCCAGCAGAGGTGACTAAGCTTCAGATTGGGCGTTGAAAGTTCGCTTTTCATATCATGCACCTTTGATTAGAATTATTTTTCACACTCGGACAGGGAACCGGTGCAGTATACCATCCTCAGTACGAGTATGGCATGGTATGAAACGAGCATCGAAAAACCAAATGTTTTTTCCCCGGCGGAGTATGATATTTCATCCTCTTCCCCCCCCTGACGCATCGGCACTTTCAGCATATCAGATTTTATCGACAGCGGAAGATGATGTGTTGGCAAATTTGAGCGCAAAATGCAGAAAAAAGCAAAAGTCGATTTCGAATTTTGTTGACATCGAGCACTGCAAATATAGATTGACTCTCGGAAGGTTGTCCGAGTGGTCGATGGTGACGGTCTTGAAAACCGTTGAACGAAAGTTCCGTGAGTTCGAATCTCACACCTTCCGATTTTCATGGAGAGATGCCCGAGAGGCCGAAGGGAACGGTTTGCTAAATCGTGGTACCGTTTCGGTACCGTGGGTTCGAATCCCACTCTCTCCGATGAAAATATTTTACTGCGCAACCAACATCAAGTTACCGGTAAGGGCCGACAGATGAATTTTGATAAGATCATGAAGGCTTTGTCTTTTTTCCCGTATCTCGGATGGTTGGTCGGGCTCTACGTTTCAAAAGCGCCCGAGAGTCATGATAACGCCCGCACATCGCTTGTTCTCTCGATTCTTGTCGTTATCGTGAATGTCAGTATTACCGCATTTGACCAGTTATTGCCTGCAAATCTGATCTTTCTCTCATTTGTATGCAACACTGTCATATATGTGATTACCGGGGTTTACCTTCTTTTTTCGCTGGTCGCCTGTTTTTTCGCATGGAAGGGAAAAGTGGTCAGAGTGCCGTTAATCACTCCCATTGCTTATTCGCTCAACATATAAATGCGTCTGTAGCTCAGCTGGATAGAGTATTTGACTACGAATCAAAGGGCCGGGGGTTCGAATCCCTCCAGACGCACATTATAAAAGCTCAAACTCTGAAAGGGGTTTGAGCTTTTTTTATCTCGATAATCGCTCAGAGCCTAATATTCCTTACTCCGCACTTCCGCAATCAAAGCTTCTTTGTGAATTTACAGTGAGTCTCCGAGAAGTCGTTGCCTGAATAGAATTTAATCGTACGGTCGCGTTTGCGGTTGGTGCAGACCTCCAGCTGTGTGATGCCGCGGTCATTAAGAAGCAGTTCGATCTGCCGCAGTGCCTTTCCCCCCGCCCCTTTCGATCTGTACGCCTCATCGATTATGAGCTCCTGTATCTCGGCCACTACCGCGTTGTGATGCAGCAGTATCTGCAGATGCACGCTGACAAAGCCGCAGATTTCACCCGAAGCGCATATAAGGCGGTAGATGATATTATCGTCGGCAAGATTTGCCGCGTAGTTGGCGGCGAAGAGCTCTCTGTCAGTTTCTTCTGATTCGAGCATGCGGATAAAATTGTATACCAGATCCAGATGGCAGATCTCTGCGGGAATCAGCGTGATATTCATTCAAGTGCTCCTTTGCGGGGGGAATGGTCCGGGCCGGACAGGATAAGGCCTCGGCCTTATAACTCCATACTATTCTATTTTGCCGGTCAAGTACTAATATCTGGTATAGACTAAAGAAGGGGAACAAGGAGGACACAGAGGGGAGGAGTTTCTAATTACAACCTGGTATGGTCTTTCACTGTTCACGGTTACACCCTCACCTCCGTGAACTCCGTGGCCTCCGTGGTTCATTCCTTTTGTTTATCATGAAACCAGACTCTGGTATAGACAAAAGGAAGAGGAAGCCGCAGAGGCGCCGAGACGCGGAGTTTTTATAGGGAGTTCTGATATCACATTCAGACTGAAGATCCAATATCCCCGTCCTTCCTCCGCTGCTCCGCGTCCTCCTTGTTCATTCTTCTTGCTGTTTCACAAATCTGACTCAAAGTCAGTCAAAGAAAAAGAAAACAAGGAGGGCACGGAGGGGAGGAGTTCCTAATTACAACCTGGTATGGTCTTTCACTGTTCACGGTTACCCCCGCACCTCCGTGAACTCCGTGGCCTCCGTGGTTCATTCCTTTTGTTCATCATGAAACCAGACTCTGGTATAGACAAAAGAAAGGGGAAGCCGCAGAGGCGCCGAGACGCGGAGTTTTTATAGGGAGTTCTGATATCACATTCAGACTGAAGATCCAATATCCCCGTCCTTCCTCCGCTGCTCTGTGTCTCTGCGGCTAACCTTGAGGTTATCAGGGAAAGGTCGATTGAGTTAATGAGGCAATTAACTGTAGTTTTGCCGCGGCTGTATTCTGATTGACAATCATTTTCGAATAAGATCAGAATCGCACATGGCATTTCTCAGTCTGAAATCAGATTTCATTTTCAAGAAGCTCTTTACCGAAGAGCCGGAATTTCTTGTCGATCTTGTCAACGCGGAGTAAGTTTACTGCGGCAGTTTTAACACCACATCCAGCCACCGTATGACTGGTTACGGTATTGAATAATACTATCTCATGGGGTTTATATGTTAACCATACACAAAGAAAAAATCGGCAAAAATGTCCTGATACCTCATGAAGAATTTGAAGAGATCATTTCGCTGATTCGTGACAAGGTCGATGTTGAGATTATCGAACCAAAAGTCGTCAAAGAGAAAGCGCTCCTTGAAATGTGCGGACTGGGTAAAGAAATCTGGTGTAACATCGATCCTGTGGATTATCAGCGCGGAGAGAGAGCCGGATGGTAAAAAATGTTTATCTCGACACTAATATTTTTATTTACCTTTTCGAGGAAATCGAACCTTATAAAACAAATTTCATAAATCTGGTAAAGAACATAGATTATCGATATTACACAAGTTCGTTTACCCTGGGCGAACTCCTTGTCAATGTATTTAAACAAAACCGTCCCGATCTGGCTTCTTTATATATCCGCAAAATAAAAGACTTTGTTGAAGATATTATTGCAATTGATGAATCCACTTCTATTGACTATGCAAAAACTCGAGCCTCATTTCCCAAAATTTCAAAACCGGATGTTCTGCACATCTCATGCGCTTTGCAGAAGTGCGAAATATTTCTGACAAATGATGAAAGGTTATTAAATTGTGTTATCCCGGGACTGAAAATGAAAGGTATTTTGTAAGCATTTCAGGAATATCAAGAGAACAGACCACAAGAACCATCGTTAATAAGCAGCCGGTTGTGCTTGAGCGATTCGCTTTCCCCCGCGACATTTCGGGATTTTACTGAATATGAAGGATCACGGCGGTCTGATTACCCCACCGCTATTTCACCGCACGACTCAATCACCCGGGCCCGCGGAAGTTTTCGTCTCTTTCTCTCTTCGTGCCTTTTCTTCGAGCAGGGCTTTTTGGTATTCTTCTACTTGGTCAGTTTGTCGTTTCCCCATACACCGCAATAATCGATCTTATTATTAGTCAAAATAATTGCGGGTTAAAACCGGCGTACGGAACAAAATACGGCTTTTTCCGGATGAGTTTATAATTCCTGACTACTATAGAGTTCTGCTTCCAATTGTATGTTTATCTTCATTAAAAGTGGAGTTTCTTTATAAACAGGATACTTGTTTTTTCCTTCTATTCTGTTTTTTTCAATCTTCACATTTATTTCTTTGGTTACAATATCAGCATTCTTTTTGATAAACTCTATTTCATCATATCCATAATAAACAGCTTTTTCTATGTTTTGTATTGCCGCATCGGGCTTATTTTCTTTTGCATCAATACTGGCTAACAGTATATAGGCAAGATTGAAATCCTCCTTGTGTTTTATTATTTTTTGTAAGTAAATTCTTGCCGACTCGTTGTCTTGCTCTGTAAACAGGAAATATGCCTTCAAATACAATAACTCATAATCGTCTTTTTCATCCAACTTGTAAGAATCAAAATTATTATTGCATCACTATTCTTGTTGTCATGCAATAATAAAGTAACGTATCGGATAAACCCGAAACGATATTCTATAGGAAAGTTCTTTGGCTTCACTTGTTTTAGATATAAGCTGTAATCCTTCAACGCCTCGCTGTATTTTTCTATATAATCATATCCGAGAGCTCTCTGATAATAAAAACATAAGGCCTGCTTTTGTTTAATCGCCTCTGTCATAAACTCAATAGATTCTTGTTCTCTTTTGGTTAACAGCATTATTTTTGCTTTGAGATATCTTGGTGAAACACCAGTTTTCTTTTTATCAAGTTCTATTGCAAAATCGAAATCTTGCTCTGCCTTTTCATAATTCTTTATCTTTAAAAATTTAGAGCCGCGATAATAATATGACATTAGATTTTCAGGATTTCTATTTATTCGTTCGGTTGTTTCATTAATAATCTCTTTTGTCTTTTCATCATTTCCGTAAAGAGTATTACATAAAATAATGGATAATAATAGAATAATAAATCTCTTTTTCATCTCTATTTCCAACTCCATAAGGATCAATTATTCACTTGTTTGCAAATAATATTATTGAATCTTCTTCAACCGGTCATACTGTTCCTTTTCTATTTTTGATAGTTGTGGTATTGGCGATGAATTTCGTTTATAAAATTCATCCATACTATCCTTACTGTCCGTGAATGAATCGTATAAATCTCCCAGATAGTCTTTGTTCACCTCAACCATATCCGGCCTGCCGTAATATTCCATCTCTTTCAAACTGTCTCCAATCTTTTGCCCCGGATCAAGGATAATTACTTCCTTTGGATTTGTAATTACAGATTCAGCCGTTTTTGTCTGCATCACCTCATCGATAAATACTTCTTTTGTCGGCATATTTCCATTCGCAACTTTATCATCAATTACATTCGAAGCATAGTCAGTAACCTCTCTTGTTGTTGCAGCCTGAACTGATTTTTGTTCATTAAAATATGCGAACGGCTGTGCTACTACATCTTTAAGCATTCCCGGTACGGCGGCCAGCCCTGAGATCAAATCTGAAGGTGTAGAACTTCCCCAAGCTTTTGACGGTTCTTTGAAAGCCGCGCTCACCGTAGTATCTATCGCGCCGCCGGCTTCGTCAAGAGTTGTTTTGAACATGGTTCATATTATTATTGACATTCATCTCTCATAAGATTTATTAAAAATCATGGCATTTCTCAGTCTGAAATCAGATTTCATTTTCAAGAAGCTCTTTACCGAAGAGCCGGAATTTCTTGTCGATTTTGTCAACGCGGTGCTTGACCTTCCCGTGAACTGCCGCATAAAAGAGCTGACGATACTCAATCCCGAGATTCCGAAAGAGCTTGTCTCGGACAAGACCTCTATCTTCGACATACGGGCGATTAACGAAAGCGGCGAACAGATCATCATTGAAATGCAGGCCTTTCCGCAGGGCTTTTTTGTCAAACGCGCCCTCTACTACTGGGCGAAAACCTACGCTTCACAGCTCGCGCGGGGGGATGAGTACCAGCTGCTCAGGAGAGTGTATTCTATCAACATCATCGATTTCAATCTGATCGATACCGCGCAATACCATACCGTATTTGATATTGCCGCACGTGGCGATGCGGATCTTCAGCTTACCGAAGATCTTGAGATTCATTTTCTCGAACTCGGAAAGTTTGTCAACAGCTCACGATTTGCTGACAAACTTGACATCTGGATGTATATTATCGGTAATACCGAATCTATCGGAGAAGAGACTATGAGAACCATCGTTGATAAACAGCCGGTCATGAAACGCCTCTTTGACCGTCTCGACAAGATGTCGATGAACAAGACCCTTCTTTCTGAATACGATATCCGCAAGCGTGCCGCTATGGATGAAAAGGCCAGGCTGGATTATTCTTTTGAGAAGGGTATTGAGAAGGGTATCGAGAAGGGTATCGAGAAGGGTATCGAAAAAGAGAGATTCGATGCCGCGCGCAAGATGCTGAGTGACGGACTGGATATCAAAGTAATCATGAAATATACCGGCCTCTCTGAAGCCGAGGTAAATGATCTTAAAGCCGACCGTTGATACCATCTGATACCTCAAGAGAAGAGACCATGAGAACCATCGTTGACAAACAGCCGGTCATGAAACGCCTCTTTGACCGTCTCGACAAAATGTCGATGAACAAGACCCTTCTTTCTGAATACGATATCCGCAAGCGTGCCGCTATGGATGAAAAGGCCAGGCTGGATTATTCTTTTGAGAAGGGTATCGAGAAGGGTATCGAAAAAGAGAGATTCGATGCCGCGCGCAAGATGCTGAGCGACGGACTTGATATCAAAATAATCATGAAATATACCGGCCTCTCTGAAGCCGAGGTAAATGATCTTAAAGCCGACCGTTGATACCATCGGTGAGAGTGCTCTGCGGGTCTGAATCGATGAGCAGCCTCTTCTTTCCCTGCAACGACAGGTACACCCCGATCTCACGGGTGATCGTCGTCTTACCCACGCCGCCTTTCGCACGTAGAGGTCGAGATGATTCGGGGCACAAATGAGTCACCAATGGATGAATAATCTATATATCAAAGTACATACTCTTGTTTGAAGAAAATGACCAGAAAGCTTCAACGAAGATAAAGAGCAAAGAACTTCTTGATCTGTTCGAACCAATTGAAGTTATTGATCCGAAAGACAAAAGTATCCTCGTTGAAATGATGAGGATAGTTATTATCAAAAACAGAATGCAGGAGGCAGCCAAAGTTTCATAATGCCCACAGTATTTATTAAAAATGGATTCAGGTTTTTCTTTTACTCAAACGAAAACAACGAACCGTACCATGTTCATGTAAAAAAAGGCGATGCAGAAGCTAAAGTTTGGTTAGCACCTGTATCTTTGGAAAGCTCGTATGGTTTCGTAAAACAGGACATTTTAAAAATTATCGACATTGCCATTGACAATGAACAAATAATAAAAGAGGCATGGGATGAATTCTTTAAAAACTAGGTTTTCTACTAAAGCTCAAAGTGTTAAACTTACCGAAGATGATTTAATCGTGACCTTGCAAGATACTAGAGTGATATCTGTTCCACTATACTATTTCCCCCGGTTACTCCATGCAACAAAGGAACAGCGTAACAGTTTTGAAATTTCATCTCGAGGTACCGGCATTCACTGGGAATCAATTGATGAAGACATCTCCGTCGCCGGTCTTTTGGGTCTTCCGGATTAATTCAACTCGCCTTCCCCCGCGACATTTCGGGATTTTACCAAACACGAGGGATCACTGCGGTCTGATGACCGCACCGCTTATTCGCCGAACGACTCAATCACCCAGACCCGCGGAAGTTTTCGCTGACTATTCACTCTTATCTTTTTTAACTTTTTCTTCTTTGATCAATTTGCCTTTTTCGTAAGTTTGAATAATAGAGACATTGCCATTCTTATCATAAAATTTCCATTTACCTGTTTCCAATCCATTATCATATTGACCACACACAACAACCTTCTTTTCTGGGTTATATCTGATATATTTGCCATGATAGCATTTACCTTTGATTTCAATTTCATGATCATAATGTAATGCATCAAAAATATATGCTTTATTACCCCGAAAGACTTGCCATCCCTCTCTTTCCAATTCCCATTGTGCATCTTGAGGGATTCCTAGTGGTGGTTTTCTTCTTAAATCATGAACCCATACTCCATTGCCGTCAACATTAAGAATTTCAAATATCAAATCTCAAATCTCCATCTTCACTATATTTCCGAAATATGCCATATAAAAGTCCCTGATTGTTAAACTGGGCAACTGTCTTGATGTTCCCGTTATGAAACCAAATCTTTTGTTCATCTGTAAATATATAATCATTATCTGATACTTTTGCTTTTCCCTCTACATATTTTTCACCATTCATATAATACATATATACTACTTGTTTCGATTTATCATAGTATACCCATTTATCGTTGTTCTAGTATGATTCTTTCGGAATACTCAGTGGGCGCTGGGCATTCGCAATTCTAATCACATAGTTATAAATGCGTTCCAATTTACCGTTGCTGTAATAATAGTCCGACAGCTTTGTCCCGTCCTTATCGTAATGGGAAAAGCTTCCGTGAAAAACTCCATCTTTGAGCGGCACCTCGGATGAGAGCTGTCCGTTTGCATACCACTCGCGCTGCATCGTATCCGTCACCACTATCCAAGTTCCATACTTGCTATAGACAGCTTCTTGCGGCACTGCTTCCGGCCGTTCAGGAAGTTGTTCCTGTGCCTGCGCCGGTGCTGACATCAGGTACATTCCTAATAACAATATCAGCGGTATCTTTATAAAATTATACGCGTTCCTCATTTTGAACTAACCTCATTTACCCAATGGGAAGGTAATCCCCGCTTCAATTTCAAGATCAACCTTGTGGTCTCCTTTTTGAGCATCCGGGTCCCGCCTGACATTGAATCTATCGCGCCGCCGGCTTCGTCAAGTGTTGTTTTGACGGCATTGTCAAGATCGTTGAAACCCTTCTCGATTCTGCTCCAGAAATCCTCCTGCTCGTCTTCTTCGCGTTTTGAGGTGTCCATCGGGGTTTTCTCTGTTTGTTCAAGCGGAATTTTGGTCTTCTGAGCATCGTTACCGCCGAAAAGTTTCATGACCGACTCTTTATCAATACCGTATGTTTCTTTTACCGTCGTTCCCCCGCCGGTAAGATTGCCGTGTTCGTCAAATGTCAGGGAATTCGTGCTTGCGGTTCCATAGGAGCCGTTAAACATATTATACTCTGCAAGATTTCCCGTCGTTGAGGTCAAGAACAGGCCGCAACAGGAGCGATTATCACCTATATCGAAGAAGTTAATTGAGTGTAGTATCGCGCGATATACACTATCTCGGGCGTGAATATTGTGCGTGCGGGGTATCGGCAGCGGCACTGCCCGCAGTGCGCACTGCCGCTGCCCTATCCGGTCAGTGCCGCTGTTCGGCCTGCACATGGGCACTGCCGACACCCGACATCGCCCATGTTTAAAAAAAACATGGGCGATGTTTTTTTCCCGCACGGGCGATGTCGGCGCGCAGGTGAGTCAGTTAATGCGCACAGAAGTGTCGATATTCACTGCGGCAACAGGAGATAAAATCCCCCGCATTGCGGGTAATATACAAATATGGTAACTGTAATTAACGCTATTCTGAACGCACGGGGGGAAAGTGCATTTCACCTGACGATCAGCGTCGCATCGAGCCGGGCACTCACGAGGCGGTCGTTTCGAATGCGGTTTCGAAGTTCCAGAGTATAGGCGCCGGCGCAAAGCGAGGGGGGAACAAGAAATATCAGCTCAGAGGGTTTATTCTTCTGCACCAGCGCGACCTTTATCGCGGTGCCGTCAAAGTCGCTGACAAAGTAGATGCCTTCGTCCTGTGCGCTCGCGTCAAACGAGAGGCGCACTCCCCGAATGCAGCCGATGTTGGCCGGGGTAAGGGTGTCGTTGTGAGAGGATGTCGCCAGATCTTCATAGAGGTAAAGCTCGGCGCCGCTTCTGCGCCGCTCGACACGCTTGGGGACGCTCTGCTGCGCGAAGGCTTTTTTAAGGCAAACTCCCGCCGCCGCCCGGGGGACAAGTTCATGCCGCGAGCGGTCAAAGCTCTCCTGTGCGGTGCGGAAGGTTCCCCTGACCGATGACGAGAACGAGACCAGATCGCCGAAGTTGACGCGCTTGCCGTCAAGCAGCATGTTGACAATGACCCGTATCGTGCCCGCAAGTACCGTATCGATATCCTCACGCGTAATCGTCGAGCCCTGCACCACCAGCTGTGAGACGATGTCGTCAAGCGATGCGGAACGCACCGACAGCACCCGCGCGACATACCTGCCGCCTTTTTTCGCAAGATGATTTCTGTATACGGCGTAATCGATACTCATGCAGGCCTCCGTAAGCGTGACACTCTTTTCTATACTATACGGAAATGTTACTGCAAATATTTAGCTGATATTCCACTTTCATGCGTATTCTCGCTGAAAAACGCGACAATGAGCCGATTCCCGTACGGGGGTGTATGACACTCTATTCTTTATGCTTCAAGAGATATTCGAAAATGCTCATTATTAGAGGCAATCTTAACTCTTTGATGAAACGATCCTCGACCGTATTTGAAAAACCTTTTATGTGTTTTATGCATGATAATTCGAGAAAAGAATATCCCGGGTGCTTTATAGTTGTCAGATATACCGGTGATAAGAACGGAATAGTTACAAATTCATCACGAACCATTTTGCTCTGAAAGCCGAAGAAGCAGCCGCTCTTTCAAAATCAAAGCTTCTTTGTGGGGGGGGAGATGATCCAGGCGAATCACAGATTATTCTTTACAGCAGAGTGAGCCTCACCGGTCTTATCTCTAACAAAAATCCTGACTAATATCGCTTTTGAAATCGCATCATTTGCTTCATCAATAGTCGGCGTGTAAAAATCATCAGGGTATCTGTATGTTGTTGCATATGGGGTCAATGCATCTATCTCTTTCTCTCGCAGACCTTCAAAGGAGATGTCAATGGCAATGCAACTTTTAAGTATGACAGACAAATTGTGTGTCTTTGCTATTTCCTCATTTTTAGATACTAAAAAACCCTTTAGGTACTTTTCGACACACTGTTGACAATGAAAGCATACAGTATCAGTAGCGGGATTATCAGTAACAATTTCATCTTTCGCTGTTTTCAAATCATTATCGGCCTTGGCAAACCAGAGCAGAACCGTATTGTCAATCATACGGCCACCCCCTCTTTGTCCGCATAATAGGTGACTTTTCCCTTGTCGCTTCTGTCAGAAACATATTCAGATTCAGATTTAATAATAATATCTGCACTGACTCCCGATACGGATAATAATCGGGAAGTTTCGAGCCAGATCTTCATTTTGATATCATGAGATATCATCTCACTGCATATCGCTACAAAGTCATAGTCGCTGTCACTTGAATTATCATTTCTCGCGCGGCTTCCAAAGAGAATAATTTTGACAATTACTACTCCATAACGCAAAAAAACCCCTCTGATTATTTCAGAGATGTTTTGTATCTGTTTTGATGATTCGTTCATTTCTCTCATTTTGAAACCTTTCATCAGAGGATAAGTCTTAAACCCAAATTTGTCAATCAAAACCCGGAGTGCTCAGCCGGGTGGTCGCTGGCAGCGCATGTCCAGTTCAGCGTCAAGCGTACGGCATAAGTTAAACGACTGCCGGGAGAGATCCGTTAATCCCTCTATTCTTCATAGTATTTCTTTATCCCGGCAACATTCCATATGATTTTATCTCCGTTATACTTTGCAATCCAGATATTGCCGTCACCGTAATACCAGAATCCCAGGTATGTTTTTGTCTTTTCATCAGAGGGATCGATATAGTTTCCGGTGAACTTGAAGGTGCCGGGGTCTACCGGTACGGCTTTCCATTCTGAATTTTCATAAACCTTTTTCCACACCATCGCAGTACCGTCATAAAGGCCGAACCAGATTGTCCCGTCCTGTGAATTCCAGAAAGCCAAATCGGAAAAACCGTTACCGTCAAAATCACCGGTAAATTTATATATCTTCTGATCACTCGCGATCGGCTCACTGCTGATGATCTCTTCGGACTCCTTTTGACAGGAGAGGCAAGTCACACAGATACAGATCATTGTAAATAAGCGTATTTTACTGATATTTATCATAAGCGTTTTCCTCCTCAATCGCATGGCGGCCGCCTGTCGACACTGCAAACCGGAAATACTATTCTGCAGAGGGTATTTCTGATGATGGTATCAGTAATTACAAAAAAATCAAGAAACGCAGATCGCCTGCGCGCCCAGCCCGTAAAAAGCCGGCGCATTTTTTAAAAAGTATATGACAAGCATATCGGGCTCCGCCACAACTGCACCGTGGCCTGAAACCGTATCGCGGGGCGTCCCGGAGGAAAGATGAAAAGCGTAATTATATTGCCGGCTTTGCTGATCATTCTCTTTGCGGCAGCTCCGCTGCCGGCGCAGACCTCTTTTACCGTCGATCAGGCCGTGTCTCTCGCGCTGAAAAACAATTCGTCGATTCTGCAGAACAACATCACGATAGAGGGACTGAAACGGAAAAAGGGGAAATCACTCAACGGACTCTCCCCATCCCTTTCGGTCGGCGCGGGCGTCGCCTACCCGAACGACCCTGTTACGTACGATCACACCGCGTACTGGATGGCAAATGTCACCTTTTCATTTTCTGCGGCAATAGCCTCGGATGTGATGAAGGCGCGCATCAACTATGAGGCGGGACTTATTTCGCAGGAGGCTCTTATGAACGATATCGAGCTTGCGGTCCGCAAATCTTTTTACGGTCTTTTGTACGGCAGAATCAATATAGAGCTTCAGAAGCGAAATCTTGACAGCGCATACTCGCGCTACGAGCAGACACTGGCGAAATACCGGGCGGGGCGCATACCCGAGCTTGACGTGCTCGCCGCCAAGGTAAGCTGGGAGAATCTCAAGCCGGAACTCGCGGCGGCCGAGAGCGCCTACACCGGCGATCTGGCCTCTTTCAAGCTGCTGATCGGCGCGGAACAGAACGAAGACATCGCTCTTTCAGGCTCGCTTGAAGAGGTACTCAATTTAAAACAAATCACTACCGAAGGGATAGCGGCAAAATCAAATAAAGTCCGCACGATCGAGAAGTCGCTCGAGCTTGCCAGAGCTGACAGGACAGAGGCGCAGCTGGGCACCTATTCGCCGCGTGTTTCGCTCACCGCCGCCTATCAGCCCGGCAAAGGCTACGACCCGGTCAACGCGGCTGTTCCCGAATCGAAGTGGGAGGATACGGGATCAATCAGCGCCGCTGTCACGGTGCCGCTTGACGGAGTACTGCCCTGGTCGCAGGCGAACGAAACCATCTCGTCGGCAAACGATGAGGTCAGAATTGCAGAGATGAAGCTTAACGAGGCGAAAAGCAGTGCGGCGATTACGGCGGATTCTCTTCTGCGCAGAATTGCACAGTCTCAGTCGGCGATAAGCGCGCGCCGCGAGAATGCGGCAGTTGCCGAGCGCTCGTACGCGATGATGAGCGAGGCCTACCGTTACGGCACGAAGGATCTGCTCAGCATCGAGCAGAGCGCCGACGCCCTCTATCAGGCAAAGGCCTCTCTCATGTCCGAGGCCTATACGCTTATCTGCGCCATTCTCGATCTTGAAAACCAGATCGGCGTTCCCTTCGGGAGTCTCGGCAAATGACGGGGGGGGGGAAGCTTAACTCTCGTTATCTCATCCTGATACTGCGGATATCCTGCAGCCGGTGATGACCGCATTAGAAACAGACCGGATGAGGTCCATGAAATCAATCGGCCTTATCCGCGGAACCTTTACTGATCTCGCTGTCAAATTCAATAACGACCCTTGTTCCCTTTCCGCGCTCGAATCTGATCTCTCCTCCGATCTGCATGATCAGTCCCTGAACAAGCATCAGGCCGAATCCTCCGCTGCCGGATAATTCGCCACTTTCGGGAAGTCCTCTTCCGTCATCCTCAACAACTGCGGTCACTCTATCGCCGTCAAGTTTGGCTGAAACAGAAACCGAACCCTCTTTTCTTCCGGCGAAGGCGTACTTCATGATATTCGTAATCAGCTCATTTATTATTATGCCGAGCGGTTGAATCTTTTTTGTTGAGAGAACAAACTCATCGATATCGGTGCGCACTTTAACGGCGTTTCTGTTCGGAAAATTATCGACAATGAGCTCTATCAGCGGTGTCAGGTACGCGCGGACTGACATCTCATTATAGTTCGTCGATTCGTATAATTTGTTATAAAGAATCATCATGCTCTGAACACGCCTCTTCGCGTCATTAAGCGCCTGAATGGCTGATTCATCACTCAGCGTATCAGCCTGCAGCGACAGAAGACTGGCGACGGTATTCATATTATTTTTCATACGATGATGAATCTCTTTGAGAAGCGTCTCCTTCTCATCCAGAAGCTGCCGTATCCGGTCGGCGGCGAGTTTTCTTTTTGTAATATCATGAAAGGTGTATATCCTGCCGTAATTCCTGCCGTCCATTCCGATGACAGGCGCCGAATGTCTGTCCAGAACGGTACCGTCCTTAAGTTCAAGCTCATCCCTGGTCGAATCATCGGGATGTATCTTCTGGTATTCGATCTTTTCCATGAACTGCTGAGGATCTTTGGTCATTTCAAGTATATGGCGGACCTGCTTCATCCCGTCCGGGTCATCGGTAACCGGTCTGGGAAGCTTCCATATTTCGACCGCTCTTTGATTCTGAAAAATCTTCTGTCCGCTGCCGTCGATGACGAGAATTCCGTCAAAGACCGAATTTGCGATTCCGTCGAGAAACATGTTTCTGATACGCAGCTCGCTCAGCTCTTTGTTCAGCTCTTCAGGCGCGAGAGTATCTCCGTCAAGCGCCGCACCGCCCCGCTGTGCAAAACGCCTTATTGCCAACTGTATCATCGCGTCGATCAACTCGATCTCTGAGCCGGCCGAAACGATTCCGTAACAGGGGACCCTGTCAATTATTTCCGACAGATCGCCCTTCAGCTTTGAAACAATAATTATAAACGGCAGCTTTTGAATCACGGCAAGGTCGACGGCATTGAGCGAACAATTCAGTCCCGATGAAAATTCGTTACCAAGCAGCACAGCGCTGAAGGAATGCCCTTCTCTGAGCAGCCCGAGCGCTCCCGTACAGGAATTAGCGGCCGTTACGGCATACCCGCGCGATTCTAAAGAGAGAACCAGATCTTTGGATAGACTCTCATCGTGTGTAATCAGAAGCAGTGTTGACTTCATCGGGCCTTCCTTTATGTTCAATACCGCGTAATGATGATTCTGATAACCGCCGTGACCTCAGTGCCCGGCCGATCATTTGCGCATAACGTACCAAGAAACACTCTCACGATGCCGATACATCAGATTGCGATCCATCCGCTAATTATACTGAAAATACATTTGCAAGTCAATGAAAATGTTACCGGCATATCCCACACCGGTAATCCGTGGTTTTACTTTAAATTCAGCCCCGCAGAAATGAGTCCATTACCGGATTACCCGTATAGTACTTCTTTCTGATAACGCGAATAGGACCGGGGATTTGTTCCCGCGGTTCCTTTGCACCCCGGCGATGATCACGGCAAATCAGTTTTATTCTGTTTCCATTAAAAAGGTTTGTCTTTTTAGTGTAATTAATTAAAAAGACAATATCTTGATTGTTAATAGCTATTTTTCTTAAGGGCGGATCCAGAACAAGTGCTTTCCGCCCGAAAGAGAACACCCTGATGGAATTTTTGCGAGTTCCCTTAACGAGAACGATGGTATTGAATAATAAACTTTCTAAATCCCTCTTTACCCTTGTTTGGGTTCTTCTGCTGCTGCTTATTTCAGGATGTAATGGAAATGAACAGAACAAACCTTATGCCGTCAAGGGCTGCCTTGATCTGTCCGGTTATGATTTCGAGGAAAAGGGTCTGACATCGCTCGACGGAGAGTGGGAATTCTACTGGCAGGCTCTGCTCAAACCTGAGAATTTTACAAAACCTGAAATCACCGCACCGGCCTATCTGAGCGTGCCGGGCAGCTGGTATCACAGCGGCGAACCGGCGCTGTACACTCATGACGGGTATGCCACCTATCGTCTTACCGTTAAATTGCCCGGGGGGACAAAGCGGCTGGGCATCAAAGTCAATACAATCGATTCGGCTTACACGCTTTATTGGGGAAACCAGTCTGCGCCCCATACAATGGGCACAGTGGCGAAATCAAAGAAAGAGTACATACCGAAAGTGCTGCCTGATGTCTACTATCTGGAAAGTGATGACGACAGTATTCAAATAATTTTACAGATCGCAAGTTTTGCGCAGCGCCCGGGAGGTGTCTGGAAATCTGTTCTTCTGGGTACAGAGGAAGCAATTAAGAAAGAGAGGGTGCTGGCTCTTTCTAAAGACCTTTTTATCTGCGGTGCGATCTTTCTGATCGGCCTTTATTTTACTGTCATATTTCTATTCAGACGAAACGACCGCTCTCCCCTGTACTTCGGAATTCTTGCGCTTATTCTTTCCGCCTATACCGGTGTTGTAAACGAAAAGGCGGCTCTCTATCTTCTGGATTTCAGTTTCGAAACTCTTATGAAGCTGCAGTATCTCGCCTTTTATCTGGCCGTTCCGGTTTTTATTATTTTTCTCAACGCTCTTTTTTACCGCGAAGGCAGGCGCGGCGTGTCATATCCCGCAGCGATTATTTCAGCACTCTTCATTCTGCCTGTTTGCTTTTTTCAGGTGGAAATCTACAGGTACACTTTTGTCCCGTACGTGATATTAACCTTTTGTGCCATCCTCTACAGCCTTTTTGTGCTTGCCGGCGCCTTGAGAAACAGGAGAGACGGCGCCCTGCTTTTTACATGTTCACTGATTATCCTTCTTCTTGCCTTTATCAATGATCTTGTCAACAGCCATCTGTTCTACACTGTCGGCATGGTAAGTCAGTATGCGATTCTGGGATTTGTATTTTTACAGTCTGTCATGCTCACTTTCAATCTCTCTCACGCATATAAAATTGCAGAGGAGTTATCCCGGGAGCTGATTGAAAAAAACAGACAGCTTTCGCAGCTTGACAAACTCAAGAATCAGTTTCTTGCAAATACCACCCACGAACTGAAAACCCCGCTTCACGGGATCATCGGCATCGCCGAATCACTTCTCGACTCTTCCGCACTTGATGACAGACATACCCTCTCCGAAAATCTTTCACTTATTATCAGCAGCGGCAAGCGCCTTACAAATCTGGTCAATGATCTGCTTGATTTTTCCAGATTTCAGAACTGTGATATAAAACTCAAATATACTTTCGTTGACCTGAAAACGATGGTTGATATGGTCGAGAAGCATTTTAACCATATGTTAACCAGTCGAAAGATAACTTTCAGAAATGCGATCAGTTCACACTTCCCCCTTATCAGGGTTGATGAAAACCGGATTCATCAGGTTCTGTTTAACCTGATCGGTAATGCCGTTAAATTTACCGATCAGGGATCCATAACTGTTCAATCCAGGCTTTATACCCGGATCAGGCAGAGCTGGCTTCGTCTTACAATTACCGATAGCGGCATCGGTATCCCGAAAGATAAACAGAACTCCATTTTCGACGCGTTTGTTCAACTTGACGGCACAGACCAGCGGGCCTACGGCGGAATAGGCCTCGGTCTTTCCATTTCAAAAATGATTGTTGAGCTCCACGGGGGCAATATTGAGGTCCAGTCAGCACCTGAGAAGGGATCCAGTTTCAGCGTCATTATCCCTGTCGAAGTAAAGACCGTTACTTATGATGACAAAAAACAGCCGGATCCCGATGTAACCGGGCAGAACTTCCCCGAACCCGATGCGGCACATAATGTCCCGGATTACGGACATGAAGCCGGTTTTCAAGCGGGTCCGCAGCAGAATGCAAAGAACGGTCCGACACTGCTTGTTGTCGACGATGACCCGGTCAACATAAAGGTTCTTGAAAACCAGCTCTCAAAAAAACCCTACAATGTTGTGACCGCTCTGAGCGGTTTAAGGGCTCTTGAATTAGTAGGGGAAGGGCTTCAGCCCGATCTCATTTTACTCGACATCATGATGCCGCGGATGTCGGGTTTCGAAGTAGCCGAGGCAATACGAAAAGAGTATCCGATATCCGGTTTACCGATAATTATGCTTACAGCCAGGAACTCAATTGATGATATTGTAAAGGCCTTTCAGGTCGGGGCGAATGACTATATCCAAAAACCCTTTAACAGCTACGAGCTTACGGCCCGTATTGATACCCAGCTTTCACTTCTGCAGGCGGTAAAAGAGCGCGAACACCTTGTAACAATCAATGAGGACATTGCCATCGCAAAATCGATTCAGGAGGGTACACTTGCGGGCGAGCTTCCCACCTCTGATTATTACGCACTCAACTCTCTGTACCTGCCGATGCGGGAAATCGGCGGTGATTTTTACGGCTTTCATACGGTGAATCAGAATTCTGTCGGAATACTCATCGCCGATGTGACCGGCCACGGCATACACGCCGCACTCATAGCATCGATGGTGAAAGTAATCAGCAATTCTCTGAAAGCGCTGGCTGATGATCCCGTATCATTTCTTAACAATCTCAATGAGATGATGATCAGCAATACGCAGTCTCCCCTGCTGACAGCCGGCTATCTTTTCATTGACGGAGAAAAGAGGGAGATTCTTTTCTCAAGAGCGGGCCATGAACCGCTGCTTATCTACTCAAAATCAGAGGGGAGTTTCAGAACGATACATCCTTCGGGAAGGCTTATCGGTTTCGACTCAGAAATCAATCTTGAATTGGCCAAGTGTTCCGTTGTTCCGGGAGACCGCCTGTTTCTCTTTACCGACGGATTGCTCGAGAACAGAAACACCGAGGATCTTGACTACGGCATCAACCGGCTCAAAGACTACATAATCGAACATCGGGATAATACCTCTCAAGAGCTGATCGACTCACTCAAAACCGGGCTCGCCGGCCGCTCAGGAACACCTTCACACATAGAAGATGATATAACACTTATTGTGGTTGATATTTTCTGAAAAGGGCCGCATCATCCGCCCTCCGGAACTCCCTTATGAGCACAGGATTGAAGATTATTCAAAGGCATTTCCCCCGTTATCTTGCAATATTTGTATTATTTTGTTTGACATTGCCGGTTGAATAGGTATACTCGTAGTATATTTAATCAACCGACAGGGTATAATATGTCAGAATTGCCATTGAGCCGCAAAGAACGTGAACGGGCTTTGCGCGAAAGTGAGATTGTCGATGCGGCCGAGCGGCTCTTTGCCGAAAAGGGCTTCGACGGGGTATCGATGGATGAGATCGCTGCGGAATCACAATTCACAAAGCGGACATTGTATCAGTATTTCGCCAACAAAGAGGAGCTCTATTTTGCCGTAGTGCTTCGTGTGATGAAATGCATGTCGGCAGCATTTGAAACAGCCCCATCCCAAAAGGGAAGTGCATTCAGCAAAATCGAGAAACTCTGCAACCGGTTTTACGAATATGTCAGGGATCACAAGCATCACATTGAGCTGATCTCCGGGTGGGGTTATGTGAAGAAACGCTCAGGTGAGAGCAAAAGAAAAGAAGAATTAACCATATTCAACGGTGAGCTTTTCGCCTCTCTGTCAGTTCTGATCGCCTCGGGCAAAAAAGACGGCAGCATTGCCATGCATGTTGATCCGAAAAATACCGCTTTCAGCCTCACCTTTCTGATGACAGGTTTTCTCAACCAGCTTGCCGTTTCGGGGGAAACATTTACCTCCAACTTCGGTCTCATCTTGGACAAATTTGCCGCTTCAACGATAGCAATGATTCTCTCAAGTATAAAAAAATAAAAATCTCGGATAATTTAAGACTGATTATTCGAGGTGACAATAAGGATAAAACGATATGTCTGTAAAAGTTGGTATTTGGTTTTTTTCGGGAACCGGCGTCACTGATACTGTCGCCAATATGATCAACGATGAACTGGCACGACGCGGATGTACGGTCGACCTAATGAAAATAGAGGACTCTGTAAAGTCCGGGAAAACGGTAGTTACCGATCGCTATGATCTGGTCGGCATCGGCTGTCCGGTCATCGGATTCGGACTTCCGAACATTGTTGCAGATTTTCTGAAGCTTATTCCGAAAACTGATGCGAAAAAAACTTTCATTTTCAGAACAGCAGGTGGTGTCGCGCCGATCAATTATAATGCTTCGAATTCGATGATCGCAAAACTCAGCGGCAAAGGGTACGATGTTTTCCATGAACGTCTTTTTTCAATAGCCAGCAACTGGATAGTCGGATTTGACGATAAAGCAGTGAAACGGCTGTATGAGGCGACCGCGCTTAAAACATTGAGGATGTGCGGCGAGATTCTTGAAGGAAAGAGAAGAACGCTCGAAACCGGATTGCTGCTCAGGACTATCATTTCAATGACGAAGATAATTTTCCCGCTTAGTATGCGGCTGACAGGCAAAAGCCTTCGTGCCGACAACAAATGCACTCATTGCGGAGTCTGTGTGAAACACTGTCCTGCGGATAATATCAGTATTAAAAACGGGAAAGTCTGTTTCGGGTTTTCTTGCAGCTGCTGCATGCGATGTGTCTACCAGTGTCCGACGGGTGCGCTCAATTTCGGGATGACACCCTCCTACAAACTTGTAGGAGGATTCAATCTGAAGAACATCGTATCTCAGAAAGAAAGTGCCGTGGCTTCCACTGAAGGCCGTATCCCCCCATTTATGGAAAAATATCTAGCTGACCCCGACATGTGATTACTGACGCAAAAAATATGGAAGCACGAAACTATGCCGATCCGCCCTAATCCGGGACGGTTTCGTGCTGACCTTGCTTCGCAAGTCCGCAGACAATTTTTTTTATAAGGCCAGATCTGTCCTTTACGGCTTTTTTTGCCAGCTCCTTCGCCCTGTCGGAAATCTCAAGGTATTTGTCGCTCCATATCACGATTTCAAGAAGTACCGGCAGCAGGTCGATTCCCTTCTGAGTCAGCCCGTACAGAAATTTGGCCTTATTATCAGGATGCGTTTTTTTTGTGATTATCCCCTCATTTTCGAGCAGCGAAAGTCTGTCCGCCAGTATGTTCGTCGATATTTTCTCATTAGAGGAAAGAAACTCTCCATAAGATGTTTTGCCGTAGAGAGCCATATCCCGGATGACCAGAAGGGACCATTTGTCGCCAAGTATATCAAGCATGGAACTGATGGCGCAAGTTGAGCGTTTTCTTATTTTATCCATACACACATGAATCGCCCCCGCTTTAAAAAAATGCAATAAATAATTGAAAACAACTTGCAAATAACAAGTAATTTTAAATCCTGCAAATACTTGCAAAATGCAAGTAAATCATAACGGAGGAACCTTATGACAGCAGATTACAAGGAGTACATTGACAGACTCAATGATGCATGGAACTCGCATAAACTGGAGGAGATACTCAGGTTTTACAGCGAAGATTTTAACCTGTATTCCCCATCGGCCGCAAAAATTCTCGGTTTGGATAACGGTCTTCTTCACAACAGAGAGGAGGTCGGGAAATGGTGGCGGAGAGTTCTTGATAAGCTGCCGGATCTGCATTTTGAGACGCTCAATGTATCATTGAGCTCGGATAAACGGCAGGTCGCCTGGATTTTCAAAAGTTCACACAGCAATAAAGCCGCTGTAAGCATTTTCAATTTCAATGATGAAGGCAGAATATGCCACGAATATTTTTTTGAATAGAATGCCGGTTTGAAGTTCAATACCGGCGGGGCTATATTCTATCTGAGAGACTTGATCGCCGCCCGAGGCAGTCGGGCGGCGGTTTTGTATAGTGCCGGAAAATGCTCTGTACCCGGATTAATCCGTCAATAAAACACGCTGGTTGCGGGCTTCTCCGCTCCCTTTGCAATGAGTTTTTGAACAAAGTTACTCATTTTTGTCAGGTCGCCTTGCGGCGAGATCGCACCTGCGGGGCACTTTGGAATACAGCTCGTGCAGTGTATACACTGATTGCTGTCATTCGTTTTCAGAGCTGACCCTGAACGCTTGATATGACCGACCGGGCATATTTCGGCACATCTTCCGCACGCAAGACAAATCTTCTCGTCGATTGTAATACGGGGATAGCGTCGCTCGTGCCACTTTCTTTCATTAAAGACAATCATATCGACAAGATATTCCGCTCTGCTCCGGTATTTCATGAGATATCCCCGGGTTTTTACATTATCACCGGACATGGCAACTATATCTGCCAGTCTTGCCGCTGCCGTGTCGATTTCACCCGCATCGGGCTTGTTGAAGTCGACGTTAATGAAAGCCTTCAGCGCATGGTGAACCATTGACGTTTTCATGCCGCACAACACCGTTCTTCCGCTTTTCTCAAGCGCAACCGAGGCCTCTTCAAGGGCAATTCCTGAACTGACTCCGCCATATGTGACAAAGGGAACGGCAAGTCTGCCCCAGAAAGAATCGGGCTTCGGCAGCATCGCGAGAAAATCATTCATGTGATACTGCAGATGATGCGCATAAACGGGTGCTCCGGCCAGCAGCACATCATGCGCCCCTATTCTCTCCATCACATAGCCCGGCTTATTACCGGACAGGAAATATCCGCTGTCTCCGGCCGGGTTATAGTACCTCACCCGTACGTTTCTGTCTTCAAGTTTGTTTTTCAGAAGGTTTGCGACTGCATCCGTATTACCGGAAGGGCTGAAAGCGATTATTGCTGCATTCATTTATTGCCTCCAAAATATATTTAAAGAACATGTGTTCTTTATTAAGCGAATACCTAGCGGTACGAATTCAGAATCCAGAAATACACTCATCATGCAATAAAGATCGTTTGTTCCTTTTTGTGCGGCAGAAAGCCGGATGCGGCTTTGACCGAGTAAATCTGCGGTAATCAATGTCAGCTTTTCAGCCGGACATCAAGCATCTTTATCAGACATCCACACAGTGCATGTCTGTAATTGAATCGGCGAAGCCGCCACGAATTACCGCCATCAACATCTGAGATATGAAGGAAGGCCCTCACTAATTGCTGGGCCGGAATTACTAATTGTTCATGTATGAGGAAACTGCTTTCAAGTGGTTCTCAAAAAACTTTTTATTCCATTCATATGATATGCGACAAGCGTCCCGATGTTTGCGGCTATCTCATTATCGGTTTTCCCGATTTTCGCAATCTCAATAATACCGTTAAACAGATTCGACGAAATAATTCTCAGCAGCACTTTGTCCATTTTCTGACCAATCTCTTTTCCGATATGATCAGAAATCAATGCGATCACTTTTTCTCCGCATACTTCGAATCTGGTTCCTTCGCTTTTGTCGAAGAGAATAACGAAAAGCCTTCTGTTCGCGAAAACCGCCGCGGCCAGCATTGTGACGATCTGATCCGCCCTTTCGTTCATGATCTCCTGAACATCCGTATGACGCATGAATTCTTTCAATTTTCCGTTGAACTCAGCGTGAAATGTCCGGACAACCTCATTGAAGATCATCTCCTTGTTTTTGAAATACAGATAGAGATTGCTCACACTGATTTCAGCGGAATCGGCGATCTGCCGGGTTGTCGTACCCTTAAAACCGTGAGAATAGAAGATCCTCTCCGCACGGTTCAATATGGTCATTCGGATTTCCGGTTTCAATTTCTGCATAAAAGAACACTTGATCCTTATTAAAAGACATGATCCGATTGTCAACATATTATCGCCGGGCAATTGATAAAATTGCCCGGTGAATCATGTCTATTCGAGAAACGGGGCGCGGCCCAAGCAGTAATTGATTCAAAAACCGCTCTGATATGATAACAGCAATTCTTACCGCTCCCCGCTTTTCATGTTAAGATTCAAAAACTCTATCGTTTTAGCAATAATCCGGTGAGACCTTTCATTGTCGTCCAGGATGTCGAAAGCGTGTCGGCCTTCCTCGTGATTATAGATATCAATTCTGGAATTTCTGCATAGGAACTTCATAATCAGTTTATCCAAAGATTCATTAATTACCGGGTTATCCAATCCCGATCTTGCTATAAGAACTGACGGAATGCTTTCAAGGTTATTAATAATTTCCGGAAATTCCATTTTAGAATTATTGGAACCCGGCATCAGTTTGTAAAATGATTTGAAATCTCCAAGTCCATAATACCCTATTAAACATTTCACAGAAGAAGATTTGTAATTCAATCCGTTGAAAAAACCGAAAGGCATCCCCGCCGAAAACGCCCAGATACAGAGATTGTTTTTATCGATATTGTACTCTTCTGATTTCGAATCGACGAAATCCCGCATTTTTTCCATGTCTGACAAAACATCATTAACGGCAGCCCCGTTGATTTGCATTCTATGGTTAAACGCAAACGTTAAAAAGCCCTCCGATGCGAGTAATTCACCTGTTGATACATACTGGCCGGCACTCTTGATATTCTTAACGGGCGCTTCACCGTGCACGAGCAGTACCGCCGGCTTTTTAATCGAATCATTTGTTTCAGGTGGAAAATAGATATCACATGCATAATCTTCATTATCAATTGAATTGTACGTAACATCCGCCAGCACCTTTGTGCTTATTGATGTCCTGTTTGACACAATTCTTTTTTTTAACATCTCTTCAAGTTCGTTCATTATCAACTCTCCGTTTATTATTCGAAGTTGCATTCAGCAGTTTTCATTATGCCTGAGCACGGCAATACGTATTATCCGATCAGGTCTCTTCTTTTCATATCTCCTCACTCCGCTGCAGACTTCCGAGGGGCTCCGGCGACATTGATTATCCGCTCGATCTTCATTCCCCCCGCACGAAGCGCAATTTTGATCGCTTTGACCGTACCGGCACTTTGAGTCGGCAGCAGGTTAAAGGGAAAGGGTGCTCCGGAGGTTACCGCAATGACCGCTCGTTTCCCCTTCAGCGCAGGTTTGATATATCCTTCACCGATGCTCTCGAAGGTGGTGACATTTCTGTCGAAAAAAGTCTTCAGCGTTCCGGGAATATTTCCCCAATAGCACGGCGAACCGATAATGACGAGATCCGCATCCTTAAGCTCACTCGCGACGGCATGCGCGTCATCACGGGGAAGTACGCAGCTTCTGTCAGGCCTGCATCCAAGACATCCCCGGCACGGCGCCATATGCAGGTCGATCAGCTGACGCACTTTCACTTCATTCTGCCCGGGATATGATCCGACGATCCTATCGAGGAGCGCCGCAGTATTCCCCTTCTTTCTCGGACTTGCGTTGATTACCAGAATTTTCATCGATACCCTCTCTTCTTTTCAATTTTTTTTACAAGTTCTCTGATGTCGCCGATGCCGAATACCCCGCCGTGACTGCCGTAAAGTGTCGTCGCGCCGCTGTCGATGATCGCCCTCATGCTTTGCAGCAGTTTATGTTTATCTGTCGCGAAGATTGCCGGAAGCGGGCTGTCCGCCTTTGACGCAAACGGCGAGCGCATGAACATATCGCCGGTAAACGCCTCGCCGGAACCCAGCAGCAGTGAGATCGAGCAGTCCGTGTGTCCCGGTGTGTATATGAGTCTCCCATCCACACCGTACGGCCGAAGCTCGAACGAATCGTCCATCACAAGATCAGGTTCGACCGGCTTGTATCCCGGCGCATCGCCCTTCAGAATTTTTGAGAAAATCCAGCCGAGCAGGTTCGCCGGCACTACCGGTACTGAAATTCCCGTCCTCAGTGCTTCAGCCGCATTGCGATGGCACAGTACCTCCGCTCCCGTGATCCGTTTGAGATAATCTATATTCGCGAAATGATCGCTGTGTCCGTGAGTGATTACGATCAGCCGGATATCGCGGGGATTGATCGAGTTCTCTCTGAATATATTTTCATAGAAATCATTCCCGACATTGATCCCCGTATCGACAAGGATCCATCCGTCACCTTTAATCAGAAAACAGACTGTCACCCCGGCGATGAAGCTGACAATTGTATGCACCACGGCTTCCTCCTTTATACTGAATATTCAGTACTAAATTAGATTATTTGAACTCTACTTTTAACAACATATTACAAAGCCGGTATTGAACGGCTGCACTGTCAGTCTGCTTATATCCCTGCGAATGAGCGAAAAGCTGATGTGACAAACCAAACACCGGAACCACTCATCTGATGATCGGCAATCCCCCTCATCAGGCGGGGGGAACTTTCAATCTGTCACATTTCTCAAAAAATCAAAGACACCGGCGGCAGCAAGTGAGCCCGCGCCTTAATCGTGATAACGATGATACGCCCCGTGGGTCTGTTCAAAGACCCTCGCGAACAGTTCGTCGAAGCGCTTATTGTTCATTTTAAAATACTTTTTCCACTGTTCGCAAAAGCAGACACTGGCAATCATCGGAACGATGTTGGTGAAAAACTCGGCGACAAGACGCTCGTCTCTTTCATAATTATCCGCCTCTTTCAATCCGGGAATCGTATCTTCAAAGCTGATCAGTGATTCGAGCACTTCGAAGACCGGCGGCTTCGTCCGAGATTTCTTCAGAGATTCAACAAATATAACGCGCATCAGATCCGCGTTACTTGCCATGAAGTTCCTGTAATCATTCCGCCGGGCCGCAATTTTCTCGGCCTTGGTTCTATGACTTTCGTCAGGCCCGACTTCGATAAATGAACGGTACTCTTCAAGAAGTTGCTTTTCGAGCGTCGCAAGCAACTGTTCTTTACACGGAAAATGATAATAAATCAGCGACTTGGGCACACCGGCTTTTGCGGCAATGCCGTCGACGCGGGCCCCATCATATCCGTCCTCTGCGAAAACGGAAACTGCGGCGGCAAGGATTCTTTCTCTTGCGTTAGGTATGTTCTTTCTTGCACTCATATTATACTGACCATTCGGTACTAAAATACGAAAATGTCAAAACAAATTTCCGGTTTATTTTTCGGTCATCGTCCATACGCCGTCCCAGTTATCGGGGGGGCTTTCGATGAGTTTTTCGCAGCGCGCGAGATAACGCGACGCGGGAGCGTCGAGGTGCGCAATTGTGCCGAAGATATCATGGGCTTTTGCGAAGTCGCCTTCATAATAAAACGCAAGCGCCGCCGCGAAGACCTCAAGTGCTTCTTTACGTTTTTCATACTCTTCGCGGAACATCGGTTCAAAGACCTTTACGGGGATTTTCCTGCCGACAACGGCGATGCGCGAGAGTTCGCGCGCGGCGAATTCGCCTTTCAGTTCTTTGAAGGTGTTCTCGGAGATCATCGTGCAGGTACCGAACTGTTTGTTCACCCCCTCAAGGCGCGCCGCAAGGTTAACAGAATCGCCCAGCATCGTGTAATCGAAACGCGTGCGCGATCCCATGTTGCCGACGACTGCAGCACCGGTATTGAGGCCGATGCGCATGAAAAGCTCCTTACCGGTGCGCTGCCTGAATTGCGGGCGAAGCTCGGCGAGCCTCTGCTGGCAGCGCAGCGACGCGCGGACCGCCCTTATCGCGTGGTCTTCATAATCAAGCGGCGCGTTCCAGAAGGCGATGATCGCGTCGCCCTCGTACTTGTCGACCGTTCCCCCCTCATGCTGTATAATGTCGGTCATCGCGGAGAGGTAGTCGTTGAGCAGGTGTGTCAGCTCTTCGGGCGAGAGCGCTTCTGAAATCGCGGTGAAACCCTGCAAGTCCGAGAAGAAGATTGTTATAATACGCCGCTCGCCCCCGAGGTTCAGTTTTTCGGGATTCGCCAGCAGCTGTTCGATGACATCGTGCGAGAGGTACTGCCTGAAGGCGCTTTTGATGAAGGCCTTCTGCCGTCCCTCGGTTGAGTAGTTGTAGATCGCCGAAGAGATGATCGAAAGGACCGAGGCGATGAGCGCGGGCGTCATCGGAAACCAGATACCCGCGGCATACAGGCCGAAGCCGAGGGCCGTCGGCAGCACCAGAAATCCCGAAAACGCGGCCACCTGAAGCGCGGTCGTTCGGCCGTATATCATCGCCAGCGCCGCCGCAAGCGCAATAACGAAGATCAGAAACATCCCGCCCCCCCGGGACATCTGCCGGATGAAGCTTGCGCTCAGCAGATTATCGAGAAAGGTAGCGTGTATCTCGACGCCGGTATAGTTTTTCGCCATCGGTGAGGGGCGCAGATCGTAGAGTCCTGTCGCGGTCAATCCGAAGAAGACATATTTATCTTTAAATACTTCGGGGGATATGCCGGGCACTTCTCCGTTTCTGCGCTGTATCTCACTGCGGATGATCTCGGCCGCGTTATACGACACGTGAGTTCCCGTCGGGCCGCGAAAAGTAAGAACAACGCTTCCGTCGGGACCGAGAGGGATAAATCGCCCGCCGGCGGTGATGCCGCCGTTTCGGTAGCCGATGCGGTCGATCCCCTGTGCGCACAGCCAGGCCGCCAATCCCAGCGAGGGTACGTTCTTTCCCTGAAACGAGAATACGGGAGTGATCCGCCTGAAGACGCCGTCGGTGTCGGGGTCGAAGGTGACGCAGCCGACGGCTGCCCCGGCGCCATCGTATTCAGGAATATTAAACGAGGCAGAATGTCTGAGCGCCCTGCCGCCGGTTTTCGAGAGAAAGTCCTGTTCACCTTCAAACGATAACGCGTTATGCGATATATCTTGCGGCCATTCCCCCGCGCCGTCCCTCCCCCGTGAAAGCGAGATCGCCGTCACGACATTTCCCGATCGTTTCAGCGAGTTGCAAAGCGCGAGATCGTCTTCGACAGAATAGACCGAGGGCTCGGTGAACACGACGTCCATCGCGAAGGCGGCGGATTTTCCCGCAGAGCAGAAATCGACGATAAGCGAGTAGAATTCGCGCGGCCACGGCCAGGAAACCGACTGAGTCTGCTTTACCCAGTCGAGGCTCTTCTGATCAAGCAGTATGAGAACGACATCGCCGCTTGCTTTTTCCGGATCGGCGAGGCTCTGCGCACGCAGATTGAAGGACCATCCCTCAAGGCCGTCGAGAAACCCCGGAAACCAGAGCACACCGGATGCGGCTGAACAGAGAATGGCGATGATAAGTGAAGCAAGGTTTTTATTGAATCTCAGGCTCTTCGCTGCCGCGCCTGCCATCAGAGTTCCTTCATCGCCAGCGCGTAGCGGTCGTGTCTGACCTGGTTCGGCGCCGCCGGTTTCACCATCACAGAATCGAGAGTCACCTGCAGCACCTTGATCCTGTCGAAGGGTTCGGGATGGGTGCGGGCGAATCCGCCTTCGCCGGGCTTGAGCGCGACGCTCATATTCTGCAGCACGCGCTCAAGCGCACGGCGGTCATAACCGGACTCTTTGAGAATCAGAAGCGCCCGCAGGTCTGCCGCGAATTCATCCGTTTTTGAATACCCCTCATCGATCATGGTATTTGTGATGTCGTTGATCGAGCTTGAAAAGGTCTCGGTCGTCTCCCGCAGGTCTTCGCCGGCCATCTCGCCCGCAGATTTCGCCGCCTTCGACAGGGCTGTGCCGAACCGTGCGGTTCTGACCGATTTAAGACCGTGGCCGCAGGTGATGTGGGCAATCTCGTGCGCGAGCACCGCGGCGAGTTCATCCTCATTATTGGTAATACCTATCATGCCGCGCGAGATGAAGACGTGGCCGGACGGGGTCGCGAAGGCGTTGATTTCGTCGGTGTCGATCACTATGAAGCGGTAGCCTTTGTACAGCTCGGGGCGGTCACTGTAAAGGGCAATCGATTGGCCGAGACGGTTGAGATATTTGTTCAGGTCCCTCTTTCTATAGGGCCGGTATTTCGTTAAGACTTTCGCCGCGACCGCCCTGCCGATAAAGTATTCCTGCTCGGGGGTGATCTCTTCAAGTGCCTTTTTGAGATCGACACTGATCTCGTCGGCCTTGCCGGTCGTATCGTTGAATTTCGTCACCGCCTGCTGAGAGAGAATCTGCGACTGAGACACCATGGTCGAGAACCTTTCGTTAATTGATGAAAGGCTCATGCAGGAAGCCGCCAGCAGCGGCGCCATCCAGCAAAGAAGGATAGTTATCCGCCGCTTCATTTCTTTTTCTCTCCTTCAAGTCCGCCGTATTTTAAAAATTCGATGCACTCATCCACAGGTATCTCGTAGCTTTCCATCCGGTCGACCCAGGTGTAGTCCATCCCCTTTTCCTTTCGATACTCCGACTCGATAGTGCTGTTGAAGCCCTTGCCGGCAAGAGCGACCTCTGATGAGTCTACACCCTGTTTCGTTTCGCTGCCGGCGGAAAGAATGATCTTTCTGGCGGAGAGCGCCGACAGATGCACCCACCCCTCCGTCTGACGTTTATGGTCTCCGCAGCGGATCCATGAACCCTTGACTTCGAGGACATCAACCTGATCAGCGTACTCGAGCGTTGTCAGAACGACGCCGGTGAAGGAGGGCGCGGTGCGCATCTGGGTGACTTTGACCTGGACGCTCATCGTCGCCGGTTTCGCAGCAAGTATGAAAGGCGCGCTCAGAATGAAGAAGGATATGATCGGTACTATTATCCTGTTTTTCATGAATATTCCCCCGCGGCCGGAGCGGCCGAATTATTTATAACAGTTACTGAGGTTATGAACGACACCTATAATTTCAACTACTATTGATATGGCGATGGGGGGGGAAGCGGCCGCTGAATGTTTTCACCTGTCATATCGAATCGATACAGATCTTCACCGCAGGATCGGGCTAAAAGCGAAGGTTGCGGCCACTCCGTACCCCATGAATACGGTACGCCTTTTATTAGCAGATTTTATTACTAGTATTAGCTTTTGAATAAGCTGATAGTCAAACCTTGTATTGTTTTATGAAGGTTCCCTCGTCGAGCTCTCTGAAGGCCAGGTCAAGCTCTTCGCGGGTGTTCATGACTATGGGGCCGCCCCAGGCAACGGGTTCATGAAGCGGCGCACCGGAGAATAGCACACAACGTGCACCCGCCGTCTCTGACGCGCATAGAGTTGCGGCTTCCCCCTTTGTAAGCAGTACCGCCCGGCGCCTTTCAAGATAGAGCCTGTCACGCGGGTTCACGATTTCTTCGTCAAAGCTGAGCGCGCCGTCGATCAGGTAGACAAAGACGGTGTTTTCTTCGGCAAGGGGGATTGTTACCGCAGAGCCGGCATCAAGCGCGATGTCGAGCATCGTCGCATCGACGTAATCACCCCGCATCGCTCCATTCACCCCGCGATACCGCCCGGCAATAATCGCGACGCGGGTGCCCTTCCCGTCTATCACGGGAATTTTGTCGGCGGTGAGATCGCGGTACTCAGGCTTTGTCATCTTCTGTTTCGCGGGAAGATTCAGCCACAGCTGAAGTCCCAGCATGCGGGGCGAAGCCTTGGGCATCTCCTGGTGAATTATGCCGCTGCCCGCGGTCATCCACTGGCATCCCCCGTCGAGAATCGAACCTGAGTTGCCGAGGCTGTCGCCATGCTCGATATCGCCTTGTATCAAATAGGTGACCGTTTCGATGCCGCGATGCGGATGCCAGGGAAAACCCTTAGTATAGTCGTCAGGATTTACGGAATCAAAGGCATCGAGCATAAGAAAGGGGTCGAAATCCTTCACTGTAGATGCGCCGATAACGCGGACAAGATGAACCCCCGCGCCGTCGACTGCGAGTGAACCGGTCACCACTTTTTCGATTTTTCTGACATCCATCACACTAACCTCCGCGCCCCCCGGGGCAGTTTTACCGGCAGAACTACATAACCGGACTTCTCTCTAAAATTGCGGGCATCTGATTCAATCGCGAATTACTGCAATGAGTAATATCATTTGCTGCAAACAAGATCACTCGGACATCAGCCCCCAGTAGATCAGCATCCCTTCGTCTGTGAGTTCGCGGTAGGGGTTCTCAGGGCCGAGAATCCTGGCGAATGCGGGATTGCGCGACATATCCTCTCGATTGAGGATCGCGGCAATTTCATCCATTGCTTTTTTGTCGCCGTCGAAGGCCCTGCGATTGATTTGCTTCCATTCAAGTTTGAGTTCCGCTTCATGCTCTTTCAGATAGGCCGTGAATTTCATGCTCGCCTGCTTCAGATCGCTCTCGCGCGAGACGATCTGCGCAAGCGTATCCTGCAGACGCGCGAACTCGCCCATACCGCCGGTATCCTGTTTTGCAAGCGGCAGAGGCTTTCCGGCCCCGTCGTATTCTGGTGCGGTATACGACATCCCTTCGACGAGAGCAATCGGGCCGTCGGCCGTATCGAAGAACACCGGAATCGATTCTTCAGAAGCGGAAGAGACGTTTATCTGAAAATGAAGGTGCGGCGTCGACGAGTATCCGGTGGATCCGTTGAGCGCGACCACATCGCCCGCCATGACGTGCTGCCCGCTCCTTACCCGGGCGCCATTATGGGTGATGTGCATGTACACGGCGCAGCTGCCATCGTCGTGTTCAATTTTGACGTAGTTCTCCCTTCCCCGCATCGCCTCTTCGGAGCCGCCTTCTGAGAAATGCTGCACCACTTTTACGACCTTGCCACCGCGCACGGCAAGAAGCGGCGTTCCCTCGTCGAGCAGAAAGTCGAGAGCGAAGCGCATCGATTCCGAGTGGGTGGGGAAACTGTTATTGCCCTGAACGATTATCGACGATGTGCCTGACGCATAGGGAAAGCGCAGAAGCACGCGGCTCGCGGGGGGATACTGCGACAGATCGATCGAGGCCGGCGCACCGGAGGGTGCAGCACCTTCAGCGGTTTCGGCCGCCTGTTCCTGTGCGGCATCCTGAGGAGCGCCGCCGTTTTTTGCCGAACGTTTATCCGCACACCCCGCAAAGATCAGAAGTGCCGACAGCATCAGGATTATTCGAAAGCACATTCCCTTTTCTCTCATTGGAGCCGCCATCACATTGAGTAAAACCAGATCTCTAATGTACTGTTTTTTAAAAGCGTGTCGAGTTTTGGTCACTCTGATAACTCAACAAAATCTTTCCAGAGCTCTGAAGTGCTTTTACCGTACGACTCTTTGAATGATTGCGGGAAAGACTTTTCTTCAAGCAAAGACCTGAGCAGAGCCTTGAATTCATTATGTCCGCTGTTCTCGAGGAATTTGACGAAGAGCATGTACTGCCGGTATTCAAGCCAGGGGGAGAGGCCGGTTTCGCCGAAATAACTTCTGATGAAACCGGCATGCAGACAAAAATGATTGCCTTTCACAATCTCTTCGATTGCGGCCTGATCGGTAACGTCGCCGGTGCCGCCGCCGTCGGAAACAAATGTCGCCAGACCCTCATGAAACCAGACCGGAATCGTATAGTAACGATACCCTCGCAAATACTGGAACAGCAATGAATGGACAAGTTCGTGATGGATGATGGCAGAGCAATCATTGCTTCCCTGAAGCCTCGGAGAAATGAATAATCCTTTTTCCGTTACTCTTGCCCTGGGCCCCGGATACTTCGCACCTGACCATTTGCAGAAAGATTCATTGGTGGCGCAAATATACAATGCCGGTATGCACTTGAATTTACAATCGAGTTTCGTTTCTATCGAAGCGATCTGCTGCGGGAGAAGTGTCCGGATATCTTCGGCGAACTGCCTGTCTGTTTCGCGTTCAATATGGATATTCGAATCGACAGAGATGAAACCTTTCGGTGTTCTGGAAGAGGCGATGCCTTCGTTCAGTACCGAACAGGAAGAGAGAAGAAGGATGAGAAAAAGAAATGGGGATAGAGGCCTTCGCATGAGTAACTCCATTATATGAGCTGCCGCTTATGCGGAAAGCCGGACGAATACAGCCCTCAGCATATTCATATTCACCTGCCGGGCTCGACGCCGGCTTCTCTCGCCAGATCGCCGTACAGTTTGACGCCTTTTGCGTAAATGGCGTCGGGATTGTATCTTCTGAAAGAGTATTCGCGGCCTTTTGACTGGTAGCCGTTCTGCGAGAGGTAGTTCGCGACAGATGCGATCGCATCCTCCATTGTGAAAAGATCGATCTTTCCGTCATTATTGCCGTCGAGTGCGTACCCCATTGAGGCGGGCATGAACTGGGGATACCCGATTGCGCCGGCCCATGAACCTCTGACCTGTGCCGGGTCAAAGTTTTTCAGTTTTGCCTGAACAAGTAAAGCGGTAAGATTTGAAAGGGCATTTTTTTTAAGCCGCTCGATTCTTGCCTGCGCGTGCTCTCTGCTCATCGCCCCTTCAAGCTCATAGCTTCCCTCTTTAACGTGGATATCATTATATTTTTCAGCAAAGAAATACTGCCCTATAAACATCTTGATCACCTGCTGCCTGCCGGTAAAAGCGCCGAGCCTGCTCTCCCAGTTGATGATCGCGATGATGTCGGCGGGGTGGACTTTTGTTTTTTCATAGGTCTTGTCGAGCACGTCTTTGTACTTCGCGTAAAATTCAACACCCTCCCGCACGGTTTTGTCATTCACGAGTTTTGCAATGAACTCTTCGTGCTGCAGCGCCTGCTTTTTGACAGAGAGGGGACTGAAAATAAATTTGAGGTTCTTCTCGGTATCAGGATCACTCTCAACGACTGCGCGGCTTTCAAGAAGCGCTTTCAGCTCGTCTTTTGAGTAATAGTTCGAAACGTTTTTATAGAGCGCCTCAAATCTGGCGCTGTCGTACTGAACGTTCGCCTGCTGCGCAAATAGAGAGGAGAGTAAAATAATTGATAGAATGATAAGTGCTTTTTTTTTCATCGCAGGCTCCGGTAATTTGAGGCTCTCAGAAGGGGGCTTGATACTTCCTGTAAGCGCATGGTTTTTGCAGGTTGGCATAGAGGGGGGATTTTTAAAAGAAGTTTTTTGGGTGTGTTGTGAACAAATCATTACCGCCGCGTAACACGCGGTTCGAACCGTTCTACGACATCTGCCCCAAAAAATTTTTTCGACCGGGGCCAAGGCCCCGGAACCTTTGAAAAAGGTAAAAATGTAAAAACCCAAAAGCTTACTGAGTCCTACAGAAACGGAAGCCGCCGCCGCAGCTCTCGCTACACGGGACGCTGCTGTTCACGCTGCCAAGCCGCACGTCGTCCGCAGCGTAGTCGTAGGCGCCGCCACGAAAAACCCGGTTCGAACCGATATAAGACGGATGCCAGTCAAAGCACCACTCCCACACATTGCCGCTCATGTCATAGAGTCCGAGGGCATTCGCGCCACTTGCGCCCTTACTTTTTACCACAGCAGTGCTAAATGTGCCATACACAGCCACTTTCTCTGATTCTGTCGCATCAATATAGTCTTTAGTCGCGCCGCTCGCGCTGTCGCCCTTAGTAAAATAAGGGTTGTTATATCCGGTTACAGTATTAGTGGCATTCGTTCCCCTGTAACGAGCTGCAAATTCCCATTCCATACTGCCGGGCAGGCGAAAGCCTTTTGCTGATGAGTTTTGCACTGCGCCGTCACAGGCTGTCGCGTTAGAATCCCGCGAATCACGAATTGTCTCACCTGAATAAGTATAAACACAAACAAAATCTGCTGCGCTGCCGTTATTCGCGTTATAGTACTCGGTAAGCGCGTTACACCATACTATCGTGTCACGCCAGTTCACATATGTAACCGGTTTCTGCTTCGATGTCTCCGTCGGTGTCGCTCCTTTTGTACCGTCATTACCTTCGCGCCCCTCATTGGCAAAAGTATACAACACTCCGCCATCGGCACGTTTTCCGCCGCCCGCATCGGTTGTCGCCCACTGGGAGACCTCGTACCACAGCTCGTATGTCACTTCGGTCTCGCCCATGATGAAGCGTGCCGGAACGTTTGCTGATCCGGAATCATCAGTTCCGGTCGGGAATTTCGGCGTGGGTGAAGCTGTAAGATCAATATTGGGTGTCAGCATCGCCTTGAATTCCGTGCCGCCCGGCAGGGTGTAGGCGTAGGTGTTACCGCTTATGCTTTCTCCACTTACCCTTACGGTACATTCTCCCACCTTTGAACCATCACCAGTCGTCACTTTAACGACCGTACTTCCTGCCTTTTTAGCCGTCACAAGTCCGTTATTGCTCACCTCTGCGATAGTGCTGTCATTACTTGACCAGGTGACGGTCTTCGTCGTCGCATCTGCGGGAGCAACTGTCGCTGTCAGCTGCTCGAAATCGTCCACTTCAAGCGCCAGCGTGATCTTGTTCAGAGTGACGCCGGTTACAGAGACGTTCGGCGTAGTCGGTGGTGTAGTCGGCGGGGTTGCCGGTGGTGTTTCAGGTGGCGTTGTCGGTGGCGTTGTCGGTGGTGTTTCAGGCGGCGTAGTCGGTGGTGTTGGCGGTGTAGTCGGTGGCGTTTCGGGATTAGTTCCCGGATCTTCGGGTGTTGTACCGGGCGTTTCTTCTGTAGGGTCTGTTGTTTTATCGCCACCGCCCGTGCTCTTGCCCCCCGCGCTGCATGCTGTTACTGTCAGCAGTAGCATGATCATTACTAACTGTAATACTCCTATTACTCTAGTTCTCCTCATTGCTCCTCCGTTTTGTTTGTGTTTCTGCATAACTATGCGATTAATATTATATCAATTGCATTCTTTTATTATTTATGTATACTAATATTTGAATTACTCTATTCTGCTAAAAGAATAATGCCTGCCCCCATCAGGAAAAGCCTGCGATATGCGCTGGTCAGGTCTTATTTTATGACAATATTCAAAAAAATAATCAATTGCACTATGACTAATTCGTTTGTTTACTACAAAAAGATTCAAGCCTTATTTTGGAAGGCTTGCAATTTTATAGTCATTTTGTATAGCCTTTGGTTGTGTCTTCTTTTTGCTATGTTGTTCTGGTTTGTTCCTCTAATTCCCAGTTTATACTCCATTCAGGCATGTTTGTAGTTAGATTATGTCGCATAAGCAACTGATAATCCACATAGTTATGCAGATTATTCTCCTTATCCTCACATTCCCGTACGACCTGATCCAAGAAGCAGGCCAGCGCCATCGAAACCATGGCAGAAACCGAAACACGGCAAAAGGCGCGAAAAAACAGAGAAAGGTTAAACACCTCTGGCTCAAAGACCAGAGTCACAATCGAGTAACCCGCACCCTTCGGCTGGTACTCAACGGTTCTTGATGCGCGGCTTTTATCAAGAATTTCAGGATGAGCGGCAAAGAATTTGCGAAGGCACAGGTTAATCAGCGCAGAGTGTTTCATTTTGCATTTCAGGCAGGCTTTGATCAGTTTCGGAATATCGGCTAACAGAAGATTTACAGAAGTTCTCATGGCATCCTCCTTCTGTATATCACGTTTCAGAAAGAGGAATTGAGAGGAATTTTTGAGAAAAATATGGAGAAATATTTCTCCCGGGTACCTCACTTCGGCGTTGCAATCCGTAACGGTCGGCCATTACGCACATGAAAGAAATTCACATCATCCCCCTGTTCTTGATCTTCTCGCCCTCTTTGAGGCCTTCGGTGACTTCGGTATACAGGCCGTCAGAGAGGCCGACCTTTATCTTGCGGCGGGTGAACTTCTGCCGGCCCTTTTCGACTTCGACAAAGCTCCCGCCGTTTTCGCTGATGATATCGCGCTCCTGCACGCAGAGAATGTGCTCGGCGCGCTTCAATATTATTTCTGCTGACGCGCTGTAGCCCGCGCGCAGTTTCAGATCGGCGGGTATCTCGAGGGCGATCTTGACCTTGAATTTGATCGAGCCGTTCACATCGCGCCCGCGCGGCGAGAGAAAGGTGACGCGCCCCTTGATCGCGCGGTTGTCGACAGCCGCAAGTGTGACATTCGCCTCCATACCTGTATCGAGTGAGGCGATCTGCGCCTCGTCGATGTCGCCCTCAAACAGAAGAGAGTTCATGTCGGCGACAGTGGCGACGGTGCTTCCCGTCGAGTAGCTGCCGCTCTCCTGCACGGGCGAGCCCTGTTTGCCGGGGATATCGAGAATAGTGCCGGTGATCGGCGAGAGTATCACATTATCGATCGCCTTTCCTCCCGCCGAGATGCCCTCGCGTATCAGCGAGATGCGGTTCTTTGCCTCGCGGTAGTCCTCGCGGGCGAGCTCGTAGTCGGTGACTATTTTTTTGTAATCCATCTCAGAGAGAATCTTCGAGTCATAAAGCGGCTTATTGCTTTTCATCTCGCGCTCGGCCTTGTTGAGCACGATCGAGGCCTTCTCGAGTGCGGAGTTGGCGCTGTTGAGGTCAAGGCTGTTGGGCACGACACGTATTGACAAAAGCGAATCCCCCTTTCTGATCTGCTGCCCCGCCTCGGCGAAGATTTTGTCGACGACACCAGAAAGCGACGACTTTACCTCGACCTCTTTTTCGGGAATCACCGAACCCGCGGCGACGGCCTTCAGTTCGATCGTGCGGTAGGCGACAGCTTCGGTCTGCCATGTGCTCTTCGGGCCGATCGCCTTGACGATCATCCATACAAATGCGAATATTACCGCGGCACCCAGGATGCCGAGAAAAATCACGCTTTTCGACTTTTTCACTTACTCCTCCCTCAAGGCCTCAACAGGATGGATGCGCGCCGCCTTAAGCGACGGCACAAGTCCCGCCAGCGTCCCCGCGAGCACCAGCACCGTCAGCGCGCCCAGCGCGACCCCGAGACTGATCTGCGGATTCGAAAAATAATCTATCTTCATCTGGCTTTTGGTCATATACCAGCTGATAATTTCGGTGATGAAGTAACTCGCCAGAAGTCCCGACAGCCCCGACACCATGGTGATGAGAAAGGCCTCCTGCAGTATCATCGAGACGATAGACATGGGACTTGCGCCTAACGCTTTGCGTATGCCGATCTCTTTGGTGCGCTCCTGCACGATGATAAGCATGATGTTGCTCACCCCGATAATTCCCGCGAGCAATGTTCCCAGCCCGACTACCCAGAGAAACAGCCTGATGCCGGTAAAAAGGCCTTTGATGCTGTTGAACTCGCGCGATGAGTTCCACGAACCGATCGCGCGCTGGTCATCGGGGTTCACGTCGTGCCGTCCGGCGAGCAGGCGCTTTATCGCGCGCTCGGTCTCTTCGGTCGGTGCGTCATCCTTGATCAAAATTGAAAACCAGTAGACTCTGTTGATCAGATTATAGGTGCGCTGCATGGTAGTCAGCGGCATGTAGATCGTTTCGGCTTTGCCGCGCTGATCGCCGCCGAAAGAGTCGAAGGCGAAGACACCCACCACCATAAAAGAGACGCCGCCGATCTGTATATACCTGCCTACCGGCTCTTCGCCGGGGTCGAAAAGTATTTCGCTGACTCTGGTGCCGATTACCACAACCTTGCGCGATTCATCGATATCACGCACGTTGATGAAACGGCCCGTCTGCATGACGATCGGCTCAATTTTATATACTTCGGGAACTTCGCCCTGTATGGTGAACGACCCCTCCTTTTTGCCGTACTTCGTCGTGATTGCCCAGCCGATATTGAGGCGGGGGCAGACCGCGATGATGCCCGGAACCGTTTCGCGAATCGCTTTGGTGTCGGCGTCGGTGAGTTCGATCCAGCGGCCGGGCTTATTCCCCTTCCAGGGCAGCGTGGTCACCTCGGTCCAGGCGTGGATGGTGTTGACGGCCATGCGCCCGAACTTCTTGTAGGCGCCCTTCTCAATGCCGTTTCCGGCGGCAAGCAGTATCAGAAGAAGAAAGATTCCCCAGAAGACCCCGAAGGCGGTAAGAAAGGTGCGCAGCTTGTGCTTACCGATATGCGAGAGAATATCCTCCCAGTGGTCGTTATCGAAGAGTTCATGCTTCATACTATTCTGCCGTCTTTTATGTGGATGACCCGGTCGGTCTTGCGCGAGATATCCTTTTCGTGCGTCACGATTATCATAGTGATCCCCCCGCCATTGACCTCTTTGAGAAGCTTCATTATATCGGTGGTGGTCGAAGAATCGAGGGCGCCGGTCGGCTCATCGGCAAGCACAAAATTGGGTCGCGTCACCAGAGCCCGCGCGATCGCCACGCGCTGCATCTGCCCCCCCGACATCTCGGTGGGAAGATGATCCGCGCGATGGGCAAGCCCGACGCGGTCGAGCATCTCGCGCGCCATCGTTAACCGTTTTTCGCGGGGGACAGCGACCTGATAGCGAAGCGGCAGCGCCACATTCTCAAGTGCCGTTTTATAAGGAAGCAGATGGAAGGCCTGAAAGACGAAGCCGATGTTGTCGCAGCGGAATCGTGCCGCCTTCGTTTGCGTCATGTCGGTAAGCTCGATGCCGGCGAAGCGGTAGACACCGCCATCGTACGAATCAAGCACGCCGATCACATTGAGCAGGGTCGTCTTTCCCGAACCTGAAGCGCCCATAATCGACACCATCTCGCCGCGTCCGACCGTCATAGTGACGCCGTTGAGCACCGGAACTGTCGTATGCCCCATCGCATAGCTTTTGGTGATATTTTCAAGGTGGATCATACCCTCTCCCGAAGAAGGCTGGTTAAGAAATTACTCTTTGTATACCTCGGGCTTATTGTAAAAATTTGTCAATTCTTTCATCTGCCTCAGCCCTGCACGGCTGACGATTCTTTGATTCAAATTGATGATCAACTCTTCACGAAAGGGGATTGGTCCGATATCTTTATGCACATGAGCGCGGATGCTCTTTATCGGGGATAACGGAAAACGGTGATCATGTAGTTCTCTTCGGGAAAGTCGCCGACGTTGTGAAAGCCGGCCTGTGCATAAAAGGCGCGGAGCTTTTCATTGCCCGCCCAGCAGTCAAGGTAAAGCCGCATTTTTCTGCCGAGCGAGTGGTTCTGCGCCCATTCGCAGAGCGCCCTGCCCGTGCCGGTTCCCTGATAGTGCGGCGAAACGGCGATTCGGTAGAGATACAACGCTCGATCCGGCCCCTCTCTCTCCCATGAATTTCCGTCGATCTCTCTGATCGAGAAGACCGCCGCAACTGAGCCGTCGATTCTGGCAAGATACTGATATCCCAGGGCTATCTCCCGCTCGATAAGGCTCTGCTCCCAGGGAAGCGTCCATTGGTATATTTTTTTATCTAATAATTTTTTTGTAGCAGCATCGAGGATTGCGACTATGTCCGTCATATCCTCCTGCGAGGCGATTCTGATATCCATTCTGACATTCCTATAAGCCCGGTTCGACGCCTATATTCACATAAGAGCCGCGATAAACTTCAATCATATTTTTTGTGTGTTTCACTATTGATTCGCATAGCTAACCGGTTTTGCAAGGATCAGGCCTGTTCTAATATGATAGTCAGGCGCCATTCACCCGATTCTTGATAACTTCGCCGCCACCGGGCGCGGGCGAATACATCATATTATCCGGTTATTCAACAGGTTTATTGTTTTTGCGACGTATGAAGATCAGAAAGACCAACCGAATGCCAGACCGACGATCGGAGCTAAATTGACCGAAGAGTTTCCGGTCAGCGTATATACATTGTACCACGCCCCAAGACTCGGTTCGATGGTCAGGCCGTTATCTGCGATGAATTTCCAGCCGGTGGTGAGCGACGAGACGACGCAATGGACGTTGTCCTCGTCACGTTTGTTGCGACGGTATCCAGTTCCGATGTCGAAGAACAAACCTCCGATAGCCGCCCTGAAGGGATAGACCCTGCCGTGTGCAACGACACCCCAGGTGATATCTTCTTTAAAATTTGTATAAAGATTGTTCTCAATCAGAGCAGAAAAAACTCTACTGATCCTTCGTTCATAGAAGAGCCCGTAGCCGCAGTAGCCTTCGAACGGCCCTTCGATCATCGGAAATATGTCGCCCATTATTGTTTGCGATTTTTCGGAAACTGTCGCCTCTGCGGCGGTCGCATCCGCACCAAGGATACACAAAAAAGTAAAAAGCATTACAAGTCGTTTCATTCTCATCCTCTTGATAATCATTGTCAGTGACCGGAAAGGGTTCTGAAGACAACATAAGGGGTCAAGCTGCCGGTAAATCTGAGCGGCCTTATCCGCATCACGTCGTTTGATCTGAATAAAAAGGATGGATACCGGACCGTCCCTCCCCCTCCATATTCGTCACTCTGAATCCCGCATCAACTCACGTGCATATCTTTTTCCGATAATGGACAAATACTGAGATCAAATCTGCCAATCCTGTGGGATAAGAATAGTTTTCATTCAGACTTTGTTTACCGGAATTGATTCAATATCGAGACATCCATCCAACTTACCGGGCTTCTATCAAAAACAGTGGACAGATATTGGCACAGGATGGATATTTCACTTTCGAACGGCATTGTGATCATTCAATTGCGGAGCACGCCATGGAATTACATACGAAAAGCGATTCTGTCATGTGCGATTACACGCTGCATCTTTTCCTTGAGGCGGCATCCGCAGTTCACGATAACGCCGGCCTCGGCTCTCGCTACCGGCTCATCTTTGTCGAAAAGGGCAGCGGCACACTTACCCTTAACGGCAGCGTTGTTCCCTTCATCGCCCCTTCAATTCTCTGCCTTAACGAAAATGATATTATCAATTCGTTTCCCGACGACGGGTGCGGCGCACGCACGCTCTACTTTCTGCCGGCGGTGATCAACAGCAGGCTCACCCTTGAGATGATTAATAATATCGAAAGTGAATTCACGAACACTGAAAGAACCGATCTTTTCTGTATCAAAAGTTTTCAGACAAAACACAGCGAGCTGAAAGTACAGCAGCTGGGGCCGAACGATGAAATACGGGTAAAAGAACTTTTCGGTCATATCCGATCGATACTTGAAAATCCCGTTCATGAATTCTGGCCCTGTCTTGCCCGCTCATATTTTATCGAACTGTTAAATTTCATCCAGCGGCTGAAACCGGTCCAGTCAACACCGGTGCTGACCGGCCTTGACGAGCAGATCAAACAGATCATCGGCTATCTGAATCTCAGATACCACGAAAAAATCACCGTTGCCGATATTACCGGTCATTTCTGCATCGACCGCAACACCCTATCCCGCCGCTTTCTCAAGGCGACGGGAAAGACTCTCATCGAGTATCTCAACAGCCTGCGCGTCAATGTCTCGCTGCTTTTGCTGAGGGATACGGTTCTGCCGGTCAACGATATCATGTACAGGGTGGGATTCAACGACCCCGCGCACTTCACGAGAACCTTTAAAGCCATGACCGGAACGACGCCGTCGGAGTACAGAAAAAGTCACTCGGTTTTCAAGTAAAACCTCCCGTGCGCTTTATTAATTATTTTAAGTACCCGGAAAGTTTCGCGGCGTATTCATCACGCACTGACCGCAGTCAACTATCTGACGATCGAGTAAATGGCATAGCTGTCCGTTTACTTCGAAAATCGCTGCAGCGCCCCCGATTTCGTGTACATATCAGTGTGGATTTTTCAGCACCGGTTATTTAACGACACCCGCCGTATTCTTGAACAGCTCGATCTTATTGTCGCCGTTCGCTGTCAGATACATCGAGTCGGGTGAGAGAAAAAGCTCTGTCGACGAATTGACCCGGCAGGAAATCTTCTCTGCAGTAAAGCTCTTTGCCCCGTCTGTTGTTTTCAGAACGACGATGCGGCTTTTATCAGAGCCGCCTACAAGAGCTATTACGGCGATGTTTCCGTTCATCGCGTCGGTGAAGCGCATCGATGCAGAGTTGCCGCTGAGCCTTGCCGTGTCGATCCCGTTCTCTCTGCACGGAAGCGGCGAGGTTGTCCATGAAGATCCCAGATTCTGCGTCATGTAAAAATTTCCCTGCGAATCGATGATGCAGATACCCTGCTCCGAGAAGTGCTCAATGGCGATGATGATTCCCGCAATCTTCGGCCCGTTCAGCCTGCGCCAGCTGCTGCCACCGTCCTCAGTCAGCAGAATATTGTTTTTCGCGTCGACCGTGCATCCGCGCGCCCTGTCAAAGAAATTGACGAGCATCGCCATGCCGTCGATAGGCGTTTCCAGTTTTGTCCATGACCTGCCGTCCGTGCTGATACCGACGACGCCCTGGTTGCCCGCATGAATAAGCTCGCCGCCCGGCAGGGCGTCAATCGCGTAGCGGCAAAGGGTCTTCTTCTCGCCCTCGGGCCAGCTCTTTCCGCCGTCAATGGTGTAATGAACTTCGCCCGCGTACCCTCCGGTAATGCCGAGCCCCTCATTGATGAATCCGGAAACGTTATGCGAAAAATTTACATCGCTTTCAATAACCCTGCTCCATGCGCTGCCCGAACACGAGGTGAGGGCGGCGGCGATCATCAGAATAAAAAATTTTTTCACGATATCCTCTTTATCTGTGAAGATTATTTCTGCTGCGAATCCGGCCAAATGAAGATGCCCGCGGGGCCATCGGCGGTGCGGACACGTATCTCTACAGCAAGCTTCGCATCAATTCGATCAAAAGAATATCACTCCTTTGTTAAATGCACAATAGCCAATTGTCAGCAGGTATTGACTGATTGTCAGCATCAACAAAAAGCGGGATTTTTACTTCAGCAGATAAACAGACTATCAGGCAAAGGCCCGCCCCAGCTGACCGGCAGAGAGCGGCTTCCCCCCTTGCTGTCGTTCAATTACCGCGATTCAGGGTCTATTGCGCCGTGCGAATAAAGAACCCTGACACCGGGATAGATCTTTCTGAATTCGTTCAGCTCGGCCAGTGAACGCGCAAGATCCTGGCCGCCCCCGTCGTAA